>WNFG01001949.1_pt1 | contig 33976 bp, 34 predicted proteins | sample 5400431 | NCBI WGS metagenome assembly WNFG01 (sample SAMN13153346, study PRJNA577476) | soil metagenome | isolation source: 120 cm saprolite under Douglas fir tree site 2 hole 3 replicate 2 | place: USA:California | collected 2015-04-18
CGGCAGCCGAGTAGGTCACCGAACGGTAACGAGAACGGCGGCCATGCGGCTGCCGTTTTTGTTTTGTAAACTGGGTGAGATGAAACCGTTGATGCCTTCCCGCAGGACCCTGATCGTGGCGGCCGGCGCGAGCCTGCTGCCGCCCCTTCTTACCGCAGGCCCCACCCTTGCCGCGGGGCTTCTCGCCACGCCATCGCAGACCGAGGGTCCGTTCTATCCGACGGCCTTTCCCGCCGACATGGACAATGACCTTGTCCAGGTGCGTGGCCAGGCGGCGCAGGCGATGGGCACGGTCCTTCATCTCGAGGGCCGCGTGCTGGATCTGGCTGGCCGCCCGGTCGAGGGTGCGCTGGTCGAGATCTGGCAATGCGACGCGCAGGGCCTCTACGACCATCCGCGCCAGCCCGGCCGCGAGCGGCGCGATTCGGCCTTCCAGGGCTACGGTCGCATGCTGGCGGCTGCCGACGGCCGCTACAGTTTCCGCGCGCTGAAGCCGGTCGCCTATCCCGGGCGCACGCCGCATATCCATTTCAAGGTCGCGACGGCATCGGGCGGCCTGCTGACCAGCCAGTTCTACATCGCCGGCGAGCCCGGCAACGAGCGCGACGGCGTCTTTCGCGATGCTGTCCGCGACCCGCGTCGGCGCGAGCGCATCGAGATGAAGCTGGCTCCCGCACCCGGCCTCGAAGCCGGTGCGCTCGCGACGACGATGGATATCGTCGTCGGGTGATCGCTGGGGCTACCAATTTACCTCACCCTGAGGAGCGGTCCGCAGGACCGCGTCTCGAAGGGTGGGCAACAGCAAGACTGGTTCCCATCCTTCGAGACGCCGCGCTCCGCGCGGCTCCTCAGGATGAGGACAGTTTTGATCCAAGCGGACAGAACTACTCGCCGTTCTGGCCGTTGGCCCCGGCCGGCGGCATGCCGATGGCGTGATAGCCGGCATCGACATAGTGCACGGTGCCGGTGACGCCCGCGCTGAGGTCGGACAGCAGATAAAGCGCCGCGCCGCCTACGTCGGTGAGCTCGATATTGCGGCGAAGCGGCGAGGCCTCGCGCGACACGCGGTAGACGTAGCGGGCGCTGCCGATCACCGCCCCGGCCAGGGTGCGCATCGGCCCCGGCGAAAGCGCGTTCACGCGCACGCCCTGCGGGCCGAGATCGGCCGCGAGGTAACGCACGCTCGCTTCAAGGGCCGCCTTGGCCACGCCCATGACGTTGTACGACGGCATCACGCGGACCGCGCCCTCGTAGGTGAGCGTGATCAGGCTGCCGCCTTCGGTCATCAACGGCAGCGCGCGGCGGGCGATCTCGGTGAAGGAATAGCAGGAGATGGCGAGGCTTCTCTGGAAGTTGGCCTTGGTCGTGTCGACATAGCGGCCCTTCAGCTCCTCCTTGTCGGAGAAGGCGATGGCATGAACCACGAAATCGAGCCGACCCCAGTCCTTCATCAGGCGGGCGAACAGGCGATCGAGACTTTCCTCGTTCTCGACGTCGGCCTCCTCGACGATCCTGGATCCGAGCTTGTCGACCATCGGCAGCACGCGCTTGCCGAACGCCGCACCTTGATAAGTAAAGGCCATTTCGGCGCCCGCGGCGTGCAGGGCCTGGGCAATGCCCCAGGCAATCGAGCGCTCATTGGCCACGCCCATGATCAACCCGCGCTTGCCAGCCATCACCTTGGGCATCTCCGGCAGGCTCACGGCCTTGGAAGGCGTTTGGTTGGCCGGCGCGGTCGTTGCCGTACCGCCGCCGGAGGCATCGGGGGCGGCGGAGAGGGGACGGTCGTCGGGCATGGTCCCCCTCAGGAGTCGTAGCGTGAGAACAGCAGACAGGCGTTCGTACCGCCGAACCCGAAGCTGTTCGACATCACCGTTTCAAGGCCCGCATTGTCGACGCGCTGGCGCGCGATCGGATAATCGCCGACACCGGGATCGAGGTTTTCGATGTTGGCCGATGCCGCGACGAAATCCTCCTTCAGCATCAGCAGCGAATAGATCGCCTCGTGGGCACCGGTGGCGCCCTGGCTGTGGCCGGTCAGCGACTTGGTCGAGCTCACCGTCGGCAGCTTGTTGTTGCCGAAGGCCGCGCGGATGGCGTCGAGCTCGGTGATGTCGCCCACCGGCGTCGACGTGCCGTGGGTGTTGATGTAGTTGACCGGCGCATTGCGCCGCGCCGCGCCCGGAAAGCCGTCCAGGGCGAGCTTCATGCAGCGTATTGCGCCTTCGCCGGACGGTGCCACCATGTCGGCGCCGTCGGAGGTGGCGCCATAGCCGATGATCTCGGCGTAGATCTTGGCGCCGCGCGCCTTGGCGACTTCGAGGTCTTCCAGCACGAGGATGCCGCCGCCGCCCGAGATCACGAAGCCGTCGCGATCCTTGTCGTAGGCGCGGCTCGCCCGCTCGGGCGTGTCGTTGAACTTCGACGACATGGCGCCCATGGCGTCGAACAGCACCGACAAGGTCCAGTCGAGCTCCTCGCCGCCGCCGGCGAACATGCGGTCGGCCTTGCCGAGCTGGATGCATTCGACGGCGTTACCGATGCAGTGGGACGAGGTCGAGCAGGCCGAGCTGATCGAATAGGAGAGGCCCTTGATCTTGTAGGCGGTCGCCAGATTGGCCGAGACCGTGCTCGACATGGCGCGCGGCACCATGAAGGGGCCGACCCGCTTGGGGCCTTTTTCCTTGGCGATGATCGCCGACTGCACGATCGCGCCGGTGGTCGGGCCACCCGATCCGGCGACCACGCCGGTGCGCTCGTTCGAGATCTCGCCGTCGGCGAGGCCCGCGTCGGCGATCGCCTCTTTCATGGCGAGATAGGCGAAGGCCGCGCCATCGCCCATGAAGCGGCGCAGGCGGCGGTCGACCAGATCGTCGACGTTCATCTTCAGGGTGCCGGCGACCTGGCTGCGAAAGCCGAGCTCCTTGTACTGCGGCACGAATTCGATGCCGGACTTGCCGTCGCGCAGGGAACGCGTCACCTCGACGGCATTGTTGCCGATCGAGGAGACCACGCCCAGGCCGGTGACGACGACACGTTTCATGATGTCAGCTCGCTGCTGGAACAGCCGCCGCGTCTTGGACAAGGCCGACTTTCAAGCCGCTGACCTCGTAGATCTGCTTGCCATCGGCATGAACGAAGCCATCGGCGATGCCCAAGACCAGCTTGCGGAGAATCACGCGCTTGAGATGCACATGATAGGTCAGCTTGCGCACGGTGGGCAGGACCATGCCGGTGAACTTGACCTCTCCCACGCCCAAGGCGCGACCGCGGCCCGGCGCCTTCATCCAGCCGAGGAAGAAGCCCACGAGTTGCCATAGGGCGTCGAGAGGCAGGCATCCCGGCATCACCGGGTCGCCTTTGAAATGGCAGGCGAAGAACCACAGCTCCGGCTTGACGTCGAGTTCGGCCACGACCTCGCCCTTGCCGAATTGCCCGCCGGTATCGTCGATCTTCACGATACGGTCGAACATCAGCATCGGTGGCAAGGGCAGCTGCGCGTTCCCCGGCCCGAACAGGTGCCCCCGGGCGCATTCGATCAGGTCCTCGAAGGTGTAACTGTGCTTCTTCTCGCTCACTCTTACCGTCCCGCGGCCCATCCAAAACAGGAATCGGCGGCAGAATAGGGATGCCCGCCGCCCAGCGCAAACCGGCCAAACCGGCTGGCCGGGCCTTTTCACGGCCCGCCATAGTCCTTACATATGGGCTGAGCGATGCCCGGAACCACCCCCGATTTTACCGCTCGCCTGCGTGCCGCGGGCTTGCGCCCGACCCGCCAGCGGGTGGCTTTGGCGCGCCTGCTGTTCGAAGGCGGCCATCGCCATGTCACGGCCGAAGGCCTGTATGCCGAAGTCCGGGCCGCGCGCATGCCGGTGTCCCTGGCCACGGTCTACAACGCGCTGAACCAGTTTCGCGATGCCGGGCTTTTACGCGAAGTCGTGGTGGCACCCGGCCGGTCTTATTTCGACACCAACACCGGCCATCACCATCATTTCTTCGTCGAGCCGGACGGCGAGCTGCACGACTTCCCATCCGATAAGGTGACCATCGCCGGCCTGCCGACACCGCCCAAGGGCACGCGGCTCAGCCGGGTCGATGTCATCGTGCGGGTGCGCCGTTAGCGTCGTTGCTGCGAGTCGTTTGCAGTTTTTAGAACAGTTCTAAACAACTTGACGGGATTGGGGCCGCTACCCAATATCCGTTTGCCAGATCGACCGAGGGCCCGATCGCAAAGCATGAGGGAGTAGAACCGTGGCCAATCTCAAAGGATCCAAAACCGAGGACAATCTGAAGGCTGCTTTTGCCGGCGAGAGCCAGGCGAACCGCCGCTATCTCTACTTCGCCCAAAAGGCCGACGTCGAAGGCTACAACGACGTCGCCGCCGTCTTCCGCTCGACGGCCGAAGGCGAGACCGGCCACGCCCATGGCCATCTCGAGTTCCTCGAAGTGAGCGGCGACCCGGCGACCGGCCTGCCGATCGGCGCCACGACATCCAACCTCAAGGCGGCGATCGCGGGCGAGACGCACGAATACACCGACATGTATCCCGGCATGGCCCGCACCGCGCGCGAGGAAGGCTTCGCCGAAATCGCCGATTGGTTCGAGACGCTGGCCAAGGCGGAGAAGAGCCACGCCGGCCGCTTCCAAAAAGCGCTCGATACGATGGCGTAAGCCCTCGCGGCTTTACCAAGGGGACCCGGCTCGGGTCCCCTTTTTCGTCCGACCCGACAAAGAAAGAAGCGGCACAAGATGCGCGAAGGCAGCCTGGAAGCCCCTACCCGCCATGGCCTGGATTGGCAGAACCCGTGGTTCTGGGACGAAAAGGCGCTCGAGAAGGAGATGGAGCGCGTCTTCGACATCTGCCACGGCTGCCGCCGCTGCTTCAATCTCTGCGATTCCTTCCCGCGTCTGTTCGACCTGATCGACAACGGCCCGACCGGCGAACTCGACGGGGTGAAAAAGCAGGACTATGGCCGGGTCGAAGCGGCCTGCACGCTGTGCGACATGTGCTTCATGACCAAGTGCCCCTACGTGCCGCCGCACGAATGGGCGGTCGACTTCCCCCATCTCATGCTGCGCCACCGCGCCGTGCAGGCGCGCCAGAAGGGCATCGACTTCGTCGAGGGCCAGCTCGCCGAAACCGACCGCGTGGGCCGGCTTGGCACCTTCGTGTCGGGCCTCGCCAACTGGGCGACCGACGAGACCAACACGCCGACACGCCGGGCCATAGAACGGCTGGCCGGCATCCATCACGGCGCCCGTCTGCCGCGCTTTGCCGGCGAGACCTTTGAAATGCGCGCCGCCCGAGAGGCCATGCCGGTCAATCAGGCGGCACCCGCCTTCGGCAAGCGCAAGGCCGTGCTCTACGCGACCTGCTTCGTGAACTTCAACAACACCGATATCGGCGCGGCCGCGCGCGCGGTGCTTGCCCACAACGGTGTCGAGAGCGAGGTGGTCTATCCCGCCTGCTGCGGCATGCCCAAGCTGGAGCTGGGCGATCTCGCAGCGGTGGCGGCTGCGGCGCGGCAAGTGGCGGCGGCGCTGTTGCCGTGGGTCGACCGGGGCTACGACATCATCGCGCTCACGCCGTCATGCGCCCTGATGCTCAAATTCGAATGGCCGCTCATCCTGGCCAAGGACCCGTCGGTCGAGCGTCTTGCGCAGGCCACCTTCGATATCTCGGAGTATGTCGTCGACATCGCCAAGAAGGAGGGGCTGGCGCCCGGCCTCGAGCCGATCGACGGCGGCATCAGCCTGCATCTTGCCTGCCACGCCCGCGCCCAGAACATGGGCGCCAAAGCCGCCGAGATGCTGCGCCTGGTGCCCAAGACGCGGGTCGCCGTCATCGAGCGCTGCAGCGGCCATGGCGGCATCTGGGGCACCCGTACCGAGAATTTCGCAACGGCGGTGAAGGTCGGCAAGCCTGCCGCCGAGGCGGCGTTGAAGGCCGATACGCGCTTCGTGGCGTCCGAATGCCCGCTCGCCGCCGAACATCTGACGCAGGTCATGGAGATGACCGCCGCCGACCAGAAACCCGAATCTTTCCGCGCCAGTCACCCGATCGAGCTTTTGGCGCGGGCCTACGGATTGACGGGGTAACGGCCATGGCTCCTCACAAGATCGAACCTTTCAACATCCTGCCGCTCACCGAGTATGTGAAGCTGCGCGGCGAACGGCGTCGCCAGATCGCCGAGATCAAGAAGAGCCGGCGGCTCGAGGTCGGCCCGTTCGCGACGTTCTCCTTCGAATCGTACGAGACCATGTTGCACCAGGTGAACGAGATGCTGTTCATCGAGAAAGGCGGCGCGGCGCAGATTCCCGACGAGCTCGCGGCCTACAATCCGCTGATCCCCCAGGGCAGCGAACTGGTGGCGACCGTCATGTTCGAGATCGACGAGCCTCTGCGTCGTGCCCGTGTGCTGGCCACCTTGGGCGGCATCGAGCGCAAGGCCTTCCTGCGCGTCGACAGCGAGGCGATCCGCGGCGTGCCGGAGGACGATCAGGAACGCTCGCGCGAGGACGGCAAGGCATCGGCCGTACAGTTCCTGCGCTTTCCGTTCGCGCCGGCACAAATCGCTGCCTTCCGCAGCGGCTCCGGCGATGTCGTCGTGGGTTTCGATCATCCCAACTACAGCCACATGGCGGTGATGCCGCCCATGGTCCGCCGGACTCTCGCCGGCGACTTCGACTGATCGCCTAATAGTTCATCGGCAGCACCAGGATCACCGGATCGCCCGGCATGTCGCGCGGGACCGGCGGGAACGGCGAGGCCTTGCGGATGGCGGCGAGCTCGGCGGCGTCGAGAGCGGAGGAGCCGCTCGAGCTGTCGATCCTGACGTCGATCAGCCGGCCATCGCGCGCGATCGTCACCCGCGTCACCACCCGGCCCTGCTGATTGCCGCGCACGGTGCCCGGATTGAAGCGATACGGCTCGAGGTGGCGGAAGACCCGCGACAGATAGTCGTTGCGCTGCCGGCCTCGCCCTATCAGCACATCCCCCGGATCGGGTCCGGGCAAAGGAGCGGGCGTGATCGCCGGCACGTCGGCGGGCGGCCGTTGCGGCGCCGGCGGCCGTGGCGGCAGCGGTTGGGCTCGTTGCACCGGGCGGGCCGGTGGTTGCGGAGGCTTGGCGAAGTCGCGCGAGGTTGGCGGCGGCGGCTGCTCCGTGACCGGCGGCACCGAAAACTCGAAAAATGGCAAGGCGGGCGCCGGCTGTGGCTGCTCGGGGCGCGGCGGTTCGGTCGAGGGTTGTGGGCTTGCGGCGACCGACTGCGCCGGCGGGCCTGTCCTGGCCGCCGTCTGCAGCCCCATGTTCGACGGCGCGCTGTCGAACATCACCATGATCGGTTCTTCTTCAGGCTCGTCGGGTTTCAGCGGCGAGATCCACCATATCGCCGCGGCGACCAGGGCATGCAGCAGGATCGCCAGCGCCAAGGCGGCGGGCGGTATGGGCTGCAGGTGCGGACGGACGAGGACAGCGTCGTAGGTCACGGCGATCCCGTTCTACGGGCGGCCCGCCCCGGCGGCCAGCCGCCCGGCCCGCAAGGCCGCCTAGTGTGGATCGGTGCGCCTGTAGTTTAACGGCAAAACGAATGTGTGCCGGTCGCCCAATACGTCGTTGGGCAACGGCGCGTAGGGTGCGGCCTGGCGGATGACCTCGAGCACCGCATTGTCGAGCGTGCGATAGCCGCTCGATCGGCTGATGGTGACGTCGAGCAGCCGGCCGTCGCGGGCGATGGTGACGAGCGTCACGACCAGGCCCTCCTCGCTGTTTTCGCGCGAGCTTTTTGGATAGTAGCGATGCTGGGCGATCTTGCGGACGACCTGCCAGAGGTAGTCTTCCTGCGCCTTGCGCTGGCCATATAGATCGGCCGGATTCGTCAGAGGCGAGGGCGCCGGTCGCGCGGCCTGCTGGGGCTCGGTCGGCGCATGCTGGGGCGGATGAAGCGGTGATGGTGGGAGTTGCTGTTGTGGCGTCTGCGCCCGCGGCGCGGGGGGCGGCGGTGTCTGCGCTCGCGGAGCGGGTTGCGGTGCCGGTTTTGGCGGCGGCGGTGGTGGCGCAAGGGCGGGGATTTCGCGCGAGGTCAAGGGCGGCGGTGGCGCCTCCACCGGCGGCAAGGCGTTTTCGAGGCTCGGTGCCGGCGGTTGCGGGGCGAGCGCCGCCTGCTGCTGCTCCTGCTGCGCCTGTGCCGGTTCGGGCGTCGCGCTCTCCTTCGGCGGCTCGACCTTCACGATCTCCTTGGGCGGTTCGGGCGCGGCCGCCTCCTTGGCCGGTTCGGGTTTCGCCGTTTCCTGCGCGGCCGGTGCCTCGACCGGTTTCTCCGGCGTGGCCGGACTGGGTGGTGGCGGGCTGAGCGGGGCGCGCTGATCCATCGTCGTGCCGATCGGCGGCCGCAAGCCCATCCTGGCGGGCGGGGTTTGCTGCATGGGCGGCGCCGGCGGCGGCGGTGTCGCAGCCTGGGCGGGAGGTGGCTCCGGCGGCGGCTGGGGTGGGGGCGGCGGCTGCGCCTCCTGCTCCATGGTGATCTCGATGGCGTCCGGTGTGTGATCGAGCGGATGCAGGGGAGAGGCCCACCACAAGGCGAGCGCGACCGCGGCATGCAGCAGCGTCGCCAACGCCAAGCCGGCGGGCGACATGTGATCGAAGCGCAAGTAGGTAAGGCTGACGTCGTGGGCCACGGTGACCCCGTTTTACGATCCGGCCGGCGTGGCCGCTAGTTTATCGGCTCGGATTTGTAGACGCCCCACATGCCGTTTCGTTCGATCCAGCCACTGGCCCCGGGCACTTTCACCCGGCACCAATCGCCGGCGCAGGACCGGATTTCGCCCATGACCTCGGGCTCCAGCTTGGCCACGACTTCCGCGGCGGCGGCGGGCGTCTTGTGCAGGCTGGCTGCCTTCGACGGGATGATGAAGCTGCGCTTGCCGGTCAGCAGGCTTTGATGGACCCATCCGCTCGCCCCCTGCCAATCGCGGATTTTGCGCCAGTTTTCGTATTCGGCGACGATTTCGACCGGCATGCTTTTGCGCTTGAAGACCCAGTCGACCGGATAGCGGGTGCCGGGGCCGGTGCGGACATTGACCTCGTCGGATCTGAGCGAGGCAAAGCGCGGAATGGGCAGGCCCGACCCCTTTCGCTGCGCGGCAACCGACTTGTCGCCGGCACGCGCGCTGCCTTCCAGGACAGGCAGTGCCGGCAGGCAAAGGGCCGTCAAAGCGGCGAAGATTACCCAAAGCAGGAAGGATGGTCTGATTCCCATCGAGCCTTGTATAACCCAAATCTTCAAATTGATCGACAAGTACTTGATAAAACGCGCTTTTCGGTCGCGTTGGTCATTAGCCTCCCTTGCTGGACAAGGCGCTCGGGGAATTGCTAATCGGGCTCATCCCTCTTCGCGCCAGCCGGTCCCGATCGCCCATGCCGCCCAATCCCAAGAAGAAGCCGCTGGTGATCGTCACCCGAAAGCTGCCCGATGCCATCGAAACGCGGCTGATGGAATTGTTCGACACGCGGCTCAACTCCGACGACAAGCCGCTCAGTTCGCCGCAACTGGTGGAGGCGGTGAAGACAGCCGACGTGCTGGTGCCCACCGTGACCGATCGCATCGACAGCCGGGTGCTGTCGCAGGCCGGGCCACGCCTGAAGCTGATTGCCTCGTTCGGCACCGGCGTCGATCACATCGACCTCGACACGGCCCGCCAGCGCGGCATCACCGTCACCAACACGCCGGGCGTGCTGACCGAAGATACCGCCGACATGTCGATGGCGCTGGTGCTGGCGACGGCGCGGCGCATGGGCGAGGGCGAGCGGATCGTGCGCGCCGGCAAGTGGACCGGCTGGAGCCCGACCGCGATGCTGGGCGCGCGTCTTCTGGGCAAGCGCATGGGCATCGTCGGCATGGGCCGCATCGGCCAGGCGCTGGCGCGCCGCGCGCGCGGCTTCGGACTCGCCATCCACTACCACAACCGCAAGCGTCTCCATGGCGACATCGAGCGCGAGCTCGAGGCGACCTACTGGGAGAGCCTCGACCAGATGCTGGCGCGCATGGACATCGTCTCGGTGAACTGCCCGCATACGCCGGCGACCTTCCATCTGTTGTCGGCGCGGCGTCTGAAGCTGATGAAGCCCACGGCTATCATCGTCAACACCGCGCGCGGCGAGGTGATCGACGAAAACGCGATGGTGCGCATGCTGAAGGCAGGCGAGCTGGCCGGCGTCGGCCTCGACGTCTACGAGCACGAGCCGCAGGTCAATCCCAAGCTGCTCGAACTCGACAATGTGGTGCTGTTGCCGCACATGGGCTCGGCCACGCTCGAGGGCCGAATCGAGATGGGCGAGAAGGTGTTGATCAACATCAAGACCTTCGCCGACGGCCACAAGCCGCCCGATCGCGTGCTGGCGACGATGTTTTAAGCGCGTTCATACGCGCTGGCGGGCGGCAGCGCCTTCACAGCGGCTTGGTTACAAGCCGCGAAGGCGCGAGAGCCCGCGCCGTGCAGAAAAGACAAGACCGCTACAAATCGCCCTCCACCATCTCGCGGCGGCGATCTTCGATCAGCACGTCGCGGGTCGAGCGTCCGACCTGGGCGCCGATCAGGATGGTGAGCGACGTCCAGTACATCCAGACCATGATGGCGGCAAAGCCCGCGGTGGCGCCGAACGCCGAGGTGAGCTGCGTCACCTCGAAATAGTAGACGAGGGCGCGGTTGCCGGCGGCAAACAGCAGGGCGTTCACCAAGCCGCCGATCAATGCATATTTCCACGGCACGCCGCCGGTCGGCAGCCATTTGTAGATCAGGGTGAAGAAGGCGGACAGAAGTCCGTAATGCACCGATCCCGATATGGCCGGCCCGATCCAGACGCCGAGGACCGGGAAAGCCGCGAGCACGCCGGCATAGACCGAGGTCAGCACGCTCGCCAGGATGACGGCGATCAGCAGGACACCCAGCACCACCATCAGCAGCAGGGCGAGCAGTCGCGACTGCAGGCTGGCCAGCACCGGATGCATCGTAAGCGCGCGGTTGCCCCAGATCGCGTTGATGCCGTCGTCCAGTTCGACGAAGACGCGGGTCCCGGTATAGAGCAGCACCACGGCGCCGATGACGGCGGCGACGCCGCCACCCCTGAACAGGTCCTGTGAGGCGAAACGGCGGATACCCTGGAGCTGGTCCGGCGCCACGACGGTGCTCAGCGCATCGAAGATCGCCTGCTGGGCCATCAAGCGGCCGACGAACGGCTCGGCGATGGCGATGCTGAAGATCATGATCGGGCCCAGCGCGAACATGGTGTAGAAGGCCATCGCCGCCGCCGAGGTCGACAGACGGTTGGTGAAGAAGCCGGTGGCGGCCGAGTAGACGATGCGCCAGAGCGTTTCGATCATGATCAGCGCAGATGGGCGATGGCGTTGGCGTAATATGCCAGCAAGGGCCGTTCGGTTGCCGCGGCCGAGAACAACCCCCCGCCGCTCTCCTCGATCAGGCGGCGCAGCGCCAGCATGCGCAGGCCGACATGGAAGGCATAGTCGCGATCGCCGCGCGGCAGGTAGAGCTTGGCGCCGCGGCCCTCGAAATGCGCCATCAAATCGGACGCCCGCACCTTGAGGGCCAGCTCGTCGAGCGGGCCGTCGGCTTCGAGCAGGACCGTGGCGAGCAGCGACACCGGCAGGACCGGCACGAGCCGGGCGATCTCGCCCATCACGTCGTGCGCCAGCCGGCCGACGATCTCGAACCGCCGTTCCTTGTCGAGGCCGCGCAGGTCGCCGCCGACCGGCCCGGCATGGTCGGCCAGCCAGCCGCGCGCCGAGATCAGGCCGCCGAAATTGACGCAGGCATAGCCGAAGCGGAACCAGCGGCCGCGCAGCATCAGGCCGAGCTGGCCGAACCAGAAGGCGAGCGCGGTGCGGGTCGCGAACAAGGCACCGCGTCGCGGCGCCTCGCGGTCGAGCGAACGCAGCAGCGTGCGATCCTCCAGCACGCGGTCGTAGTTCAGCGCCACCGGCACGAAGACGATGTCGTGCGTTCCCTTGGGGTCGAACGATTTCAGCATGTAGTCGAACAGGCCGAGCTTGGGTTCGCGCAGCCGGCCGTCGCGCGACAGCCCGCCCTCGGGATACATCGCCTGGGCGACGCCCGCCTCGGTCGCCATGTGGACGTAGCGCTCCAGGACGCGGCGATAGATCGGATTGTTGGAATTGCGGCGCACGAAATAGGCGCCCATCGAGCGGATGAGCTGCTGCAACGGCCAGATGCGCGCCCATTCGCCGACGGCGTAGGAGAGCGCGGTGCGCTCGGCGGCGAGGAAGGCGACCAGCACGTAGTCCATGTTGCTGCGATGGTTCATGACGAACACCACGGTGGTGTTGGGCGGCACGCCGGCCATCGTGCGCTCGTCGGCGAAGCCCAGCCGCACGCGATAAAGAAAGCGCGCGACGGCGCGGGCGATCGAATAGCCCACCCGGAAATAGATGTAGGCGTTGAAGGTCGGCACGATTTCGCGCGCGTAGCGCTGGACCTCGCCCATCGCCACCTCGCGCGGCAGGTTGTTGGCGCGGGCATAGTCGTTGGCGGCGGCGACCACCTGCGGGTCGTAGACCAGGCGGTCGATCAGCACCTGGCGCTTGGTGAGCTGGAAGGGCTTTATCTCGACGGCGAGCCTGAGGTTGACCCGGTCGATCAGCCGGTTGAGCCGCCGCCGCACGAACCAGCGTCCGCTCGGGATCAGCAGCCGGTCGAGCAGGGACCATAGCGCGAAGACGGCAATCGCCGCGAACAACCAGAGCGGAACGGTGACCGGCTCGCCCATCGTCCGCACTGCCTGCCGTGCGCGCCTCAGTACTGCTTGAGGGTGAAGCCTGCGATGACGAGCAGGATCGCGACGACCGCGAGTACCAATGTCGTGCCGCTGGCGCCCAGGAAGCGGCCCTGCGGGATGACGCCGAGCATGCCGCCGGCGTGCAGCACGCGCGCGACCAGAAGCACGATCGACAGAACCGCGGTGGTCCAGAAGCCGTAGAAGTCGCTCGCCATGTAGATCAACAGCAGGCAGAGCGGCGCGAACTCGATCAAATTCGCGTGCGCTCGGATGGCCGCCAGCATCTCGGGATCGCCGCCGTCGCCCAGATTGATCTTCTTCTGTCCCCGCACGCGGCCGACATTCACCGTCAGGACGACCGCCAACAGCCCAAGCAGGCCTGCACACACGAAAAAGACGGGCATCCAACGGTCTCCCCTCGATTTGGCGGCATTGTATGGCCATATTGCCGTCGGGCGAAAGCAAGTGGAGGCACGCCATGTGGCAGATTCTGCGCAAGAAGACCGAGATGCCGACCGCCGACCGTGCGCTCCCCGGACGGTCGGCGCCTGCCTTCAGCGTGCCGGCCAAGCACTTCGTCAACGGCAATCGCATCCAGCCGCCGTTCCCGGCCGGGTTGGAGAACGCGATGTTCGGCATGGGCTGCTTCTGGGGCGCCGAGCGCAAGTTCTGGGAAGCGCCCGGCGTCTATGCGACGGCCGTCGGTTATGCCGCCGGCCTGACGCCCAATCCGACCTACGAAGAAGTCTGCTCGGGCCGCACCGGCCACAACGAGGTGGTGATGGTGTGGTTCGACCCGAGCAAGATCTCCTACGAGGCGCTGCTGCGGGTGTTCTGGGAGAACCACGATCCCACCCAAGGCATGCGCCAGGGCAACGATGTCGGCACGCAGTACCGCTCCGGCATCTACGCCTTCTCAGCCCACCAGAAGCAAAAGGCCGAGGCCTCGCGTGCCGTCTTCCAGCGCGAGCTGGCGAAGAACAAGCTGGGCGCGATCACGACGGAGATCGTGGACGCGCCGGCGTTCTATTACGCCGAGGATTATCACCAGCAGTATCTCGCCAAGAATCCCGCCGGCTATTGCGGCCTGGGCGGCACCGGCGTCAGCTGCCCGATCGGCGTTGGCGTCGCGGCGGAGTAATTGCTGGGCGCGCGCGACTCCTCAGGCGAAGTAACCTTCGCCTTGTGTCGCGCGTCTTTGCTGGGATCAACGAAGATCACGCCACTTCAGCGCGGAGGTTACTCCGCGCGCAGTGGCGCGCCCCCAGCCATGAATCAGACCGTCGGAGCGGCGGTCTCGTAGCCGAATTCACGGTCGAGGTTGGCGATCTCGCGGCGGAACGCCAGCCTGAGCGCGCTCTTGTCGCTTTCGGCAAGCCATGAGCCTTCGACCGAGTTCAGGCTGAGTTTGCGGGCCATGTCGGGGCCCCAGCCGATCGCGTCGAACAGCGTTGTGAAGCCGTGGCCGAGGCTGGTCTCGAACATCGCCGGATCGTCGGTGTTGATGGTGACGTTCAGGCCGGCCTCGACCATGCGCCGGATGCGCTGCGGGCGATGCGGCCGGTTGTGCACCAGGCTGGTCCAGGCGCAGGGCGTGAAATACAGGCCGTCGCGCCGCGCCTCGGCCATGACCCAATCCGACGCCAGCATGTTGTAGCCGTGGTCGATGCGGTCGCATTGCAGGACGTCGCGGCAGATCAGGTAGTTGGTCGGCGGCGCCTCGGCCAGCGTCTGGTTGTCCTCGCAGCAATGCGCGGTACGGTGCAGCCCGGCGCGCCTGGCAAGCGCATAGGCCTCGGCGAAAGTGGCGGGCGGCCCGGCGCGCTCGGCGCCGTCGAGGCCGATGCCGACCACATGGTCGCGGCGGTGCGCGATCGCCGTCTCGACGATCTCGACGGCCTGCGCCGGCGTGTTGGTCGATCGGTCGATGCAGCAGATCAACAGGCTCGATACGCCGAACGTCTTCTCGGCTGCCGCGATGCCTGCGATCATGCCGTCGACCATCGCCGGATAGTCGATGCCGTTGGGATAGAAGTAGTCCGGGTTGAAGAAGAACTCGACGTGCCTGAGATTGCCGTCGCGCACCGCGTCCTCGACATACTCATAGACGGCGCGCGCAAAGTCTTCGGGCGTGCGCAGCACCAGCGCCGTCAGGCGCAACACGTCGAGGAAGCCGTAGAAGTCGGGCCACTGATAGAGCTTGTCGGCCGGCCGCGGCAGGGCGAGCCCGGCGCGCTGGGCGAGCTCGGCCACCGTGGTGGCGCGCAGGGTGCCGGCCAGGTGGCAATGCAGCTCGGCCTTGGGAATGCGCCTGAGATAGTCGTCGGCAACCGCCTTGGCCATCGCCGGTCTCACTTCTTGTCGATGTTGTAGAGCAGCATCGCCGGCGACTTCAGCACACCCACCAGGTTGTTGCGCCACGCCGACGGCGTCGTGAACTGCGCCAGCGGCAGGTAAAGCACCTGCTCGTAAGCCCGCGCCTGGATTTCGGCGGCGACGGCCTTGCGGTAGGCGGCGTCGGAGGCGGTGGCGAACTTCAGGCGCAACGCCTCGGTCTTGGGATCGGTCGGCCAGCCCCAGGCCGAAGCAGGCGGGCCCAGTGCCACGAGGAACGGGTTGCTGAGCGGATTGCCCTGATCGGGCACGGTGTTGGTCGTGTGGGCGATGTTCCAGCCGCCTTCGCTCACCGGCTTGGTGTTGAGCCGGCGCGTGGCGAAGGTCTGGAAATCCATCGCCTGCATGTCGACCTGGAAACCGAGATCGACCAGAAGCTGGCGGGTGACGTTGCCCAGCGCAGCGATGCCCGGCGCGTTGGCGACGTGCAGCATCACGATCGGCTTGGACATATCGACACCCGCCTCCTTCAGCATCGCCCTGGCGGCGGCCACGTCGCGCGCCGGAATGCCGTCCTTGCTCTCGTACGGCATGCCGCAGCCGAAGATGGCGGCGCAATCCGTGGCGAAGCTCGGGTCGCCCGCCACCACGGCGGCGTACATCGAGCGGTCGACCGCCCGGGCGATGGCCTGGCGCACCTTGAGATTGTCGAACGGCGGCTGCAGGTGATTCATGCGCATGATCGCCTGGAAGCCGAACTTGCTCACCACCTCCGCCTTGGCGCCCGACTTTGCGTCGATCAGCGGCAGCAGATCGGCCGGCACCCGCTCGAGATAGTCGACTTCACCGCGGATCAGCGCGCTCACCTGGGTCTGCGCGTCGGGTATGCCCAGCATCTCGACCCGGTCGAGCCTGGCGACCTTGCCGCCGGAGGCCCAATTGGACGGCTCGCTGCGCGGCTTGTAGTCGGCAAACTTCTCCAGAACGATCTTTACGCCCGGCTCGTGCAGGTCGGCGCGAAACTTGTAGGGACCGGAGCCGATGATCTCCTTCACCTGCTCGCTGCCCGGCGTCTTGGCGATGCGCTCGGGCATCATGAAGGGCACCGGCGCGCCCACTTTGGCGAGGCTGTCGAGCACCAGGCCGTAGGGCTCCTTCAGCACCAGCTTGATCGTGTGGGCGTCGGTCGCCTCGAGGGAGGCCAAGAACTTGGCCAGCGTCTGGCCCATGCTGTCGCGCGAGGCCCAGCGGCGGATCGATACAACACAGTCGGCCGCCGTCACGGGCTGTCCGTCGTGCCACTTCAGCCCGGGACGCAGGACGAAGGTGTAGACGAGCTTGTCCGGGCTGACCGTGAAGCTTTCGACCATCTGCGGCTTGGGTTCGAAATTCTCGTCGACCGCGAACAGCGTGTCGTAGATCAGGTAGCCGAGGTCGCGGGTGGTGAACGACGTCGTGAAGTGCGGATCGAGGATGCGCGAGAGGGTCTCCGGCGCCACGCGCAGCAGCGATTGCGATTGGGCCGGCACTGCCGCCAGCAACACCCCCGCGGTCAGGACAAGAACAGCCCCAACAGCGGTGCAAATCCGACGATTCGACATGTCACGCTCCCCTTTGCCCCACGCAACAAGCGCCATGCCACGTTAACCGAGGCGCGCCGATCAAAACAGAGCGGATCCGTCGGGCCGTTTCTTCTTTGCGGGGCGCTCCCAGACGACGCCCGGGAAGCCTTTGAGCGGGACGAGCCGCTCGCCCGCATAGGCCCAGTCCTGCAACTCCTCGATGCCCACGTGATAGAGCGGCTGGCGGCCGGTGCGGCTCTGAAAAAGGGCGCGGGGTATATTGACCATGTGTGGCGAGTGGGCGCGTTCGTACGTGAGCGGGGTGCCACAGCGTCGGCAGAAGCTGCGCACGGTGCCCGCCGCCTTGTCCTCGTAGCGCGCAATCTGACGTTGGCCCGCAGTCACCCGGAAGCGCTTGCGCCAGCTGCCGACGTAGGTGGCGTAGGCAGCGCCGTGTGCCAGCCGGCTGGCGCGGCGATGGTCATGCCAGGCCCAGCGGGCCGGACAATCGATCTCGAAGCGCACGGCGCCGCAGAGGCATTGGCCCGTGGCGCTCGCCGCGTTGGAAAGCTGTCTTCGTTTCATGGCATGTCCGCCCTCGGTTCGCTCCGAGGGTATTAGCCTACGCCCATCCGGCGGCATTCAAGTGCCGGACATGGGCGCAGCCGGGTGTTTCGGCGGCACTGTGCTTCGTTTCATTCTGCCTAAAGCGGTGCCAGAGCCCGAGCAACTGACCATTGCTCATGCCGGCGATACCCTGCCCGTCACGTTCGTCCGCAGCCGGCGCTCCCGCCGCGCCTCGTTGCGTGTCGATGCCGCCGGGCGGCGGATCGTGCTGACGGCGCCGCTGCGCATGGCACGCGGCACCGCCGTGGGATTCGCCGAGGCGCAGGCCGGCTGGATCGCCGCCCGCCTGAAGCGCCTGCCGGCGCGGCGGCCCTTCGTCGACGGCGCCGAGCTGCCCCTGTTCGGTGAGCCCCACTGCGTCCGTCACCGCCATGGCGTGCGCGGCACGGTATGGCGCGACGGATCGGAGATCCATGTCGCAGGCCGGCCGGAGCATCTGCCGCGCCGGCTGCGCGACTGGCTGACCGCCGAGCTGCGCGGCCGGCTGGTGCCGCTGGTGCACGCCAAGGCTGCACGGGTCGAGCGGCCGGTGAAACGCGTCACGTTGCGCGACAGCCGCTCGCGCTGGGGAAGCTGCGGGCCGCACGCCACCCTCTCCTTCTCCTGGCGCCTGGTGTTCGCGCCGCCCGAGGTGCTGGACTATCTGGTGGCGCACGAGGTCGCCCATCTCGTGCATCTCAATCACGGCCCGCGCTTCTGGGCGCTGGCGCGCGCGATCTGCGACGGCCCGATCGAGGCGCCGCAAGCCTGGCTCAAGAAGAACGGCGAGACCCTGCTGCAGTACGGCGCCTAAGGTCTTCCGGACCGCGAGCGTCCCGCTCGCTCATGATCATGAGCGGTCTGGAAGCCCGCGGTCCGGAAGAATATGAGCCCCACAGAGCGCCACTGGCTACTCGGCGGCAGCCCGAGCCGGAACGACGTTCAGCAGCGCCGCGGCTTCCTTGGCCACCCTCGTGCCCTCGAAGAAGCGCGGGTTCTGCGTGCCCCACAACCGCACGGCATTGGCGAAGGTGAAGTCGCGGAAATCATCCGGCGTGATGAGCTCGTCCTCGACCAGCTCGTAGGCTTCGGGCACCGGGCTCAGCATGTCCGGCACGTCGAAATGGCCGATGTCCGAGCTGAAAATCGCATTGATCCGCGCACCGAACGGGTTGGCTCGCCCGAAGGCCGTCACGTTCATGCGGTCGTCGGCCTCGCAGCCGAAATAGTACGGCCTGGCGTAGAGATCGACCCAGTCCTCCTTGCGGGCGATCTTGCAAGCCGCAAAGTCGTCCAGCATCGGCATGCCACCCGTCAGCTGGTCCTCTTCGGCGCTGGGCCAGCCGTCGCGCTTGGCCAGTTCGGCCGCCATGTCTTCGTAACCGTATTTGTCGACCAGGCTTTTGAGCAGTCCGCGGTCGAGCTTCTTGGGATCCATGTAGGCGATGCCCTTGGCGCCGCGCCGCTCCCAATGCTCGATCAGATCGGCGAAGAGCTGGCAGCCCCAGCCGACGCCGCCTTCGAGGAAAGCGAAGTTGAGATCGGGGAAGCGTCGCGTCACGCCGCCCAGGAACAGGCCCTTAGCGATGGAATGGCCGGCAGCGGCAAAGTGGCCGATATGGTTGAAGGTGAAGTTGCTGGGCGAGTTGCGCAGCCCGAAGCCGCGGCCGCCGGCATGGAAGGTCGGCGCCATGCTGAGCTCGCGGCATTTCTGCCAGACGGCGTCATAGTCGTGATCGCTGTCGATGCCGAGATTCTCGTAGGTCACGGCGAAACGGCCGAGCGCAGGATCGAGGTCCTTGGCCATCGGCACCCGGCGCGGGATGCCACCGCCGAACATGCCGACCTTGGCGCCGAGCTGCTTGGTCACGAAGTCGAGCTCGGCGATGGCTTCGTCCGGCGTGAACATCGGGATCACGGCCGCCGGCGTCAGCCGGTCGCTGAGCTTGGCGAAGTATTCCGCGGTGACGATATTGAAGCCGCGGACCACGGCGCGTCGGGTCTCGTCATCGGCGATGCGCGGGATGCTGAGGCCGGCGGTCGGATAGATGACGCCGAAATCGATGCCGAGCTCGTCGAGCCGGTCGTAAAGCATGCGCGGCATCATTGCCGTCGCGCGGTCGCGCGTGTTGGTCGATTGGCGGCTCCAGTAGCCCTCCATGGCGATGCCCCGCTGCTTGCGTTCGGCGATCGACAGGTTGAGCGCGTCGGGGATGCGCCGCTGGGCGGCCAGGAAGCCGTCCGCTGCCTTGTCGCCGGCGACCTTGCGCATGCGCTCGGCGAAGACCGGGCCGTATTCGATCCAGTGTCCGTCGGCGTCGATGATGGGATGATTTAAGCTGGAACGAACTTCTGCGGGGCTGCGATGAGAGCTCATGCTTGTCTCCAAGGTCGCCAATTCGCCAATTGACCGCCAACGCTAACGCCACCGGCAACGCCGCGCAACGAAACAGAAGCGGATTCTAGCCGAAGCGGCCGGGGTCGCAGGCGTGCAGGGCCTCCGGCAGCGCCTCGCCTTCGATCTGGCGGGCGATCAGCCGGCCGGTCGCGGTGGCGAGCGTGAGGCCGACATGCTGATGGCCGTAGCCGCAATAGACATTGGCCAGCCGCGGCGCGCGACCAATCGCGGGGCGAAAGTCCGGCAGGCTGGGACGCTCGCCGATCCAGCGGCTGCGTTCGGCGCCGCCGACCCCCGGGAAGACCTCCTTGAGATGGCGCACCAAAAGATCGGCGCGATGCCAGGACGGCGGCTGGTGCGGCGCCGCCAGTTCGACCGTGCCGGCCACGCGCAGCCCCTCCTCCATCGGCGTGATGAAGAAACCGCGCTCGGCCGGACTGACGGGCAGGTCGAAGCGCACATTGTCGGGCGCCAGCATGACGTGATAGCCGCGTTCGGCCACCAGCGGCGCGTTGAAGCCCAGCAGCCGCGTCAGCTCGCCCGAAGGGCGGCCGGCCGCGATCACCACCGCCTTTGCCGGCAGGTCCTGGTCGGTGGTCTTGACCGACGTCACGCGATCACCGTCACGGCCGAAGCCGCGTACTCGTCCGCGCAGGATGCTGCCGCCCTCGGCGGCGAAGCGCTCGGCCAGGGTCGCCACCACCTTGTAGGGATTGATGGTGTGCATGCCATGCGAGTAGTAGACGCCGCGCACGATGCGCTCGCTCAGGCCCGGCGCCAGCTCGCGCGCCCGGTTGCCGTCGACGATCTCGAACGCCGTGCCCTTGGCCTTCTGCAGGGCGCGCTCCTCTTCGCCGGCGGCAAAAGCGGTTTCGCTTTCGTAGACATAGAGCGCGCCCTCAGTCTTGAAGAGTTCGCCAAGACCCGACGCCTGGATCTCGGCCTTCCAGGCGATGTTGGCCTCGGCCATCAGCGCGCCGAACGAGTCGACGCCCTTCTTGACCTCGGCCGGGCTGTAGGCGGCCAGCGCGAAGCGCGCCATCCAGGGCAGCAGCCAGGGCAGGCTCGGCGGATGGACGGTGAGCGGGCCGGTGCGGTCCATCAGCATCTGCGGCACGCGCCGCAGCGTCGAGGGCCGGGCGAGCGGCAGGAGGTGATCGATGGCGATGAATCCCGCATTGCCGTAGGACGTGGCGCGGCCGGGCTCGGCACTATCGAGCAGGGTGACGGCGTGACCGGCGCGCTGGAGGGCCCGCGCCGTCGCCGTTCCCACGATTCCTGCGCCGATGACGATGATGGATTGATCGGTCATTGAACCAAGTTAGCACGGTCCCTGAAGCCGCCGGGTGACTCCGATTGATTTACCGCCGCAAATGACTATTTACGGCTCCATGTCCCCACAATCCGAAAGTGCCCCGGCGCCCGGTTGGCACGCCACGACCATTCTGTCGGTCCGCAAGGGCGGCCAGGTCGTGATGGCGGGCGATGGCCAGGTCTCGATGGGCCAGACCATCGTCAAGGCCAACGCCAAGAAGGTCCGCCGCCTGGGCAACGGCCAGATCGTCGGCGGCTTCGCCGGCTCGACGGCCGATGCCTTCACCTTGTTCGAGCGCCTGGAGGCCAAGCTCGAGCGCCATCCCGGCCAGCTCCTGCGCGCCTGCATCGAGCTTGCCAAGGACTGGCGCACCGACCGCTACCTGCGCCGGCTCGAGGCGATGATGGCGGTGGCCGACAAGGACGTGTCGCTGCTGCTTTCCGGCTCGGGCGATGTGCTCGAGCCCGAGGGCGGCATCATCGCCATCGGTTCGGGCGGCAACTACGCGCTGGCCGCGGCGCGCGCGCTGATCGACGTCGAGGGCATGGACGCTGAAGCGATTGCGCGCAAGGCCATGGACATCGCCGCCGATATCTGCGTCTACACCAACCACAACCTCGTCATCGAGAAGCTTTAAGCGTAATGAGCAACGACTTTTCCCCCCGCGAGATCGTCTCCGAGCTCGACAAGCACATCATCGGCCAGCAGGACGCCAAGCGCGCCGTTGCCATCGCGCTGCGCAACCGCTGGCGCCGCCTGCAGCTGGCCGAGGCGCTGCGCGAGGAGGTGCTGCCCAAGAACATCCTGATGATCGGCCCGACCGGCTGCGGCAAGACCGAGATCGCCCGGCGGCTGGCCAAGCTCGCCAACGCGCCGTTCCTCAAGGTCGAAGCCACCAAGTTCACCGAGGTCGGCTATGTCGGCCGCGACGTCGAGCAGATCGCCCGCGACCTCATGGAAGCCGCCCTCGACATGGCGCGCGAGCGCCTGCGCAAGGACGTGCGCGCCAAGGCCGAGCTTGCCGCCGAGGATCGCGTGCTCGACGCGCTGTGCGGCTCCGGCGCCAGCGAGGAGACGCGGCTGCGCTTCCGCCACAAGCTGCGCAGCGGCGAGCTCGGCGATCGCGAGATCGAGATCGAGGTCGCCGATTCGGGCGCGCCCATGCAGTTCGAGGTGCCCGGCCAGCCCGGCGCGTCGGTCGGCATGATCAATCTCAGCGACATGCTGGGCAAGGCGTTCGGCGGGCGCACCAAGAAGCGCAAGATGACCGTGGCCGAATCCTACGAGACCCTGCTGCGCGAGGAGAGCGACAAGCTTTTGGACCAGGAGAAGGTCGTGCGCGAGGCGCGCGATTCGGTCGAGCAGAACGGCATCGTGTTCATCGACGAGATCGACAAGATCACCGCGCGCAGCGAATTCCGCGGCGGCGGCGACGTCAGCCGCGAGGGCGTGCAGCGCGACCTGCTGCCGCTGATCGAGGGCACCACAGTGAACACCAAGCATGGGCCGGTGAAGACCGACCACGTGCTGTTCATCTGCTCCGGCGCGTTCCATATGGCCAAGCCGTCCGACATGCTGCCCGAGCTGCAGGGCCGCCTGCCGATCCGGGTCACCCTCGCCTCGCTTACCCAAGAGGATTTCCGCCGCATCCTGACCGAGCCCGAGGCGAGCCTGGTCAAGCAATACAAGGCGCTGCTGGCCACCGAGAAGGTCGAGCTGGAGTTCAAGCCGGACGCCATCGATGAGCTGGCCAAGCTGTCGGCCGACATCAACGAGACCGTCGAGAATATCGGCGCGCGCCGCCTGCACACGGTGATGGAGAAGCTTCTGGAGGAGATCAGCTTCACCGCCTCCGACAGCCCCGGCCGGAAGGTCGAGATCGACGCGGCCTACGTGCGCGAGAAGGTGGGCGAGCTGGCCAAGAACGCCGACTTGAGCAAATTCGTGTTGTAACGACTTCGACCTCTCCCATTCATACTCCTCTCCCCCAAGGGGGAGAGGAGTATGAGAGGACAGAACGCAAGCTCAAGAGCGTCGAGTCACAGGCAGTAGGCGGCGATCAGGTCGACCAGATACGCCGGCCCGTTGAGGCCCCACAGCACAAATGACACCACGGTCGCCGCGATCACCAGGGCGGCGGCGCCCCACAGCGCAAGGGCGCCCCACGACCGCGTCATGCCGGTTGCGGCAGCGCAGCCGGCCGCGTCAGCCGCTCCTCGACGATCGGCCAGTGCAGCAGGGCCGATACCAAGCCGAGCGCGATCGAGATCCACCACATCAGGTCGTAGTTGCCCTGCAGGTCGAACAGCCGGCCGCCGCCCCAGCCGCCGAAGAAGCTGCCGACCTGGTGGCCGAAGAAGACGACGCCGTTCAGCATGGTGAGATGGACCGGCCCGAAGATGTAGCTGACCAGCGAGGTGGTGAGCGGCACGGTGCCGAGCCACAGGAAGCCCAGCGCGCCGGCAAAGATCAGCACCGAGGCGGCCGACAGGGGCGCCACGATGAAGCCCAGGAACACCAGCGAGCGCAGCAGGTAGAGCAGCGCCAGAAGGTTCTTGCGCTTGTAGCGGACGCCCATCGAGCTCCAAACGATGGCGCCCGCGATGTTGAACAGCCCGACCATGCCGATCGCCCAGCCGCCGAGCTCGGCCGGTGACAGGTTGATGCCGAACAGCGACAGGCCGACGCCCTTGTCGGAGATGTAGGCCGGCAGATGGCCGCCGACGAAGGCGACGTGGAAGCCGCAGACGAAGTAGCCGATCACCAGCAGCACGTAGCTGCGCTGGGCGAACGCCTCGGACAGCGCTTCGCCCGCGCTCTGGCGGCCGCCGCTCGCCCGCTTGGCGGCGGCAATCTCCTTGCTGTCGTTCAGCCCGACCGACAGCAGGATTATCAGGACCGCAATGCCGGTCAGCGCCCACATGGTCGGCCGCCAGTCGCCGAAATAGTTCTGCAGCACCGCCGCCAAAGGCACGATGAAGAACTGGCCGAACGAGCCGCCGGCCGAGCAGATGCCGACCGCCAGCGCCTGCTTGGCCGGGGGCGCCACCCGCAGGACCACTCCCAGGACAGGCCCGAAGGTCGCCGCCGACAGGCCGATACCCACCAGGATGTTGCCCAGGATCAGCATGAAGCCGTCATGCATGGTCGCCGTGGCGATCATGCCCAGCACGTAGAGCACGCCGCCGGCGGCGATGGTCGGCGCCGAGCCGAAGCGGTCGCACAGCCGGCCCGAGAGGGGCGCGATGGCGCCCATCAGCAGCATGGACAGCGCGGTGCCGAAGGAGAACAGCTCGCGGCCAACCTGGAGCTCGGCCGACACGGGCTTGAGGAAGATACCGAAGCTCTGGCGTACGCCGAGACCAATGGTGAGGACGAGGAAACCGCACCAAACGGCGGTCCAGTAGGAACGGGAGGTCATGGTTGCCAACTTGCGGTCGGCTTTGGGGCCTGACAAGGCGTCGGCCGCTGTCCTTGCATAGAATTACTTCATGCCGTCACAAGCTCTCATGTGGCACAACATGTCCATGGCCCGACTGTTTCGATGCGGCGTGGCAGTATTCCTGCTGATTTTGGCAGAAAGCGCCGTGGCCGCGCCGCGGCTCGAGCGCGAGCGCTGCACTTTCAAGCCGCCGCGCGGCGACAGGATCGAATGCTTCGTCCTGGTGGTGCCCGAGAATCGCGAGCAGCCCGAGGGCCGCGAGGTGCGGCTCAAGGTGGCGGTCCTCAAGGCCAAGCGGACGGCCGGCGCCGAGCCCCTGGTCTATCTCTCGGGCGGTCCCGGCGATGCGCCGCTGGTCGCCTCGAGCCCCGGCGCCGACGCCCTCTCCGAAGGCGACTGGTGGAACGAGACCGCCGCCATCCGCCGTCGCCGCGACGTCGTCATCCTGAGCCAGCGCGGCGCCGGCGGATCGACGCCCAATCTCGACTGCTTCGATCCGCGCACCAGCGACCCTGCCAAGGCGCGCCGCCGGGCGGTGACCGAACAGCAGGAGCAAGACATCCTGGTGCGCTGCCGCGCCGGCTTCGACAAACGCAAAATAGATCTGTCGATGTACACCACGCCGGCGCTTGCTGACGACGTGGCCGACCTGGCGCGTTCGATGTCGCTTGGGAAGATCAACCTCTATGGCGTGTCCTACGGCACGCGCTGGGGGCTCGAGGTGATGCGCCGCCACCCCAGCCTAGTGCGGGCGGCGGTGCTGGACGGCGTCTATCCGCCCCAGGTCAATGGCGAGCAGAACGAGCCCGAGATCATCCGCCGTGCCTTCGAGCAGCTCTATGCCGAGTGCACCGCCGACGCGCTTTGCCGCGAGCGCCATCCCGGTCTGCGCGGCAGCGTCGAGGGCGCCATCGAAGCGGCCGAGCACAAGCCGATCGAACTCACCCTTCAGCTCGAGGACGGTCCGCAATCAGTCCGGCTCGACGGGCCGAAGCTCCTGATGGTGCTGCTGCACATGATGCGCGAGGGCGAGCCGGCCTTGATCCCCGAGGCCCTCGCCGCGACACAGCGGAATGACCTCAGGCTGCTTAAAATGTTCGCAGAGGATCTGGAGAGCGGCGACGGCGGGCTCTTGGAACAGAACGCCCAGCAGTTCGACGGGCTTTACAACAGCATCGAGTGCCGCGAGACCTGGGCGACCGTCGATCGAGCGGCGCGCCGCAAGATGATCGAAAGCAGCGGCGTCTACGGCTTCAATGCCCGGACCAGCAAGTCGCCGGCATTCTGCCCGGTGTGGCGCGTGCCGGCCGCCCCGGCGTCCGAGCGCCAGCCGGTGCAATCGGCCATTCCGACCCTGTTGTTGAGCGGCAATTTCGACTGGCTCACGCCGCCGGCGTGGGGGCGTGAGGCGGCGCGCTCCCTCTCCGCTTCGCGCCACGTCGTCTTTCGCGCCCAGGGCCACGGCGTGGTCGTCCAGGACCCGTGCGCGGCGCGCTTGCGCGACGCCTTCATCGAAGAGCCCGATCCCAAGCGCGCCTTGCCGTGCCGCGCCGACACGCCGCCCAATTTCACTGCCGCCTACGAGCGCGCGCGGAACTTACCGTGACAGAAACGCCTGTCATCCCGAGCGATAGAGAGGGATCCTTAAAGTCACCAAAAGATGTCTCGCTTCGCTCAACATGACAGAGGTCCCATGAACCGCGTGCTCGCCCATACCGGCGTGAAGTATCCGATCGTCCAGGCGCCGATGGGCTGGATCGCGCGCAGCCAGCTGGCGTCGGCCGTCTCCAACGCCGGCGGCCTTGGCATCATCGAGACGTCGAGCGGCGAGGTCGACCAGTGCCTGGCCGAGATCGCCAAGATGAAGGAGCTGACGACCAGGCCTTCCGGCGCCTTCTGAGCGCTACTTGAGAAGCTCCGGCGCGATCAGGCGCGGCAGGAACAGCGCAATCTCCGGCCAGACGATCATTGCCGCCAGCACCAGCAGCATGGGCACCAGCATGATGGCGGTGTCCTTCAGCGCGTAGCGCAGACGCACGCCGGCGACGGCGCAGGAGATCATCAGGCAGAGACCGTAGGGCGGCGTGACCAGGCCGAAGGCCAGCGCCACGATCGAGACGATGGCGAAGTGGACGGGATGCATGTCGACCGACTTGGCCAAGGGCTCGAGCACGGTGCCGACGATGATGATGGCCGGAATGGCGTCGAGGAAGCAGCCGACCACCAGGAACACGAAGGCGATGAACATGCCGACGCCGATCGGACCAAGGCCCCAGCTCGTGACGTTGGCCAGCAGTTCCTGCGGGATGCGGTAGTAGGCCAGCAACCAGCCGAAGGCGCTCGCCGTGCCGATGCAGAACAGCGCCACCGCGGCCAACCGGCCGGTGTCGAGCAGTGCCGAGTAGAGCTGGCGCGGTCCCATCTCGCGATAGACGATGACCGACAGCAGCACCGAATAAAGCACGGCGACGCAGGCCGATTCGGTGGCGGTGAACCAGCCGAGCAGGATGCCACCGACGATGATGAAAGGCGTCATCAGTGCCGGCAGCGACACCCAGGTGGCGCACAGGAGTTGGCGGAAGGTCGAGCGCGGATAGGTCGGGTAGCCGCGCCGCACGGCGTAGACATGCACCGTCGCCATCTGCGCGCCGGCGATCAGCAGACCGGGAATGACGCCGGCAAGGTAGAGGGCGCCGATCGAGGTCGAGATCAGGCCACCCCACACGATCATCAGGATCGAGGGCGGGATGATGACCGCGAGCACCGCGGATACCGCGGTGATGGCGATCGAGAAGGAAAGGTCGTAGCCCTCCTTGGTCTGGGCATCGATGAAGATCTTGCTCTGGCTCGCCGCGTCGGCGGTCGACGAGCCGGAGATGCCGGCGAAGAACACCGACAGCACGACGTTGATCTGCGCGAGCGAGCCTGGCCAGCTTCCGACCAGCGCCCGCGAGAGAGTCACCAGCCGATCGGTGATGCCGCCCACGCTCATCAAGTTGGCGGTCAGCAGGAAGAACGGCACCGCCAGCAGGATGAAGGAGTTGTAGGCGTTGAAGGTCTCCTGCGCGAGCATCATGGTCGAAAGCCTGGGCTCGACGTAGAAGAGCGGCAGGCAGGCCAGGCCAAGCGCAAAGGCCACCGGCACGCGCAGCACCAGCAGAAAGGCGAAGACACCGAACAGGATCGCCGCCGCCTCTCCCGAGGTGAAGACGGACGCGGTCATGGGTTGGTCCTGCCGAGCAGAATCCTGGTTTCGTCGACGAACTGCTCGCCGAGGAAGACGATCCAGGTGATGCCGGCCGCCGGCCAGGCGATATGGATCAGCCACAACGGCAGATCGGCCAGCTCGGACGTGCGGTACCAGGCGAAGCGCGTGAACTCGATGCCGCCCACCACGAAGATCAATGACATCGCCAGTATGCCGAGGCGCGCCAGGATGCGGACGGCCGCCTCGGCGCGCCGCGACAGGGTCGGCCAGACGTCGACCTCGAAGTGCGCGCTCTCGCGCACCCCGACCATGGCGCCGATCATGATCATCCAGATGAACAGGAAGCGCGCCATCTCCTCGGTCCAGATGTAGGCCGGGATCAGGTCGGTGTAGCGCGCGATCATTTGCAGGGTGACGGGGATGACAAGGATCGCCACCGACAAGGCCAGCGCGGCCGTCAGGATCCGGGCATAGGTGGCCGTGAACCGGCGCCACAGGTTATGTGGCGGGGCGACTGGTAGGGACATGGGAAAACCGCAAGAAAGAGGACGACGGGCGCGACTGCAGCGGGCAGCGCGCCCGCTGCGCCCCGCTTGTCAGTTCAGCGCCACGATCTGGGCGAATATCGCGTCGGCGCCGATCTCCTTGGCGTAGGCTTCCATCACTGGATCGACCAGCTTCTTCATGGGCGCGCGATCCTTGAAGGCGATGCGTTTCAACTTGCCGGCCTTTTCCATTGCCACCAGCTTCTGCTCGTCCTCCGAACTCTCGACCTGCCGGCCGTAGGCGCCGGCTTCCTTGCCCGCCTTGAGGATCGCTTCCTGCAGGTCCTTCGGCAGCGTCTTGAAGGTCTTGCCCGAGAAGCAGATCGGCCGGATGGTGATGGCGTGCTCGGTCATCGCGAGATTGGGCGCCACTTCGTAGAACTTCATGGTCTCCACGCCGGCCGCCTCGTTCTCGCCGGCGGCGATGACGTTGTTCTGGATGGCGTTGTAGACCTCGTTGTAGGCGATGACGGTCGGCGACATGCCGGCCGCGGCAAAGGTCTTGGACCAGATCGGTGCGCCCTGGACGCGGACCTTGAGTCCCTTGATCTCGGCCAGGTTCGATACCGGCTTGTTGACGAAGATGTTGCGAGTGCCGCCGCCGGCATAGCCGATCAGCATGACGTCGGCCTTCTGGGCGATCTCGTCGGCCACCGGCTTCAGGAGGTCGGCGTCGAGCACCTTGTTCCAGTGCGCCAGGTCGCGGAACAGGAACGGCGCGTCGATGAACGGCGCCGCCTTCGAGAAGGTCGACATGTGCGCCGGCGAGACGATGCCGTAATCGACCGCCTTGCCCTGCGCCATGTACTCGAAATACTGCTTCTCCAGGCCGAGCGCGGAATTGCGATGGAGCACGAAGTTGATCGGCTTGCCGTAGTATTTCTTCACCAGTTCTTCGAACCTGAGCAGCGCCTTGTTGAAGGCGTGATCGTCATTGAATTGGACGGCACCGTTCAGCGTGATCGGCGCTTGGGCGCGGGCGGCGCCGACGAACGGCGCGGCGACGGCCGAGGCGGCAAGGCCGCCCACCAGCATTCTGCGTTGCATCGATTTTCCTCCCGAGGTCGCTTTTTTTCGGCTGCTGTGATCGACCTTCGCATGAACTATGCATGGGAACGGACTGTCAGGCCAGAAAACGGCCGAAGCACCCAAGGCCGCTAGATTAGACACAAAAATCTCTCGGCGTCGTCGACTTGCGCGTTCTGCTGGCGGGGGCCGACGTCGCTGCCCGCCTGCCGATCGGCCTGCCGGGCATCGGTCTGCACCTGCGGCTGGATAGCCTGTCGGCGTTCTTCGGCATCGTGATCAACGGCGGCGTGCTGGCGGCCAGTGTCTACGGCATGGGCTTCGATCGGGCCAAGGAGATGACGCCGCGGGTCGAACCCTTGTTCCCCCTGTTCGCCGCGGCGATGAATCTCGTGCTGATCGCCGACGATGCCTATGCCTTCCTGTTCTCCTGGGAACTGATGTCGCTGGCATCGTGGGCGCTGGTCGTCGCCCGCCATACCGACCCCGAAAGCCGGCGGGCCGCCCATCTCTACCTCGTCATGGCGGCGATCGGGACGGCAGCACTTCTGTTCGCCTTCGGCGGACTCGCCGGACCGGCCGGCGGCTATGCCTTCGACACCGTCCGCGCCGATCCGCCTCAGCCGATGGTGGCCGCCCTCGTCCTGGTCGCTGCTCTTGTCGGCTGCGGCTCGAAGGGCGGCCTGATCCCGCTGCATGCCTGGCTGCCGCTCGCCCATCCGGCAGCGCCGAGCCACGTCTCCGCCCTGATGAGCGGCGTCATGACCAAGGTGGCGATCTACGGCTTCGTGCGCATCGCCTTCGATCTCTTGGGACCGCCCGTCTGGTGGTGGGCGCTGCCGCCCATCATCCTGGGCGCGATGACCGCCGTGCTGGGCCTGCTCTATGCCGTGCTCGACCGCGATCTCAAGCGCGTCCTCGCCTATTCGACAATCGAGAATGTCGGCGTGATCTTCGTGGCCCTTGGCCTTGCCCTCGCTTTCAGCGCCAACGGCCAGCGTGAAGGCGCGGCGGTGGCGATGGCCGCGGCGCTGCTGCATGTCCTCAACCATTCCTGGTTCAAGTCGCTGCTCTTCCTCGGGGCGGGCGCGGTCCTGCATGCCACCGGCCGGCGCGACCTCGACGGGCTGGGTGGACTGATCCATCGCATGCCGCGCACCGCCGCCTTCTTCCTGGTGGGGGCGCTCGCCATCTCGGCCTTGCCGCCGCTCAACGGCTTTGTGTCCGAGTGGCTGCTGTTCCAGGCGGTCATTGCCGCGCCGGCGCTGCCGCAGGCGGCGCTACATTTCGCGTCGCCCGCGATCGGCGCCATGCTGGCGCTGGCCGCGGCGCTCGCGGCCGCCTGCTTCGTGCGGGTCTACGGCACGGCCTTCCTCGGCCGGCCGCGCAGCGCCGAAGCCGCCGGCGCGCACGACGTGCCGCTCGCCCAGCAGCTCGCCATGGGCGGACTCGCGCTGCTCTGCATCCTGGGCGGGCTCATGGGCAGCGTGCTGGCGATCGCGCTGGCGCCGGTGCTGGACCAGCTCGTGGGCGGCGGCCTGCCAGGGGCGGGCAGCGGGCCCACGCTGTTCTCGCTCGTCGCCTTCGATCCGGCGCGCAGCGTCTACGATGCGCCGATCATTGCGCTGTTCGTCGCCATCGCCTCGCTGACGACGCTGATCGTGGTCCATCGCCTGTCCGAGCGCCGGACCCGCCGCGGCCCGGCCTGGGACTGCGGCTTTCGCGACCCTTCGCCGGCCACGCAATACACCGCCTCGAGCTTCGCCCAGCCATTGCGCCGCGTATATGGCGCCGTGGCCTTCACCGCGCGCGAGACGGTCGAGATGCCGGCGCCCGGGGATACGCGGCCCGCGCGCTTCTCGGTCGTCGTGGTCGACCATCTGTGGCGGGCGTTTTACGCCGCGCCCGGCCGCGCCGTCCTCGGGCTCTCCGAGCGCCTGAACGTGCTGCAGTTCCTCACCATCCGGCGCTATCTGGTGCTGATGTTCGCCGCCCTCATCATCCTGCTGTCGATCGCGGCGGTGACGACGTGACGCGCGATCTTTTGGTGCAGCTGCTGGCGCAGGGCACCCAGATGACCTTCGTGCTGCTGATCGCGCCACTCGCCGTCGGCGTCGTGCGGCGGGTCAAGGCGCGGCTGATGCGCCGCCAGGGGCCGCCGCTGCTTCAGGCCTACCTCGACCTCGCCAAGCTCCTGCGCAAGGAATCGGTGGTCGCGGAAAGCGCCTCCTGGCTGTTTCGCAGCGCGCCCTATCTGATCTTCGCGCTCACCTGGGTGGCGGCCGCCCTGGTGCCGAGCTTCGCCTCGGGCCTGATGTTCAACTGGGCGGCCGACGTGGTCGCGCTGGTGGCCCTGCTCGGCGCGGCCCGCGCCCTGCTGGCGCTGGCCGGCATGGATGTCGGCACCAGCTTCGGCGGCATCGGCTCGTCGCGCGAGATGATGATCGCCACGCTCGCCGAGCCCGCCATGATGCTGATCGTGTTGACGCTGGCCATCGCCGCCGGCACGACGCGGCTGGCCGGCGTGGCCGACTTCTTCATCGCCGAGCCGTTTGCCGTGCGCGTCTCGCTGGCGCTGTCGCTGATCGCGCTGATCATCGTGGCGCTGGCCGAGAATGCGCGCATCCCGGTCGACAATCCGGCGACGCATCTGGAGCTCACCATGGTCCACGAGCCGGCGGCGGCGGGCCTCTCCGGCTGGGCGATCGGCCTGTTGGCCTGGGTCGCCAAGCTGCTGGGCTCTGCCGCGCTTTTAGGCGTGTGGGAGGTCAGCATCGCCAAGATGCGCGTCTTCCGCTTGCCCGACTTCGTCGGCATCGCCTTCGTGTTCGGCTTCCTCGCCATCCTGCTGGCGTTCCTGACGCGCGGGGTGTTCGCGTGAACCAGGCCTACGAGGTCTCCCACCTGCTTGCCGGCGCGATGCTGGTGACGAGCTTCGCGCTGCTCTACCAGGAGCGCATTGCCGCCGTGCTCAACGCCTTTGCCGCGCAGTCGATCACGCTGGCGCTTTCCGTCGCCTGGGCGGCCTGGTCGGACAATCGGCCGGACCTGTTCATCACCGCGCTGATCGCGCTCACGCTGAAGGGCATCGTCATTCCCGTCGCGTTGCATCGCACGGTCGCCCGGCTCGGCATCCACCGTGAGGTCGAGAAGGTGGTGGGCGTGGGCGTCGCGCTGATGGTCGGCCTGGCGCTCACCGGCCTTGCCCAGGCTTTGGTCGTCAAGGTGGCGACGGGAACGGCAAGCCATGCCCGCGAGGAGCTGGCGCTGGCGCTCGCCATCGTCCTGCTGGGCTTCCTGATGATGATCGTGCGCCGCAACGCGGTGACCCAGGTCGTGGGCTTCATGTCGATGGAGAACGGCCTGATCCTGGCGGCTACCGGGGCGCGCGGCATGCCGCTGGTGGTCGAGGTCAGTGTCGCCTTCTCGGTGCTGATCTCGCTGTTCGTGTTCGCGGTCTTCGTCTTCCGCATCCGCGAGCGCTTCGACACCGTCGATATCGAGGCGCTCGACCGCATGCGCGGGGATCGCCGATGATCCCGGCCTATCAGCTCGTGGTGCTGCTGCCCTACGCGGCGGCGCTGCTGCTCGTGGCGATCCCAGGCTACCGCGTCGGCGCCGTCGTCAACGTGATCGCCTCCGCGGCGACCCTTGCCGCGGGCCTCTGGCTGGTGACGGGCGAGTATCGCGTCGGCGACTACGCCATCGTCGACGAGTTCAACATCGTCTTCATCGGCATCAACACCCTGGTCGGCTTCACGGCGGCGCTGTTCAGTGCCTCCTATATCGGACACGAGATCGAGACCGGCCGCCTGTCGCCGGGCTTCGTGCGATTCTACCATGCCATGTTCCAGGCGATGATGGGCTCGATGAACCTCGCCCTGGTCGCCAACAATATCGGTTTGATGTGGGTCGGGCTGGAGCTCGCCACCCTGATCACCGTGGTCATGGTCGGGCTCTACCGCACGCCGCAGTCGATCGAGGCGGCGTGGAAGTACTTCATCCTGGCCAGCGTCGGCATCTCGCTCGCCTTCTTCGGCACCATCCTGATCTATCTCGCCGGCCAGCCGGCGCTCGGCGAGGGCGTGCCAGCGATGACCTGGAGCCTCCTGCAGGCGGCGGCCGCGCGCATGGACCCGGGGATCCTCGATCTCGCCTTCATCTTCCTGCTGATCGGTTACGGCACCAAGGTCGGGCTGGCGCCGTTGCATGCCTGGCTGCCCGATGCCCACGCCGAGGGCCCGACGCCGGTCTCGGCGGTCCTCTCGGGTCTGCTGCTGAACGTGGCGCTCTACGCCCTGCTGCGCTTCAAGATGCTGGTGGCGGGCCAGCCGGCCGCCCTCGATCCCGGTCCGATCATGGTGGTGATGGGCCTGGTGTCGCTGATCTTCGCCGCCTTCATGCTGTACCAGCGGCGCGACATAAAGCGGCTGTTCGCCTATTCGTCGATCGAGCACATGGGTCTGATCGTGTTCGCCTTCGGCATGGGCGGGCCGCTCGCCAACTTCGCCGGCCTGTTGCACATGGCCATGCACAGCCTGACCAAGTCCGGCATCTTTTTCGCCGTCGGACACATCGCCCAGGCCAAAGGCACGCAACGTATCGCCGAAATCAAGGGGCTGAGCGTCACCCATCCGCGGCTGGCCGTGGCCTTCGCGCTGGCCGTGCTGGCGATCTGCGGCATGCCGCCGTTCGGCGTGTTTACCAGCGAGTTCCTGATCCTGACCAC
>WNFG01000464.1_pt1 | contig 33967 bp, 21 predicted proteins | sample 5400431 | NCBI WGS metagenome assembly WNFG01 (sample SAMN13153346, study PRJNA577476) | soil metagenome | isolation source: 120 cm saprolite under Douglas fir tree site 2 hole 3 replicate 2 | place: USA:California | collected 2015-04-18
GGGATCGTTCGGCGCAATGCTCTACATGTGGCTTCGCTATAACAAACCGGATGCCTCGATGAGCGGCAACGGCCTGCTCGCCGGGCTTGTGGCCATCACCGCGCCTTCCGGATTCGTCAATCCGGTTGGGTCAGTGATCATCGGACTCATCGCCGGCGTCCTTGTGTGCATCTCCGTCGAATTCATCGACCGGGTAATGCACGTCGACGATCCAGTAGGCGCCATTTCCGTGCACGGCACGAACGGCCTGTGGGGGGTACTCTCCATCGGTTTGTTTGCAGACGGAAAAAGCAATTATGGCGGCTCATGGAATGGCGTGACCGGCTCGGTTACGGGCTTGTTCTACGGCGATAACGGAGGCCAACTCGTCGCGCAGTTGATCGGTATTGTGACCTTAGTAGGGTTCGTCTTCACGCTCAGCTTCGTGTTCAACCTTTTGATCGATTGGGCGGTAGGTCAGCGCGTAGCAGCCAAGTCCGAACTCGAAGGTTTGGATCTGCCTGAGATGGGCGCCTTGGGCTATCCCGAATTCGAGCTGAAGGCGGAAATGTAGCCGGAGGAGCTACGCGAATGGCTACCACAACAACACTTCAACCCAGGCCGGGAACGCTCGTTCCCGGCCAATGCCCTAACCCCTTACCAGCGATTCCCTGGCGAGACCCTCATTCGGTCCCGCCGGAAAAGCTGGCGGAGTTCATCGCTGCGCTTCAACAGGCCTGCGTAGAAAACCCAGATAACGCGGACTTACATACCTGTCTTGGCATGGCCCACGCCATGAACTATGACGTGTATCGCTCAATGGACGCGCTTGAAGGAGCCCGTCGAATCGAGCCCGAAAACTTTCTTGCACAGTTCAAATACGCCGAATTGTATTACCGCATTCGTGCACTAGATAGAGCAGAGGCGGAAACTACGCGCGCGCTCGAGCTAGCTGGAACCAGTTGGGAATTGTCGATGGCACGGCGACAGCTCGCGGAAATTCGCCGCCTGCGTCGGGAAGGGACGCAGAAGCCCACATGGTCGAAATCGCTGAAACTTCCTGTCATCGGATTTGTGGTCCTCCTAATGGTGATCTCCTGGTTCTTTATGGCCTGGAAATGAAATATAAGTGGCAGTACTTTTTAGCCGCCGTCTTCTTCGCCTCTTACTTGCTGGTTTCTAGGGGGGTACCGGTACTGCCCGTGTTAGCTGGGTGTGTGGTGGCCGCCCTCGTTACTTGGTGGAGGCTTGCGCGGCAGGACGCAAGGGGCCGCTAACTGAATACACAGATGCACGATCTAATTCCTCTTCCGCTCGCCATGCTCATCGTATTTGGCTCGGCTAAGCTCCTAGCCGAGCTATTCGAGCGCTTGGGTCAGCCAGGAATTGTTGGCGAGATTCTTGCCGGCGCGCTGGTTGGTCCGAGCGTGCTCGGGTGGATTCATCCCAACGACATGTTAAAGGCATTGTCAGACCTTGGAGTTATGTTCCTTCTCTTTGGCGTTGGCTTGGAGGTTAAAGCCTCGGAATTGTTAAAGGTTGGCGGCAAGGCTACCTTGGTGGCAACTCTCGGTGTGATCGTTCCATTTTTTGCGGGGTGGGGAATTCTGTCGTTATGGGGAGCGCCGCAGATTGAGGCAGTCTTCGTAGGGGCGGCCATGGTGGCCACCAGCGTCGGAATCACCGCTTCGGTTCTTTCCGCCCGAGGACTACTTCATGAAGTTGCTAGCAAGATCATCCTCGCTGCGGCGGTGATTGACGACGTTCTTGGGCTGATCGTGCTGGCCATTGTCAGTAGTGTCGCGCGTGGGCGGGTCAATTTTTGGGAGATCGCCCTGATCGCAGCATTGGCGATCGCGTTCACTATCGTAATGGCGGTCTGGGGCACAACTGCGGTAAAGCGGCTTCTCCCAGTTTTTGGGTCCCGTGCTCGCGCGGATGACGCGGAATTTCATCTTGCCATGGTCTTTCTGTTCGCGCTGGCACTACTGGCTCAGTACACGGGAGTCGCAGCCATTGTTGGAGCGTTTCTGGCCGGCCTGGCCCTTTCGGACAGCGCCGACGCCCGCGTTCGAACTCTAACGCGTGGCGTCAGCGAACTGCTCGTGCCCTTTTTCCTTGCAGGCATCGGTCTGCACCTCAATTTCGCAGTCTTTCAGTCAACATCAACTGTGCTGCTGGCGTTGGTGATTCTGGCCACGGCTATCGTTACCAAGTTGATCGGCTGTGGTGCCGGCGCTCTTTCCCTGGGTTGGAACAACGTTCTGAAAATAGGTCTCGGAATGGTGCCACGAGGTGAAGTAGGGATGGTCGTGGCGCAGATTGGTCTCGGAATGTCGGTAATCAGCACGCGGATATACAGCGTGGTCGTTTTCATGGCCGTTGCGACTACTTTGGTCACGCCCTTGCTCTTAAGAATAGCCTTCCGGCCATCTGTTTTGACGCCAGTCGAGGCTTGGCCCGCGGTCGAGAAGTCACAAGGCCTAATTTAGCGCGCAGCAACGCTCGCAAAGCACTATTCGTTTTTTAGATTGATTCGCGCAATTCTTCGATTTGGAGCTTTTCGGGGCCAAGCGATACTCTTTCTGGACCAAATGCGCGGATTTGTTGCTGGGATTCGTACACTGGTTTTACTCGTCCCTCATTTTAAGGAGATTCATGAACAATAACGGACTGCGCAATTTTCTTACTCTCTCTTACGATGAGCTTGAACAGTTGAATCTGAAGGCCAAGGAGCAGCGCAAGAATCGCGTCGCCCCCGACAAGATCCGGGAAGAACGGCTCAAATACTTTGCCGATGAAAAGCGAATCAAGGCGATCACCGTTCTTTTCAGCGATCTCGAAGGCCGCTTGCACATGCTCGATTATGACAAGAAGTTCCTGATCAAGAGCTGGGACAATCTAACCTTCGATGGCTCTTCGATCCGCGGGTTTACCGCGCAGCGAGAAAGTGATCTTCGACTCGGTTTAGACTGGGCGGCTTGCTACTGGGCGCCTGCGGATATTTTCGGTTCGGGCAAAGTGCTCGTGTTCGGTGAGGTCATCGACAAGGACGGCACACCCTATAGCGCTGATATCCGCGGCAGACTCAAAGCGTTCGCTGAACAGGTCTACAAAAAGAAGGGCTACACGCTCAACGCGGCAAACGAAATTGAGGGCTTCCTTTTCAAAGGGCCAGATGCCGAGCGGCACTACTACGAAACGCAGAAGTTCGAGTATGTCAACACCGGCGGCTATTACCACTCCCTTCCTGGCGATCCCCTGCGCACCTTCATTGACACCACTGCAGAAGTGCAACGCGCCATGGGCTTTCAGAACGAAAAGGACCACCCGGAGGTGGCTCCTTCGCAGTTCGAGATTAACTACGGTTACGGGGAAGTTGTCGCGGCAGCTGACCAGATTCAGCTCTATAAGTTGATCTGTCGCCAGGTTGCTACCAATATGGGTCTCACGGCATGCTTCTTGCCCAAGCCCGTTATCGGTGTCAACGGCAGCGGCATGCACACCAACGTATCCATCAGCGAAAATGGCACGAACTTGTTCTGGGATCCGAAGGGTGAAGAAAAGCTCAGCAAAGATGGGTGGGCTTTCCTCGATCGGATTCTGACTCATGGAAATGACATCTGCCTGCTGCTTAATGCTAGTGTAAACGCCTATCGACGTCTTGACCCGCATTTCGAGGCACCTAACCAGATCAAAGCCTCGCCCGTAGATCGCGGCTCCATGATTCGCATTCCGATTGGCAACGAGAAGAGCATGCGCGTAGAGGTTCGCTCGGTAGCGCCTGACGCCAACCCGTATCTGACCATGTACTCAATCTTCAGAACCGGAATCGAGGGTGATACCGCGAAGATCAAGAATCTCCGGCAAGCGGAACGATATCTCCCCGATAATATCTATACGGCCTTGGATGATTTCCGCAGTGCCGAATGGACTACGACTCTTCTCGGTGCCGACGTCAAGGGCCGCTACGCTGAGCTCAAACAAGCGTCGGCAGACAGGTGCCCGCGCGTGCTCGGGACCTTCGTTAAGGCACCCGAGGTTCAGTACCACCACGAGGTCTACAACCAGTTCCTTTGGAATCTTTTCTAGATGGCAGTGCAGTAGATGCCAGACGAGCCCAAGAACTGTTTTTTGTTGTAAGGAACTTTTCTTAGGTTGGTACTTGGGTAGAAATAAATCTCGAACAGGTTTGTCGGCTAGCTATCTAGGTAAATGGTTCTGCTTAGAATGCGTGCCCGTAGTAGCCCCTTCTTGCGTGCACGCTGAGATGCTGAAGGTCATTGCGCGAGCGCACCTTCACCGCGATCTTCCGCCAGCGGGCGTCACGCGTCTTGTTGCTCGGCTGGTATCCTAAAATGTACTGGCTGTGCAGCTCTGTGCCGATCTTTGTGGCAATCTCTGACAACTCCTTCGGATTCCGCACGGTGAAGACGCGCCCACCAGTCAGTTCCGTCAGCTCACTGAGCAGCAAGGGTCCATTGAATTCCGTTAACGTTCGGCGGTGATACCCGGGCTCAAAGATGCCGATAGCGTAGAGCTGGATATCCGCTTCTCTCACTAACCGTTTGAGTTCGTCCTCCCGATAACGGCTGTGATTATCCCCTCCGTCGGAGATGATCAGGAGCGCTCGTTTGGCGTTGCGAGCATCCCTCATTTCACTGATTCCCAAATATAGGCCATCGAGCAGGGCAGTCGAGCCGCCCGCAGGGGCCATAGCGAGACGATTCTGTAACTCTTCCATGTTGCTGGTAAACGGACTAAATAGCTCGGCATGCGTCCCAAATCCAATGAGAAAACATTCATCTTGTGAATTGGCAGTCTTGAAAAATTCAACAGCGGCTTCTTTAGCGTAGCTGAGGTTCTTAGCCATGCTGCCGCTGAGGTCAAAGATGACACCGATCGACACAGGGACGTCTTCTGAAGAGAAGTTCACGACCTCCTGCTCGATGTTGTCTTCGAAGACGCGAAAGCTATCACGCTCCAGAAACGTGACTGGGCGGTCGTGTCCGTCAGTGACGGAAACATTGACGAGCGCCAAATCTACATCCACATGGACGGATCCACCCGGCCTATATTGCTGGCCAGGTGTGTCGTGCTTCCGATAGTCTAGGACCGGAGATTGGGCAGACGCTGATGTGCCGACCGTGAAGGCGGCAAGGCCAAAGACTAGCGAGAGAACTACTGGCACGAATAAGATCCGGGCTCCGATCGTGGGATTCTTCTTCGAGAGCCATCTTGGCGTTGGTATGCGAACAGGTCTTTTTGTTGGCTTGCTAAGTTTCATGGGGTTCGTTCCTGGGAGCGCACCAGAGTGATCGGCGAATAGCATAACAATGATAATGCTAGATTGGCGATTTCTACCTTCGCCGAGCGTTCGCACTCTTCAACCCTGCCTGCCAGTTGATGGCGATCCCAATCTCTGAGACACCGGTGACGTTCGACATCGAGTTGATCAGGAAGCGCTGACCGTCAGGCCACGGAGTGTATTGATTGCGATAGCTGATTGGCCCGCTGAACAGCGTGCGAGTGGCAAAGAGCGCTCTTGGCGCACCGGGCTGAAACACTGGCTCCGTCTTCACTTTCACGGACATCAACTTCAAATCCGAGGCTATGAAGTACAGTTCCTGCCCGTCCGCTCTCCAACTGGGCTGGTCGCCGCCTTCCGCGGAGATCTGCCATTTCCCGCCACCCACCTCGGGGAAGCTCTGGACATACACTTCGGCACGACCGGATTGATCCGACACGTAAGCCACCCAACGCCCATCCGGTGAAATGCTGGCATGCACCTCATTCGCCGCGGACGCTAGATAAGGACGTCTCTTGCCTTCGCCTGTGAGTGGAAGCAAGTAAAGATCGAAGCTCTTGCCCTGCGGCGCCTCTTCATACATCAGCCATTTACCGTCGGCGGACCAATCGTCGGTATACAGCTGCTGGGGGCCCTCTAGCAGCACCTGTTCTCTTTCCGAGCCGTCCACCCACTTGCGAACCAACTGGTACTTCTGGTTCAACTGCCCGGTAAAAATCACACTCTCTCCCGATGGGGACCATATCGGACATTCATCGTCCGAGGCAGATGCGCGCCGCACCGGCGTCAGTGTTTCGCGTTCCAGATCGAGAATCCACACCCCTCCTTTACCTCGATCCGTGGCTACTCGCCTCCGTCACTTGCGAGTTTCACTTCCATCATCGACTCTTGCGGTCCAACGCGACCGATTTCCTTGCCGCTTCGGTCGAACCAGGTTAGTTGCTGCTTGTACCGGTCGCTCGGGATGTAGGCCACGACACCGTTGCTAGATGCGGAAAAGCCGCCGTGACCCCGCATGCCGAGAGTATCCAGTCCTCGGATGACCATTTGCGCTTCTCCCGTGAGCAGACCTTTGTCCACGTCCAGGGCTTGCGCGAACAGCGAATCATTCCTGCGAAAAAGCACATATCCGTTGGCAAAATCTGCGCTGATGGCCTCCGGCAACAATCGTGTTCCCTGTGGATTGTCCAGCGAAGCAAGGTAAACACCTTTTTCCGTTGATCCTGCGTATAGTTCATACAGGAAGTGGTTCCCATCCGGCAGGAACACCGGCCAGCGCCGGCTCTCGATGGTCGTCACCGCTGCGACCACCTGGGGTTTGCCCCCGCTGTCTGCGATTCTAAGAATCCCGCTGTCAGTCGGAACATACAAAATAACGCCTCGGCTACTCCATGTGCCGCCGAGCCCGTCAGCCGCTTCAGCAAGCACCTGAACGGCGCCTGCTGCCACGTCCACTCTCTTCAGTTGCCCGTCCGCGAAAAACCCAATGGCTCGGCCATCCGGTGACCAGAATGGCAGATTCGCCCCCTCCGTACCCGGCAATTCCCTTGGGGTAGGTGAATCCAGCGAGCGCAGCCACAAACTATGTTTTCCACCGTGGAATTTTGCTACCAGTGCTAATGCCCGTCCATCCGGTGAGATGGCGGGGGCTCCCAAGATTGGGGACACCATCTCGAACTCTTGGGGCAGCGTTATGCTCAGGGTTATCGCACCTTCTTCCCGCGCGCCCGGCCGCAGAAAATACATCGCCGCAGCGCCCAATGCCGCTGACAGCAAACCTAAGGCGACCGGTATGAGCCAGCGCTTGGCCGCTCCCGGAGCGACGACCGCGAGGTGAGCACCTGTAACACTCGATCCCGAAATCGCCTCGAACGCAAACGCCAAGTCGCGCGCAGATTGAAATCGCTGTTCCGGAGATTTTTCCAGGCAGCGCCGGATAATGCGTTCCATCGCCACCGGAATATTCCTGTTGGTCGAGCTCATCTCTGGCGGATCGCTGTTCAAAATGGCGTTCATCGTCTCGACGGAAGAATTCCCGCGAAACGCGCGCTGTCCCGCCGCCATCTCATATAGCACCGCGCCAAAGCTGAAAATATCCGAGCGCGCATCTGCGGCACTCCCGCGCACCTGCTCCGGCGACATGTACGCGGCGGTCCCCAGCACCATTCCGGCCGCAGTGCTCACCGAACTGTCCAGCGTTGTCGTTTGATTCGCCGAATGTTCCGCGACTTGTTTGGCCAAGCCGAAATCGAGAATCTTCACGCGCCCGTCCCGTGTGATGAAGATGTTCTCCGGCTTCAAGTCCCGGTGAATGACGCCCCTCTCGTGCGCTGCCGCGAGCCCCTTCGCAATTTCCAGCGCGTACTCGCTGACCTTTCGCTGCGGCAGCGTCTCATTCATCTGTTCCCGCAGCGTCTTCCCTTCCAGCAGTTCCGAAACGAGGTAGTGCGTGCCGTTCTGGCTCCCCCACGTCAAAAATGGCCAGAACGTTCGGATGATTCAGCGTACTCAATGCTTGCGCCTCGCGCTCGAACCGCTGGAGCCGTTCCGCATCGCTCGCAAAGTTTTCGGAAAGCACCTTGACCGCGACACTCCGTCCGAGCCGGGAATCCCGCGCACGATAAACTTCCCCCATTCCACCGGCGCCCAAGGGTGCCTGAATCTCGTACGGGCCCAGTTTTGTTCCGGAAGCCAAGGGCATAAGTAGCCGTGATTATAAGCTGGAAGAATGTCAGTCGGTTAGTTTGGACAATAGTGTTCCGGCCGTTGGGGGAAGTTGAAACTCCCTCGCGAGAGATCACCATTCCAAATCTCTTCATACCCGACGCCGGACAATCCTCCGGCGAACCCGCCCCCGATTACTCGAACTGCATGGTTCGCCGAAGGACGGCCGGCTTTACCCAATCTCAACGGAATGGAAGGCTGGCATCCAACGTGCCAGTGGGAAGGTCAGGCTTCCCGGAGCTGCGCGAGCAAGGCCTGATGCGCGCGGGTCAGGGAACGACCGCGTAGGATGACCGTGCCGATGGTGCGGGTCGCTTGCTCATCCGCGATATGGACATAACGGCACGGCGATTTCCGTTCGACGGCCATTTCCGGAACGATCGAGACGCCCATGCCTGCACCCACCATGCTGAGCAGGCTAGTGAATTGGCCGCTTTCGAAAATGATCTGGGGACGAAGGCGCACGCGGTCGCAGGCAGCAACGGCCGTGTCGCGGAAGCAATGGCCGTCACGCAGCAGCAGGAAAGGTTCGGAGCGGAGGTCTCTCAGTGAGATTGCGGTGCGCTTGGCGAGCCGGTGATTTTTGGGAAGCGCGGCGAAGAGGCGCTCGGTGAGCAGCGGGGTTGTTTCGAATTCGTGGCCGCGGATGGGAAGCGCGAGGATGGCAACGTCGATGGCTCCCGCGCGGAGCCGGCCAAGAAGTACGGGAGTGATTTCTTCGACGACGGTAAACCGAACTTGCGGGAATTTGCGGGAGAAGGATGTAAGGACGCGCGGCAGGAAATAGGGGCCGACCGTGGGAATGACTCCGACCGTCACGGGGCCGCCAACGAAATTCTTGCGCTCGACGACATCGCCTTTGGCGGCTTCCAGTTCGCGAAGGACGGCGCGCGCGCGGGGGAGAAAGGTCTTGCCAAGTTCGGTAAGCCGAACCGACCGGCCAAGGCGATCGAACAGACGGGCGCCCAGTTCCTCCTCGAGCTTGATGATCTGCTGCGAAAGCGACGGCTGAGCGACGTGAGATTGCTCCGCGGCGCGGCTGAAGCTGCCGCTTTCGGCGACGGCGCAGAAGTAGCGAAGTTGATGGAGCTCCATAGGCTATGCCTATCCATCGTATCCGAACTATATATTGGATGTATAGGTCGCGGACCTTTACCTTTAGCTTAGCGATCAAAGGCGGCTCGCTTTACGCGGCTGCCGTGATGGCGACTGAGGAGGATTCATGCCGGAAGAGAAAAAGAAAATCATGACCACAGATGCGGGCCGTCCCGTGGGCGACAACCAGAATTCGCTCACCGTGGGACCGCGCGGTCCGGTGGTCTTCGAAGATTTTCTGCTGTTCGAAAAGATGGCGCACTTCAACCGGGAGAGGATCCCGGAGCGCGTCGTGCATGCCAAAGGCTCCGGTGCCCACGGGCATTTCGTCTGCACCAGTGCGGAAATCACGAAGTACACCACCGCGAAACTGTTCAACGCGGTCGGCAAGAAAACCCCAACCTTCATCCGGTTTTCGACCGTCGGCGGCGAAAAGGGTTCGGCGGACACGGCGCGCGACCCGCGGGGTTTTGCGCTGAAGTTCTACACCGAAGAGGGGAATTGGGACATGACCGGCAACAACACACCGGTGTTTTTTATTCGTGACCCTTTGAAATTTGGCGATTTTATCCACACCCAGAAGCGCGACCCTCAAACCAATCTGAAGTCCCCCACGATGATGTGGGATTTCTGGTCGCTCTCGCCGGAGTCGCTGCACCAAGTGACGATTCTCTTCTCCGACCGCGGAACGCCGGACGGTTACCGGCACATGAACGGCTACAGCAGCCACACCTTCAGCCTAATCAACGCGAAAAATGAACTCTTCTACGTGAAATGGCACTTCAAGACCAAGCAAGGGATCAAGAACTTCTTCCGCGAGCAAGCCGGCGCACTCGAGGGAACCGATCCCGATTACTCTCAGCGCGATCTTTTCCACGCGATCGCGAAAGGGGACTTCCCCAAGTGGCGCGTGTGCGTTCAGATCATGCCGGAAAAAGAGGCGGAAACCTATCACATCAACCCTTTCGACTTAACGAAGGTGTGGCCGCACAAAGACTACCCGCTGCTTGAGGTCGGTGAGCTGGAATTGAACCGCAATCCGGAAAATTATTTCGCTGAAGTCGAGCAAGCCGCGTTCGAACCTCGCAACGTCGCGCCGGGAATGGGCTTTTCACCGGACAAAATGTTACAGGCGCGATTGATTTCCTATCCCGATGCGCACCGCTACCGGCTGGGCGTCAACTACGATTCCCTGCCGGTGAACAAGCCGCAATGCCCTTATCACACCTACAACAAAGACGGCGCGATGCGCTTTGGCGGAAACGGAGGTTCGGCGGTGAACTACGAGCCGAACAGCTTCGGTGGCCCGACGCAAGACCGGTCCTACGTCGAACGGCCGCATGCCGTGAGTGGAACCGTAGCACGGCACGATCACCGCCTCGACAGTGATTACTATACGCAGCCGGGCAATCTCTTCCGGCTTATGCCCGCGGACGCCAAGCAGCGGGTGATCGACAACATCGTCTCCAGCCTCGGCAACGGCGTGCCGCAACGCATTCAAGAGCTGCAGCTCCAGCACTTCTTCAAGGCCGATCCGGCTTATGGGAGGGGCGTGGCGAAGGGGCTGGCTCTGAACATCGAATCGGTCATTGCAAAGCCAAAACAAGCCAGTGCTGCAGACTGATTTGAGTTTTCAGTCCCACGTCATAGTCTCAAGATCTAAGTCGAATTAGTGGAAGCGGGACGAGTCGAATGATTCGTCCCGCTTTCTTTTGTGGAGGCACGTATGGCTAACGTGTGCCAGCGCCATGAATTCTGTAGAATAGCAACCCTATGGCAAAACTCACTTTTCTCGGCGCAGCAGGATGCGTAACCGGCTCGAAATATCTCGTGGAGGCCGCCGGCAAGCGGCTGCTTGTCGATTGCGGCATCTTTCAGGGCACACAAGAGCTCCAGGAGCGCAACTACAAGCCATTGCCGGTAGATCCAAAAACGATCGATTATCAGGTGCTCACCCACGCGCACCTGGACCACACCGGTTGGCTGCCGGTGCTCGTGAAATCGGGCTACCGCGGGCCGATCTACGCCAATCCCGCGACCATCGAACTGACCACCATCTTGATGAAAGACTCCGCCCACTTGCAGGAAGAAGATCTGCTGCACGCGCGGGTCTACAAGGACAGCCACCGCGCGGAACAGCAGCCGCTCTACACCTCGGAAGATGTTGATCCGGTTCTGAAGTTGATCAAGAGCATGCCGCGCAGCGGCGCGTTTGAGATTAGCCCTGAATTTCGCGTAGTTCCCTATGACGCAGGACACATTCTCGGCTCATCAAGCCTGGAGCTGACCATCACCGAGGGCGGCAAGAAGACCGTCGTCGTTTTCTCAGGCGACATCGGACGCTACAACCAACCGATTCTCAAGGATCCGGCCACGCCGCCATCGAAAGCGGATGTGCTGATTTGCGAATCCACGTACGGAGACCGCGAGCATCCCGAGGGCGACGCGGCGGAACTACTGGCGCAAATTGTGAACCGCGTAGTGAAGCGCGGCGGCTCCATCGTGATTCCGTCTTTCGCCATCGGGCGTACGCAGACTTTCATGTATTACTTGCGGCAACTCGAAGACCAGCAGCGCGTTCCAATCGTGCCGGTCTACGTGGACAGCCCCATGGCGATAAGCGCGACGGATTTGTACATCAAGCACAAGGAAGACCACGATCTGGAGTTCACGCGGGAAGAAGGTAGCCACGGCAAGGGCGATCCTTTGAACGTGCACGAATTCCACCTGACGCGGTCCGTCGAAGAATCCAAAGCCATCAATAATGTGAAGACGCCGTGCATCATTATTTCGGCTAGTGGGATGGTGAGCGGGGGGCGCGTTTTGCATCACCTTGCGCAGCGGCTGCCCGATGCCCGCAACGCCGTGATCCTAGCGGGATTCCAGGCCGAAGGAACGCGCGGGCGCGCCCTGCAGGAGGGTGCGAAGTCGCTAAAGCTTTACGGGCAGGACGTGCCAGTGCTTGCCGAAGTTATTCCGATGGGGCAACTCTCTGCCCACGCCGGAAAGAGCGAGCTGCTGCGCTGGCTCGCGGCCCTCCCCTCGCCGCCCAGGCAAAGCTACCTCACCCATGGCGAACCTGCGGCCGCGCAAGCTTTGCAGGCGGCCATTCAGCAGAAATTTCAATGGAAGGTCGCCGTGGCTCGGTACTTGGACACGGTGCCGATCGGAGAATAAGGGGCGCCGACCCAAAAAATATTTTCAGCCCATCAGGAAACTTATTGGGGGCTGCCCTCGTCTATACAAGCAAGACCACTCGCGGGGTAGGAGGCTAACCACCACAGGGCAACCGACCGTCAGTCTCCTACCCCTAAAAAGCCCTGAAGCGCCTGAAAATGCACAATTTACGCAGAATTTAGGTTCGGAACTGCATTCCTGGAACATTTCCAAGGGAACTTTTTTTCTCGCCACGCGGATTCTTGCTTTGGAGCATTCTAACCTGCGGCGAGGACCATCCGCTTTGTGGGTGTTTCGCGGGACATCGGCGGAATTTCCGCCAGGTCCATCCCCGCGACAAACATGGGTGTCGGTGCGACTCTTCCCCAACGGTTCAGATCCCAGCGCGCTCGGATAAACTTCACTTCGGGACGAAGCGAGAGATCGAGCACCAGCTTCGTCGTGCCTCGATAAAACTGCTGCGGCAGTTTGAGCAGCGGCTTCTTCGGCCAGGTTTGCCCGTCGGCCGAACCCCAGATCGATACGTCCAGTGATTCCTGCTCAATTTGATCGGTCACGGTAAGGCGGCAGAGAAACGTGCGAGTCGCGCTCTCGCTGATGTTGAACGAGGCGCCGTCCGCGCTGGCTTCCATGCGGGTGTCGGCAGAAATGAGCTGTAATTGCATCGGCATAGGAGTTCTCGCGAGCGGATTCTAGCACAGCGTTTGCGAACTAGCGCACCCCAAAGAATCCGCTTAGGCGTGGAGCCTCGAAAGGCGTTCCTCGGCAGCGGCAAGAGTTTCTTCCTTCTTGCAAAACGTAAAGCGCACTTGCGAGGCGCCGTCCTTGGCATCGTTGTAGAAGCTGGAGCCGGGAACGACGGCGACGCCGATTTCTTGGACAAGGAATTTTGCAAATCGCACATCTTTGGTGTCCGCCGGAAAGCGAACCCGGTCCGGATCGGCGAAGCGTGAGATATCCGTCATGATGTAGTACGCGCCCCGCGGCTTGAACACCGTGAATCCCGCGCCGGTGAGAATTTTCAGCAAGCGTTCGCGTTTGGTCGTGTAAGAAGCCGCGAGTTTATCATAGTAGCTCTGCGGAAAATGCATCGCGCTGGCGCCGGCTTGTTGCAATGGAGCGGCCGCGCCCACCGTCAGGAAATCGTGCACCTTGCGAATCGGCTGCGTCGGCTCCGGCGGAGCCAGAACCCAGCCCACGCGCCATCCCGTCACGCTGTACGTCTTCGAGAGCCCGTTGATCACGATCGTGCGGTCGCGCATGCCGTCAATTCGCGCCATGGAGATATGTTCCGCGCCGTCGTAAAGAATGTGCTCATAAATTTCATCGGTGATGCAATACGCGTTCCAGCGCACGCAAAGATCGCGGATGAATTCCAGCTCCGCCCGCGTGAAAACCTTGCCTGTCGGATTATTCGGAGTGTTGAGAATGATGGCTTTCGTGTGCGGCCCGAACGCGGCAGCAAGCTCTCTTTCGTCGAACGACCAATCGGGCGTGCGCAGCTTGACGAACCGCGGCGTCGCCCCGCTCAAAATCGCATCCGGCCCGTAGTTTTCGTAAAACGGCTCGAAGACGACAACTTCGTCACCCGGATTGATGATGGCCATCATCGCGGACATCATCGCCTCGGTCGAGCCGCAGCAAATCGTTATTTCGCGCTCCGGATCGTACCTGACGCCCTGGGTGCGCTCGAATTTTTCAACAATGGCGTCGCGCAACGGCTTTGCGCCCCAGGTGATGGCGTACTGGTTGATATTGTCGCTGATGGCCTGCCGCGCGGCTTCTTTGATTTCTTCGGGGGCGGCAAAATCCGGAAAGCCTTGCGAGAGGTTCACGGCGCCGTGTTTCAAAGCCAGGCGCGTCATTTCCCTAATGACGGATTCCGTAAATTGTTCCGCTTTTGCGGAGAGCATGCGGCGGGAAATTTGCGCCATCGTCGGGTCGGGAGAACTCATCTCACCTTCTCAATCACTCGGAAGCTCCATGGCAGTCATGCGTTTTTCTGTCAGCGCGCCTGCTCCGCGGCCGCCTGCGTGGCCACACTCGGCTGGCCGTAGATCATCTGATACACGGCGGTGTTGCGCAAGACGACCTGCACGTACTCGCGGGTTTCCGTGAACGGAATGGATTCGACGAGTTCGGGAATCTCTTCGTAATTTCGCTCGCCTTTCCACGCAGCGATACGGTCTTCGCCCGCGTTGTAGGCCGCAGCCGCGTACTCCGGAGCGCCCATCTGGCGCACTAGATTGGCAATGTAAACCATGCCCACGGCGAGGTTGAAGTCCGGCTCGAAAAGCTTGTCCTTGGTGTAACGAACCTTCATCTGCTTGGCAAGAAGCTTTCCGGTCTTCGGTAGAACTTGCATCAAGCCAATGGCGTTCTTGTGCGAAACGGCATCCGCTTGAAACGTGGATTCCTGCCGGATCAGTCCCGCGGCAAACATCGGATCAAAGTCGTTCTTCGCCGCTTCACGCCGCAGCGCCGCCTCGTAGGGAAGCGGATAAAGCGCTTTCCATGCGGACACAGGAACATCTGCAAATTTCCGCGAATCGAAATTCGGCACAATGATGCGCCCGTACGCCATGCCTGCGCCGTAGTGGCCTTGGTCGAACGCAGCTTGCGCGGCTTCGAGCAAGAAACGTGGTGAAGAGGTTGCGAAGTAAGCGTTCTTCAGTTCCTGTTCCGCAGAAGCATCGAACGCAATCGAGCGAAGCGCTTGCGCGCGCGCCCAACGGTCCTCCGCAGCAACCGGTATCGGCTCATCAAACGAACGAAGCGCGGGCGGCGGCGGAATTTTCTCCAGAAACTCCGCGGGATTTTCTTCACCCGGGCCTAGCTTGGCCAGGCGCGCTGCCGCCGCGTTACCGAAATAAGTTTCGGGGAAGCGATCGACGGCTTTCGCGTATAAGCTGCGGGCACTCGCGGCGTTTCCCGCGCGCTCGGCATTGCGCCCCAGCCAGTAAATCGCGTCCACGGCGTTCGCGGACACCGGGTACTTCAATAGAAATGCCGTCAGCCGGTCGTCCGCATCGGGCTGGCGATTCAAATAAGCGACCCAGGCGATGCGCCATTCGCAGTTGTATGCGTACTTTCCACTCGGAAAGGTATCCAAGACGCGCTGATAATCAATGATGGCCGTGGTGCGGTTCAGATCCACCCAATGGTAATTCCCTGCCGCCATCAAGCCTTCTTCGTTCCACTTGCTGACGGGATATTTCTGCGCAAGCGTGTTGAGCGCCGTAAACATCTCGGCTTCTCGTTTGTCGTTGCGATACGCCTGGGACAATGTATACAGCCGCTCCGCGTCCACCTCCAGGTCCGGCGTCTTCAGCGCTGCGATCAGGGAAGGCGAGCCTTTCGACTGCACGCGGCATTGCGCCACGCGCAGTTGCGCGCGCTGCCGCGTGGGATTCTCGGGATCCTTGAGCATGGTGAGCAGTTTTTCAAATTCCGCGCGTGCTTCTTTCCACTTGTGCGCATCGTAAAAAGCCTGAGCGCGCTGCTCTTGCATTTCTACGCCGGGATAGGGATATTCCTTCCCGAGAGCGTGCATCACTTGCGACAGCGCAGAGCCGGCGGGCTTGGCTTCGTCGGCCAGCGGCGATTTGTAGAAGATAGCTTGATAGTCCTTTGCAGCGCGAGCGAGTTGATGTGCCGCCTGATACGCGCGTCCGCGCTCGAGTAGCAGCCCCGGCTTCGAGGATGTCGCGGGATACGCGTTCAGCGCATCAGTCGCTTCCTGCGCATGACCGAGCAGGACCGCCGTCGGCGCAAACGCTTCGAGCAACGGCTCCCGCATCGCCGTGTTGGGATAGTCTCTCTGAATTATTTGCAAAACTTTGTAAGCGTCCGCATAGCGCCCCAGCGCGCGCTGCGTCTGCGCCGTCCAGTACAACGCGTACTCGCGCAGCAGCGTGTCGTTCTGCGCTTTGAGCAGCCAGCCGAGGGATTGCGCGTTGCGGTTTTTCAAATTGTCTTCGTATCCGAGCGCCAGCGCGGCGCGCGCGCCCCAGACGCTGGTCGTGTTTTTCACCGCGAACGCCGAGAGCTTGTCGTACGCCCCGGGAACGCCGTTGCGCATCGTCCGCGCCAAATCCGAAAGTCCTCTTTGTGCCGCTTCATCCGCCGGCGTATCCGCCGCGACATCGGGCGCAGAAGTCTCTGGTCTGCATCCGGTTTGGCATGGCGCAGCTTTGGGCTTTTTCACCTTTCGCCTTTGCCGGGAAGATTGCGCGAGCGCGTCGGCAGCTCCGCCGAGCGATAAACTCGCAACAAGGATCATCGCAATCAGTGAACGCAGCATAGAAGTACAGAATAATACGGAATTTTCCGCAGAGCCAGAAAACCCCACCGTTCGCGTGCTATTAGTGATGGCGTGCGGGCGTGGCGTACGGGTAGTCGCCGAGGGCATGGGCATCGCCGTCGGCAAGGATTTCCACCATCCAGCGGTAAAAGTAGTCCACCGGATGATCCATGATGGGTTTGAAGCGGCGGTCGTATTCTCGATGAGCTTTTTCAATGTCATCTTTCAATCGAATGCAGAGATCTTTCTTTTCGCGGCCGAGCCGCACCTGCTCCGGTCGGAGCATTTTAATGTCCTGCATCGAAACTTTCGCCACGCGATTGGCGCGCCGGTGCAATTCCTGCTCTTCCGGAGAGAGACGGCTGACATTGAAGTCCCCGTCCATCTCGGGTTCGCCGGCGATCGCCGCCGCGGTTGGCTCCATCGGTGGGAGCGGCGTCGGCTCGGGGTGAAGCTCAAGCTCGGTTTCGACCGGCTCTTCCAATTCGGGCTCGGCATGAACTTTGGAAGCCATGGGCACCGACGGCGCAGGCACCGGGCGTTGGGGTGCGGCAGGCGCTTGAGCGGCCACTTTGCCAACCAATTCGGTAATCTGCGCTTCGAACGGCGAGCGCTGGCCCGACTGCATGGATACCGTGATGAATCGCGAAAGCACTTCCAAGGACGCGGCGAGCGCAGCAGCCGAAGTTTGCGCCCGGAGCAGCGACGGTAGCGCGTTAGTAGGCTTGTTGCTGCCGCAGGCGGCCACCACGTCATTTACGGAATGATGCAGCTCCTCCGAACTACGCTGGATGCGCTCGAGGTTATCCCGAAGCGCGCGCGCGATAGCTTGTTCGATGGCGCTGGATTCTGGTGCCATACCGGTTTTCGGGGTAGTTTTGCTCATAAATCCCCGTCTTTGCATTCTGGAAGCTAGGTGCTTTGGAGTCAACGGCCCAGCCGTACCAGTGTGCCCAATTGTTGCTTAGTTGAGACGAGCGAAACCCCAGGCTCGGGGGCAACGAGTGAAGTAATCCGATTATTTTGGGTTGATCGTTGCAGCAGGATTCCTACACTGGTAGAGCGCGCGAACGGCATCGAAGAATGGCTTGACGCTTAAATCTACAGACAGGCTGCCTGAATACCTCACTCCGTCCTGAGCATCCAGATAGACATCCGTACCGTGAGTATCGTCAAACTTGAAATGCAACGGCTGTGGAGCTGGGGTGGACTTGTCGCTCAGGGACAAAAGCTTTCCGCTCTCGCAGCCATAGGACTTTGCCCAGAGCGAGTCAAACAGGGCTTTCGCGCCGACTTCCGGCTGCATGTCTCCCGAATAGATAATCCTCTCAGCGTTCCACTCCAGAATTCCAGTTCGCCCATCCTTGCCGCGGAATTTAATGAGGCGCGGCGATGCCGGCGATGTTGTTGAAGCCTGGCTGGACGCTTGAGCGGGCTGGCTTGGTCCTGCCTCCGGTTTGGCTGTTGAAATGATTTGTGCCGGATGTGGCAGCTCCACGGACCCGATCATCCCCGTCCGAGTATCGCAGACGAGCAGCCGAACGCGCGCCGTGTCCGGCTTGGGCACAAATGAGATGGTGTGCGAGACGCCGCGTTTTCTTGAAAATTCGTACTCCTCCTCAGTGAATTTCTGATGGATGGTCTGTCGGTTGTACTGCAGAGGTCGCCCCCGCTTATTGAACATGCAGGTAGCAAGCTCCATCTGCAAGTTTCTCACTCCACCTTCAGGCGCGCCGAAGGACAATGCGTTGGGATCAATGACCATAAAATACTTTGTCTGCCCGGGCTGATCTGGCGGCAAGGCCGTGGCTTCCAGGAGAATCGACGTCGCGGTCAAGAAATCGTTGCACGCTGCCTGAGAAAGGTGAGTATCTGTTTCCTTTGCGTCTTTGGCTGCAACCATGGCATCGGATTCGCGCGCAAAATAGCCTTCGCGGTACGAGAGCTGTACTCCTGGCCTCGTGGTCTTGACCGCAATTCTTCGGAACTCTCCGCGCCAATTCTTGTCCGTGGGATAGTAGGTCAGTTCATAGTAAGACGACGAGTCATCAATCGCGCGCTTCACGCATTCTGAAAGGTCATTGTTGTTCACGCAGACTTTCCCACCCGTTTGCTCTGCGAGGTTTTGCATGGATTCCTGACTTGAGAAGCGGACGTTGCTTTCGCGGTTCAACGTAGCTCCCTCCGAAAAAGGATTCAGCCTCCCCCGCGACTCAGGGTCGAAGAGCGCCTGCGTTTCCATCCCTCGTGGATCAACCGGGTAAACGGCGATCTGCGCGTCTGTCAGCGCGCTCGCCACGGCCGTCATGTCGTCGCTGTAATTGCGTATTCCGCTGAATTGCGCGACCATGGTCAGGTTTGCGTCCGGCGTGATGGCCAGTGGAAACGCGGACGATAGCCAGATCAGGTTTTTCCTTCCGGGGTATCCGCTGACGTGCCGTGCAATCACGCGCAGAGCATCGAGCGTCAGTTTTACGCGAATGTCCATGGACGAGGCGTATTGCTCTCTCTCAAAGCGCTGGAGTTGCAGCGCCCGCATCGCCAGCAGTGCGTCCGAGTTCCCGCCTCCGGTGCTGCCCTGGCTCCCTGGTTGCGGGGCCGGCGGTCCTCCCGGTATGTCGCTCTGGCCCTCCGCTCCCGCCATCTGCTCCAGGAGCGAGGAATGACTGAACGGATCGTCGCGGGCGTCCTTGGCCTGCAGGTTCGTCGCTTCCAGCGTTAATGCCCGTTCCGCAGCCGCCCGCAGGAGCTTTGCATCCGTCGTGAAATTCTGGAGCAAGCGCAGGTCTCTCCCGAGCAGGAATACTGCCATGGGAACGTCGCTCGGAGCAGAGGCCAGCAGCCGAACCATTTTCTGCCGCACCTGCAACTGCGTTTTCGCCTCTGTATTCAATCCATCCACCAGCAGGATGGTTGGCGGCGCAGACAAACTCTTCGTGGTGACCAGGTTTGTATACAAGCCGGCAGGAAGTTGCAGGGACGCTCTTTCCGGATCCGCAACCTTGGCCAGAGCGCGATCAAGCAGGCGGAAGGACGCGATTTGTTGCTGGGCCTTGCCCGATCTACCCTGCTCCGTAACTTGAAAATCGCCGGCTTGCAGGTCCCGCACGGGATTCCCGCGGCGATCTCTCGCTACCACGTCTACGGTGATGAGGCGCGTGGTCACTTTCAATACTGCCGGGGGTTCCGCCTGGGCAGGCCGCGTTTGCGTCTGGTTTTTCTCCTGAGAAACGCCCGGCGCGCACAGCTGCAATAGAATCGTTGCAGCGAAGACCAATCGAATGGCAATGTGGGTCACAAGAAAATGCAGTGCTTTCATTTCAGGGTGCCTCGTCCGGGGCCTTGGCCGCTCCTGCCTTTGTACCATGCCATGACATAAGAATATCGAAATTCTTGAGCACTTAATCCCATTGTCGAATTCTTCGGTGAACGTGAATGGCTCCGAAAACTCCATTTGAAACGCAAGCCACTCTTACGAAAACTGCCGAGTGTGTACCAACAATTCTGGTTGTGGAACTCAGAAAGCGGGGGAGAGGAAAACTCACAACCCGCCATACCTCGGCGCAGGTGATAGAATAGGGGAGTCATTGGGGGCGACACGGTTTCGACGGAAGCTGTCGCGGCCCGAAGGCATGCCGGGAGCCACCTGCCCGTAATTTGGTGGAAAACTAGAAATGCCAACAACAACTTGGCACTTGCAGCTTAATTAATTAAGTTGCCGCTTCCCCGGGCTTTGCTCATGGGCCCGGTCAGAGGCGTCACACAGTGAGCTGGCCTGAGCCTTTCGGTCCGTAAGGCTTGGGCGAGAACCATCGGACTAGCCGGCCGCGTTTCTTGCTCATTCTGAGCGTGGCGGGCGAACGCGCGACAGATCCTCACGGATCGGGTCGCACACCGAATTGAGATAAGCATGTAGGCTTCGTGTCGCAGCGCTTTTCGGACGGGGGTTCGACTCCCCCCGCCTCCACCATTATATCTTTCGCTGTAATCAACGGATTACAGCAATCTTGGTCTGCCCGAGTTCCAGATACGTTCCAATCTGGTCCCAATACTGGAGCGGGGGAATCTCCCCTGCACCTATTGGGTCCATAATCCGCACTAATGAATTGTATTGCAATGTGATGCAATTTTGCACTACAATGTAGTGCATGAAGACAGAAGTATACAGCTGGCGTTTATCTGAAGAGCTTAAGTCGGACCTGGAGCGGGAAGCGCATCTCCGCAAAGTGTCGGTATCTTCCGTCCTCGAAACGGCCGTCCGCGATTGGCTAAAGAAGAGCAATACGGATGCTCCAGATGACCAGTTGCAGCGGAAACTTCGCGCCGCTGCGGCACGTTGCCTGGGTGTACTCACAGGCCTCAATTCCCGGCGCGCCGAAACAGCACGCGAGGCGGTCCGCAGGCGCCTCAAGCGACGCTATGCCCGCTAATGCGCTCATCGATACTGGCGCGATTCTTGCGCTGCTGGACAGAACAGATCGATGGCACGATTCCTGCGTCGATGCATTCCAGCAACTGCGCCTTCCCTTGCTAACCTCCGAGGCTGTTCTCACCGAATTATTCCACTTGGTTGGCGATACGCGCCGGGAGATGGAGGCCGCCTGGCGCTTCGTCCGCTCCGGAGCATTGGTCCTCGGTACAATCGAACATGCAGAACTGCGGCACGTGCACGGTTTGATGTCGCGCTATTGGGATCGACCCATGGATTTTGCCGACGGCACGCTCGTGTATCTGGCGAAGCGTGAATTTCTTTCTGTAATTCTTACCGTTGATCATGCAGACTTTGCAACGTACCGCATTGAAGGAAAGCGTCAGTTCCGGGTGCTCCCGGCCAATCACCCGTAATCCGACGCGGGAACAATAACAATTCCCTTCTACGTGTTTTCAATACTTGGGGTTCCTCAGTGCTCCGCGTACGTGCTTGAGTTTTCATATCGAGGTAACACGGCAGTTGTCACAGTCTCTTCTGGAGCGAAGTTGAAACTGATTTCCTACTTCTCGCCCCCATAGAGATTAAAATCCCGCGTTCCAGATACGCTTTGAGTGCTTGGCTGCTGTATGAGAAAATGCGCCGGACATGCCTGGGTATTGGCAGAAGAGTGAGGTGTGAAGATGCGTGAGAATCGGCTTGGACACCGAGGACAGCTTGCCAAAGCTGCAATTCTTTATGCAGCGATCCTTTTTTTCTTTGGTCTATGGAATTTCGCAGCTTGGCCCCAGGCTGTTTCTCAAGACCCTGCAGTGGAGCGCGGACGCAAACAGTTCCAGCAATCCTGTGGATTCTGTCATGGCCCTGATGCCACAGGCGCTCGGGGGCCTGACCTTGTCCGCTCGCCGCTTGTCGCTCATGACGTGAAGGGTGACAAGATTGGCGAAGTCATTCGTCTCGGCCGCCCTGATAAAGGCATGCCAGCAATGCCGGTGACCGATCTGCAGGTACTCGACATGGCTGCGTATTTACACGCGCGTGCTGTCGAAGCGGTAAGATCGGCGGAAGTCCCAAGCACCTATCCAATCGAGAAGCTGCTGACCGGTGATCTGGAGGCCGGAAAGAAGTATTTCAATGGAGCTGGTAGCTGCAAAAACTGTCATTCCCCCACGGGCGATCTGGCCAGCATCGCTACCAAGTACTCCCCTATCGATCTCGAAGCGCGCATGCTTTATCCCCGTGGCAAGAACTCCATCGCGGTAGTGACGCTGCCCTCCGGCGAGCAAGTCAAGGGTCCGTTGGCGCACGCGGATGAATTTGAGATTGCGCTGCGCGATACCTCCGGTTGGTATCGGTCATTCTCGCGCGATCGTGTGAAGGTCGAATTGCAGGATCCCTTGACTGCCCATCGCGAACTGCTCGACAGGCTCACGCAGACGGATATTCACAACCTTTTTGCGTATCTGGAAAGTCTGAAATAGGGAGTGGCGAAGTCGCAAAATCAGGGGACGGGGGTGGAAATGCTTTCTCAACTGCGTGGAATGATCGAGTGTAGGCGGTCTTGCGAGAATCGTCTTGAGAGTAATACGGTCGTTTCTTTGCACCTCCGGGCAGTGGTCGTCGTCTTCCTGCTGCTCGCACAGGGACTGCATGTACCGTTGGTCACCGCGCAAGGGCTCGACTCGGCGGCTCTGCTCAAACCCGCAACCGATACGTGGCCGACCTATAACGGGGACTATTCGGGTCGTCGCTTCAGCACGCTCGACCAGATCAATGCTGGGAACGCTCGCTCGCTTACGCTTGCCTGGATCTTTCAGCCGCATGCGTCCACGATCAAATCGACCCCTCTGGAAGTGAACGGCATTCTCTACTTCACGGTGCCTGACAACGTTTGGGCCATCGATGCTCGCTTTGGGCGGGAAATCTGGCACTACCAGCGTGTTTCCGAGGGCGACCACATTGGCAATCGCGGGTTGGGCATGTACAAGAATTGGCTCTACTTTACTACGCCCGACGCACACTTGGTCTGTCTCGATGCCAAGGACGGCAGCGTTCGCTGGATCGTCGAGCTCGCCGATCCAAAGCTCGGCTACTTCTCGACGATGGCGCCACTTGTCATACGCAATCACCTGATCGTGGGCGTCTCGGGGGACGTTACGGACGTTCGGGGTTTTCTCGAGTCACGGGATCCGGAAACCGGAATCGTCCAGTGGCGCTGGTACACCGATCCAGAGCCCGGGCAGCCGGGTTCTGAAACTTGGCCCAAAGACGCCGATGCCATCCTCCACGGTGGCGGCATGACGTGGATGACCGGTACGTACGACCCTGAGCTTAATCTGCTCTATTGGGGCACTGGCAATCCCAACCCGGTGCTCGCAGGCGAGGGACGCGCCGGCGACAATCTCTACACCTGTTCCATCGTGGCTCTGAATCCTGACACGGGGAAGCTTGCTTGGTATTTTCAGCCTTCGCCACACGACGTTCACGACTGGGATGCCGTCGAGACGCCGGTCCTATTCGACGCGGAGTTCCAGGGCAAGCAGCGCAAGCTTCTCGCGCAGGCCAGCCGTAACGGCTTTTTCTTTCTGCTCGATCGAACAAATGGGCAGCATCTGCTCACAGCTCCGTTCATCGACCAGACCTGGGCTTCTGGTGTCGACTCTGGCGGCCGCCCGATCGCTAAGCCGGAAGCCTCTCCCAGCCCGGACGGCGCCCTGGTTGAGCCTGGTTCAGACGGAGCCAGCAATTGGATGGCCCCAAGCTTTGATCCCCAGACCGGCCTCTTTTATGTGAATGCCCGCCGAATCTTCAGCATCTTTTACCTCACAGCCACAGGGAAGCCCGAAGGTTGGGGAGGCCGCGATCGCAACCTCTGGGCAAATTCAACGCTTCGCGCGCTTGACTACCGTACTGGCAAAGTAGTGTGGAATCACGAAATCGGAAACGGCGAAAGCATCGCAGGAATTCTTACAACTGCCGGCCATCTCCTCTTCAGCGCCGACAATTCCGGCAATCTGCTGGCTCTAGATCCCGCCACAGGCAAGGCGCTGTGGCACCTGAACGCTGGCGGACGCATGGCTGCCTCTCCGATGACCTACGAACTCGACGGGCGGCAATACGTGATCCTCGCTGTGCAGGACATTCTCTATGCCTTCGCGCTGCCTCCGCCTCTTCCATCTCACTGAACATAGGTCCGAGTGAAATTGGAAGCGGCAAGATCGAATGAGCTTTCACTTGGTTAAAGCCATGAATGTCGAGCAACGAGAGGCCGAGGTGTTCGCAAGCGTCCGCCCGGGAATGCCTTGGCGTCAGGGCGTTCCCCCGATGTGGAAGAATTCGAGCCACCAGAAACGTCCTATGATCCGGCAGACGAATAACAGACCTGGATAAACCAAACTGCTGACAGATCGTCCAGCAGGGTGCTAGAAATCAAAGCGAAGCGAGAGTTGTAGGTTGCGCTCGCCTCCACCAACACCACCCCCCTTGGTGGTTACTTTCCCGAAGGTTGAGCTGGTTGGGTTGAAGCTCACGCCGCCGCCGCTGCCTCCGCCCCAATTCGGGTGGTTGATGAAGTTGAACGCTTCAGCGCGGAATTGGAATCGGAACCTTTCGTTGATGGGAATGGCTTTGAACAGGCCGAGGTTCCAGTTTTGGAATCCGGGCTGGTAGATAAGGTCGCGAACGCGCTGTGTGTTGAACGTTCCAGGAGCCGGCTTGGCAAAGACCGAAGTATCAAACCACTGGCCAGTGGAGCCGAAGGTCCCGATGATTTTGGGAGTGCCGTTGACGACGTAATACTGGCCGTTAGTGCCACACCCGAAGTTCGAGTCTAGGCCCACGCCCGCGTAGTCTTTAGCTTCGGTAACGCCGCAAGGCAAGCCTGTCTGGAACTGGGTAACGCCACTGATCTGCCATCCACCCAGTAGTTTGCCGCTCAAACTGGAGTGGTTCTTGAAGATAGGCAAGTCGTAAAGATAGTTAAACACAAGAATGTGCCGAGCATCGAACTCTGACGGACCCCACAGTGAGCTCACATCGTAAGTATTGGGCACGACGTCGCGCTGATTGGAGCCGTTGTCCATGGTCTTGGACAACGTGTAGGATGCGCCGAACTGCAGCCCGCCCGTGTAGCGGCGGTTCCAAGAAATCTGGAGTGAATTGTAGATGGAGTTGGCCACATTATCCGTTTGTCGAATGGAGCCGAAGCCCTTATAGGGCCGCAGAGCGTTAATATTGACGCCAGGATTAGCCGCCACAACTGCCGTCGTCGGCTGGTTGATGTTGGCCTCTCGCTGCAGATGCAAGCCGCGGCGCGCTACGTATCCCACACTCACGATCGACTTCCAGAACATCTCGCGCTCGACGGTAACATTCCAGGCCCACGATTCAGGAGGCTTAAAGGCCAGGCTCTGTGTCGTGACCACCCGCGGAATGTTGCCTGCGCCCCCCGCTCCGGGGTTATCTGCCAAACCGTTGGAGACACTGGCATTCGGTTGGAACGGCGGATTCCCACCGAGGAAGACCGAGTCACTCACACCCAAACGCGTTACGTAGCGACCAGCGCCGGCGCGAACCACTGTCTTCTTGTTCAACTGGTAGGCAACGCCGAGACGTGGCTGGATTTCCCCCCACTGAATGTCTGAGTAATGGTCGGAGACGCCGCGGAACAGGCGACTGAAATCGAACTGAGCGGGGTCGGCCTCGGGGACGCGACCATTGGCGGAGGAGGGGAAGCCACTGCCTGGGATGACCATGCCGTTATAAGTATCCGCTCCGGTGCCGACGATAAGGCCAGTCTTTGGATCAATGGCACCTTGGATAAGCCCGGTCGTCGGGCTGATCGTAACCGCCTTGGCCGGATCGTAAAACCGCTGGTCAAAGACGATCATGTTTCCCCATAGGGCGTGGTAGGGAACGATCACGGAATAACGTAGGCCGAAGGTGAGAGTCAGATTCTGACTAGTCTTCCAGGAGTCCTGCGCGAACCCCTCCCACATGTTGGCGCGGAAGATGGTGTACGCACGATGGCCGATTTCCGAATAACTGTCGAACAGGCCCAGAGCGGCGTTTGCGATTGCAACTCCCGTGCCGCCGGTTCGGCCATCAGTGAACAGGAATTGGCCGTTTTGGTTGTTCGTACACGTAGAGCAAGCCTGCACATTGATCTCGTCATTGTCGTTTTCGCCGGATCGCTCCCAAAGGAGACCGAATTTCAGCGTGTGATTTCCTTTTATCCAGGTTAAGCTGTCGGAAATGTCATAGATGGGCCCCGAGGAGTGCGACGGATACGGCCCGCCGCTCAGTCCCGAGAAGTTGGCCAAATTCACCGTCGGGATGCGATTCGGAATCAGTTTCCCTTGCGGGAAAATATACGGATAGGTGAGGCTGCATGGCACCGTTGATTGTGCGCACGCGTTGGTCCGATCAAAGAAATTCGCCGTGTCTACGGGTATCAACACGACGTCCTCACTGGCGGTGACCAGTACCTCATTCACCATCCTGGGATTGACGGTCCATGTGTAGTTGAGTGAGCCGGTCTTGTTGGGACGATTGAAAAACTTCGGTGTGCGGTCGGTATTGCCATCGAGCGGCTGGTACTCCAAGTATGCGTAATTCATGACCCGAAACCTAAGGCGCTGCTTCTCTGAAAGGTTCACATCCACGCCCACGTTATCCTTGCGTTGGTCAAAAGTGTGAAGCTTCGCGGCAAACCAGTTGCCGTTGGTGCCGATGAAGGTGTTGAGGTTAGGGATCGGCCAGGCATTCAGGATACCGATGCCATTGGGGCTAAGCCGATTTGCCGAGATGATGTTGAAACCTTGGGGGTTGCCGGGAGTTGCCCGCGAGAGGTCTTGAATGCATCCACTTGTACTGATGGTTCCAGACCCAGCTGGAGTTTCTTTCCCGCACTGCGAGGACGCAGGCGACGCCGGATCCGCGACGTACACAGGAATCTTGTTGCCAGCTGAATTCTTGCGGTTAATGAAAGGGTTATTCGGGTCAAGCAGTTCGCTAAAGTCGCCAGCGCGCATTTTGACCGTCGGAACCGTCAGCAGACCCGCCGATCCCACCGTTGAGCCCGACTCCAGGAAGTGATATTTGACCCATTCCTCTCCCCAATAGAAAAAGACCTTGCTTTTATTCGTGTTGAACTTTCCGGGGATGAAGAACGGGCCGCCGATGTTGAACCCAAACTGGTTGTAGTGGAGGGGGGCCGCGAACTGCGTACGCAGGTTAGAGTTGCGCGCCCAAGTGTTGGCGTTGAAAGCGTCGTTCTTAAGGTATTCATAAGCGGCACCGTGGAAGGTCTGAGTGCCGGTCTTGGTAACGATGCGGATTTGCGCGCCGGACGTGCGGCCGTACTCTGCGGGGTAATTCGCACCCAGTATCTGGACCTCCTGCGTGGAGTCCACATCCGCCGCGCCGAGACTGGTGCCGTTGGATCGCGTACGGGTAGCCGGAGCACCGTCGTACGTGATCAGATTCTCCGGGTTCCGCGACCCGTTAAAATTGGCTGGACCCTGGCTAAATGCGAAAGTGAGGCTTGCCAGCGTCGTTGCCCGCGCGCCGGGCACCAGCGCAGCAAGGCCAATCGGGTTTCTCCCGTTCAACTCGAGCGAGTCAATCTGCTCGCGGGTGATCAGCTTTTGCACGGATGCCGATTCCGTCTGCAGCTGGACAGCCGATGCCGACACTTCGACCGTTTGACTGGTGGAACCGACAGCCAGAGTCGCTTCTATGACGAGATCCGCACTTGAATCGAGCTTGTTGTTCGTGCTCTGGTATTTCTGAAAACCCGGGGCCTCGGCCGTCATGGTATAGAAACCCGGCGGGACGTTCGTAATGATGTAATATCCGGACTCGTTCGTGGCTGTCTGGCGCTCGACGCCTGTCCTGCTTTGCACCGTGACCTTGGCGTTCGCAACGGTCGCGCCCGAGGGGTCTTTGACAAACCCCGAAATCCTGCCCAGATCCGACTGGGCAAACAACGCTCCCGAACTTGCTAGACTCATGAAAAACACCAGGGCAACCGTACGGCATGCGTTCTTCATGTTGATCTCCTTGTGATTACATGGGATTTGGTCTTTAGCCTTGCGGCCAGCGTCTGTTACTCCTTCGCGTGGGAGCCATGTTATATCGACGACATTGGTCCAGGGCATTTCCGCCAACAGAACCGCGTGTAGCATAAACCCACAGTCTCCAAAATGACAACCACCTATTTTGAGATTGCGGAAGCCACGCGGGGCACTTACACAATCAGAGTGGCTGTGACATCAGGAGTTTCACCGCAATTTGGCTGGGTATACCGCAAGAAGAGGGCGTCCGGCTTTCGCCGCCTCATTGCCATCCCTGCCGATACTCGCGCTTTAAGTAGTCGTTCGCTTGCGGCACGTTGGTGACTCTCATGTTAGCGCCGTCGTAGGTGATCCTTCTTCCAGCGCGCAGCGCCACGATGCCGAGCAGCATGACCTCGGTGAGCCGCGCCGCGTACTCGAAAGGACAGGAGGCTTCGACCTTTCCCTTGGCTGCGTCCACCCAGTTCATCTCATGGGCTTCTCTCTGAATCCGCGGAAGCCTCTGTGGGGGCCTGCCGAACGACTCGTGGAGCGACTTGGGCAGCAACCGAGGCTTTAGGCCGTAGGTTTCGTGAAGCAGCTTGCCTTTGCTCCCGATGAGCAGTGCGCCGCCTTCCTTTTTCAACTCTTCGTCGCCGAGCTCATCCGCTTTTTTGGGGAGCAGACCACCGTCGTACCACGTCAGCTTCACCGGCGGCATCTTGTCACGCGCGGGGAACTCGTAAAACGTCAGAGTGGCTTGGGGGTAGGAAGCGCCGTTGAAAGGTGTTGATACGGTCTCGATGCTCGTGGGCAATCCCAGGTTGAGGGCCCACATCGTGTGGTCGATCAAGTGCGCCCCCATGTCCCCAATGGCACCGACCCCCCAATCCACCCAGCCGCGCCAGTTGAATGGATGGTAGATCGGGTGGTAGTCCACGTACGGAGCCACACCAAGAAAGAGGTTCCAAGCGAGCGTGTCTGGAAGGGGAAAATTCCCAACAAGCGCGGCGGCGATCCGGGCATTGACGCCTCGACCGTTCCAGCGAAGAGAATCGGCTGGCTCCTTGAGTGGTTCTGGGCGCGGCACGCCCTGGGGCCAATATCCGAGCGGCCGGTTCGTCCAAATGTGCACTTCACGGACCTCACCGATGGCGCCGGCCCGAACGTATTCGACGGCCGTGCGCCCATCATCGGAGGAATGCCCCTGATTGCCCATCTGCGTGGCGACTTTGGTTTCTTTGGCGCGGCGCGCAAGCCGGCGAGCCTCTTCAACCGACCAGGTTAGGGGCTTCTGCACGTACACGTGCTTGCCAAGATCCATGGCCGCCAGGGCGATCGAAGCGTGCATGTGATCGGGGGTCGCAATCAGGACGGCGTCGATGTCTTTCTGGCCCTCCAGCATTTCGGCATAGTCGTGATAGCGCTTGGCCTTCGGCAGATGATCGGTCTTCAACTTGATCATCCTGTCGAGCCGTTCCTGGGCTCTTACCCGATTGAATTCCACTGGCGGTTCGCCTGGAATCGGTTCTGGGCTCGGCTGGTCGATGCGTTTCTGTAAGTTCTGGATGTCAGTGTCGAGACGATCGAATCCCTTATCGGCATAGGCCCAGTCCACGTCGCAGAGCGCGACAATGTTTTCGTTGGCCAGATTGATCAGATTGCTCCGGCCCATGCCGCCGACTCCGACGCCGGCGACGTTCAGCTTGTCGCTCGGCGGAGTGAATCCACGGCCGAGCACGTGCCTCGGCACAATGGAAAACGCAGCGCCGCCCGCAGCGACGTCTGTCAGAAACTTGCGCCGAGTTATTTCTTTTTTTTCGCTCATGAGTTTCTCCCTTGCGGCACCGACAATATCCCGCTCCGCGGGACTACTCCAAATCCTTCCTTAGCTTCCTGGTGGGATCGGATTCCGGGAAGATGTCGTGCCGGGGTGCCGGCATCGGGACATTGCCCATGCGATCTTGCCAAAGGAACTTGTTGAGAAGGGCGGTGTCCACGGCGTCGGCCCTACTGAAGTCAAGGGCCTGGCCTTCTTTCCATTCCTCGGCGTTCACCTCATAAATGAGGCCGTTGTCGCGGTTGCGATAGTCGGCGGTGAAGGCGGGCTGTTGGCCGGGGCCGCTGAAGAGGGGGGCCATGACCGCGGCCCGCGAATCGTTGGCGTTCATCGGCGGGACGCCAAGGAGCGATTCGATCGTGCGGACCATATTGATCGTCGTATAGAAGGAGTGATCGACGAAAGGAGCAGGAGCGCCATCGGGTTGCGCTGTCGGCAGAGGGGAGTACTTGCTGATGACGAGCGCGATGCTGCGGTGCGAGTCAATATGATCAGGACCATCCTGTGCATCATCCTCAAGAATGAGGAAAGCAGTATCGTCCCAATACGGGCTGTGCGAAACCACGTCAACCACGCGTCCGACAGCGAGGTCATTGTCGGCGACAGACGCGGCCGGCCGGGGCAGACCTTTCTGGCCGCCCGCCGTATGGTCATCGGGTAACCGCAAAAGAATGAACTGAGGCATAGTGTCTTTGCCGGCTTTGCGCGCCGCGACGAATTCATTGAATTCATTCAAAAATTCATCGGCGCGAAGCTGGTCGGGGTAAGCTACTTCGAAGTCGGGAAAGAGCGGGTCAAAGTGTCCTCGCAGTTCGATTTCTGCCGCAACGTTTTTCGCAAGGACTGGAATGGCCCAGGGATAGGGACTTGGCCCGCCGCGAGGATCACCAACATTTTTCTCCAGTGGCTCGCCCTTGTTGATGACCGTCCGCGGGCAGGCGGCGCCTTCCGCTTTGGGAGGTCCCGAGCTCGGCAGGCCTGCTCCGCTCTTGGCGTTGCACCAACGGCTGACAATGTATTCGCCGTAGTGCCGATACGAAATTCCGTGCTCGGCGAAATTTTTCCAAAGATAGCCGCCCGTCGGCTCGCCGGCATCGGGAACACCGTCTTCGACAGAGATGCCTCCCAGCAATGTGCCTTCGGAGTCGTAGGTGTGCTCACTACCGCGGTAGCCGATGGGCCAGGTCTTGGCGATGTAGTCGGAGATTGACGCAGAGTTAGACCAGACGTGGCCGTCACCGGAGACGTCGCCGCTGTCACAGAAATTATCGAGAATGCCGAATTGGCGAGCGAGCCTGTGCTGGTTCGGAGTGATGTCCTCGCCGTACATGGTGAGTGAAGGATCGCGGTCGCCGCCCCCCAGATCGCCGAAGACCTGATCGTAGGTGCGATTTTCCTTGATAATGTAGATCACGTGGCGGATTTTGTTTCCGCCGCCGGGGAAGGCTACGCGATCGGCATTGCCGCGCAGCGCGTTGGTTTCAGAGACCTGCTTGGTATAGGCGGAAAGATCTGCCCGCAACTTGGCTAGCGGGATGCGCGCAAGCGACCCATGAATCATCGCAGGACCGTAAGAATATCGAGGGCGGCCGTCCGAGGTCTTGCCGATGGGAGTTGGATTCGGCCCGGAGCTGCGTCCTTTGTTGGTGCCGATAAGCAGATCACTGGCGGTGGCGGCGACGACAGTAGGATACAACTCAGTCGGAATGAAGCCCGCAGCATGAAGGATCTGTCCGGAGACAGGTTTGCTCAGGTCAAAGACGCCTACCGAGTCAGAAATCGCATTGGCAGCGAAGAGCGTTTTCTCGTCAGGAGAGAGGGCGAGGTATTCAGGATCGCTGCCGCCGTATTTTTGGTCTGGGAGTTTGGTCGAAAGGTAGAAGAGCGGTTTGCCGGAAGTGGTGTCGAGCACGGCGATTTCGTCGCGATTGGTGAGCGCAACAAAGAGCCGCGTGTTGCTGCGATCGAGAAAAAGAGCGGTCGGATGAGAGCCGCCGGCAAGCGGTGAAGCGGGTTTGCGAAGAGCAATGAAACGCACGACGCGTCCAGTGGCCAGATCGAGCTCGGCTACGGAGGAAGCATTCCAGAGGGAGACAAAGCCGCGCTTGCCGTCGCTGGTCATGAGTGCGGTGTAGGGCAGCGAGGCAGGGATGCGGCTGAACGTGGAGAGATCGAAGCGGTGAATGATTTTGCCATTGCCAGTGTTGAGCAGAAGGGCTTCGTCGGAACCATGACTCGCGACCAGCAGACGCTCTTCACCATCACTCTTGCCGACACTCAGGCCCGCGGGATAGGTGACGTCTTCGTGTTCGGGGCGTCGGCTTTTTCCAGCGGGGAGCTTGCCGCGCGGCGGCAACGCCAGGAATCGTTCCGGAGCAACACGGCCATTCTCGAAGGTATACACGGCAATGCCGTTGCCGGTGTTGCCATTCTTCTTGCCTAGAGGATCGGTCAGCGAGGCCATACTGGCAAAGATGTGCTTGCCGTCCAAACTAAAGGCCAGGCCGATAAAATAAGTCTGGCGAGCTTCATGCGCGAGGCGATTGTCGGGAAAGTCAGTGAGTTCATTGGTTTCGAGATTGAGGACCGAGAGAGACTGTTTTCGGTCCGAGCTGTAGGAGCCATAGCCGCTGTGGAGAAGAACAGCGTATCGGCCGTCCGGCGAAAGAGCGACGGCGGTGGGAAGATTATTGACTTGGCGGGGATGGCCGGGAACTTCGGCCAAGAGTTTGCCGTTGGGAAGCTGAGTAGTATGCGGCGTATCTTGCGCCGAGAGAGAAGATGCCAAGCAGATAAGAAAAAGTAGGGCACGGCAGTTCCAAGTGTCATTTTTCATGGAGGGAGTATAAAGGATTTCAGCCACAAGAATACCAAGGCGACTTGAGTAAGCACGGCAATACACTGATTGTCGTAAAATCGAGCGCACGCTTCACAGGGCGACTGAGCGATCACCAATCAATTTTGCTTGGGAAGAATTCTGAGACAAGCTCCTCGTAGAAAGGAAGAATCTCTTGGGTCTTCGGGCGCTCGCGGCCCTTTGAGTATAGGTCGTAGGCATTGAACTTCCGAACCCACTCAAACATGCGCTCGTCGTGATCGTTCATAAGCTCACGGTAGGCGCCGTGGCGGTGTGCGGCGTAAAAGGAATGATACCGGAGCATGTACTGAGCCTCTTCGGGCACATACTCCCTCGTTGCCTGATAGATGTATTCGTCGTGTCCAAACGAAAGATGGACCTTATCGAGCCCGCAGTGCGGTTCGTAAATGCCATACTCGGTCTGGTACGCGGGAATCTTGCTATCGGGATTAGCGGCAAAGAATTCCGGGAAAACCACTTGATCGGAATACTCGCACCCGACCGGGAACGTGTCGCCTACTACTGCCCACTGAGGCTCGCCATATAAGCAGAGAACTTTTCCTAGATCGTGCAAAAAGCCCGTCAGAATGAACCAGCGCGGATGACCATCCTTGCGAATCGCTTCGGCGGTCTGGAGTAGATGCTCGATCTGAGTCAAATCGGTATCGGGATCGCTGTCGTCCACCAGCGTGTTCAAATACTCAGCCATTTCCCAGATACTTTTCTTGCCCCGGTTCAGGCTGCAGTATTCAGCCTTTTTTTGCAGTACGAAGTCAAACGTCTGCCGCGCGTGGTTTTGACGGTAGAACTCCGTGACGGTGGGGTTGGCTTCGGCTTTGTAGTTCCGAAACTCCTCTTCCGATTTGCCTTGCCGATAACGGGTGGCGACAAAATCGTCCCAGTCGTCGAGTTGTTTCAAAGGCGCGTTATCAGCGAGATGTTTCATGGTAATAGAGCATTATAAACCCGTGCGGATCGCAGGACAATAGCGACATTTCTGCGGTGAGTGTTCCTCTACGCTTGAACTTCGGATTGCGGCAGCGCGCCGGCGCCCTCGGCCACCGCGCAAATATAAATCTGCGGAACGATTCCCGTTTCTTTTTCGTAGCCTCGGGCCATGTTTTCTCTAAATGCATCGGCAAAACGGCTCTCCACGAGATTTATCGTAGACCCGCCGAACCCCCCTCCGGTCATGCGCGC
>WNFG01000470.1_pt2 | contig 33855 bp, 26 predicted proteins | sample 5400431 | NCBI WGS metagenome assembly WNFG01 (sample SAMN13153346, study PRJNA577476) | soil metagenome | isolation source: 120 cm saprolite under Douglas fir tree site 2 hole 3 replicate 2 | place: USA:California | collected 2015-04-18
ATCTTCGAGGTCTCGGGCCCAGCGAATATTGGTTGCTTCGTCGAAACGCGCCTTCAATTCCACTACCGCCGTAACTTCCTTGCGCGATGCGGCGTCGATTAATGACGGCACGATCAACGATTGCTCGTTGGTGCGATAAAGAGTTTGCTTGATGGAGAGAACGTTGTCGTCTTCCGCGGCTGACTCGATGAAGGAAATGACGGCATCGTAGGAATCGAAGGGATGATGCAGCAGGATGTCATGCCGCCGCAGTTCTTCGAACAAATCCTTCGACTTGGCCGTCAGGCGCAACTCGCGCGGGGCAAAGCTTCGATACTTCAGATCCGGACGCTCAACCTTGTCGTAGATGTTGAACAGACGCGAGAGGTTCACAGGGCCGGCCACCGGGAAGACCTGCCAGGGATCCAGCTCAAATACTGTGCGCAGGCGATCGATGATCTCCGGATCGGCGTCGGCCTCGATCTCGAGGCGTACGGCGTCGCCCTTGCGCCGGTTATGCAATTCCGTGCGCACCGACTCCAGCAGGCTGCGCGCCTCTTCCTCCTGCAGGTAGAGATTGCTGTTGCGGGTCACGCGGAAAGGTGCCGACGAAACAATGTCGTAGCCGCGATACATGCCTACCGCGTGATGTGCCACCAGGTCGGCGAGAAAAATGAAATCCGCTGTTCCTTCCGAAGGGAGGCGCACCAGACGCGGCAGAGCCCTGGGCACCGCGACCACCCCGGTATAGGTCAACGCAGAACGGCGACGGCGCCGCAGCAGGAAACCGACGCACAGCGCCTTGTTGATGACCCGCGGAAAAGGATGAGCAGGATCCACGGTGACCGGCGTGAGTAGCGGATCGAGTTCTTTCTCGCAGTATTCGTCGATGAAACGGCGCGCTTCCGGGTCCAGTTCGTGCAATCCCAGCACGCGGATTCCATTTTCCGCCAGCGCCGGACTCAGGCGCGCGTTCCAACAATCGTACTGATCGTCCACGAACTCGTGGGTTAACCGGCTGAGAAGGTCACGCTTCTCTACTAAAGTGGAACCGTCGGGGCCGGCTTCGTTATAGCCGTCCTCAATCTGCTGCACCATGGCGGCCACGCGAATTTCGAAGAACTCGTCCAGATTGCTGGCTGAGATGGCAAGGAACTTGAGCCGCTCGAGCAGAGGATTACTTTCATCGTCGGCTTCCTCCAGCACGCGCCGGTTGAAGGCGAGCCAGGAGGTGTCGCGATTGAGGTAATACTGTGGATTATCGAGCGAAATACGAGCCATGATCGACGCGCGTTTCGTGCACTATTGCTGCGATTTTTCTTTAATGTCTTCTTTGTCCACGACGGTTCGCTTGGTGATGGTGAATGTCAGCTCCGAACCATCGGGACGCTGCAGATAGAGATGGTGCTTGTCCACCCGACCCTGCACGGTCTCGCCGGACCTCCATGCCTCAGGCAGCTGCTCGGCGGAGTGACGAGGGGTGTATTCGGCGACATAGTCCGTGTTCCCGAATTCAATAGAAATCTCGAAATAGGGGACGGCCGTCGTTACGGGAGTATTGACCAGGTACATATCCACCTTGTCCCTGGTTTTCTGCTGAATGTCGAGAAATTTTCCGGTGGTATTGGGCTTTTGGGCGGCGTACAAGCACGGAGCCATCAGGCTCAGCATGAAAGTCAGGGGCAACAGTGCGGTCCGCCGGAGCATAAGCAGACCATCAGTATAGAACATTCGATATAGAACATTCGATGGAGGGGCCGCAGAGAGCGAGCCAAGTCTGACAACACAAGTCTGACAAGAGGTTACAGGCTTCAATCACCGTCTAGAAAAAACCGGAGCCAGGACGACAGTCCCAGCTCCGGCTGCTTAGAAATCCAGACCGAAATCCGATTGCTGATGAACGACCACAGGGCATTTCCCCCCAACGCCGTTACTTCACTTGTTTAATTGCTTCCTTCACCTTCTCAGCGACGCCCTCGGGGAGCGGAGCATAGGATAGCGCGGCGGTCATCTTTTGACCGTCGGTCACCATCCAGTTCAGGAAGTCCGCCAGGATCTTGCCTTTTGCAGGGTCCTTCGATTGAGCGGGAATGAGCAGCCAGGTGAAACTGGAAATGGGATAGGACCCTTTTCCCGGAGCATTGGTAATCGAGACGCGGAAATCCGGGGGCATTTTGGGTGCCGCAGCCGCTGCTGCGGTTACGCTGTCCAGGGATGCCTTCACGAATTCACCCGCAGGATTTTTCACACTGCCGTAGGAAATCTTATTCTGGACGGCATAGATCAACTCGACGTAACCGATCGATCCCTCCAGTTGCCGAATGGAACCCGCGACGCCTTCATTACCCTTTCCGCCGAGTCCGATCGGCCACTTCACCGATGTGCCCTTGCCCACTTGGTTGAGCCATTCGGAACTTACCTTGGAAAGATAGTCGGTCCAGATGTACGTCGTTCCGCTGCCATCGGAGCGGTGGACGACAAGGATGTCTTCGTTGGGAAGACTCACGCCTGGATTCGCGCTCGTGATCGCCTTGTCATTCCATTTTGTGATTTTGCCCAAAAAGATTCCTGCCAGCGCTTCGGGAGTGAACTTCAACTCGTCCTTCACCCCAGAAACGTTGTAGGCAGGGACGTCCGCGCCAAGGACCGTGGGGATATGAAGAATCTTGACTTTGGCTTCTTTCAGCTGGTCATCGGTCATCGGACCGTCACTGGCACCAAATTCTACCGTGCCGTTAATGACTTGACGAATTCCGCCGCCACTGCCAATGGATTGATAGTTAATCTCTATCTCCGGATGCAGTTTGTGGTACTCGCTGAACCACTTCGAGTACATCGGATAGGGAAATGTAGCGCCTGCTCCGTTCAACGTGGTCTGCCCAAAAACGGCGAGAGGCAGCACAACACACAACAAAAGCAGCATGATTCTGCGCATCACCAGAGAATTCCTCCTGTTTGTAATATGTTCTCGTTCTATCGGCGCTGTGTTAAAGGACGGTTACAACCGAGTGAATTTCTGATGAATGACAGGCGCACGAAAGAAGGCCATAAGTGTACACGGCGATAAGGTTTGATGCCGATTGACAGCCGATGGCAGTTAGTGTCCCGTCTGCAGGCGTGCGATTTCGCGTCCGTAAAGCGGGTTTCCTGGAAATTCAGTGCGCAGGCCGGTGAGTAATTGCAGGGCGCGCGTTCTGTCTTTCTCTCGCACGTAGGCGATAGCCAGCAGGATGCGCGCAAACGGAGCCAGGTAGTGGCCACGTTCCGCTGTCAACTGGAGATCGGCAAGGCCGGCTTGCTTGTCTCCCGCCAGTCCTCCCAGGCGCAGCATCCAGCGGACGGGCGCCGCCATGCTGCCGATAATGTACTTGCTGAAGCCAGTCGCGACATGCACGTCGTAGCAATCGCTACACACTGCCAAAAGCTGCTGGGCCCAGTAGGATGCTTCCTTGGTGTAGTGCAGCGAGGCCATATTCCGCTTCTCGATGAGCGCCGCATAGTCCGCCTGCAACCCAGCTGACAGAGTGAGTGCGAAGAGGGCGTCGCGGTCTTTGGAGTTTTTAGCAAGCCGGTTGTGAGCCAACGTATCGGCGCGGCTGAGGGCAGCCTCAAAGCGCTGTTTGACGACAGGATCGGCTGTGACTTTGGATCTGGACGCGAAGGCGGAGTCGTTCTCAAAAAACTGCGCTTCCAGCACGCCCAGTCGATTGAACTCGGAGAACAAGAATCCGGCGGCTTCGCTTACCGGACCGACGGGGTCGTCAGGATGCTGCGCTTGCCAGGAGGTGAAATTTTTCTGGGCGGCGGTGAAGTCCAGGTTGTAAAGCCCGGCGAATCCGTGATCAAGCGCTGAAGCCGAGATTACAGTCGCGTCCGACGCTGTGCCTGCTGCCGCAGTTGTGCCGGTTACCGCGTGTGCTACGAGGCACAGGGACAAGACTGCGACTATGCTCAAGCCTCGTGCATCAGATGGTTTGATCAAGTGCTCCATGCGCCTGCCATGCCGCCCTATTATCGTTGATTTGCGTCCCGACGCAAGCCGCATCTGCTCCAGACCTCCCTAACTTTGATGCCTTTTTTGGCGAAGGCCGGTCATAGTTTTGTAAATTCTGTGGTTTTGTAAATTCTGTGCTTTGTAAATTCTGTTTGATAAATTTCTGGGGCAGTTCTAATGGGGGCCTTCCTCCAACCCATCAAGGACAGACTTTCATGAACGATTCGCCTACGCGCCATGCCCCCGGAGGGCCGGGGATTCCTCCGCGCTGGACTTCAAGCGCCAAGTCCGGGGTCGGCACCGCCCTGAACCAGCACAGCAAAGTCTGGTTTACGTTAAGCCACGGCATTTTGAACGAAGTTTACTTTCCGCGTGTGGATCAGGCCTGCACCCGCGACATGGGGTTCATCGTCACCGACGGGCGTGAGTTTTTCTCCGAAGAGAAGCGGCACTGCAAGTTTGAGAATCGTCTCTTCGAGCCCGGGGTTCCGGCTTACGAATTGACCAACACGTGTATTAGCGGACGCTATCGCATCCACAAGGAAGTTCTCACCGATCCCTATCGCAACGTGGTTCTGCAAAAAGTCCGATTCGAGCCGCTGCAGGGTCAGCTGTCCGATTATCACCTGTACGCCCTGCTGGCACCCCATCTTGCCAATTTCGGCTACGGCAACACCGGCTGGATCGGCGACTACAAAGGCGTTCCCATGTTCTTCGCCGAACACGACGGCACCACGCTCTCGCTAGGGTCCTCAACGGCGTGGAAGAAAATGTCGGTGGGCTTCGCCGGATTTTCCGACGGGTGGCAAGACCTTTCTCAACATTTCCAGATGGAATGGGAATATGAGCGCGCCGAGAACGGAAACATTGCGTTCACGGGTGAGATTGATCTCGAAGCCTGCAACGGCGAGTTCATCCTGGCTCTGGGCTTCGGCGCGATCTGGAGTGAGGCGGGACAGCAAGCTCGATCCAGCCTGTCCGAGGACCATGCCGAAATTCGCGAGCACTACGTCCGGCAATGGAACAACTGGCAGACCACGCTGCTCAAGCTCGACGAGCCGCAACGTCAGTGCGACCTCTATCGCCCGTCCGTGGCAGTGTTGCGCACACACGAATCGAAAGACTTCCTCGGCGGGATCATTGCCAGCCTCTCGATCCCTTGGGGCTTCAACAAAGGCGACGAGGATCTGGGCGGCTATCACCTGGTGTGGCCGCGTGATCTGGTCGAGACTGCCGGTGCTCTTCTGGCTGCGGGCGCTGTAACTGACGCGGTGAGGGTGCTCCGCTATCTGGAGGCCACGCAGGAAGCCGCGGGGAATTGGGCGCAGAACATGTGGCTGGATGGGCGTCCTTACTGGAGCGGAATACAGATGGACGAAACGGCCTTTCCCATTCTGCTGCTCGATCTGTTGCGACGCGAGGCTCCCAAGGCTCTAGGTAACTTGCAGCGTTGGTGGCCGATGGTGAAGAATGCCGTCACATTCATTCTCCGTAATGGCCCGGTTACGCAACAAGATCGCTGGGAGGAAGATGGGGGATATTCTCCGTTTACGCTGGCCGCAGAAATCTCCGCGCTGCTGGCCGCCGCTGATATTGCCGATTTGACCGGCCACAAAGACAACGCGCAGACAATGCGGGAAGCCGCAGATGCCTGGAATGACAATATCGAGCGCTGGGTTTACGCGACGGGCGGCGACCTGGCGCAGCAAGTGGGGGTTGATGGCTACTACGTTCGCATTGCCCCGCCGGACACGGACGGCGCTGCATCCCCGACGCAAGGATTCGTTCCTATCAAGAATCGTCCGCCGGGAGAGAATCTGGAACGCGCCTTTCACATCGTCAGTCCTGATTCATTAGCCTTGGTACGCTTTGGTTTGCGCGCGCCGGATGATCCTCGCATTCTGAACACGTTGAGGGTGATCGATGCCCTGCTGGCCGTGGAACTGCCGCAGGGGCAATGCTGGTATCGCTACAACGGCGACGGCTACGGGGAGCACAAAGATGGTTCAGCGTTCGATGGCAGGGGCATCGGCAGGCCATGGCCTTTGCTGGCAGGCGAGCGTGCTCACTATGCCCTGGCAGCCGGCCACCGGGACGAGGCGGAAGCGTTACTCACAGTCATGGAGAATTCCCCCGCTGCTCACAGCCGCCTGCTGCCGGAACAAGTTTGGGATTCTGCCGACATCCCCGACCTGGAACTGTTTCGTGGCAAACCCACGGGCTCAGCATGTCCGCTGGTCTGGGCCCATTCGGAGTACATAAAACTCCGGCGCTCTATCCGCGACGGGAAGATTTTCGACCAGCCGCCTCAGACTGTACAACGCTATTTAATCGAGAAACATGTGCGGCAAATCTTCGGGTGGAGGTTTAACAACAAGTGTCGCACCGTTCCGCGCAACAAGACGCTGCGAATCGCGCTGCTCTTACCGGCTCTGGTGCACTGGAGCACGGATGGTTGGAAGACTTCACAGGACACCAACACCCGGGATACGGGCCTCGGGGTCTATACGCTCGACCTGCCTACGGCTTCGATGCCTGTAGGAGGCCAGGTCATTTTCACTTTCTTCTTCCCAAAAGAAAATCGCTGGGAAGGCACCGACTACAGTGTGACTGTAGCGTAGTGCCTGTCCCAGCTTCGGACTTGATTCGACTTCGTCGCGTCCCTGTGCTCGAACTCGAGCTTAGCTCGCGCGACGCATGGGTTTGTCAGCATTCTGCCAGTCGCCCTTGGTTTCACCAGTCGAAGAGACGTCCTCCGCTCCGGTTTCCTCCAATATCTCCTTGGCTTTTTTGACCCACTTGGAATCGTCGCAGTGCACGGAGAGAAGAACTCCTCCCTCTTTGACCCGGCCTTCGTAACGCTTGGCTTCGAATTCTGGAATACCCATACCAACCAGGGCTCCCGTAATGCCGCCGACCACTCCACCCGCGCCGGCGCCCGCGAGCGCAGCCACGATCGGACCAGCGGCGATCAGCGGACCGACTCCAGGAATTGCGAGCGCGCCAATTCCAGCCAGCCATCCCAGGCCGCCGCCGATGACGGCACCCGAAGTTGCTCCAGCGGCGGTTCCCTCCGGCGCTTTGGTGTTCTTCACATGGGCAAAATCCTTGGTGCCCTCGTTCTCGGGAAAAAGAACGGAGATGTCAGTCTTGCGAAAGTTTTCCTGCCGCAACCTGTCGACTGCGTTCTCCACACTGACTCGTGAACGGTAAATTCCAAATACTGCTGTATTTTTGCCTGCCATGCGGATCTCCTTAACGAATTGAATTATTTGTTGTAGTCGTTCTTGTTGGGTGAGGACTTCCCGTCGGTCCCGGAAACTTCTATTTCGCTCTTGATTTTATCGGGACTGCCCGCAACTTCAGCGGCCTTCGATTCGATTGCACGTTTTTCCTCGTCAGAATTCACCGGGCCTTTCAAGGTCACGACGCCGTTTTGCGAGATGACTTTAATGTTGTGGCCGTAGGTGGAAAGGGATTTATCTTTCACCAGAGCCCGCCGGATCTGGCGAGCGAGTTCGCGGTCTGTCTCATTTTCTTTCTGCTGGTCGGCAGTAGGTTCTGAGGCATTCCGGTCACGCTGATTCTTCCCCGTATTGTCCGGAGCCGCGGTTGTACTCTTGTCGTCGGGCTGCTGGGTCGGTGTGGCATCCTGTTGAGCCAACACCAGCCCAGACGTCCCTAACAGCAGGACTACAAGACTAAGTAGCCGAAACAAAGGCATTGAGTTACGCATAGGTTTTCTTCCTTTCAATTGACACTAGGGTGCCGATGCAAGAGGAGGAGTTGTCTGAATTCGCGAAGCTGCGGAAGGGGTGTCTGTTGCGCGGAAAACGCCACGAAGTTTAGCAGAAGCGCACTGTGAATCTTCTCAGGGAAACACCTGAGCACCCGCCAACTTCGTCGCAAACTATGAGTCGGCCGGAGTGGAATACAGCAGTTCGACCACGGTGCAGTCGTCACTCAGTGGGTTTCCGGCGCAGAATTCTGACACAGCTGAGAGTATGCCTTCCCAGGTCGGGAGCCTGGCCGTGACCTCTTCTAATCGCGAATCTTCGAAAAATTCGCCCATTGCATTTTCTGCCTCGGTCACGCCATCGGTGACCAGGATGAAGCGGTCGCCGGAATTTAGTTGGCAGCGTGCGCTCTCGAAGGTGGCGTCGGCCAACAGTCCCACGGGGACATTGCCGTGCGGTGGACGGATCACCTCGCCTCCGCACACCAGGAGCGGTGGCACGTGTCCGCAGTTGACGTACTCCAGATCCCCATCGCGGCGCAAGCGCGCCAGCAGCAGCGTCGCATACTTTTCTCCCACGAGCTTGTCAGTGAAGAAGCGATTAATGGCAACCACCACGTCCAGCAACGGCGCCCCTGCGGTTAAATGGGAATAGATCATGCCTTGCAGTGTGGACGCCAGCAGCGCGGCTGACACGCCCTTACCGCTCACATCGGCGAGAACTACGGCGAGGCCTTCCTTGGTATTGACGGCGTCATAAAAGTCTCCGCCAATTGCCTTGCAAGGGAGATTCTTGCCGCGCAACTTGGCATACGGCACGTCGGGAATCTTCACCTGCATCAGCCGCTGCTGAATCGAGGCCGCGATCGTGAGTTCCTGCTGATAGCGGCGAGCTTCTTCCTCGGCCTGCACCAGCCGGGCGTTTTCGATCAATGAGGCGGCTTCGGTCGCGATCACATGGAGAATGTCCTGGCCGACGCCGGAGATATCGCGCGAGGCGAAACGAGAGTCCACATATAAAACTCCGAGCACCTCCACCGCGCCGGGAGCAGGCACCGGCGTCTGCAGGCCGCGTGAGGACTGCACCTGCATCTTGCGCAACGGGATGCAAACCACGGTGCGCAAATCGTAGGCCACAATACTTTTTCGGCCCATCAGGTCGAGTGACCGGCTGGTATCGGTCAGCAGGAATTCGGAGTTCGATCGCAACGATTCTTCGAGGATGGAGTGCGAAATAGTTTTGTCGTCGAGTAACGGTTCGCCCTTGGAATTCCGTCCTGCCGCCAGCCGCAACTTCCCTTCGTCGTCCTTTAGAAAGACGTAGCCACGCTCGGCGCGCGTCAGACGCAGGGTGACATCGAGCATAGTCATCAGGATTTCATCGAGCACGCCTGCCGTATTCAATTTGCGCGCAGCTTCCAGGAAGAGGGTTAACTTCTCCAGGTCGGTCGCTTCCGGCGAAATCTTTTCGGAAATCTGGCTTAGAAATTCGCGGGCCGTGTTCGAGGTCTGGTTAGCGGGATTGAAGATGATATATGCGGAGTCGCGTGCGCCAAACTCCAGCCGGTCGTTGCGCTCAAGTTTTTGCCTCTGGATGCGCTCGCCGTTAACAAAGGTGCCATGCTTGCTGCCCTGGTCTACGAGAAAGAACCCCTCGCCCTCGAGGATGATTTGGGCGTGATCGCGAGATACGCGGGGATCCGCGATGACAAGGTCTTTGTCCACCTTGCGGCCCACACTGAAGGGAGTACGGTTGAGAACAATATTTTTCTGCTCGTTGCCCTGCACCAGCACCAGGGCGGGAAACACGCCTGAGCCGGAGCTATGGGAATGATGACTGATCGCAGTGAGAGTCATTGGGATTACAAAGGTCGCATGCGCGTCCCGGACCTCGCCTGGCCCTGGGCCGTGGAAGACCACATCCAAGTTCCGTTCCAGACTACTCTGCCATCTTACGGAACCGCAAGACGTCGCGGTTGATGTTCGCGCTAAGAAGAGCGAGCACAAAGACCAGCACGGGTAGCGTAAAGGTGGCGTAGAAGGGGAGTTTCCACATCTTGAGCGCTTCCACCGGCGAAGCAAACCATGTAACCGTGAGAGCTATGGTCGCGATCCACTGCCAGGCAAGAGCCAGAGCTGTGGCCGCATACACGATTCGCGCTGCTCGCGACGCGACAACCAATGCCGGCCACTCTCTGACCAGGGACAGAATAGCGGGCAGAAGCAGAACCTGGTTGTAGGGAGCGTACATGGGAACAATTAACACGGTCAGAGCCAACACCAGTGCCAGCGCCCGCCCGAACTCTGCAGAGCTCGCTGGCTGCTTACGCACGGTCCAGAGCGCGAGCCCAGCAATCAAGACCGACAGTGCCGCCAGAATATCTCCGCCAAACCGGCCGATCATCCAATTGAAAAGCTGATCGAGAACCGACTCGTTGTGTGTGTATTGGTGATACTGACGTATCGCCTGCAGAAACATTCGCCACCATCCGGGCAAGACGATCTCCGCACCAATGAGAAGGACCCCCATCGTCGCGGTGAATCCAAGGACAAGACGCCGCCTCGCTTTCCAATCACTCAATGTCCAGACCAACAACCAGACGATCACGGGCCACGCCAGTTGCGGCTTGATGGTCGCCAACGCGAGGAGCGCGCCCCCGCAGAATAAGTATCCGCTTGCGACGCATGCACCCGCCGCCGCGAGCAGAGCCGCCACCAGCAGGCTCAGTTGCTGCAACTTGATGCCCTGGACGGCGGGGACGCTGCCCAGCGTGAGCATCATCGCAATCGCAACCGCCAGAGGTGGCCACCGCCAACGCAGCGCGCGCAGCCAGAGCAGAACACTGCCCGCGGTGAGTACGATGAGGAGCCAGCGGAAAATTATCTGGACATCATGAAACGAAAGTCCGATCAGGGGCGCGAGGATAAATACTACATACACGGGGTAAGCAAAACCCTGCTGGTCCTTGGGATCATCGGGACGCGAAGCATCGAGCGCTCGCCCGTAATATCCCTTCTGAGTTTCAAGGTTGATTTCCCGGCTGTAAGGATTGCGGCCGTGCAGGAGCAACTCGCGCGCTCCCAGCCATCGCGGATACAGATCGGAAAGATTGCCGCGGGGGCGGTCGTGCACCGCGGCATCGGTTACCTGGTAGCTCACGAGGATCCGATCCACGTAGAACCACATACTCGCTGCCGCGAGCGTGGCCAGGATAAGGCATAAACCGAGTTGCAGATTCTTACGCAAGGCGCGGACGATTCTCTCCTCACACGATCCGGAAACGGACCGCCTCATGTTACAACTGATCGGGCAAAAAACCTGGACATGCGACGGCGCATTGCAGTTTCGGCGGCAATCGGAGTGGGGAGCGGCGTCTTTTGCTGGCTTCTGCTCCGCCACCTTGGCCTCGGCGCCGGCGACTTCAACTGGGCCATCTGGGGAGCCCAGGATTTGCTGGCGCACCGCAATCCCTACGACCGACCGATGCAGTTGTATCCGCTGCCCTGCGCCATCTTCGGCATACCTTTCGCGTGGATGCGTCCCGAAGTTGCCGGCGGAGCATTCTACGGCATCAGCTCTGCCCTGTTGGCATTGGGACTGTCGCGGTACGGCTATCATCGTCTCCTGCTGTTCCTTGCCTATCCATATTGGGCCGGCATCATGGCGGCACAATGGACGCCTCTCATTCTTGCGAGCGCCTTTTTCCCATTTCTTCTGCCCGCCACTTTAGCAAAGCCGCAGTTGTGTCTGCCGGTGGTGCTCACAACGCCAACGCGATGGGGCCTGGTGGCCTGCGGCATTCTTTTGGCGCTCACTTTTGTCGTCATGCCGGAATGGCCGCGGCTCTGGATTGGCCATTTTCATCGGTATGAGCGGTTCATACCATTATTGGTCGTGCCTGGTCCGTTGCTCGCACTGGCTTTGCTTCGCTGGCGCGAGCGGGACGCGCGTCTTCTGCTTCTGATGGCAGTGGTCCCGCAACGCTGGTTTTACGATATGTTCATTCTCTGGTTCATTCCAAAGTCCCGTCGAGAGATTCTCACAACTGTGTTCATGAGTTGGGGTGCTGGAATCTGGCGCTGGTACCACTTCCCGCACAGCTTCACTCAAGTCGGAAGGTGGTGCGTCCTGTTTTTTTATCTGCCCATGCTGGTTGTCTTACTGGCAAGACCAAAACCGAGGGCGCCGCATTCAGAATCTCCTGAGCGGCTCTAGGACTTTGGATTTATTAACGGCTGAATTTCGGGAAGTGCAGCGCAGACTTAATCCGCGGCTAGCGGCCCCTCCATGATTCTCAATTCCGCGGTCAGGTGGGCAAAGAGCGGAGTTCAGTCTGCTGCGGCGTCGCACGCGAGATTTCCTTAACAATTTCCCATGCCCACCACGCGAGCGCGATAGCCATCAAATTCACCTTACCGGCTCCGAGCCATAACACAATCCACAGCGGGCTGATAAGGATCGGTAAAACCGGAGCGATCAGAGCAAAAAACCTCCGTGATGTCATCCCCGGGAGTGACAGACAATAGTCCGCCACCAACGTTAGCGGCAGGATCAGCAGACTGAGATCATGCGCGTTGGTATGCCAGCCCACCAGCACCGTTACTATGGTGGCCAAGGAAAAGTGCAGATCGGGTTCGCCCTGGTGCCGCGCCCCCGGGAACCACGCTGTAATGAAAAACAGAATCGATAAGCCCACGGTGACTGCACTCATTCCCACGGTGGGTGCGAAATTGTATGACCAGCCTTCGACCAGCCCTCGCAGATTCGGCATGAGTGCTGGGGGCACGCCTCCCAGACTTGCCGCCCCTGCGATTCGCAGAACATACGCGGGATAACTGACCATTTCGTGCCATCCCACCATCAGGGCCGACACAAGTGCTAGTATGCCGGAGACCAGCACAAATCCCATCGCTACACGTTTCCGTCTCCACAAGAAAAGCAGCAGAACCAGGGGTAGCACTAACTGGAACTTGAATGTGCCCAAAGCGAACCAGCAGCCGGCCCTGAAGTCCGCGCCAATTTTTAATGCGTTGAACCCCAGAGCAAAAAGCAGCAAAAGCAAGATTGAGTCCTGCCCTTGTAAGAAAGTGGCAAACACTGGGAAGAATGCCAAGGAACATAAAACAAATTCCCAGGGTGGAACTGCTCGCAGAGCCTTGAGATGATGCCGCAAGATCAGCGACACCCCGAACAGAGCAACCACGTTTAGGAGGTCCCACACCAGGAACGCGTAGCGGTAGGATAGCCATGTCAGCGGCAGAAAAAGTAGTGTTTCAAATGGGGGATGGTTGTAGGGTAAAGGTCCGCGCCGCGAGTCGATATTTCCGGCAAATCTTTCTTGCACCTGATACTGCGTGTCTGCGTCATACATCCTCCCGCTCAACCCGTCTTTCACAATCGTTGCCGCGCTGTAGAAGATAGTGAAATCGGGATATCCACGTTGAATACGTTGCCGCAGGGTCACGAAAAACAACAGGTGCAGGCACAACATTCCTGCCACAAAGATTCGGAGCAGCCGACGGTGCGACGTGGAAATAAATTTGCTTTCGAGCGAAGTCACGGTGGCACTGGATTGTATCTTGGATGCCGCTGGCCCGCTATGATGAGAGCCGGATGAAAGAACTGCTCAGCACCAGACACGTCTTCATTGCGTTGCTCTTCCTGGGTATCTTTGGAATGGCTGCGCGCAATGTTGTCGATCCGGATATCTGGTGGCACTTGAAAACTGGGGAATGGATTACGCAGCACCGCGCCATTCCGCACGTTGATCCATTCTCCTACACCCGGGCCGGCCAGCCGTGGATAGCCCACGAATGGCTCTCCGAACTGTTGATTTATGTTCTCTATCGCGTCGCGGGGGCGGGCGGCTTGATCGTCGTGTTTGCTTTAATCCACTGCGCAGCATTTTTTCTGCTTTACGTGCGCTGCGGGCCCAACCGTTTTGTCTCAGGCGCGATTACTGTCTGGGGAGCCTTGGCCACTGCAACCTTGTGGGGAGTCCGTCCCCAGATCATCTCGCTGTTGTTTGCCAGTTTGTGGATATTGATCCTCGAACGATCGGAGCGCAAGCCAGAGCTGTTGTGGTGGACTCTTCCGCTTCTTCTTCTATGGGTCAATCTGCACGCCGGTTTCGCGCTTGGACTAGGGTTTCTCGGTCTATTCCTGCTGGGTGAGCTGTTCGAGAACGTGTTTGCATCTTCATCCTCAACATCGAATGCGCGTTTGCGTGCGTTGTCGCTGATGCTGTTGCTGAATCTGCTCCTGGTTCCGCTCAATCCTAACGGGGCAAAGATGCTTTGGTATCCGCTGGAAACCCTGCGCTCGAAGGCCATGCAGGCTTCTATCAACGAGTGGGCGTCGCCCAATTTTCATCGCGGCGATCAGTGGCCGTTTCTGCTCCTGCTGCTGGCGGCGTTCGCTATGCTGGCTTGGTCACGCGTTCGCGTGCGACCCCGCGACGTGCTTCTGTTGTCAGCCAGCGCCTTTGCCGGCCTGTCATCGATCCGCATGATTCCGTTTTTCGTGTTGGTGGCCGTTCCAGTCATTTCGCGGTCTTTCACATCCGGTCTTGGCCGCGAACAGTCCTCAATCCGTCAGCGTCCCGCAGCGTTCGCGGTTTTGAACGGAGTCATCCTCTTAGCAATGACAGGATTCGTGAGTCTTCACCTGGCACAGGTCATTCGGAGACAGCCCGAGGCCGAAGCGACCTATTTCCCAGCCGGGGCGGTAGCCTACCTTGCAGCGCATCCCGCCGTTGGCCCTATCTTTAATTATTACGACTGGGGCGGCTATTTAATCTTTAAACTTTATCCCGGCACCCGCGTATATATTGACGGCCGCGCCGACCTTTATGGCGACCAACTGATGGAACAACGCGCCGACACGGATTATCTCAGGGACGGCTGGCAGCAGTCCCTTGCGCAATGGAAAATCCGGACCGTGATTGCGCCCGAAGACTCGCCCTTAGCCACCGGACTCCGCAGGGTGCCGGGTTGGATGGTTAGCTACGAGGACTCAAAATCAATAATCCTTTCGAGGTAACGCTTCTCCTACCGTCGCTGCAGCCGCGATCACTACGCAACCGCCGCGAGAATCCTGGTGCGATTGGGGATCAGCAAATGGGCGGAAGGCAAACAGAGTGTGCAAGAAAATACCCCTTTTGGGTCATCTTGCAGGTTATGATGGGGGATCGAGTGGGTTAACCCTCCCAATTTTCAGTCTGACATAAGATTTATGGACGTGATTGCTGCACACCCCGGATGGCTTTGCGCGGGGCAAATCCAGTCCCGTCAAATGAAATGCAGAACGGAGGCCGCACAACCCATGAAACATCCGCCGAACTTGTGGGAAGCAGAGGTAAGGACAGGATATCGCGGAGTATGAGTGGACTTTCGGTAACCTCTGCCTATCGCACGAAGATCGGATCTCGCACAATTTTGCTGGTTTCCGCAGTTGAAGGAGCATCATGAACCGTACGCGCTTAATGATGATCGGGGCTCTGGCATTGGCGCTTGGCGCCTTCGTGAGCCTTTTTGTATTCAAGAATTTGCAAGCCAAGAGCGGACAAAACGTAGCGGGCGTGGACGTCGTCATCGCGGCGAACGACATTCAGGTGGGCGCCAAAGTGGAGGAGCACGATGTGCGGCTGGCAAAATTTCCAGCTGCCGATCTTCCTCAGGGAGCCTACGGCAAGCGCTCGCAGGTTCTAGGCAGAGGTGTCGTTGTACCCATCGCAAAAGGGGAGTTCGTTCTGCCCGCCAAGCTGGCTCCGGAGAATGCCGGAAGTGGCCTGCCGTCGCTGATCCCGCCCGGGATGCGCGCGGTTTCGGTGCGCGTGAATGAGGTGGTTTCGGTGGCTGGATTCGTCACTCCAGGCACGCGTGTTGACGTGCTGCTGACGGGGACGCCCGCGGGCGGCTCCGAACCGCAAACTACTACCGTTCTGCAAAATGTGACCGTGATTGCTGCTGGTCACACTTTGGAACGTTCCCTGACAGGCGACGCTCAGAGCACGCCGGTGATCACACTGCTGGTTTCCCCGGATGACGCCCAGCGTCTGACCCTGGCCAGCGCCGAAGGCCATATTCAGCTTGCCTTACGGAATCCGCTTGATACGCTCCAGGACGAGGTGGCAGCGTCGAACTCCAAGGGAATTTATAAAGGTGGAACAACTGCGGTGATTCCGCCTGTGGTACATCTTCACCCGGTAAAGAAGAAAACAGAAGTGGTGGCTCCGCCTCCCACGGTGCTCAGCGTCGAGGTATACCAGGGCGACAAGAAGCCTGACGTCGTCAAATTTCCGGAAGAAAGTCCTGAGGCCAAGTGATCGGAGATTCTTTGCGTTGGCCGCTAATACATTCCAAGTCTCCTCACAGGGAGAAGAATCTGAAGATGAAAGTTTGCACATCGCTTTTTGGGGCGACGATTTTCGCTGTCGTGCTGACGCTGCCGGCGCAGGGTCACACTCTGCAGCAGCAACCACCGACAGCCGACCAGCCTCAGAGTCCGCCCAGCGCGCCGACGGGCACGCAAACGACCACCCTGCCGCCACAGTCCCAGCAGTCTCAGGGATCGGCGCCGCTGCGCGTCATGGTGGGCAAATCTCTGCTTATCAATACGACCGAGCGATTGAAGCGGATCTCCGTTACCGATCCTGGAATCGCGTACGCCACGGTCATCACTCCAACCCAGATTCTGGTGCATGGCCGCGCACCTGGCGAGGTTTCGCTTCTGATCTGGGACGAACTTGAACGCTCACGCAGCTTTGATCTGCGGGTGGATGTCGACGTCAGCGCTTGTGCCGAGGAAGAGCACCGCGTTTTTCCGGACGAACAGATCACGGTCACACCATCGCGTGCCGCAGTGGTTCTCTCCGGACACGTTTCCACGGAAGATGTCGCCAAGCGCGCCGGTGAACTCGCTAGCGCTTATTCTCCGAAGGTGGTCAACGTTTTGACCTTCGGTCCGGTCGGAGCGCAAGAGGTCCTGCTGCAAGTGAAGTTTGCGGAGGTTGACCGCACGGCTCTCACCCAGTTGGGGGTCAACTTTATCTCGACGGGCGCCGCAAATGTCCTTGGAACCACGACTACAGGCCAGTTTGGCGGTTTCGGATCGCAACAGATCAGCCAGACTACAGGTCAAGGCAACACGGTGACGGCTAACGAAACCATCAGCAATGTTCTCAATCTGTTTCTGTTCAGGCCAGATATCCACTTCGGAGCGGTGATTGAGGCCTTGCAAAACAAGAATCTGTTGCAAATCCTCGCCGAGCCCAATCTGATTGCGGTGAACGGCAAGGAAGCCAGTTTTCTGGCTGGCGGCCAATTTCCCTTTCCCATTGTGCAGCCCGGAGCGGGCTTTACAGCCGTTACCATTTCGTTCAAGGAATTTGGTGTGCGGTTGCAGTTCACTCCGGTAATCATGCCCAATGGGAATATTCATCTGAAGGTTGCTCCGGAAGTCAGCACCCTTGACTTCGCCAACGCGCTCACGATTTCAGGATTTACCGTGCCGGCCCTGAGCACGCGGAGAGCTGAAACTGAATTCGAATTACAGGATGGACAGAGCTTTGTGATCGCCGGACTGATGGACAATCGAGTCACCGACATCAACAACAAGATTCCCGGTCTCGGCGATATTCCAATCCTTGGGACTTTCTTCCGCAGCAAGAACGCGCAGAAAAGCAGATCAGAATTGATGGTGCTGTGCACCGTACACAGGATCTCGCCCAACACCGAACCGCCGGCGCCGCCGAAAGATCCCAAACCGTTTTTGGACAAAGAGAAGTTCGATACGCCGCCTCGTAAGTAACGAGAGCAAGAGCGCGGTAAGACAAGATATTCGTCTAGGATACGTTCAAGAGGCAGTTGCAGGGTATGCCGGAGCTTTCTGTCGTCATCGTCGCTACCGATAGTGAACAGCGCACCGTTCTGCAGGTGCTGGTCGACGGCACCAGCGTAGCGCGTACTGTGCATGCCTGTGCCACGTTTCCGGTGGCTGCGGCCGATCCCGTCACCCGGCGTGTTCGCGCCGCCAATCCAGACGTAATAATGGTCGATATCTCCCCGGACAATACGCCCATCGCCCTGCGCGCTATTGAACTCCTGCACCAGGAGATGCCCGAGTCGGCGGTATTCGCCATCGGCAATCTCAGTCAGCCGCAGGTAATCGTTAGCGCAATGCGATCTGGCGCGAGGGAATTTATCGAACGACCCACAACTACAACTGACCTGCTGGAAGCCTTCGTGCGGCTTACGGCGGCCCAACGGCGGGTGCGCCAGGAAGGTCCCCGGGGCAAGGTCTTTTCCGTGCTCAATGCCAAAGGGGGAAGCGGCGCAACTACCGTGGCCGTAAACCTGGCCCTGGCTCTGCAGTCGGCGCATGGACAAACGGCGCTGGTTGACCTGGCTCCGCTCGGACATGCGGCGCTCCATCTCAACCTGAAGCCGGTTTTCACGGTGGCCGATGCCACGCGCAATTTGCATCGCATGGACGCCTCCCTGCTCGAAAGCTTCATGATGCGGCATAACAGCGGCTTGCAGTTGCTGGCGGGAACCAACGTGCCGGGCGCAGTGGATCCTTCCACCGCGGAATTCGTCCGGCTGTTTGACATGCTGGTGACGCATTACCGCTACGTCGTGGTCGACGCCTCAACCCGCTTCGACGCGGCGAGCCGCCTGATCGCGAATCTCTCCGAATGCGTTCTGCTGGTGGCTTGCACCGACGTAGCTTCCCTTTGGAGCGCTGCTCGTGTGCAACAATACTTGGGAGAAACCGGAACCCGCGAGCGCGTGCGCCTGGTTTTGAACCGCTTCCGCAAGGTGCCTGGATTCAGCGAGGCCGATGCTGAGGCCGCCGCCGGCGCAAGACTTTTGTGGCGAGTACCCAACCAGTATTTTGCGGTATCGACCGCGATTGACCGCGGAACTCCTCTGATGGAGCAGAGTCACACCGAAATTGCCCGCTGTTTTGCGGGACTGGCACAAGAATTGACCCGAGACGACGTCGACGTAAAACGGGCAGCCTGGTCGCTGTTCAAGACGGTGTAAGGCTAGAACGCTATGGCAAATCTGCAGTCTTTCGAGCGCGCCGAGTACCAGCAGGTAAAGGCGGACCTGCATCGCAAGATCCTCGACCGGCTCGACCTGGAAAAGCTTGGCCGCACCACCGGTGACTCCGCGCGCGAGGAAGTTCTTGTCGTCATCCGCAACGCCGTCAACACGGAAGTCGTTCCTCTCAGTTTTGCGGAACGAGAAAGACTTTCGCGCGAAATCCTGGATGAAATCTTCGGCTTAGGTCCGCTGGAGCCGTTGCTCAAGGATCATGGCATTTCCGACATCCTGGTCAACCGTTTCGATCGCGTCTACATTGAGCGCGGAGGTAAGCTTGAATTGACGGGTCTGTCGTTCAAAGACAACACGCACCTGATGCAGATCATCGAGCGAATCGTCTCCCGCGTGGGCCGGCGCGTGGACGAATCTTCTCCCATGGTCGATGCCCGTCTGGCCGATGGCTCACGCGTGAACGCCATCATTCCTCCACTGGCGATCGACGGTCCCTGTCTTTCGATTCGACGTTTTGGACGCGAGCCGGTTACCGCTCGCCAGATGATCGAGAACCAGAGCCTCACTGAGGGTATGCTGGAACTGCTCTCCGCGATGGTGAAGGGGAGGCTGAACATCCTGATCTCAGGTGGCACCGGCGCCGGCAAGACCACGTTACTCAATGTGCTGTCGGGCTACATTCCAAACTCGGACCGTATTGTCACCATTGAAGACGCAGCCGAACTTCAACTCAAGCAGGAGCACGTGGTGCGCCTGGAAACTCGTCCCCCCAACATTGAAGGCAAAGGCGCGGTGCGGCAGCGGCAACTTGTGATCAATAGCCTGCGTATGCGGCCCGACCGGATCGTAGTGGGCGAGGTTCGCGGTGAGGAGGCCTTCGACATGCTGCAAGCCATGAATACGGGCCACGAAGGCTCTTTGACCACGGTGCATGCGAACTCTCCTCGCGACGCTCTCGCGCGTATCGAGAACATGGTATCCATGGCCAACCTGAATATTCCGGAGCGCGCCGTGCGGCACCAGATTGCCGCCGCTTTGCATGCTGTAGTGCAGATTGCGCGTTTGTCCGATGGCACGCGCAAAGTCATTACTGTTTCCGAGATTCTCGGAATGGACGGGGACTCGGTCGCAATGCGGGATATTTTTGAGTTTGAGCGTAGCGGTATCGACGAAAGCGGAAAGGTCCGGGGCTCCTTCCGCGCCACAGGGATTCGCCCGCAGTTCGCCGAGCGCCTGGCCGTCGCGGGAGCCCGCCTGCGCCCGGCGCTGTTTGAATCGAAAGCTGAAATTTAACCGGAGTTTTGGGAGGAACGGGATCGGACCGCACAATCGCCAATGCCAACAGGGTTGATCGCCATTTTCGTTTTCGTGATAGTCGCAGTCATCGTCTTCGTGGCGGGATCGCTGCTGGATCAGCGCAGCGCTCGCGCTCGTCTGATCCGCGAACGCCTGGCTACCGTGCAGAAGGACCCGGAACGGGCACCCGACGACGAACTTGCACTACTTCGCGACGAACAACTCAGCCGGATTCCCGCGCTCGACAACCTGCTGCGCCGGTCCGAGCGGGTCTCGGCCGTGCAGAAAGTGCTGGCCCAGGCGGGCATGACAATGCGCGCTGGAAACTTTCTGGGATTGTGCGTGCTGAGTGGAATTGTCGCCGCCTTCGCAGTTTTCACGCTGACCCAGAACAATCCCGCCTTCGCCTGGGTCGGGCTGATCATTGGCTTTCTGCTGCCGTATTCCTACGCCTCGTACCGTCGCAATAAGCGTTTCGAGCAGTTCGAGGAACTCTTCCCGGAGGCCATCGATACCCTGGCCCGTGCCGTCCGCGCGGGGCACGCCTTCACAACCGCTTTGGAAATGATCTCGAACGAGGTTGGAGAACCGGTCTGCGGCGAGTTTCGAAAACTATACGAAGAGCAGAAATTCGGCATGCCCGTCCGGGACGCACTGCTCAATCTCACGGACCGTATGCCACTGGTCGACGTCAAGTTTTTTGTCACGGCGGTCATGTTGCAGCGCGAGACCGGAGGCAACCTGGCGGAAATTCTGGATAACTTGTCCTACGTCATCCGCGAACGCTTCAAGATTCAGCGGCAGGTGCGCGTCTACACCGCGCAGGGCCGGCTCACTATGGCCTTGCTGATGGGTATGTCACCCATTATCGTTACGGTCATGCTATTGCTGAATCCTGAGTTTATTCGGCCGCTCTTTTCTGATCCCATCGGGCACACGCTGCTGGTGGCCGGCATTACTCTTCAGACCGTCGGATATTTTGTGATCCGGAAGATTATCAAGATTCAGGTGTAAGCATGCTGTCTGTCGTTTTAGCCATCGTCGTGTTTGTCACGGTCGTGCTGGTGGTCTTTTCGTTTGGCGCGGCCGCCGTGACCCCTACTTCTATGTTGGGCGCCCGTTTGCGCGCTCTCGGCGGCCAGCAAACGCAGGCGCTACAGGAGAAACCCGCGCTCAGGGAACGCTTCGAGCAGGCACTGGACCCTTTCAGCAAAGCGATCCCGCTCTCCCCCGCCGATGTTTCGCGCACGCGGGGGTGGCTGATTCAGGCCGGACTGCGGGACGCCAGTCACATTAACTACTACTTCGGAGCGCGCCTGCTTCTTGGGTTCCTCGGATTTGCCGGCGTGGTACTGTTTTCCGGCTTCGACAATCTCTTCATGCTGGCCGGCATTCCGGGTCTTGGATTCTTCATTCCGCGATTTCTTCTGAAACGCATGATCAGGGACCGTCAGCAACGCATCCGCATCGCCCTGCCCGATGCGCTGGACCTCACCGTGATCTGCGTGGAAGCCGGCCTGGCCCTCGATCAGGCACTGATGCGGGTAGGCCAGGACTTGCACCACGCCCATCCCGACCTCAGCGACGAGTTCCACCTGGTAAATCTGGAAATGCGTGCAGGTAAACCCCGTGCGGAAGCTCTCCGCAATCTGGTGGACCGAACCGGGGTTGACGACATTCGTTCGCTTGTTGGTACACTGATACAGACCGACCGCTTCGGAACCAGCGTCGCTCAAGCCCTCCGCGTGCATTCCGACTCCCTCCGCACGGAAAGGCGTCAGCGAGCCGAAGAGCAGGCCGCCAAAACGACCATCAAGATGGTTCCTCCCCTGGTGCTTTTTGTTCTGCCTTCGATCATTTTCGTGACGATTGGACCAGCCATCATTAGCCTTATTCGGGAACTGGGCCCGGTCACGAGCGGCAAGTAAGGGCAGCACGATAACCGGGAGTATTCAGATCCATGGCAGTTTTTTCCGCACAGGGGCGAGCATTCAATCAGACTCGTCAGGCGCACCTGGCTACATCGCTGGCGCTGGCTGACAACCACTGGTCACGCCTCCGCGGTCTTCTGGGAACGTCTCCGAGTGACTTCCGTAATGGCTGCGGACTCTGGATCGTGCCCTGCCATGGCGTTCATACTTGGGCGATGCGCTTTCCCATTGACGTGCTGTATCTGGATCGCGCCAGAACCGTGATCCACATCGAGCGCGGATTGCAACCCTGGCGCTTCGCCCCGGTTCGGATGCAGGCCGCCTCGGTGCTTGAACTACCGTGTCAAACCATTACGGAAACGGGTACCGCGCTCGGCGATAGAATTGAAATTACGTTAGCCAGGGAAGGGGTTTGACGGTCCGGTGAGTCCAACACTTGAACTCGAAGAAATCGTTCAGCATCATGCTGAGCCCAAACTCCTGATCGAGTGGTCCTCGGGCTGGGATGAATTCGTAACCTCCATTCGGCCTGCTTTAGCCCGTTCCACGCCGCGTCTGGCCGGAGAGGCACCTTACGGTATTCGTCCCTACCGAGGCATGCTGACCGCGTGGTCGATCGAGGCCTTCCTTCTTTTTGTCGCGATTGTTCTGCCCACCAAGCTGGCACAACTCCGCACCTACGTCGCGCCGAAATTAGCCAGTCACGACGTGATCTATTACTCGGGCAACGAACTTCCTCGCACGGAAGATTTAGGCGGTGCGCAAGGCGGAACTTCCGGCCGAGCCGGGGGCAGCCAGGCTCATCACCGCACCCAGACGATCAAGATCGCACGCGGTGGATCCCTGGTCGAAAAAGTCGTGGACGCCCCCAACCTCAAGCTTCCATCATCTCGCGACGCCGTCGCCAACTTGCTGGCTATCAAACCCGATCCCGGTCCTCCGCCCATCGAAGGTCTGCGTTCGTTGCGCCGCGTTCCGAACCTGACGTCTACTGTGGTTGCACCCGCGCCTAACATGATCCGTGACTACACGCGCGGAGGCGTCTCCTTTGAGTCGGTAGTTGCACCCGCTCCCAGTATTCGCCGCGACCAGCAGCTGACCGCCCCAGCCTTGAATACTGCCGTAATTCCGCCGGCACCGAGCGTCCGGCAGGATCGCACGCTGTTCGCGCCTGCGTTGAGCACCGCTGTGGTCGCGCCGGCCCCAAATATCTCCCGTGATAAGGCCCGCTCCGCCCCTGCTCTCAGCCCTACCGTTGTTCCGCCCGCACCGGAGGCTGTCAGCCGGGATATCTCCCGTTCGCCCGTGCAGATGTCAGACGCTAATGTTGTTCCGCCGCCCGTTTCAGCGCCCGAGCGAGAGACAACGTCCCATTCCAAGTTGACGCTGCCCGCACCCTCGGTGATTGCCCCGCCGCCCTCTGCCGATATTTCTCACGACCTGCACCGGCTGGCCAGTGGCAGCATCCCCGATCCTGCCAGGACGGTAGTGCCTCCGCCGCCAACGCAGGCCGGCACGGGATCGATGGTGAGCAGCCTACTGGGGAAAATATTCGGCACGACCGAAGTCGTACCGCCGCCTCCGTCGGTGACTGTTGGCGGCGCCAAGAACGGGAGCGGAACTTCTTTAAGCGCAAACATCGTCCCACCTCCGCCCAACGTTACGGGCGGCAACACCTCGGGCAGCCCGCACGGCATTCGAAGCGGCACGGGAACAGCGCTTAATACGAATGTTGTTCCACCGCCTCCGTCGGTCGGCGGATCTGGCGCAACGGCAAGCCGCTCCACCACAGAAAACCGCGGAGGCTCTCTTTCCTCCACGAACGTCGTTGCACCGCCTCCATCTATATCAAGTACAGGCCGAGGAGGCGGGACGAATTCAGGCCGTGAAGGCGCTCCCGGCGGAACGCTGATCGCCGACAATGTGGTTCCACCACCTCCATCCATTGGCGGAGGATCGAGCGCTTCGGGCTCAGGTCATGGCACGAGAGGTCTAGGGCTTGGTGGATCTCTGGAGGCGGGCTCAGTCCTTTCCCCGCCCACCGGTGGAGGCGCTGGAGGCGGTTCGGCAGTCGTCATCTCAGCGCAGCCGGGCTTCAAGATTGGCAGGCCAGGCAGCGGTGGCGCGGGCTCGCTTGCGATGTCGCCGTCAGGTGGTGATAAGCCTGGCTTGGGTGGAAGCGGCGGAGGCTCAGGAATCGGTCGCGGAAACGATCCTGGCAGCGGCATGACTGGAGAAGGCACGGGTGCCGCCAAATCTGGAGGCGGACGCGGTTCCGATCCCAACGCTCATGGCGGAATTTCTCCCACCGCTGGTCCCGGTGGCGCTGGCAACGGCACCAGCGGAACGCCGCCGGTGCCCGGAGTGTCAGTCAACGGCGGCAGCAGCATCGTTACGCTCCCCAGCTTTGGATCAGAGGGCGGGAATAATCCAAGCGTTCCGGGACGCTCCTCGATAAAAGGACGGCAAGGCCCCGACATCACCATTGTCGCTACGTCGCGTTCGGGAGGAGCATTTAATTTCTATGGCAAGCTTGCCGGGGATAATTACACCGTGTACGTCGATACCGCGGCAGGCGTAGTCGTGATGCAATTTGCCGATCCCGCAACCGGGGGTCACTCGCCTGCAGGAACAATAATCGGCCCGCAAGCCCTGCGCAGTGACCTGCCCGCCAACCTTCCGCATGCACGCGTCGTAGTGGCCTGCATCCTTGACGCTTCCGGCAACCTGAAGAACCTTCACGTGCTGGAACCCGGGCCGGCGGCGATGACGGCGAAGATTATGGCCGCGCTGCCCAGTTGGAAATTCCGTCCCGCTATGCGCGGCAACCAGGCCGTAGAAGTCAACGCCATCCTCGGTTTCGGTATCGACACCAACGACCGGAATTAGTATCTATTTCGCGCTGCGCTAGCAGAAACAGTATCTACCAGCTTTCCGTCCGCTTGAATAGAACGGTTGCATGGTCGGCGTATTTCGCCTGCCAGTGTGCGGTCAGCATCAGAATGTTAGCCAGGGGCGATTCTCTCGGCGTCAGGACATAGTGCACGTCATGTTCCCGAAGGAAATTCTCCCATCCCGGCTCGACGTGAACCATCTTCAAGTAAGACTTTAAGAAATCTTCACCGTACAGATCATGCCGGTCATCCAGAACTACGAGCGTTTTGGGATATAGCCGATAGATCAAATACCCGCCCCAGTAATCCGGAGCCAGCACTGGCTCCGGTATGTCGCTCCGCTCGAGAAAATCGACCGCGCGCACGGGAAAGCGGTTGCCGTCGAAGTGCGAATTCATCAGCTGCTTGGATCCCGCTCGTCCTCCGTTGGCGGCGATGTAAGCGGTAGCGATCACCACGACAATCGGCCAGACATGAACACCCAGCTGAGATTCGATGGCTTCCATACGCTGCAGGAACGATCTCCTGGCAACCACTTCCGGCTGTCTCGTCCTGCGCAGTTCGGCGGTTCGCATTCGCCATAGCTTATTAAGAAATCCTCTGACTGTTACTCTCTTCCACGCTTCAGACAGCAAAGGCCCGCAAATCAGTACCAGCAACAAAGAAGAGACGGGAATGTTCCGCGAAGCGTATAGCCCTGCGTACACCGCAAACAAGACAATCAATCCTTCGCTCAGCCGAAGCTCACGCGACCTTGCCGCGAGTGCCACCAGCGCAATCAGCAGTAATACTGCAAAACATCTTTGCGCCGCGCCATGAAAGTTTGGCGACTGAAATTCATCAATGTGATCCATCAGAAAGCGGCTCGACAAATATCGATAGATGTGGACATGCAGGTTCCACCCGTAGGGATTCACCAGCGTGGCCGACGCGGCCAGAATGCCTACCAGTCCCAGCGTTCGGGCGCGTTGCCTCGCTTTCAGCTTCAACAACAGCTCGTCCAGCTTTCCTTCTCTGAAATGAAACCACTCCCAAGCCGCGCTCACCGCGTAGATTCCCAGGAGCACAAACGCAACCAGAAATCCGCCATGTAGATTCACCCAGACCAGCATCAGAAATGGCAGCACCCACAACCGCCATTGCTTCTGCCCATACCTGTGCCCGGCGGTAGAGCATCTTTCTGATGAATCAAGGATTGCGAACCACGCCAGGGTGAAAAGCCAGCTCAGCACATGCGGCCGTGCCAGAAAATGAATCATCGATGCCGAAGCCGCGAGCAGCACCAGTCCGAGCGCAAACAGCAGACCTGTGCCACGCCTGACCAGCAAGTGCAGGGTCCATGCGAACACCAGCGCAATCACGAACGCTGTGAACCACACCACACCATTGAGTCCCGCCACTCTCTCCAACTGGCCGAACAGGACGTCATACATCCACTCCCACGCGAACCATGGCTTTCCGTGCATCGTCGAAGAGAATGGATCGACGCGCGGAATCGCATGGGTCGTGACAATCTGCTGTCCGGTGCGAATGTGCCATCCAATGCCCGCATCTCCCAGCAGACGTACAGAGACTGACGTGAAGACGAGCACAGAAAGCAGCGCCACGAAGAAAATATCGACCGCCGAGGGAAGCAGCAGCCGAACCCATGCGGGATGCGGCGCTTTATCAGGAGAACTTATGGAACCGTCTGCCATCGCGCTGAATCTTATAGAGTGAGGCGATGAACGGCAAGGCTGCAGCTCGCGTGGTGATTGTAGGCGCCGGATTCGGCGGGCTCAACGCCGCCCGCGCTTTGGCGAGTGCGCCGGTCCAGATCACCGTGATCGACCGCAAGAACCACCATACATTCCAGCCTTTGCTCTATCAGGTCGCAACGGCGGGGCTCTCGCCCGGAGAGATCGCCGCTCCTATTCGCTCGATTCTGAGCCGTCACAAAAATATCGAAGTCCTGATGGCCGAGGTTACCGGCTTCGACCTCGAGCGCCGCCTGGTCAAAACTCCGGAACTGCAGGTTCCTTACGACTACTTGATCGTTGCCGCGGGTTCCAGCCACGCGTACTTCGGGCATGATGATTGGGAAGTACTCGCACCCGGACTTAAGACGATCGAAGACGCGCTCGAAATCCGCCGCCGCGTACTGTTAGCCTTTGAACTGGCGGAACGACAGGCCGCCGCGGGCAGGGCAAGCGAACCGGTGAATTTCGTGGTGGTAGGCGCAGGGCCTACGGGCGTGGAACTGGCAGGAACGCTCGCGGAAATCAGCCGTCACGCCCTGGCTCATGAATTCCGTTCCATCGATCCGAAACGCACCCACATTCTGCTCGTCGAAGGCGGACCGCGAGTTCTTCCGGCTTATGCGGAAGACCTCTCCCGCAGCGCTCAGGAACAGCTCCAGCGTCTTGGAGTCGAAGTGCGCACCTCGGCGATGGTCACCAAGGTAGAACCCGGAGCAATTCACATTGGCGAAACACACATGCAGGCGACCGTTATTCTCTGGGCAGCCGGGGTCGCCGCTTCTCCGCTAGGCAAGAAACTAGATGCAGCGCTCGATCGTGCCGGCCGCGTTCTAGTGCAGCCGGATCTCAGCCTTCCCGGACGGCCTGAAGTTTTTGTGATCGGCGATCTGGCCTCCGTGAAAGACAAGCACGGAAAGATGCTGCCCGGCGTCGCTCCAGTCGCGATCCAGCAAGGCCGATTCGTCGCCCAACTCATCCGCAGGGAGATTGAGTCGCGACCGAGCACTAAGCCGCGTGCTGCCTTCCACTACTGGGACAAAGGGAGCCTGGCTACCATTGGCCGAGCTGCGGCCGTCGCTGAATTCGGCAAGATCCACGTTTCTGGTTTCATGGCATGGCTGGCGTGGCTCTTCGTGCACATCCTGTTTCTCATCGGCTTCCGCAACCGCCTGATCGTCTTCATTCAGTGGGCATGGTCGTACGTGACTTATGAGCGCGGCGCCCGCCTGATTACTGGAAGCACATCCTTGCCGGGATGGAGCGAACTGATGCCAGAGCGCTGCGAGTCCGGCGAAGGCGCGCCCACAAAAGTGGGGCACGGTCCAGCTTAAGCGGGAGAGGTCCGTCATGCGGGTTGCCGCCATTTATGACATTCACGGGAATCTCCCGGCACTGGAAGCTGTGCTGCAAGATATTCACCGCGTGGGGGTAGACCAAATCGTGGTCGGAGGTGATGTGCTTCCCGGCCCGATGCCACGTGAAACGCTCGCGCGTCTGCTGGACCTCGATACTCCAGTGCAGTTCATCCGAGGCAACGGCGACCGTGAAGTGCTTGCACGAATGAGAGGCTCGGAAACAGACAGCGTCCCGGAGCAGTTTCGGGAGGTGATGCGCTGGAATGCGGAGCAGCTTTATCCTGAACACGAACAATGGTTAAGCAGTTGGCCTCAAACTCTGCGTGTCCAGATTCTCGGATTAGGCGAAGTACTGTTCTGTCATGCCACACCGCGAAGTGACAGTGAGATATTTACCCGTCTTACGCGGGAAGATCGCCTGATACCCATTTTTAGAGGACTTAACGTGCCGGCAGTTGTCTGTGGTCATACCCACATGCAGTTTGACCGGATGATTGGGCAAACTCGCGTGGTGAATGCCGGCAGTGTGGGAATGCCGTTTGGAGAGCCGGGCGCCTATTGGCTCTTGCTCGGGCCGGGCGTGAACCTTCAGCATACGCGCTACAATCTCGCGGAAGCTGCGGCGCAAATTCGGAACACAAAGTATCCACAGGCTCAAGATTTCGCGGAACGCAACGTCCTGCGACCTCCATCGGAGAAAGAAATATTGACGTCATTCACTCGGGCCGAATTGACCTAATGTGGCCGGTTAAATGGAGCTAGAAGCTGAGGAGTACCTTAGTAACCAGTCGCCTGCCCCGATGTAACGCGCCATTACGTTAAAATACAGACACGCGGCAAATCCTAAAATCGTAAATCGTGGACTTGTTGGCAGTGAACTCAAGGAGTAACAGTGGACAGCGATACACGCAGACAGAAACAACAGGCCCTGATGGCGGAGCTGGTGGAAAGAAAAATACGCACCCACGCGCGCCGGCTTTATCAAAATCGCGGCCAGGTTGACGGCCATGCCTTGCAGGATTGGGTGCAGGCCGAGTCCGAAGTGTTAGGCAACAGTGTTCTTGCGCCGCTCTACCGCAAGATTCGGGTTGAGAACGGCCCATCCTCACAATTTGAAGACGAAGAGAATTCGCAGATGTCCGCCAATTCGGCCGCTTCCGAAGTCCTTGTGTAGAGTCAGATCGCCAGGCCTCTACTTCCGTGCCACTAGTTTCTTGCTTTTCGAAGCCTTTCCTTTCTTGTCCTTATCCAGGCGTTCCAGCACCGCAGCAACAATAAGCGGCAGCCCCACCGTAGCATCGACGAAAACTTCCCCGAACTTGCCGCCTTCCGCTGGAGGCACGAACTTGCCCCACGACACCGCTTCGCTGTACGGACTGCCCGACAATCCACCCCAGTACACCGGCTCCGGGCAAATTCGCAGACCATAGTGGTAGCGTTTAAGCGGAAGGTTCTCACCCAGACGGCGGTGCCGCAATTCGATGAACGGTCCGAACTGCTGCGACCAGTTGCGCGGCACTCCGCCTCCGATCGTCAGGATGCCAAGCTTTTTTTGCCGGAGCAGCGTGGCGGCAAAGTGCTCCAGATCTTCGAAGGGATCGAATCGCACCCTGTGCCGGCCCGTTGACTCGCGCAGCCGGTTGTTAAGTGCGACATCCAGGCCAAGCTCGGAATCGGTAAATGCCGGAACAAAGACCGGGACGCCCTGCTCGTACGCCGATTTCAGAATTCCCCGCTGATCCTTGGCATTTCTCGCCAAGTGCTCACCGATCGCATGATTCAGCTTATACGAGCACATGATCTCGTTGTGGTCCCAGGCTTCGAGGACCGCAGCCATCACTTCTTCCACGTCGTCCAGATTCTGCTCCGGTTCGAGCGTGTCGTAGACGCGGTTGTAGCCCTGCTCGTAAAGCTCCTCGTCGGAAACCTCGGGGTTGTGGCGGAAGTGCGCCCTGCCAGTCGCTTCGACCAGCCCGTGAGCCATAAGAGCGCCGGTTGAAACCACGGCATTCACGATTCCGCGGTCGATCAACTCGGTCACGATCAACCCTTGCTTGGCCACCGTCATAGCCCCGGCCAGCGTCATAACCACGAAACATTCTTCGTCGCGCGCCATAGCTTCGAGCACGTCGGCGGCTTCTCCGAGTTGGCGGCCGGTGAAGGCAGTCTTCGACATCGCTCGCACCAGGTCGTCGATCGAATGCACTTTGCCCAGATCCAACGGTTCAAGCGGGATCAGCCGGTCTTCGATGGGATTATGGAGGTGACGGTCTTTTCCCTCCCCGCCGTGTCCCGCCCCATGCTGCGCCTTGCCGCCTTGATGCGAGTTACTGTGATTCCCCTGTTTCAAAATGCCAGCCTCCAGATAAAACTTGCAAACATCCCGAGCGACTACTTTACAGGAAGCACGAGGGCCCGCGCTATTTGGACTCGACCGCCTGACGAGACGCTGTCCGGCAATGCGGCCGGAACCGAATGCTATATTGATCGGTGGAGGTTTGAGAGCACTTGCCGCCTGAAAAATTCCGCGTGGCCCTGGTGCAGATGTCGTGCGGTCCGGAGCCCGAGCAGAATCTGGAGAAAGCATTAGAGCGCATTGCCGACGCTGCGGGCCGCGGCGCGAAGGTTGTCTGCCTGCCGGAGCTCTTTCAGACGCAGTATTTCTGCCAGCGTGAAGATCATTCGCTGTTCGACTTAGCCGAGCCGATTCCGGGTTCGACTACTGAAAAGCTCTCGGCCGCCGCGCGCAAGGGCGGGGTTGTTTTGATTGCGTCGCTCTTCGAGAAGCGGGCGGCTGGTGTGTATCACAATACGGCGGCCATCTTCGACGCAGATGGCTCGTTGCGCGGCATTTACCGCAAGATGCACATTCCCGACGACCCTCTGTACTACGAAAAGTTTTATTTCACACCGGGCGATCTGGGATTTCGCGCCCTCGACACCAGCGTAGGACGGCTGGGCACGCTCGTTTGCTGGGACCAGTGGTATCCCGAGGGTGCTCGACTGACGGCGCTGCAGGGCGCTCATATCCTCTTCTACCCCACGGCTATCGGGTGGCATCCAGCGGAGAAGGCCGAGTTTGGCGTGGCCCAGCACGACGCCTGGCGGACGATCCAACGGGCCCACGCCATCGCCAACGGCGTCTATGTAGCGGTGGTGAACCGCGTCGGCTTCGAGACCGGAAACATTCGCGGCAAGTCCGCTCCCGGCGAAGGACTCGAATTCTGGGGACGCTCGTTTTTTTGCGATCCCTTTGGCCGCGTGTTGGCCGAAGCATCGCACGACCGGGAAGAAATTCTGGTCGGCGACGTAGACCTGAAAGCTCTCGAAGACATCCGCCGGAACTGGCCCTTCTTGCGTGACCGCCGGATCGACAGCTACGCGCTCATTACGAACCGACTGCTGGACTAACGGCCTATGCCAGCTAAACTTGCGGGTATGCGTTCAAGTAATACCTCAGAAGTTACGATGGCGACTCCAGCCGCCCTCGGCTATCGCATGCCAGCTGAATGGGAGCCTCATGCCGCCACCTGGATAGCTTGGCCTCATTACCGCGGCGACTGGCCGGGAAAGTTCGAACCGGTTCCGTGGGTCTATGCCGAAATCATTCGCAACCTGGCGCGGCATGAGCGGGTTGAGCTAGTCGTAGCTGACACTGCCACGGAAAGGCAGGCGCGCAAATTGCTGGAGCGGGCAGATGCCCTCTCGACAAACGTCCGCTTCCACCGCTGGCCGACAAACCGCGTGTGGATGCGCGACTCAGGTTGCATCTTCGTAGAGCGTGGCGCGGACACTGTTGTCGGCGAAAGCCGCGTAGCGGCGCAAGAATGCAGCCCACAGCTTGCCCTGAGCCTGTCGAAGGGGCGTGAGCCGTGGGTTAGAACAGGCGATGACGGAGCCCCAGCGGGGCGAAAGAATCTCTCTTCCAGTTCCTTAGCTCCCGATGCCAATGTCGACGCCCTCAAGTTTCGCTTCACTGCCTGGGCCAAATACTCCAACTGGCGGCACGACGAAAAGATCGGCAGTCTGATGGCAAACGCCGCTGGCGCCCACGAGTTCCGTCCGTTTTCTGGCGACACTCGCGTCGTGTTGGAGGGCGGCTCGATTGACGTCAATGGCTGCGGCACCCTGCTCACCACTGAAGAGTGTCTGCTCAGTAAAATCCAGCAACGCAATCCGGGGATGAGCCGCGCCGACTACGAAAAGGTCTTCGCCGATTACCTGGGGGCGCCGCATGTCATCTGGCTGGGCCGCGGAATCTTTGGCGACGACACTCACGGCCACGTCGACGACCTTACACGCTTTGTCTCTCCGGACACGGTCGTCACTATGGTCGAACCCAACCCGAAAGATGTGAACCACAAGCCGCTGCGCGACAATCTGCGCCGCCTGCAAGCCGCTCGTGATCAGGATGGCCGGCCGCTCAACGTGGTCGAGATCCCCATGCCCCAGCCGGTAGTGTTCGAAGGCCGCCGCTTGCCTGCCAGCTATGCGAATTTCTACATTGCCAACGAAGTCGTGTTGGCGCCGGTCTTCAACCGTCCGAACGACCGCATCGCGCTAAACACGCTGGCACAACTCTTCCCTGCACGGTCCATTGTGCCGATTTATTCCGGCGACTTCATCTGGGGACTGGGCGCGATGCACTGCATGACGCAGCAGCAGCCAAAAGGCTAGCCTTCGGACCTCAGACTTCGGACCTTAGAAGGGGCCTGAGTCTCGTCGTGTAGATTGTCTCCGGAGGCCGAGGAATAGACCGCTAAGATCAAGGGCAGGTTCTTGCTGAGGTCGGAGGTCCGACGTCCGAGGTCCGCAACATGCCAGAGATGACTACAAATCGGCTGGAGGCGTTTAGCGACGGCGTGATCGCCATCATCATCACGATCATGGTGCTCGAGTTGCGCGCGCCGGCACAGCCTACTCTCGCGGCGCTCGCCAAAGTTGCACCGGTCTTCCTGAGCTACGGACTCAGCTTCCTGGTGGCGGCCATCATGTGGGTCAACCACCATCATCTGATTCATGCTGTGCGCTCCGTCACGGCACGCCTGCTGTGGTCGAACCTTTACCTGCTCTTCTGGATGTCGCTCGTCCCCTTCGTGACTGATTACATGGGGAAGAATTACCGCGAGCCTATGGCGGTAGCGCTTTACGGGCTCGACTTGTGCTTGTGTGCGACCGGATTTTATCTTCTCCGGACGGAATTAATTCGCCAGAGCCGGCATGACTCGGCAATGACCGAATATCACGAGGGCATCCAGCGCAAGAACGCTCTTTCGGGGACACTTTACTTGCTATCTGTTCCGCTGGCCTACGTTTCCATCTACGCTTCATTCTTTATCTTCGCTTTGATCCCAACTATGTATTTTCTGCCGGAGAAGATGTTGTCAGGCGAGTAGCCCAAAGCGCACAAAAAAGCGGGTCCGTTAAGGGACCCGCGAGGGAGAGAAGCAATCGTTTTAACTAATTGTGTTACCTCGAAGGCGGAGTGCTGTTCGATCCGTTTGGCGACGATGTCGGAGGGCACGGTGTGCCCGAAGGACTGGTCCCTGGATTAGCCTGCGAAGTACCTGCGTCACTGCCCGAACTGCTGCCAGGTGTTGCCGGCGACGAACCCGAATTCGACGAGCCAGAATTTGGATTCGAGGCGTTGGGCGCTCCCGGCGTGCCAGGTAACGTCCCACAAGGAGATCCGCTGGGTGTTGTTCCCGGATTGTTCGGCGTATTCGGATTTACCGTCGAGGGTTGTGTGTTGCTTCCGGGAGTCGGACTTCCCGGCGAAATTTGAACCCGGCACGGTTCCCGGAGTCGTGTTCCTCGGCGTAGTTCCGCTGGTTGAGCTCGATCCCGGAGTATTCGGATTCTGAGGT
>WNFG01000874.1_pt1 | contig 33832 bp, 24 predicted proteins | sample 5400431 | NCBI WGS metagenome assembly WNFG01 (sample SAMN13153346, study PRJNA577476) | soil metagenome | isolation source: 120 cm saprolite under Douglas fir tree site 2 hole 3 replicate 2 | place: USA:California | collected 2015-04-18
CGTGCGTCGATGATCGGTAGATCGGGCGCGAGAGTGTGAATCCGATCCTCCACTTCTTTGACGAGCAACTCCGGCGTCAGTGCAGAGCGCACCTCCAAATATCGAAACGGAGTATAGCGCTGAGCGAGCGGAACAAAAAAATACGGTTGCGGATCGGGTGAGAAAAAGAGATATTGTCCGTCGCGGACAATGCCGACGACTTCGATCGGACCTTCGCCGTTGCTCTTCACTATGAAGCGCTTGCCGATGGCGTTCTGATTCGACCAAAGCCTGTGCGCCATGGTCTGGTTAACGATCGCCACTCGCGTTGCCTTGTCGTTGTCGGCATCTGTGAAATTGCGCCCTTCGAGCAACGGCACCCGCATAGTCCCAACGTAAGCTGGATCGACGCTGTTGGAGGAGATCTCGGGGGAATGCTCACCGGGAGCCGGAGGATGGCCCTCCACAAAAACGGAACTGGATGAGCCCGGTAACCCCATAGGCACGGTTTGTGACAAGCTCACCGATTCGACCTCGGGCAAGGCCCGCACCCGCTCTTCGAGCTCGCGAAAGAAGTTCTCAGTGCGCGCGTCGTCGAAGCCGATCTGACGCGGCGTGATCATCACGCTCAGCACACGATCCGGATCAAAACCGAGGAAGATGTGTTCGGCCTGCGAAAGACTGCGGACGAAAAGACCGGCGACGATCAGTAATATAATCGAGCCGGCCACTTGCGCGATTACGAGCATGCCACGAATGCTCAGATGTCCAAGGCGCCGGAAACTTGCCCCCGAACTTCCGTGCAGCACGAGATGCAAGTCTCCACGCCCAGCGCGCAAAGCCGGCCAGAGCCCCACTATGATCCCAGTCAGCGCCGCCGCAAGCGCCGTGTATGCCAGCACTCGCCAGTCTAGACTGTAGTCCATCCGGTAGCCCAAGTCAGACGATGTAGTGACCACAGGGTGCAGCATGGCACCGCTCGCACCGACCGCCCAATATCCAAGCACCACGCCGGCGATGCTGCCGAGCAACGCTAGCATGAGGCTCTCAGTCAGCATCAGTCGCATCAGCCTACCTCGGGCCGCCCCTAGCGCAGCGCGAATCGCCATCTCGCGCTCACGAAGCATCGCGCGCACTAGCAGGATGTTGGCTACGTTCATGCCCGCCAGGAGCAGCACCAGACCGGGTAAGACTAGAAACAGACCAGCGATCATGGGTACGAAGCTGGACACAAAGGGTGCGGGGCGAGCCCTCCACTCGGGAATTACGCGAATGCGCGCGTCTCTGTCGGTTGCGGGATACTGAGCTGCCATGCGCGCTGCGATTACGTCCACCGAACTCTGCGCTTGCCTGACGCTGACCTTTGGCTTGAGCCTGCCGACAACCGTCAGAACCCGATCGTCGCGATCAGACCAATAGCGGTGCGTGTCGCCCACTCGCACGAGTGACAGCATGGTGTTCAGCGGCACGTACCCATCGATATCGAAAGAGAAGAGTAGTCCATGAAATTCTCTGGAAGCGACGCCGATGATGCGCGCCGGCTTGCCATTGAGCAGCACCTGCTTTCCCTCCACGCCCGGATCTCCGCCAAAGTTCTTCTGCCAATAGGAGTAACCGAGCACAACCAACAGTTCCTTGGGGTTTGTGCTCGACGCTGAGTCCGGCAATCCCCAATCCGTAAGCGAAGACGTCGGAAAACAGGTCTGCCTGCCTGCGCAAATCGAGCAACGCAGGATAAGAGATAGCGGAACCCTCTCCCTGATGTTGAGAAGCCAACACGACAATCTGTTCCGGGGCCGGGACCGGCAGTGGGCGGAAGAGCCATCCATTGAGAATGCTGAATATGGCGGTGTTGACGCCAATGCCCAAGGCCAGCGTGATCACAACAATGGCAGTGATCGAGGGTGTCTTCGCCATAACGCGGAGACCGTAGCGTACATCATGGAGGAAAGTTTCCACTCAGACCTCTGTAGCGAGCTGACACTCTACCAATTCCGGCGACTGCGCTCAGACTGAACAACGCCAATGCGGTTCACGCTTGTAACTCTGAACGTGACGAGAAGGGATTGGCAGTGACTATCTGTTACTAGCGCCAGCGGTTAGCAGTTCCGAAACATCTTCCATGAAACGAACTCTAGGGCGACAATATTGTTATGCACGACAACGAAGGCCGTCGCGTGCGCGAGAACGTGGATGTGGTCTTGCAGCGGTTGGTGGAGCATGACCGCAATCTTCTGTTACTTGATGCGAATGAGAGAACGATCACTGGCAGACTGGGTATTTATTTACAGGAACTTTTTCCAGAGTGGAACGTTGACTGCGAGTACAACCGCATTCTCGAATACGTGAAGCAAGTGGTGATCGACGGCGAGATGACTCGCGTTGTACCAGATGTCATCGTACATAGGCCGGAACACGGGTGACAATCTTGTTGCGTTTGAGGTCAAGAAGCAGAACAACGAGGGTGGCGAGGATGATGATCGCCGAAAGCTCCGAGCCCTACGAGATCAATTAGGGTACAGGTTCGCTGTGTTTCTCAAGCTCAGGACAGGCCCAGAACGTCCCGGAGTGGAGGCGGTGGAGTGGCTGTGAATTCAATCGCTGACAAGATTCGGGCCTACCACGGCAGACCTACTTCGCGGAGAAATGGTAATGGAAAGCCACAAATCTGATTGGGAACGGGTTAACCCGACCAAACCATTAGGCGGGGGTGGTCAGAGTGATGTCTACCTCGTCCGCACACCCGAGAGAACGAAGCAACGGGCACGCAGTCTCCAGTTTCTCGATTCTCATGTGCCAACAGCCATAAGCTACACGACGGCTGAAGAGAAATCGAATTTGAATATTCAGTTTGGGGAGGCGATTCGAGACTATACACGCTCAGACTTGCTCGCAGAACTCGGTGCAATGAAGGAATTTAAGCTTCGGAACGATGAAGAGCAAAGTCTCAGGCGGTTGGAGCAGGAAATCAACGTTCTACAGGAGAACCGGCCGGGGTTGCCTAAACTCTTGGGATCGAATGTAAATGAACGCTGGATGGTTACTGAATATTTCGCTGCTGGAACCTTGGAAGATCACATCTTGGAATATAAAGGCAATCCGGCTCTCACACTAAAAGCCTTTCAATCATTGGTGAGGACCGTCTCCCTACTTCACAAGGAAGGCATTGTCCATCGAGACATAAAACCCGCGAATGTTTTTGTCAGGAAGGATCACGAGCTTTCCTAGGCGACTTTGGTTTAGTTTTCGTGCCTGAACGACAGCGTTTAACGTTCGACGGAGAAACCGTGGGAGCGAGAGATTTCATTCCACTGTGGGGTGAAGAGGGAAATCGGCTCGACCACGTGAAGCCCGACTTCGATGTGTACATGCTCGGCAAGGTTCTATGGTGCATGGTTTCTGGTAGTTCCGTGCTCAGACGAGAGCGGTTCATGAAGCCAGATAACGATGTGACGAAATTGTTCCCATACGATCCCCACACCTACATGATTAACGATATTTTGAGACACTGCGTTGTCGAAGAGCAGAAGGATTGCTTTTCATCAGCCGACGACTTGCTGTTGGTGGTAGACACTTACCTTGAAGTCATCAAACAGAGGGGTCAACTATTGAATGATGGAATCCCGAGACCCTGCCATGTGTGCGGACTTGGGCACTATGCACGGCAAGCGCACGACAAGAATGATCCGGTATATCAACTGAGAATCTGGAACTCAGGAGGAGCCAACGATATTTCCACCTTCCACACTGAACTCTTTACATGTGACAAGTGTGGTCACATCGAATTCTTCCGCACGACTCCTCGTTAAGGGGTCTTAGGTTTTCAAGGCGGCCGGGCAGGAGTAGCCTCTTTCAACTTCTTTGCCATAGCGGGGAACACGTACACCGCCTCTTCAATCAGGTCGGGAAGAAACACTCTTCAACTTTCCGCTCTTGCCGATGCGCGTTATGCCCCTAGAGAGTGTCCATCCGAGCACTCCTTTTAGCACTCCTCTGCAAGCCACGAGTGTACCCAGAGATGCTCCCCGCCTCGAACGCACCGACTGCCTCACGGTGGTAATCTTCTACGATTTCGCGCACCGAACTGTCGGTGATGAATCGAAACTCTGCTTTTGGCGTAAACTTCATGACATTTGGTTATAGGTCCGTGTCCGAGCTTCGGGCTCGCGGGAATCAGAGCACATGTCAATCAATCGAATACGACAAATACTACAATCGAACCTGCAAGTCCACATCGATAGTTCTCCGGCAATCGTCGCTCGTGTACAGACCCGGATTGCGGCCCGTGTTCAGGAACTAGCGGAAAAGGGCGAAATGATTGAAATAAAGACACCAGCAAGTGTGCCAACACTGCAAAGCATAACGAGTTTCAACTTGCGCCCTATTGATCTGCTCAGAAAAATTGGACAGCTTACAACGCCAAGCTCTCTGAATATGGCCCGTTTCTCAGCGAGTTGGGCGACCCGGCGATACTTCTGGGCGATAGAGCCTTCAAGCGACTAGTGCGGTTCCTCAGCCAACCGATAACACCTGTTCTGCCAGCCACCACTTAGCCGAATTCAGAGAAGCAAAACTCGGCAGGGGCAGCCGAAAAGACGTTCTGTTGACGTACTTTTTCAACACCCACGCCTGTTTTCGTCAACGACCAACACGAACTGACGAGGCGTGGACTCGGTAAGGATACAATCGTTTTTGTGAAAGAAGAACAGTTGGATATCCCTGCCATCACAAAGTCTCACGCTTCACTGTCGCCGCGGACGAACCTAATGCTCATCTTTGTGTGGGCAGCGGCCATCATTTCCGCATTCTTGAATGTTCAACCGCGTTTGCCCTTTGCCATAGCCTTAACTGGTGGTGTGTTGGGTGCGGTGGCAGGTCTTATGCAGCACCTTAGCATCGGGCAATCTCCAGAGAGGTTCAACGCCGCATCGTCTCTCATGGGCGTCCGCCGCGCGAGAAAACGCGTCCGCTTCAATGCGCCATTTCCGTTGCGTTCCCTGATAAAACGTTGTCAAATGTGGCTATCGTAAGATGCACCGATGCATTCTCTGAGGCCGACTCGTTACAGAGCCCATATGAGGATCTTTCGGATAATCTTGACGGCCCTCTTGGGTTCAGTGACTGTACTGTCTACGTGTGGCCTGATTGAGTTCGCGTTGTACCAGGTGTTCCTGAGTTTCGATTACAAGCCATACATCATCACCTTCCTTGTTATTGACATTTGCTCTGTTGCTCTCTTGGTCTTTGCCTTACACGGTTTTCCCGCTGCAGCTGTCGCTATTGCCGCTGGTGCGTTCTTCCACTCAGTTTTTTATGCGCTTCATTGGCCTGAGAGACATTACATGTTCACTACAGGCGTAGCCATCGACACGATTCTCATAATTACTACCTTGACAGCAGCATACGTAGCCTACGCGTCGTCCAATACAAAATCCCATGATTCGACGCCGCGAGAGACACGAATCGCAGAGACAAAAGGTTTTTGGTCGTCACTTGATCAAGCGAGTAAAGTTGCTATTGTCACATCACTGATCACGGCGCTGACGGGGATTGTGGCAACAACAATTTCAGTTCTTTTCAAGTGAGAAAGCTCGTGATCGACCACCCCGCCCTGCTAGTTGTAGCACTCTGAACCTCAGGAAGCGAACTCGGCGAGGAACTATGCAGAGCCCCTTCGTCAGCCGTCACTAGTCGATCCGCACGGACGCCGACCTGAACTTTACGCCTGAAACCGTGTTCGCGTCCGGCACGGGGCGAGCGACGCGGTTCTTCAACCAGCAGCGACCGGTCGGCCCTTGCACGCCCGGACGGACATACGTCCAAGACGTGCAGATGTCATCCTCGGCACAGGCGGCCTCGCATGTGTTCCAGCTGTTCGTCTTGAAGTTCTTGAAATCCGAACCGGGGCGATTGATTTTGTCTTCTGCCCGTAGATCACGTTTGGAGATGAACTCGCGCGGACCGGAATCGCAGCACGCGTCTTTCACGATGGCGGGCAGGGTGTCCTTGAGCCAGCAGTGCCCGCTCGGCCCCTGAATTCCAGGCTTGACCCATGTATAGGCTTGGCAACGGGACTCACCGCCACAGGTAGTCCTGCACACGAACGCCGAAGGCGCGTCGAAATTAGCGTAGTCGTGGCCAGGCAGGTTGGTTCCATCGACAGCGAAGGCCGACCAAGGAAATATCGTCAACACAATCGCGACGAGATTAGCGCGCATGGCAAACCTCCTAAGCTGCAATTTCCGTTTTGGCTCCCGGTCACCGGCCAGTATACAGCCGTTTGCCTCCCGTCGACTAAGAGTGCGGCGATACCAACTTTCAAATGCCGTTGCTGCGCATTGAGGAGAATGCCAGCCTCAAGAAAGGTCTCGAATTTCTGCTTGGCCGGTACTTTCGCCTGGCGACTGCAGCTCGTGCCCCTTCTCTTGCTCGCTCGATGAGCAATGAAGGCGGGTCGTCTTGGGCTTTCATTTCCGTTCGACAGTGACAGAAATCAGCTCCATCCGTGCTGCTTGACCAGGGGTATAATTTCCCGAAACGCTATGAAACATCTTTATTGGGCAGTCAGATGTCCCGAGTGCACCATGCCCATACTGGTGACGTGGCTGAGCGCTATGACGAATCATGGCTGCGCGGCAGGTGCCCGAGGTATGCTGAGGTAGGTTGCCCCGATATGCTCACTTAATTGGTCGATGGGTGCTTGCCAACTCTTATTCAAAAACGCGGTCAGCTCCGACTGGTCTTTCGACTGCTCATCACGGAGTCGCGCGGTTATCACACCTCGCAGACGTTGAAGCTGCGCTGCAGGCACGCGTCTTAGTTCTTCGAGGCCGGGGATTTTTGTTCGTCGCTCCGGAGCCGAGAAAACTGGAATCTGTAGAATCGCTGCAGCCCGCTCCTGAACTTTGGCATCGTCGGGAAACAGGCTTTGTACCATGGCGATGGTTTCGAACAAGTCCCTACGTGCCCTTGCGCTTTCTAGGGCAAGAGACGCTTGTCTGTCGTCTGCCGCCATGGCTTGCTGCCAATAGTCCCGCTGGCTCGGCCCTCCCGGCTCTTCCATCAAAGATAACCCCTCATAGAACCGGCGACTGAAAAGCGACACCCAACGGAAGTATTCAGTTTGCTTTAACACAATAGCGGCACCAAGGAGTTTGCCATAGGCGAGGCGCCGTTCACTAATCAGCCGCTGCTGGGTATTGTGGCGCTGAGTCTGGGTTGTGTTGAGATAAGAGCCGCTTAGAGACAACACTGCCGATACAACCGCCGCAACAAGCGCAACCGTCAACTTTCCCGGTCCCGAGTCAGCCTCCGAGGTTCCACGGCGGTATTCGGGGCTACTTGCCAGCCTGAGAAGCAACTGGCAACGCTAACTTGAGGGGAGACCCCGACCGGAAGAACGTCTGCGAACGAGGCTGCGACTCCCTCTCATGAATGACCCGTGCAGAAGATCAGACGATTATGCGGGAACGCTCGTGGCTCGACCGTGTCCAACTTGGCCGCGCTGCCCACCGCATGGCCGCACTCTTCGAGATTTTCATTTCGTTGCTGCCTCCAACAACTTCATCCCTCGGAGCAAAGCCTCTGGCATTTTCTTGACGTACTTGCTTTGTGTGACACCGATGTTTGAGTGCCGCAAAAGCTCTTTGGCGGCCAAGGCATCGCCGGTCAGCTCAGTCAAGACGGTCGCTGCGCCTCGCCGACCAGCATACAGCCCCTTCCATTGCAGACCCTTTGCCCCCAGCGTCGGCGCGATGGTCAGCTTGACTAGGGTCTTCAGATCGCGTGGGAAGACTCGCTCGTTATCACCGGCTTTCTGACGCCACAGCGCGAGCGGAATCTTTACCGGCGTTATCAGAGGCAAGGACGCCAACGAGCCCGCAGTCTTGAGCGCGCCTTCTTTACCGCGCACTATGGACCGCCGGATATGAATCCAATGCTCTTCAATGTCGCTCCATCGCAGCCCCTGAATCTCTCCTGGACGTAGCCCCGTGAAACACGCTAAGGCCATGACGGCCTGACAATCAACGTGATCGACCAGAGCCGAGATGATATTTTCCGCTTCTTCCAGGGTGTAATGCGCTGTGTCTCCGGGAGCCCTTGAACGGCCTAAGACTTTGACATCGTGCCATGGGTTCGATTCGATGAGACCCAGATTGACGGCGTGAGAGAAGATACCGGAGGCCAGCGACCGAATGTGCTGGACGGTAGATCGGCACAGCGTCTTGGATAATCCCGTCAAGAATGCCGATCCCACATGCGTCCGATACTCCCGCAGTGTCGTCTTCCCGAAGTGTTTCTCTAGGTGCTGCGCCCATACGTGACGGTACCCGTACACTGTGGAGTGGCGAAGGTTCTCCACTGTGAAGGGCCGATAGGTTTGCTTCCAGAAGTCAGCCACCGTGATGTCTTGGACGTTGCCAACTTTTTCGGCATTGACCGACTGCATAAACTCGTCGGCAAGCATCCGCACCTCACGGCATGTGCGGGAGTAGAATTTGTCATCCTTGGAGCAGAGACGATGAGAGACTTGTTTGCCCGCTGCATAATAGCGCACGAAAAATGCGCCGGAAGCTGGATAAATGTAACCTCTCTGATATCGCACGACCGTATCCTAGCTCATATGCAGCAAGTATGCAGTAGCACGGAAGGGCTATATCGGATGTAATTGATTATAAGGCATGGAAGCGCATGGGGTCCGGTGATCCTCCCGGTCTTCAAAACCGGCGGGCGACAGGTTTTCCTGTCGCCGGTGGGTTCGACTCCCACTCGCTTCCGCCATTTGTTTCAATGGGTTAGGTGAGGTCGTTCTGTAACGCACCGTGCGGGTGCGTGATAAAAACGTGAAGCGGCGAACCGTTATTGGCCAAAGGCACCGATTTCGCTGCTACCGACATTGAAGTTTGGCGGGCAGGCTCGGAAACCTCTTGATCTCCTGGCTATTTGCCCGGAGCAGCGGCTGCTTTGATCTGCTCGGCTGCCTTCTGCAGATCGGCAACGGAGCTGGAGCTCAGCTGGTACAGCGCCGATTCATTCTCGCGCCTGGCGACGTAGCCTCCACTGGATTTCGCGAGCAGCACCTTCTCCATCCGCTTGCCGTCATCGGAAATAACAGATGCCTCGATGGCCGGCTGGGCAAAGCCGGACTCCAGAAACTTGTCCGCGTTAAGGTCGCGAAGCTTCGAAATGAGGGATTGCACGCTGCCAGCGTCCATCTTCTTCCCATTCCCCGACCACCAGTCTTCCCCGTTCCGGGTCAAGAAATAAGTTTTCGAGCCGTCGTGTAACTCAATCTTGTTCGGCTCGTTGTCGCCAAAATCGAAGAGCTTCTTGTTGCGGAAATCATCCAGGCTTTTGTCGACGGCCTTGCCTGAGTCGGAGTCTATTTTGTACGCCCCATCGACCGCGCTGGACTTCGCATAGTACTTGTCTTTGTCCTTGCCCACTTGGCTCTTGCGCACCTGTAGTTCTTGCGTCCCTGACTCGTCGGTGACTCGCACAGTGGCGATTGGGATCGCGCGAACAAACGCCGGCGCATCATCCTTGCTGTCGGAACCGCTGAGGTCGATCTTGGCGTCGGTCAGCTTGCGCGAGAGCTCACCCACTTGAACACTGTCGGCCCGCAGCGGCTTGGGTTTCACAATCTGCCACTCGTCTTTATTTCGACCAAACTCGATCTCCTGATTCTTACTCTTGTTGATGAGTTCAATACGGCTGATCTTTTCCGTGTTCACTGTCAGCAGCCGCTTGTCGCGCACGTCGTTCAGACTCTTGTCCACGCTGGTTTTCATGTACTTCGACATGGTAAAGACTCGGGAATCGCCGGCTAGCATCGCATAAACCGCTCCACTGGCCGGCGTGTCGTCCCCGATGAGCAGCTTTTGCATCTTGTTATTTTTTTCGGTGATGTCCAATTCGAGCCCGGGCTGATCAAGACCGTATTGCTTCAGCTCAGCCGCTTTGTCCTCTACCAGCCGTTCGGAATTCAAGGACGCCAGCGTGGAGACAATGCCAGAAACCGTGCTCTGGTCGGCGCCGAGGAGCTTGGGCTCGGTGATTTGCCATTTCCCCGAATCCCCTTTCGCCAGTACGAGTGGCTCCACGTCCTTCCTCTTAAGGTTCAGCTTCGTAATCGCCAATTCGTCGAGCTTAAGAATGACGGGCGGGGTATCGGCCGATATCTTGGCCGTATCTTCGGCTGGCTTGCGATGCTCCGACCAATAGAGGATGCCGGAGAGAATAAGAAACACAACAGCTGCAACAATCAGGCCGCGGATTTTCATGACGCGTTTCGGAACATGCCCCACACCACTCGAGGAATTCTTACCTTCGCTTCCACCACACGAACACTCCCGCGATCACCACTACCAGCGGCAGGACAAACTGGCTAGTTGCCCGTACCCAATTCAACTGCGCGCGAGTCATGGTGATACGACGGTCTTCCTGCTCCTTGGGACGGATCGAGATCAAGTCTTCATCCGACGAGAGCCAGTTGATGGCGTTTAAGGCGAGGTCACTATTACCGTTAAAGGCAATGAACCGGTTGGCCGCCCAGGACGAGCTGCCCACCACCACAAAGCGTCCCTGAACGTTCTCCTTGCCCGTGTTGTAGGTGCCGGCGGCTGCGATGGTCAGCGGCCCCTTTTTGTTCTTCGGATCATTGACGTTGACCCGGTTGGAACTCAAGTCGTTCGTCGCCAGACTGCTCGCTGAAGAATCAAAAAGCTTTTCCACACTGGTCTTGTCGGTGCTCTTGATCTCCATCGAACGGGACAAGGGAAACCCCGTTGTTGTCCCCTTCATGTCACTGACGATCGGCTGGGAGCCATAACTCTGCACCAACGCCACCTGCGGCCCGAGGCCCACAAGCTGTCCAATCGGATTCATATCCAGAATCAAATCTTTATTCAGAGTCACTCCCCAGCCTTGTAGAACACTCGCGAGCGCGTCATTGTCAGCGATTTCCGAGCGGCCCAGTTTGAGAGGCGGATCCAGCATAAGAAGCGCGCGGCCACCTTCCTCGACATATTTCTTAATCGTATCCACCTCCGGCTGCTCGTAACCCCTCGTCGGCCCGGCAATAATCAGGGTTGTACAGTCACCAGGCACTTCCGCCTTCTGCAACAGGTCAATCGTCTTGTTTTCGTAATTGTCCTTGGCCAGCAAGTCCTTGAATCGGGAGAGACCTTCCCGATCGCTGTTGTCTGCCTGGTGCTCGCCACTCCCGGCAACAAAACACACCGTCCTGGTAGTGCTCTTCAGGTCGCGGATGAAAGCACCAGTAATGCCCTCCTCCGTCATGCTCTTGGCTTCTTCCTTTTTCGCGCCCACCTGCACCACCGCAGTCCCTAAGTTTCTGATCCCTGCTTCCCGCGCCACCTGAGGACTCTTGTCAGGATCCACATACTGCACTCGCACCTTGGGAGAGAGGTTGGCATATTGGTCGAGCAAGTCCTTGCCTGTGCGGAACCTTGTGCTCTGGTCGAAATACGTGATGCTCGCCTCCTGCTTCAGACCCTTCACGATCTTCGCAGTTTGGGCAGAAAGGCTGTAACGCTTGTTCGAGGTGGCATCAAACGACTTGTTGTACCGGTCAGCAAGTACGTTGGCAATGATGACGACATTGATCACCACTAGAATGTAAATGGACGCGTAAGCGGCGTATTTGGTTTGTCTAGCTTTCAGCCACGGGCTCGCCATCAGAACCTCCACCGCAGCGATTCCATGGAACGCGCGGTGAAAAACAGTCCCAGGAAAATTACCGTCAGGTAGAAAACTGCATCCTTGGTATCGAGCACACCTCGGCCGAACGATTCGAAGTGTGTAAACACCGACATGTACGACAGCGCGCGCGCCCAGGTGGCGGTTTCATATCCGCTCACCCACGCGAGCACCCATAGCAGCAGGCAGGCGCCAAACGTTACCGCACCCGCGATGATCTGGTTCTTGGTCAGCGTGGAAATGAACGTTCCGATGGCCAGCAACGCGCCCGCCTGAAGCAGCAAGCCCAGGTATCCGACGGCCAGAGGCTTCCAGTCCGGATTGCCGTATTTGAAAAGAAAAGCAAAGTTTAGAGCAGTAAACAGCAGCAGGCAGGAATACAGCAACATGGCCGCCAGCCATTTTCCGATGATGATTTCCAGATCTCGAACTGGCGATGTCGCCAGCAACTCGATCGTTCCAGTCCTCTTTTCCTCGGCGAACAGCCGCATACTCATCATCGGAATAAAGAACAGTCCGACCACGCTCACATTCGCAAGCAAGGGCCGGATGACTTGCTCGTTCAGGTTCATCGGAAACGACTGGCCGCGCATCTGCATTTCCATCCCGGCGATCACAAAGTAGCCCAGTGAGTTCCAGAAGAAGAAGCCGAAGATCAAACCGAACATTGTCAGCAGAATGTATGCGACCGGCGAAACAAAGTAGCTATCAAGTTCTTTCCGGCAGATGATCCAGGTATTTCTCATTATTGAGCCCCTTTCCCCGCCGCATGATCCGTCGCTGCCGGGCTCTCACTCCCGGTGAGCTGCAGGAAGACCTCTTCCAGGCTCATAGCCGCAGGCCGAAGCTCATTGAGGTCCCAGCCGGACTCAACCACTGCCCGCGCCAGGTCGCCCCGGACGAGGTTTCCCTTCTGGCTCTCCACCTCAAATATCGCACGGCTATCCACTTGTCGTTTGCGCTGCACCCGTCCGACTCCGGAAACCTGTTCGAGTCGCTGCTGTACCTTCGCAGCCTCCAGACTCCCATTACGCCCGCCCACCTCGATCAGCACCGACTCAGCGCCGCGCGCACGCGCTTGCAGGTTGCGTACCGAGTCGGTGGCTACTAGTCTCCCCTTGTTGATGATGATCACCTGCTCGCAGGTCTGCTCGACCTCGGGGAGAATATGGGTGCTGAGAATGATTGTGTGGTCGCCGGCCAGACCTTTGATCAACTCCCGCGTTTCGTTGATTTGCTTGGGATCTAGTCCAGCGGTGGGTTCGTCAAGAATCAGCACATCAGGGTTGTGAACGATGGCCTGAGCCAACCCAACCCGTTGCCGATAGCCCTTCGACAGCTTCCCGAGCAGCTTCTTTTTGACGTCGGCCACAGCGCATCGTTCGGTCACATAGTTGACTCGCTTCTGCAGCTCGGCCCCCGACAGTCCTTTCAGCTTGCCGACAAACATCAGATAGTCTACCGTCTCCATCTCCGGATAAATCGGCGGCGTTTCCGGCAAGTAGCCGATTCGCTTCTTGACCTCCAGGGGCTGCTCGAGAACGTCAAAGCCCGCCACAGTGGCGGTGCCCGCCGAAGGCGGAAGGAAACATGTGAGCACGCGCATCGTCGTCGTTTTACCGGCTCCGTTCGGGCCGAGGAAGCCAACAATCTGCCCCTTGGCCACCTCAAACGAGATCTGGTCCACGGCCGTGGTGCGCGCGTACCTCTTGGTAAGCTCTTGAACTTTGATCATAGAAGCGCTGTTTGCAACACTGGTATACATCTGCCTTGCGGAGCCGCACCTGAACGGTGCGGGACAAGAAATATCTTAGAAAGGGTGCGCCCGGAATGTCAATCCGTGCCCATCGACGGCATCGAAGGGGGAGCCTTTGTTCATGCAAGCATCATGGTGGCGCAGGTATTGTAGAGCGCCACCGAGCACGGGCATGCCGGGCGATGTCCCGGCCCTAATAATCGTAGGCATCGCGCTGATAGCGCTGGCGCCACCGAAACCTTTGCGCCGATAGTCGCCCTGGCTCCGACCCAGGCAGATGCACTTGACTAAGTAGAGAGCTGGAGACTCGACGTCGGACTGCAAACGATTCCACCTTCTTGCCTACAGAAGCCCCAAAAGTGGGTGTGCACGAGGCAAGACGATGTCGCCCGACCAAATCTCGCGAATCAATGCATACGACCAATAAGGCGCGCCTCGCTTATCCGCTTGAGGACAATGCAGATCTGCTCCGATGTCCGTACGAAGCGTTATTTCGCACCAAAAACTCCTCCTTCGTCGCTGGGCGATTCCATCGATCGGTGGTCTCCTACAACGAGATATGCTGTGATAAAACGTGATAGTTCCATGTTCAGAACCGGTCAAATTCGCACTCGCTTCCGCCATTTCCAGTGAAGGCGTTGGTCTTCTGCGTTCAGCGCCGGACGGCGGGTCTTCGGCCTAAACTGAATTGAGATAGACTCTTCTTGCCGTAGTCGCTAGTACTGGTTGAGAGTTTTCCTAGCCGTGGACAGTCGAAACAAAAGCCTGTGAAAAAGCGAGTGTCACGACGAACGCGGATGCAACTGGCGTTTGGCTCGGCAGTGATTCTGCTCCTTCTGAGCGGACTGGCTGCCTACGACGCCGTAGTTCGTTTCCGCGCCGCGCAAAAATGGGTGAACCACACCCGCGACGTTCAATCCGCTTTGGGGGATCTGAACAGCGTCAGCGCACGAGCCGGGCGGGCGCGCACGCGGTATGTCGATACCGGCGACGACACTTTTCTTCAGGAGTACCAAGCAGCGGCAGCCGACATTTCCTCGAAACTGACACAGCTCAAACAGTTCACGGCTGACAATCCGGAACAACAAGACAATTGGGCGCATCTGCAAGACATCACTAATCGCCGGCTGAGCCTGCTGGACAACTCAGTTCAGCTGAAGCGCAGCGGGTCTCATGACCCGCAAGAGCAGGCGCGGCTGCGGCAGCAAATTATTGACGTATCCGCGGAAGCAGATTCACTCTTGCAGAAAATGCAAAATGAGGAGCGGCAGCTTTTGGACGAGCGGCAGCAGCATTCGGAACGGTTGTTCCGCGTTACCGGGTATACACTATGCGCCGCCTTCCTGCTGGCGCTGGCTCTGTTCTTCTTTCACTACCGGCTGTTGAGCGCCGAATTGGGAGCTCGAGAGCAAGCCGAGGCGTCGTTGCGCGCGCTCAGCGTGCGCTTGCTGGAACTGCAGGATCAGGAGCGCCGGAAATTTTCCCGTGAACTCCACGACAGCCTCGGCCAATACCTGGTAGGAGTGAAGATGAACTTGACCATGCTGGCCAACTCCATCCCCGCCAATACTTTGGTTTCGGAGTCCGTCAAGCTGTTGGATGAGGCCATCACCGAAACCCGCACCATCTCGCATTTGCTGCATCCGCCACTGTTGGACGAAACCGGTTTTGCATCGGCCGCGCGATGGTATGTGGAGGGCTTCGCCAAGCGCAGCGGCATTCCCACCAGTCTGGATATACCGGAAGACCTCGGACGCTTGCCAGATTCTCTTGAGCTGGCGTTGTTTCGCGTTCTCCAGGAGAGCCTGACCAATGTTCACCGCCACTCCAAGAGTCCCAGGGCGGACGTTTCCCTGCGGGTGTTTCGGAACGAAGTTGTGCTTCGGGTCAGAGACTACGGCAAGGGCATTCCGCCGGACATACTGGATGGTTTTCGCCGCAATCGGGCGCACGACGGCGTGGGGTTGGCGGGGATGCGGGAACGGATTCACGAGCTTGGCGGCCGGTTGGAGATGGAATCAGACAGCCACGGCACCCAGGTTCTGGTCAAAATGCCGGGTTCGGAACGAAAGAATGTTCTCGAAGCCTCCGCCAATTGATGCCCGAAGCGGCAGGAGTCGCAGCCGTCCGACGGGGATCACCCTTTCTTGCGCAGGTTGCTAGAGGTGCCGCCGGCCGCGGGCACGTAGCATTTTAGGGCGTAATCCATCACCATGCGATTGGCGTTGAAGCGCCAGCCCAGAGTGCGGATGGTGCGCTTCATGCGCTTGATCCAGCCTCGTGGCAGCCCGTCGCGGTCGCGCTCATAGTAAAGCGGAATTACTTCTTCGCGAAGCACCCGGTACAAATCTTCTCCGTCGCGCGTGTCGTGCACGCTCATGTTGGAGTGAGTTCTGCCGGTTCCGATGGCGAAACCGTTCAGCCCGTCATAGGCTTCCGCCCACCAGCCATCCAGGACCGACAAGTTGAGGCCGCCGTTTAAGACCACTTTCTGACCGCTGGTGCCCGAGGCTTCCAGCGGGCGCCGGGGATTGTTCAGCCAAACATCCGCGCCCTGGACGAAGTGACGCCCCACGTTGATGTCGTAGTCTTCGACAAAGACGAACTTGTCGGCGAACTCGAGGTGGCGCATCAGTTTGGCAATCTGCTGCAGCATTTTTTTGCCGGGTTCGTCGCGAGGATGCGCCTTGCCGGCGAAAATAAACTGCACCGGGCGCTTGGCATCGTTGACCATGGAAGTGAGTTTTTCGATGTCGGCCAGAATCAGGTCGGCGCGCTTGTAGGTGGCAAAACGGCGCGCAAAGCCGATGGTAAGCGCATCCGGACTGAGCACCCGGCCCAGTCTTTGCAGCATTTCCGGAGATTCGCCACGGCGCTGTCCCTGCTCCACGACCCGGTGCCGCACAAAATCCAGAAGCCGGGATTTCAGGTGGAGATGCGTTTCCCAGAGTTCCGCGTCATCTACATTCTCAACTCCTTCCCAGATGCCGGGGTCGGCGCTATTCTCCTGCCAACCGGTTCCGAAATGCCGGTCATAAAGGCGAAACATTTGCGGCGCCAGCCAGGAAGGAACATGGACGCCATTGGTGATGTGTCCGATGGGGACTTCGTCCTCAGGCTTGCCGGGATAGAGGCCGGTCCACATAGCGCGGGACACCTCGCCGTGCAGAGCGGAAACCGCGTTGGCGCGCCGTGAGAGTTTCAGGCCTAGGACGGTCATGCAGAAATCCTCATTCGTGTTACCAGGATTCTCGCGACCCAACTCCATAAGCCTGTTCTGGGAAATACCCAGCGCCTCGCGCAGCGGGCCCAGGTGCTCTTCCATCAGGTCCGGGTAAAACCGGTCGTGGCCGGCGGGCACGGGAGTGTGGGTGGTGAAAACCACCTCCCGGGAAACCCTGGGTACGGCCTGGTCAAAGCTCAGTCCCTCATCCTGCATGCGGCCGCGGATCGCTTCCAGCACGGCAAACCCGCTGTGGCCTTCGTTGAGGTGCAGAACGCCGGGTGTGATGCCCATGGCGCGGAGCGCGCGGAAGCCGCCAACGCCCAGCAACAATTCCTGCCGGATCCGGATGCGCGAGTCCCCGCCATACAGGCGCGAAGTGAGCTCGCGGTCCTCGGGATGGTTCCCTTCAATGTTGGAATCGATGAGCAGCAAATCGCAGCGTCCCACCTTCATGCGCCAGACTTTGGCGCGGATCGGTCCGCCGCGGGTTTCGACTTGCACAGTGACTGGTTCGCCGTTCGAGCCGATGGCGGCTTCCATGGGCAATTTGCTGATGTCGGTCTGAATATATTCTTCTTGCTGCCAACCGGTGCGATCGAGGCGCTGTCGGAAATATCCCTGGCCATAAAACAAGCCGATACCGATGAGTGGAATTCCCAGGTCAGAGGCGCTCTTGATGTGGTCGCCAGCCAGCACACCGAGTCCGCCGGAATATTCCGGGATGGAAACGTGCAAACCGAATTCGGCGGAGAAGTACGCGACCGGACGAGGCCGCAGGACCCCGGCGTGCCTTGCCCCCCAAGTCCGGTCCGCGGCTAGATATTCGCGCTGGCGGCGGTAGGCATAGTTAATCCGGCTATGAAGCACGAGTTCTTGGGCACGACGCTCCAGCACCGCCAGCGGAATTTCCGATAATAGCGAGACCGGATTGTGATTGAGCTGTCTCCAGCGTATTGGATCGAGATCCCGGAACAGGCTGCTGGTGTCGTGGTCCCAGCACCACCACAAGTTGCGGGCCAGCGCCCAAAGCCTTTCCTGGGCAGGCGCGATGAAGCGATCCAGAGTGCGAGCCTCACTTACCGCGGGCGCAACCTGAGCCGCGGCCTGGGTGAGCATACGGACTTCGTCTTCGCGAAAGGCCCGGGGAGCGCTGGTTTGAACCACTAAGACTCCCTGCAGAACACCGCGATCGATCAATGGAACTCCGAGGAAAGAATGATAGCCGTCTTCCCCCGCCTCACTGAAATATTTGAAGCGCGGGTGCTGGTTGGCGTGCTCTTCGGCCACCGGACGCACCTGCTCGGCCACCAGGCCGGCGAGACCTTCGTGGATGGCCATGCGAAGCGTGCCAATGCATTGCGGACGAAGTCCGACGGTCGCCGCCAGCACCAGGTTGGCGCGGTCGGGCTCCAGCAGATACACCGAACAGACGTCGGTCTGAAAACGCTTGGCAATCAGGGCGACTACATTCATGAGAGTCTCGGCAGGTTTGCCGCCCTCGGCCGCCAGATTGCCGATCTCCTCCAGGGTCAAGACGTAACTGTCATCATGCGCAGGAGCAATTTGGCTCATGTTTTGAATTCTCTCGTGGTCGGGGTTCAATTTGGCATCAGGCGCTGCTGGTGCGCACCTCTTCAGTGTACCCGCTGAGCCAAAGGGCGACTAGGTTACGACTGTGCTTCCTCGCCGGCGCGCAGGGTTCTGCCCTGCAGGCTGCAACTCTGACAACAACAAAAGAAACCGGGCAGCGAGCCCCGCGCCGACGTGAGAGAGCGTAATTCGGCACTCACGCCAAAGGCAAAGTTCCAGCGTGGTCAGGATTTCAGATTGGGAAGTCCCCAAGAAATAACTCTAGAAGCCGGATTCGAACCAAGTCCAATCGAAATTGTGTATCGGACGGATGCAAATCACGATTCAAGGTTGAGGCAAGCGCCGGCATCGCGTGAATTGCGAGTCTTCTGGAAGGTGAGCCGGGTATGAACGAATTGCGCGAGGCACCGGACAATTTGCCGCAGGCGAAAACGTAAACTATTCGTAACTCTCACAAAATACGTAGCCTCCAGTTTTGGCAAATCAACTGCAGTCACCTGATGCGCCTAACCCTTTCCAGGAGGACTGCATGCCTGCAATGGTTTCTGATGATTGGAGACAACTGGCAGAAGCGGCACGCGATGAACAGGATCCCACGAAGCTCAGGCAGTTGATCGAGCAGTTAAATCGCGAGTTGAAAGAACGCGCCGAGAGCCTGCATCCGCGGTCGAGTGAAAATGCTGACTGACCTGCCAAGGGCCCTGTGCTGACCCAGCTCACGCTGACCCAGGTCTCAGTTCAGGTTGCGGAAAAATCCTACGGTCGTTTCCTCAGCGACTTCCAGCCGCCGGCGTGAATCGTCATTTCATCAGGGTTGTCGCGCCCCAAAGGGAGTGGTGCAATAGCCGGGCAGTTAGCCGGCTGCCACCCGCAGAGGTCATCCTGAGGCTCCAAGGTTCGCGTATAGTCATCTCTTCTGAACTTCAAAGCCGGAGATGAGGAGCAACTCGTGATCGGGTGCCACCGTAACCTGCTCTTGCTGGTCCTGTCTGCCATGGCGTTCTCTCATGCGGCAGTTGCTCAAACAGCCGCGGCCCAGCCGGAAGTCCTGGTGGTTGATGCCGCGGCGCCGGCTCATCCTTTTCCTCATTTCTGGGAGCACATGTTTGGATCGGGCCGGGCCAGCCTAAGCCTGCGGGAAAGCTATCGCCAGGACCTGCGCCAGGTGAAGCAAGTGACGGAGGTGGAGTACGTCCGCTTCCACGCTATTTTTCTCGACGAAATGGGCGTGTACGACGAGGACAGCGCGGGCCGGCCGGTTTACAACTTCTCTTATGTTGACCAGGTCTACGACGGTCTTTTGCAGAACCGAGTGCGTCCTTTCGTCGAGCTTAGCTTTATGCCCAAGAAGCTGGCGTCCAAGGATGCGCCCCATGCGTTCTGGTACAAGCAAAACGTAGCGCCTCCGAAAGATTGGGCTAAATGGGACGCTCTGATTTACCAGTTTACGAAACATCTGGTGGAGCGGTACGGCGTGGACGAAGTCCAGAAGTGGTACTTCGAAGTCTGGAACGAGCCCAATATTGATTTCTGGGTTGGGGAACCGAAGCAGGCGACCTACTGGGAACTTTACGATCACAGCGCGGCCGCAGTGAAGCGAGTGAGCCCGCGTCTGCGCGTGGGAGGTCCGGCCACAGCCCAGGCCGCGTGGGCCGACGCCTTCATTCAGCACTGTGTTGAGAAGCACGTGCCGGTTGATTTTGTTTCCAGTCATGTGTACGGGAACGATAGCGCACCCGACGTGTTCGGCACCCACGAAAGTATCCCGCGTGACCGCATGGTGTGCCGGGCGGTGAAGAAAGTGCATGACCAGATCAAGGCCTCGCCGCGTCCCAGCCTTCCGCTGATTTGGAGCGAGTTCAATGCCAGTTACAAGAACGAGCCTGAGATCACCGACTCGACATATATGGGCCCGTGGATGGCCGACACCATTCGCCAGTGCGACGGGCTGGTGGATGAGATGTCGTACTGGACTTTTTCCGACGTCTTTGAAGAGCAGGGAGTGGTGAAGAAGCCCTTTTACGGAGGCTATGGCCTGATCGCTGCAGGTAGTATTCCGAAACTGTCGTTCACAGCGTTCAGGGTGCTGCATCAACTGGGTCGTGAACGCATTACGCTCGATTCCGACTCCGCGCTAGCGACCCGCGCCTCGGACGGCTCCCTGGTTGTGGCAGTGTGGAATCTTGTTCCTCCTGATCAGCTTTCTTCAAACCAGTCGGGATCGGCGAAGACCGTAGTAATAAAGATCAAGAATCTGGGCGGAGTGCGCCAGGCGTATATTTCCAGAGCCGATGGGGAGCATGGCGACCCGCGTCCGGTTTACGAAAAGATGGGGTCGCCTATTTATCCCACGCAAGCGCAATTGCAGAAGCTGCGTGAGCCCGCTTTGCCGGGTTCGCCGGAGGTCCAACCACTAAAAGACGGAGAACTGAGTCTGACCCTGCCGGCGAATGGTTTGGCGGTGATTGCGATCAGGTAGCTTGAGGCGGTTTGCGCAGGATGCAGGGCCATCGGGAAGCCAACGCCATAGACTGGGCGTAACTCTATGGCAGGACAAACCTTACAGCGTTAAGAGGCATCTACAACCGGCATAGTTGGCGGATCGACTCGGCCGGCTCAAGTCCGTTCGGATGGGCGATTTATCACATACTTTGCAGGGATGACTACAAGAAACTGTCGAAGTTGATTAGGATTCTTGCATGGCGGAGCACCAGGGTTTCTGGAGCAGTTGGCAGGAGCGTCTTACGGCGCTGCGCAATACTCCACCTGTTCTTAAAATCGTTTGGCAGTCCGGACCCGGGGTTGTAATTTTCGGACTGGTTTCCCGTCTCTTCGCCTCGTTATTGCCGCTGGTTCTGCTGTGGATTCCGAAACTGATCGTTGACGCCATCATCCATGCCAGGGCCGCAGATCAGCCGGTGTCACCCCGGCTATGGTGGCTGGTTGCGGCAGAATTTGGCTTTGCCGTCTTAGGCGGTATCCTCGGCCGGGCCATTGATTACTCGGACTCGTTGCTGGCGGACAAATACACCCGCCACGTAAGCATTCAGGTAATGAAACACGCGGCCGAACTGGACCTGATCGCTTACGAAGACCCGGTTTTCTATGACCGGCTGGAGCGGGCGCGGGTGCAGGCAACCGATCGCCTGGGGATGATTCAGCAGATCGGGCGGTTAGTCCAGTTGGTGATTACAACCATCACGCTGTCGGTCACCATCGTTGTCTATTCGCCGTGGTTGATGTTGTTGCTGATTGCGGGAGTGCTTCCCGCGTTCCTGGGCGAAAGCCACTTTGCCTTTCTGGGATACGCCAAGAATTTCCGCCAGACCCCAGTTCGGCGCCAGTTGGATTATCTGCGGTTGGTGGGTGGCAGCAAGGAAGCCGCCAAGGAACTGAAGTTATTTGGACTCAGTAGATTTCTCACCCAACGCTTTACCCAGCTCTCCGACCGGATTTATGAAGAGAACGTCGCCCTGTCGCGGCGGAAGTTGCTTGCCGGGGGTTTTCTCTCGGTGATCGCCTATATGGGCTACTACTCGGCCTATGTATTCGTGATATGGAAGACGTTGACGGGCGCCTACAGCATCGGAGTTTGGTACTTATTGTCGGGCGCGATCCTGCAGGCTAGCAACAACCTTCAGCAGATTTTTTCCACTCTTTCGGGCATCGCAGACCAGGCTCTTTTCCTGACCGACTTGCTGGCCTTCTTTGCTATGCAGCCGACCATCCGGTCCAAGCCGGATGCGCTGCCCGCGCCCCGGCCGATCGTTCGCGGATTTGAATTCCGGAGTGTCTCGTTTCGTTATCCGGGAAGCTCGCGGCTGGTCTTGAATGGACTGAACTTCCATCTCCGTCCCGGAGAACGGGTTGCGCTGATTGGAGAGAATGGCGAGGGCAAGACCACGATTGTGAAGCTAATTACGCGGCTCTACGATCCCACCGAGGGACAGGTCCTGCTCGACGGTGTCGACCTTAGAGAGTATCGTCTGGAGGACCTGTATCGTGAAATTGGTGTTATCTTTCAAGATTTTATGCGTTACGAGATGACGGCGCGAGAGAACATCGCCGTGGGCCGGATTGAGGAAATTGACGATCTGAAAATGCTCGAAGCAGCCGCCAGCAAAAGTCTGGCCGACGGGGTGATTGCGAAGCTGCCAGGAGGCTATGAACAGATGCTGGGCCGGCGCTTCGAGACGGGCCTGGATCTTTCCGGCGGGGAGTGGCAGAAAGTTGCCCTGGCGCGCGCTTATCTGCGCGATGCGCAACTTCTGATTCTGGACGAGCCCACCGCGGCGCTCGACGCGCGCAGCGAGTTCGAGGTTTTCCAGCGCTTTGCCGAGCTCACGGCGGGGAAAATGGCGCTCTTTATTTCGCACAGATTCTCTACCGTGCGCATGGCTGACCGCATCGTAGTGCTGGAGAGCGGAAGCATCGCCGAAGAGGGAAGTCACGATGAATTGGCAAGCCTGGGCGGACGGTACAAGGAAATGTTCGAAATGCAGGCTGCCAGTTATCGTTAGTAATTCAGTAGTAATTCAGTGCGAGTAACTCGGTGCGAGTAATTCCGCGCGTGGTCATACAAGTATTCGCGGGCAAGAATTTCACACCTCATGCCGCCAGATACCCATATCGAGATGTTGGCCGCTGACGCTGAGCGTCTGCCGGAGCTGCCCAAAGAGACCGCAGCTGATTTGGACGCACTGGGCGCGGCCGCGGCCGACCTGGGACGCAGACTTGTCTGGCTGCCAGGAACGCACTCCTACCGTTTTTTCTCTGAGCGCCATCGTGCGCTGCGCCAGGCTCTCAAGTCGGTGTTGACGGCGTTTCGGGGGCCGTTGCCGAAGAAGCCTATCGGGGACGACTTTCGCTGGCTGTACGACAACCTCCGCCTTTTGCATTCCGACCTGCGAGGCCTGAAGGAAGGTTTCAAGTTAGTTAGGAAGCTTCCTCATGTCCGCACTCCCGATGGTGCGGTGACCCCGCGAGTACTGGCTCTGGCTGCGGGATTTCTGCCGGCCACAGGTTACGAGTTCAGCGAAAGGTCACTCAACGGTTATGTGCAGGCTTTTCAGCAGAGTACGACGCTAAAGCTGCACGAACTGTGGGCGTTGGTTCCAGCGCTGAAACTGGTCCTGCTGGAAGAGATCGCGGCCCGCGGATCGAAAGTTGTGGCGGATCCGGAGAGCTCGTACGGAGTCGGGGTGTGTGTGCGCAGTCTGCGGGAGATTTCCCAGACTGGCTGGAAGGAGGTCCTTGAACCGCTTATCCTTTTCGATCGCGTTCTACGCGAAGATCCCGCCGGCGCCTACCCCCGAATGGATTTTGAGAGTCGCGATCTGTACCGGACCGAGCTGGCAAAGATCGCCGCGCACTCTGATTTGACCGAGATGGAGATTGCGGCAACGGCACTCGCGCTGGCCCGGGCGGCGCAATCAGGGCAGCACGCCAGCCCACGTCTACAGGCGCGTCATGGGCACGTGGGCTACTATCTGGTTGGGGACGGAGTCTCCGCTCTCGAAGAGAGGGTGGGCTTTCAGCCTTCACTGGGACGGCGAATCGCGTCCTTCCTGAGGCGGCATCCCAACGAGTTTTATCTTCCCGGGACGGAAGTGCTCACGCTCGCCATCATGTCAGCGATAGTACTGCTTCTGACTAACACTTATACCTCTCCCGAACTCATTTTCTTCTCCATGGGCATGCTGCTTCTGCCGTGTTCACAGGGCGCGATTCAGTTGGTGAACTACCTGGTTACGTCCCTGCTGGAACCGCAAATTCTGCCCAAGCTTGATTTCTCGGAAGGAGTTCCGGCTACTTGCACGACGCTGGTGGCCATTCCCAGCCTGCTGTTCAACCGAGAGCAAGTGAACCGGCTGGTGGAGGATCTGGAAGTGCGGTTTCTGGGCAACCATGATCCCAATATTTATTTCGCGCTGCTCACCGATCTGCCGGATTCCCCTGAACCCTCGAGTGAGGAAGACCCGCTGATCGATTACGGTGGGCAGTTGATACGCGAACTCAATGAAAAGTACGCCGGACAGGGGAAGGGATCATTTCTGCTTTTCCATCGCCACCGGGTCTACAACCCGCGCGAAAGAGTGTGGATGGGTTGGGAGCGAAAACGTGGCAAGCTGATGGATTTGAACAAGCTGCTACGGAATGAGCACGACAGTTTTCCGGTGAAGGTGGGAGATCTTTCCATCTTGCCGCGGATCCGCTTCGTGATCACGCTGGACTCGGACACGGAATTGCCTCGCGGATCGGCCGTTCGCATGATCGGGGCGATGGCCCATCCTCTGAACCAGGCGATCATCGATCCGGATCCAGAAAAAAATGTCGTGGTTGCTGGCTATGGCATCCTGCAGCCCCGCGTCGGAGTGAGTGTGCAGAGCGCCTCCCGTTCCCGGCTGGCTAGCCTCTACTCAGGAGAGACGGGCTTTGATATCTATACTCGCGCCATCTCCGACGTATACCAGGACCTTTACGGAGAGGGCATCTTTGCCGGGAAGGGTATCTATGAAGTGGATACGGTGCAACGTGTACTGGATCGCCGCTTTCCGCGCAACGCGTTGCTCAGTCATGACCTGATCGAAGGCGCCTATGCGCGCGCGGGCCTGGCCACCGACATCGAGATCATTGAAGACTATCCGTCGCATTACAGCGCCTACAACCGCCGCAAACACCGCTGGTTGCGGGGCGACTGGCAAATCACGGGATGGCTTTTATCACGGGTGCCGGATGAATCGGGGCGGAAGGTTCCGAATCCCATCTCACTGGTTTCGCAGTGGAAGATTCTGGATAACCTGCGTCGCAGCCTGGTCGAGCCTGCAACTTTTCTGCTGCTGGTGTTCGGCTGGCTGGTGCTGCCGGGAAATCCGCTGTACTGGACACTGGCGACGATCGGAATTCTGTTTGTGCCGGCGTGGTTTCAGTTTGCCTTCAACCTGATAAAAGCCGCGGTCGAGCGCAAGCCTGAAATGGTCAAAGAAGCCCGCTCCGCTCTGATTACGGCAAACGCCGGCATATTCTTCACCTTGTGTTTCCTGCCACACCAGATGTTGCTTTCGCTCGACGCGGTGGTGCGAACGCTGGTCCGGCGGTTGGTGACGCGCCGGCGGCTGCTCGAATGGGAGACCGCGGCGGAGACGGAACTGAGCACGCGCAAGCGGACTCCAGTGGATACTTATCTCGACTGGATGCCAGTGCTGGCGCTTGGATTGGGCGTTCTCGTGTTCTTCGCCCGCCGCCACGCTTTTTACGCCGCCCTGCCGATCTTGCTGCTGTGGGGTTGCAGTAAATGGATTTCAATGTGGTTGAACCTGCCTTCGATCGCAACTCACAACGAAACGTCCGACAAGGACGAGTGGTTTCTCGGCAGCGCCGCCCTGCGCACCTGGCGGTATTTTGCTGAGTTCAGTACGGCAGAGCACAACTGGTTGATCCCAGACAATGTGCAGGAAGAGCCTGCCGCCATTGCAGCGCGCATCTCGCCCACCAATCTGGGCTTTCTTCTCAACGCCCGCCAGGTGGCCTGCGAGTTTGGCTTTCTAACCGTTCCTGAATTTGCCGAGCAGACTCTGCGGACGTTGGCGACCGTGGCTAAGCTTCCGCGGTCTCACGGGCACCTACTCAACTGGTATGACACGCGTACACTGCAACCGCTTCAGCCGGGATTTGTTTCTTCCGTGGACAGCGGCAACCTGGTTGCATCGCTGTGGACCTTGCAGCAGGGCTGTGTGGATCTTTTGCATCGTCCGCTGCTGGAGCGACAGTTGGCCGAAGGCCTGGCGGATCATCTCCGAATTCTGGCCGACCGGCATGCGTTTCCCCAGAAGCGCTTCAGGATATTTGAAACCCAGATGAAGAAGAGAAGCTGGCTTCAGCGCCTGCTGGCTCCTTCTGAAGAAGGACTCCTGGAGATTCATTCCGCCACGGTGCACTCGAAGCATGAGGCGGAGGTTCGCTGGTTCGCTGCCGAGTCTCTTTCCCGGCTCAGAAATCTCAGGAAAGCAGTGCAGGTTTATGTGCCCTGGATGCTGCCCGAGTTTGTTCCGCTGTGGAATGACTCCACCCTTGACTTCAAATTCGATTCGCGAAGCCTGACGGTCGAAAGATTGCCAGAAATCGTGGACGCGCTGAGCGCCCGTCTGCGCTTTGCTCTGGACCACGCCAACGGCTCGGGGGACCGCAAGGCGCTGTATCAACGACTGCAGGCCATGTTGCCAGAGGCGCGTTCAAGGGCACTAGGGCTGATCAGAGATCTGAAACAAGTTGCCAGCACGGCGGGGAAGTTCGCCGACAATATGGACTTCAGGTTCCTTCTGGATCCGCGGCGCAAGTTGCTGTCGCTCGGTTTTGATACCGAATCAGGGAAACACCCGTCTGCGTGTTACGACTTGCTGGCTTCGGAGGCACGCATCGCGGTGTTTGTCGCGATCGCGAAGGAAGACATACCCCAGGACGTCTGGTTTCAGTTAGGGAGGTCGCACACCCGCGAGCACGGACTTCCGGTTCTGCTTTCCTGGACCGGCACCATGTTCGAATATCTGATGCCGGTGCTTTGGATGCGAACCTATCCAAATACGCTCCTGGATAATTCGCGCATTGCGGCGGTGCGGCTGCAGCAGATTTACGCAGCTGAAAAGGGTGTGCCATGGGGGATTTCTGAGTCGGCCTACGCCAAGAGGGATGAGGCGGGGAACTACCAGTACCAGGCTTTTGGTCTCCCGCGGATCTCACTGCGTAACGGTGAACCGGAAGCGCTAGTCATCTCGCCGTATTCCACTTTCCTGGCTCTGCATGTTGATCCCACGGGAGCGATGCGTAACCTGCGTCGCATGGCCGCCGATGGATGGTTGAGCTCCTACGGGTTCTACGAGGCGGCCGATTATTCTTCCACCGGTCGCCACTCCTGGCGCCACCGTCATGAATTGGTACGCTGCTGGATGGCCCACCATCAGGGTATGAGTTTGCTGGCGATGGCCAACTTTTTGCGCGATGGAGTGGTGCAACACTGGTTTCACAACGACCGGCGGGTCCAGGCCACGGAACTCCTGTTGCACGAAAAACCGGCAGCCAACGCACGGCGTGAGTTCGACGGCACTGCGGCGTGAAAATTTGAGGTGCAGGCAGAGCGCCTTAGGGTTTGTGGCTGTGGGTACGCCAGAAGGTACGCCCTGATACGAATCGCTCGCCGGTCCACGAAGAAAAACAAAGTCGGACGGTTGTAGGCGTTCAGGAAGTCTTTGAAACTGAGGATAATTTGGCGCCGGGCCCGCTATGAACTGGCGGAATTCTGGTATTCATCCACCAGATCGCCGTCTGGCAGTTCGAGACCCCAGTTGTCGCCCGCGGAACTGAGTCCTTCCAGGCCCACCTGATACTCACTGGTTCCATCGAGAGGCTTTACCCAAACGACGCGGAACTGAATCCTGCGCTGACGATATTGCAGGGTGAGTTTATCTCCAGTTTGCAATACATGGTGAATCGCGCCCAGGCGAGCGCCATTGGGAGTAATGTCCAGGGTGTGGACCAATTCGTTGACCGGGTTGTTGGCGGCGTCTTTCCCGGAAATTCGCACCGGCAATACTACTTTGATACGTTTGTGTCGACGCTGTCCGATGCCTTTTCCCACGTGCGTCCCCCAAGTGCGGCTAGATGAGCTCATTGTCGCCCTGCTGACAAGCGGCATTTGAGGGGCCATTGAGTCGTCGGACGAAAAATTCTATGCCCCTCGCAGAATCAGGTATTTAGGTGGACGTTGCGGACTTGCTCGGTGCGGATTCCGCCCACGACTGACACTCCCAAGCAAGCCCGATTGACAATTCTTGTCAATATCGCGTGCGGCCATCGATTTTGCAACCTCCAGTGAATCGTGCCCGGTTTTACCCGGCGCAGAGTTACGGCTATGATGTCGGGCATGTCTACCAAAGTCCGCTGGGGAGTTCTGAGCACGGCCGCCATCGGGGTTAAGAAAGTCATTCCGGCGATGCAGAAAGGCGAGTGGAGTGAGGTCACGGCGATTGCCTCGCGCGACATCCACAAAGCTGAAGCCGTAGCGCAGGCGCTGGGCATTGCCAGGGCCTATGGATCCTACGAAGAGCTTCTGGCCGACCCCCAGATTGAGGCGATTTACAATCCACTCCCAAACCAGCTGCACGTCCCCTGGTCGATCAAGGCTGCGGAAGCGGGTAAGCATGTCTTGTGCGAAAAGCCGCTGAGCCTCACGGTGTCGGAAGCCAGAACACTCCTGGCGGTGCAGGATCGCACCGGACTGAAGATGGGCGAGGCCTTCATGGTCCGCACCCATCCGCAGTGGTTGCGCGCCCGCGAGCTGGTCAAGTCGGGCCGGATTGGTCCCCTCCGTTCGATGGTGGGTTTCTTCAGCTATTTCAACGTCAACCCCGCGAACATCCGCAATATTCCTGAATGTGGTGGGGGCGCGCTGATGGACGTCGGATGCTACCCCATCACCACCTCGCGGTTCATGTTCGGCGAAGAGCCTTCGCGGGTTCTCGGGTTGGTCGAGCGAGATCCGGTGATGAAGGTGGACCGGCTGACCTCAGCCATCCTTGACTTCCCTTCGGGGCAATCCACCTTTACTTGCAGTACCCAGCTTGTGCCTTACCAGCGGATGCAATTCTTAGGGACGAAGGGCCGCATCGAGATCGAGATCCCGTTCAATGCTCCCAATGACCGGCCATGCCGGATCTTCATCGACGATGGAGGCGAACTCTTCGGCAGTGGCATTACCACCGAGAGCTTTCCCACCTGCAACCAGTACACCGTTCAGGGTGACCTCTTCTCCAAGGCTGTGCGCGATGGCGGTGAAGTCCCGGTTCCACTCGGGGACGCCGTTAAGAACATGGCGGTGATCGAAGCTATTTTCCGCTCGGCGGAATCGGGCCGGTGGGAAACGCCCTAAGGCGGCACGATTGAGAAAAAACAGGGCGACCCGGCTCTAGGGCTCGCGTTCGACGTATTTGTCCGGGAAAATGAAGATTCCTCTTGCCAGGTCTGACCTGAGGGTTTCCTCTCGATAGAATCGATCTAAGACGCCACCCTTCCAAGTCAGAAGGTCGGGGTTGTCTTCGGCGAATTCTTCCCAGTTCTGCGTCCTTGCCGCCCGCGCCATGCGCTCCCGAATCAGAAAAATGTAAGCCCAGGTGATGGTTTCGTGATACAGCTTCGATTTCCCGTGTGCGGCTGCGAATCGCTGCAAGGCGCTGGAAAACGCGTGCAGGGCCTCCAGGGCGGGGTGTCCGGTGAGATAGAGGAACGCTACCCGGACGTGTTCGGAGTGATGAAAACACTCCAGGGGAAGCGTAGCCTGCTCGAATTGTTCCATCAGCTTCTGATCGGTCATTTCGTGATCGGTCAATTTCTGATCTGTCATGGGTCCTCATGCCAAGCTCAAGATGCCATGCTCAAGAACGGCGCGCCGTAGCCTCCCGCTGGCGTGGCGATTCCGGGCGCCTGGATTCCTTCAAGCGATGGCTGGCACTCGAGTCCAACTCCAGGCCATAGAAATGTTTGAGCTCTTTGATCTGATTGAGAGACCCCTGGCTGAAAGGGGTCTTACCGTCAAAAGCGTGCAAAACAATTCCCTCCAGCAGATCGCCCAGCGTCAGATCGTGGTACTCGGCAAACCCCTTGAGCACTTTGAGCAGGCGCTTTTCCATCCGCACTCCGGTTTGAACGCGCTCAACCAAGAAGCTGCTGCTCTCAGTCATGTGGTACCAGTGTACCAAGGTAACATGCGGAACGCAAGCTGAGGCTCAGAGAGTAGTGCCTTAGTTCGAATTCTAGTGGCAATCGTCGCAGGGTTCCCCCGTAGCGCCTCCCCGTCCCTCCTTCCCGATGATGGGAACCATGATAAGAGCGGCGATTGGGTCAGCCCACCGCCAGCCAAGAAGCGGCTTAAGAAGTAGGCCGCCGAGCAGGATTGCTGACAAATAGGCGCAGATAGAAGTTTGTCGAGAATCGGCGTGTAGCGCCCGGCTGTTGACTCCAGCCGTCGTTCTCCGCTTCGCTCTGGCCAGCAGCGGCATGACGATCAACGAAAGAACGGAGAGCAGGATGCCAATAATGCTGCGCTCTGGCCGTTCGTGAGAAGTCAAAGTCTTGGCAGCATCGAAGGCGACGTACGCCAACAGCAGTATGAAGCTCACGCCAACGAGCTTCAGGGCTCTGCGCTCGGGCTGCCTCAGTATCTTGGCCGCGCGCTTAGAGTACAGCCGCCAGAGCAATACGCCGCCCGACGCGCTTTCGATGCCCGAGTCTATAGCGAAGCCCATTATGGCAACGCTTCCGGCCAGCACACCACTGAGAATGGCGACGATGCCCTCTAAGATGTTCCATCCCACGGTGAGGTGTTCAAGGCGATTCCACGACCTGCCGCAGCTTGACGGGTTAAGGATGTCGGAAGCCATTCCTTCATGCTAGCGCAGGCCGCTCTTTTCGTGCGGCAGCCTGCTAACTCATCCAGCCTCCGAACCTGATCTGCGATCTCCGGCTTCCAGCGCGGAGGGAACCCGGAAAGTCTGACCCACGCGGCGGAGAGAATTGCTCTCGGGTTTCCGGTTGTTGAAGGTTCTAACTGCACTTCCAAAGCTGCTTGATCCCATTCGCACCACGACGCAATAGATTTCTCTTATCTCCTCCATAAATTTAAGTTTTTAAAAGTATTTGTGATAGGCGCGAAAAGAATTATGCATTGGACTCGCACAGGTAGTGGGCGCTACTGTCCACTCGCTGAGTACAAGGCTGTGATGCTGTCCACCACAGAACATGGCCCGGGGAGAAACGGAGCAGTCTAGATGAAGAGAGCCTTCCGACGGAGGGTTGTGATTTGTGCGATGAGCTTGGGAATTATTTCCGGATCGGTGAGTCAGGTCTTCGCTCAGGCCGACCCGGCGCCGCAGTCGTCGCCGGACTTGGCCGGCCGCATTGATTCCTTGGAAAAACAACTGGCGGATCTGAAAAGCGAATTGGCGGCGCAGAAAGCTGCCCCGGCCGCCCCGGCCCCTGCGCCCGCTGAGGCTGCGGTTGCCGCCGCAACACCGGCAGCCGCTCCCGCACCTACGGGCTTGGCCGGTCTGCTCGGGCCGACCACGTTGAGCGGGTTCGTAGACGTCTACTACGGCTATAACTCAAATCAGCCCGCGGGCCGTACGACGGCACTCCGCAACTTCGACATTAACTCAGGCCAGTTTGGGTTGAATATGATCGAACTGATCGCCGACAAGCCCCCCGATGCGACCGCGAGCCGGGTTGGCTATCATGTCTCGCTTGGCTTTGGACAAGCGATGAATCTGGTGAATGGCACCGAGGTGGCCTCGCCAAATCTGCCTGGAACCCCAGTAGGAAAGCCGCCGTCTACCATCACGAACTTCGACCAATATCTCAAAGAAGGTTATCTCTCGTATCTTGCGCCTGTAGGTAAGGGTCTGCAAATCGACGCAGGGAAGTTTGTTACCAACGCGGGCGCAGAAGTCATTGAAACCAAGGACAACTGGAACTACTCGCGCGGTCTGCTTTTTTCTTGGGCCATCCCCTACTTCCATTTCGGGGTGAGGGCGAAGTACACATTCAACAGCAAGGCCTCGCTGAGCGCTTTCCTGCTGAACGGCTGGAACAACACGGTCGACAACAACAGCGGCAAGACCACGGGCTTCACTCTTGCTCTGAATCCGACCAAGAAGCTCGGTTTGATCGAGAACTATTACGTGGGACCGGAACAGGCGAATGACAACTCAGATTTCCGCCATTTGACTGACACTGTCGTTACTTACAACCCAACCGCGAAGCTTTCCCTCATGGCTAATTACGATTACAGCCATGATCGCGTGGTGGGGTCGAATCCAGGCTTACCGACAGTTGCGGCTCCGGTGTGGTGGAGCGGTTTTGCTGGATATATCAAATATGCCCCCAACGCTAAGTGGGCGGTCGCCACACGCGGCGAATGGTTCAAAGATCACAATGGGTTCTCAACGGGTACGGCGCAGAACCTGGGCGAATTTACACTGACGCTCGAGCGCATGCTGGCCAGTAAGATCATCACCCGACTGGAATTCCGCCGCGACATGTCGGACCAGGATGTTTTCCCGTACCGTACCGGGCTATTGAAGGACGCGCAGAACACCGTAACGCTGGGCATGGTGTACGCGTTCAGCAGTGCGGATGCGAAGTAGCACGAGGAGATTGGCTTGAAACACAAACATCTTTACCCAACGACCGAAATGATCCGCTGGACAGATGATGAACGATTTTTACCCAGCGGCAGTGATGCCGCTGTTACGTGGGCCAGCGGCTTGGGCTCAACTCAAACCACCCCTAGTACCAGCACCCAAGCCGCGCCCGCGCCAAGAGTGGATTGCAGCACGAACGTAAGCACGTTGAACGCATGGTTGGATCTTTTGACAAATCAACTAACGGAGCGAAGCTATGACTGTTGATTCAAGAAAGGGCCCGAAGTTGTCTCTGGCCCAGAAGTTTTCGAGGCTTGCGGTTCGATTGCGGGACCCGGAGTGGCGTCGGTATGGCAGGCTTTTGCTTGCCGGCAAAGCAATGGGCGTTGGGCTGGTTCTGCTGATAATCACTGTCGTCTCAGGCGTCTTCTTCAGCCATGTCCTCGCGGCTGATGCCGAGGTCAAAGCGGCTGACGTCGTCAACCCGGTTAACACTGCATGGACGTTAATAGCCGCCTTCCTGGTGTTCGGCATGCAGGTCGGGTTCACCATGCTGGAAGCCGGATTCTGTCGCTCGCGTGAAACCGTCAACGTGCTCGTGGAATGCGTAGTGGACACCTGTCTTTGCGGGATTCTCTTCTACGCCATTGGTTTTGCCTTCATGTTTTCCCATGGCAACGGCTTCATCGGCTACCACTGGTTCTTCCTGCAAGGCGCGCCCGCGACCTATGAGACAACCGGCGTTGCGTTTTTGGCAGTCTGGATTTTTCAGTTTGCTTTCGCGGATACGTGCTCAACCATCACCTCGGGCGCAATGATCGGTCGCACTGGATTCGTCGGCGACCTTCTTTACAGCTTCTGCGTCACGGGTTTCATTTACCCAATCATCGGGCACTGGGCTTGGGGACCGGATGGCTGGCTGGCCTTGATGGGCAGTGACGGCCACTTCTTCCCATCGCTGGGCATGGGCTTCCACGATTTTGCAGGCTCGACTGTGGTCCATACCATTGGCGGATTCATCGCGTTAGCCGGTGCCATTGTTCTTGGGCCACGGCTAGGAAGAAAGTTCAAGCGCGATGGTGGCGCGCCTATGCTGCCGCATGATCTGACAATTGCCGTCAGCGGCGGCCTTATTCTCTGGTTCGGCTGGTATGGGTTCAACCCCGGCAGCACCCTCTCGGCGATGGACTTTGTGGGCATCGGTCGCGTGGCCACAAATACGACCTTGGCTGCCTGCGCAGCCGGTCTCACCTCGATCTTCTATGGTTACTTGAAATTTAAGAAATGGGATGCCAGCTACACCACGAACGGATTTCTGGCTGGGCTGGTTGCTATTACTTGCCCCTGCTATTGGGTAAGTCCGACGGGCGCGGT
>WNFG01001021.1_pt1 | contig 33829 bp, 30 predicted proteins | sample 5400431 | NCBI WGS metagenome assembly WNFG01 (sample SAMN13153346, study PRJNA577476) | soil metagenome | isolation source: 120 cm saprolite under Douglas fir tree site 2 hole 3 replicate 2 | place: USA:California | collected 2015-04-18
CTCGGTCGCGACTGGCCTCTCCAGCATTTCCGGCGGCGAGCGTCACTCTACAGCCTTCGCCTCGCGTCCATCCGATTCAATACGGCGCCGACTGCGAAGGTCAGAATCAGAATCAACAGCAACGTATCGATGCTCATGCGAACGCCCCCGCCCTGTTGCACGTTGGCGACATGCGAGCCGAAAATCCGACCACCAATGTGACCGCGCCGAAATATTTGCCGGGCGTTGCAAAAATCCCACAGCCTCACACGCTGCCGGTAATCGTTGCCGGCATTTTCGCTGCTGACGCTCGCCTGTCGCATGCCTGGACTTGCCGCGACGGGGCGCAATAGGCTCGCGGACCAAGAACCAGCATTGGGGGCGAGCATGCCGTCCGGCGTCTTCGATTCGATTCTGCTCAAGCACATGTGGGGCACCGAGGAGTTGCGCGCGGTGTTCAGCGACGAGAACCGCGTGCAGCAATGGTATGATTACGAGGCGGCGCTCGCGCTCTCGCAAGCCGAGCTCGGCATCATTCCGCCGGCCGCCGCCGCCGAGATCGCGAAGAAGGCCAAGGTCGGCAATGTCGACCTCGAGGCCATCGCCGCGGAGATCCGCCGCACCAGGCATCCGCTGGTTCCGGCGCTGCGCGCCTTGCAGGCGGTCTGCGGCGGCGGCCACGGCGAATATCTGCATTTCGGCCCCACCACCCAGGACGTGCTCGACACCGGCATGATGCTGCAGGTCAAGGCGGCGCATGCGGTATTCCTGCGCGATCTGCAGGCGGTCGGGCGCGAGCTCTATCGGCTCGCCGAGCGCCATCGGGCAACGCCGATGGCCGGCCGCACCCACGCGGTGCAGGCGCTGCCGATCACCTTCGGCCACAAATGCGCGGTCTGGCTCGCCGAGGCCGGCCGCAACCATCAGCGGCTGACCCAGTTGCAGGATCGGACGTTCGTCGGCAGCCTGGTCGGCGCGGTCGGCACGCAGGCGTCGTTCGGCGAGCAGGCCTTCGAGCTCGACCGGCGGGTGATGGCGCGGCTCGGCCTCGGCGTCGCCGACATCTCCTGGCATCCGGCGCGCGACCGCTTCGCGGAGTATGTCGGCGTGCTCGGGCTCGTCGGCGGCAGCCTCGCCAAGATCGCCAACGAGATCATCGTCCTCGCGCACAGCGAGATCGACGAGCTCGCCGAGCCGTTCATCGAGGGCAAGGTCGGCTCCTCGACCATGCCGCACAAGCGCAACCCCTCGACCGCGGAGGCGATCGTCGCGGTCGGCCGCACCTTGCGCCACACCGTCGCGCTCATGCACGACGCCCTGCTGCAGGAGCACGAGCGCGACGCCTCGGCCTGGCGGTTCGAATGGAAGGCGGTGCCGGAAGCGTGCCTGATGACCGGGGCGATCCTGGCGCAGATCAAGGACGTGCTGGCGGGGCTCGAGGTCCATGCCGACAGGATGCGCGGCAATCTCGATGCGCTCGGCGGCTTCCTCCTCTCGGAGCGCGTCATGTTCGCGCTTGCCGACAAGCTCGGCAAGCAGAGCGCGCACGAGGCGGTCTACGAAGCCGCGATGCGCGGCTACGCGCAGAAGCTCACCTTCGAGCAGGCGCTGATGCAGCATCCACGGGTCAAGGCGGCGCTCGGGGCCGGCGAGCTCGCCGCGCTGCTCGATCCGACCACCTATGTCGGCCTTGCCCCGGCGATCGTCGATCGCGTGCTGGCCGAGACCCGCGCGGCGGGATGGATCGGGCCAACATAAGATCGTCGCCTCTTGCCGGTTACCATGGCTGACGGTATATATCTACTGATATCTACCATTCGAACTCAGAAGGTGCGAGGATGCCGCCCATCGCCACTGCCAAGCTTTTCAAGCACGGACGCAGCCAAGCCGTCCGACTGCCGAAGGAATTCCGCCTGCCGGGCACGGAAGTACGTGTGCGCCGCATCGGGCGCGGCGTGCTCCTCGAGCCGATGGACGCGCCGTTCGACACGAAGGCTTGGTTTGCCAAGCTCGACGAATATCTCGACCAACCCTTCATGGTCGAAGGACGCCGACAGCCTCCCATGCCGGCCCCGCGCAAGGTCTTCGAAGGATGATCTGCCTCGATACGAACGCGGTCATCGCCGCCCTCAACGACCGAAGCTCGCCCGTCCGCAGCAGGATCGCCGCGGCGACAGGGATGGCTCAGCCGCTCGCAATTTCTTCAATAGTGCTATTCGAGCTTCGTTACGGCGCAGCGAAGAGCGCGCAGCCCGCGCGCAATGCGCAACGGATCGACGACTTTCTTGCCGGGCCGATCTCGATTCTACCCTTCGAGCCGGCGGACGCCGAGGAGGCGGGCGATATTCGCGCGGCGCTGGAGCGCGCCGGAACGCCCATCGGGCCCTATGACGTTCTGGTTGCCGCACAGGCACGTCGACACGGCGCGATTCTGGTGACGGCGAACGAGCGCGAATTCGCCCGTGTGCCGGCACTGCGGATCGAAGACTGGACGATGCCGCAATGAGTCGGAAGTTGATGCCCCCGATCGGACCTCTGCATTGAGCGCGTAGAAGCGGTCTCTTGTGGGTCACCGAATACTTACGCCCCGGTGCGGCCGAACCCGATGCCGACGAGCGCGGCGTCAGTGGGTCTGCGTCCGTTCTGCCGGGCTTCGCATCAGCATCTGCAGATGGTGCATGAGCGCTTCGCGAACGGCGCCGGCGTCGGCGGCGCGCGACCAGGCCTGCACCGAAAGCTCGACGCCGTCGCCTTTCAAGCTCGCCATGGTGACGGTCGGCGCCGGCGCATCGAGGACGCGGGAATCCTGTCGCAGGAAGCCGTCGATCTCGGAGGCGATTCGATCGACCTCCGCCTGCAAAGGCACCGAGATCGTCACGTTCACGCGACGGGTGGGATAGGTCGAGAAATTGACGATGGTGGTGCCCCAGACCTGCCGGTTGGGAATCAGCACCTGGACATTGTCGCCGCTCGCCAACTCGGTCATGAACAGGTTGAGGTCCTTGACCGTCCCGCTCTTGCCCGCGACCTCGACGCTGTCGCCGATCTTGAACGGGCGGAAGACCAGCAGCATGACGCCGGCGGCGATGTCGGACAGCGTTCCCTGCAGCGCCAATCCGATCGCCAGCGAGGCGGCGCCGAGAACCGCGATCAGGCTGGTCGCCTGGATGCCGATGAGCTGCAGGATGACGAGGAATGTGACCAGCAGGATGGCGTAGCGGGCGAGGCTCGACAGGAAGTGGGCGAGCGTGGGATCGACCGGCGACGACGCCAGCAGGGCTCTGCGCGCGGTGCGTTGCGCCAAGGCGGCCGCCCACCAGCCGATGAGCGCGACGAGAATCGCGCCGGCCAGGTTGATGCCGTAGACCACCAGCAAGTTGCCCAGACGGTCGAGGTCGAAGCCCATGTCCGCAGCCTCCTGCAGAAAACTCCGAGCTCGGGGCGATGTTCCGCCGACGCGGCCGTGAGCCGCGGTAGGATGGAGTGATAGCGCAAGCAGCGGCTGAAGCGAGGCAAAGATGGATCTGATATTGCGCAACACACGCCTGGTCGGCGCCGAGCGGCAAACGACCGACATCGGAATCGCCGGCGGCAGGATCGCCGACATCCGGCCGGGGCTCTCGGCCGAAGCCGAGACGATCGACCTGCAGGGTCGGCTGGTCAGCTCCGGGCTGATCGAGACGCATATTCATCTCGACAAGTCCGCGATCCTCGAGCGCTGCAAGGCCGACAAGGGCGACCTCGAGGAAGCGATCCGGGAGGTCGCGAAGGCCAAGAAGGCCTTCACGCCGGAGGACGTCTACCAGCGCGCCCGGCGTACGCTCGAGAAGTGCATCCTCAATGGCACGACCCACATGCGCACGCAGCTCGAGGTCGATCCCGGCATTGGGCTGCGCGGCCTCGAAGGCGTGCGGCCGCTGATCGACGAATACAGATGGGCGATCGACATCGAGATCTGCATCTTTCCGCAGGAGGGCCTGCTCAAGAATCCCGGCACCGACGAGCTGATGGTGGCGGCGCTGAAGAACGGCGGCCGCGTGGTCGGCGCCGCGCCCTACACCGATTCGAGCTCGCACGGACAGATCGACCGCGTTTTCGAGATGGCGCGCGAGTTCGACATCGACGTCGACATGCACCTCGACTTCGCACCCGATCCGGACGATCTCGACCTGCTCTATGTCTGCGACAAGACCGAGCGCTGCCGATACGGCGGGCGTGTCACCATCGGCCACGTCACCAAGCTCTCCGCGGCGGCTCCCGAGCTGTTCGATCGCTGCGCCCGGCGGCTGGCCGATGCCGGCGTGGCGCTGATCGTGCTGCCGTCGACCGATCTCTACCTGATGGGCCGTCACATGGATTGCAGCGTGATGCGCGGGGTCACGGCCTCGCACAAGTTGCTGCACCGCGGCGTCAATTGCGCGCTTTCGACCAACAACGTGCTCAACCCGTTCACGCCGTTCGGCGACTGCTCGCTCGTGCGCATGGCCAACCTCTACGCCAATATCGGCCAGGTCGGCGCGCGCGGCGACATTCGCGAGTGCTTCAACATGATCACGACCCGATCGGCGAGGCTCATGAACCTGAAGAACTACGGATTGGAGGTCGGCTGCTTCGCCGACCTCGTGGTGCTCGACGCCACGAGCCCCGAGGACGCGGTGGCCGAGCTTGCGCCGGTGCTGCTCGCGTTCAAGCGGGGGCGCAAGACGGTCTCGCGTGCCCCGGCGGAGCTGCACCGGCCGCATTGAGCTCTCCCGCGTCGGCGCGGCCAATGCGTGGCGCGGAGAATCGCATCCGCGGTCTTCGATCAGGCGCTTTCCTCGCCCGCCGGATTGCCGTAGACGAGACGCCGAGCGAAGCGTCCGCGGAGGTCGACATGATCGAGGTTCGGCGCGTCGGCGCGGGCGAGCCCTTCGAATTCGAGGTAGTGATCGCCGAAGCGAAGGGCGAGACGCGCCACCACGTCACGATGACGCGAGCGACCTTCGAGCGGCTGACCGGCGGCGAGCACGCGCCGGAGCGCTGTGTCGAGGCGGCGTTCCGTTTCCTGCTCGACCGAGAGCCGAAGGAGTCGATCCTCGGGCGCTTCGACGTAACCGTGATCTCGCGCTACTTCCCCGAATTCGAGCACGAGCTGCCGCGTTATCTGTCGCGACCTTGATGCCGGGCGCGGGGGCGCGGCGCCGCGTTGCGCCGATGCAAGTCGATGGCGGACGAACGGTGGATGCGCCGATCCGCCCGAAGCGTTCGTCAGCACGAGGCACGACGTCGAACGACCAAGAGCGTCAGGGTCTGCGCCCTTTGCCCGACGTCGCGTCCATCGTCGATCGTCGATCCGAGCCGGACCGCCGATCCTCGCTCGACCGGCGCTCTCCGTCCAGGCGCCGTTCCTCCTCGGATCGCGCGTCGACACCGCTGCGCCGATCCTTGCCCGAGCGCCTCCCCGCCTTCAGCCGCCTTTCGTGATCGACCATGGCTGCAACTCCGGTTAACCCCCGACTATGGGCGGCGCCGGGTGAACGAGAGGTAAAGAGATTTCCGGCGCGAAGTCGCATGATGGCGTAGCGTGTTGCGAATGCCCGCCGATCAGATGACGGCGGCCGAGCCGCCCATACGAATGGCGCTGGAGCCCTCCTCTCGTCATTGCCGGGCTTGACCCGGCAATCCATCATCTTAGTCAAAAAGCACTTTTTCTGATGGATGCCCGGGTCAAGCCCGGGCATGACGGGTCGAGAGGTAGCGCCGTTGGTATCACGCCTCCTCCGCCGGTAGGCTTAACAATTTGATAATTCCCGCGTGGCAGCATTGCCCCACGCGAAGCCGGAAAGGGTCGACCAGCGGGATCCGAGGTCATCTCCGCTTCTCCGCCGACCCTCTCGCTGTTCCTGGAGAGCACCATATGCGATTGACGATATTGAGCCTGCTGGTCGGATGCATGGGGCTTGCTTCGACGGGCAACGCGCCGGCGGCATCTTGGACGTCGGCCAAATTTCCCGGCGAGCAGGATCGAGCCGTTCAGGGCTGCACCGAGGATCCGCAGAAGCCCGGTGATTGGTTGTGCATCATCGTTCGCTGCGACCAGGCCGGGTCGCCGCTGAGCCTGCATTTCTCGGCGCCGGGACCGGATATTCGAGGCGACATCAAGCTCATCATCGATGAGGATACCTTCGCGGTTGCGGTGCCGGCGTCGGCCAAATCACCGCTTCCGCTGTCGACTCGCGCCGAAGCCATGCCCGATGCGCTGCTCGAGGCGATGAAGGCGGGACACGTGATCTCGATTCAGGGTTCCCACCTCCAACCGCCATACAATCGTATCTCGCTGGAGAACTCGCGAAATGCGATCGAAAGGATCGAGGGCGCATGTGCGCGCGCCTACCCGAGCGCCGCAACCTTCTGGCGGCGCATAACGAGGGGCGTACGCTTCTTCTGATCGCCCGCGGGAGCTTTTGGCCGCGTTTTCAGGAATAACCGGGCGCCGGTGTTTCCGATGCTACGGGTCTCGACCACATTCAATAGTGCGCTCACCGGCACTCTTCTTGGGCCGCCCGATCTGATTGTGGCGTTCCTGGGAGACGGCATCAACAGCCCGAGAACTCTTATGCCACTTCCAATGTCGGAATGGCCTTGATCTTCTCTCCGAATTCCTGCTCGGCGCGCCGTAGATCGTAGCGCTTCTGCAAATTGAGCCAGAGGTCGGGACCGTTCCCGCACAGCTTCCCGAGCCGCAGCGCCATGACCGGTGTCACCGGCTGCTTTTCCTCGAGAATGTCATAGAGCGTTTGACGCGACACGCCGAGCAGCTTGGCGATCTCCGTCTTGGGCCGATCAAGCGCCGGCAAAATTTCCTCGCGCAGAAGCTCGCCAGGATGCATGGGCGGCAAGCCGCGCTTCGGGAGCTTCTTGGTCATTGAACCTGTCCTCAGTGATAGTCTTCCAGATCGACGTCGACGGCCACGCGAAATTGTCCAGAGCTTCGTGGAGACACACTACGCCGAAAAACCTCAAAGTCAGACTGCGGCCCCTCGTGATCGTCAACACCGGAGCTCACATGGTCCCAACGGAATGGTCTCTCCGCTGTTACGAGCCCGCTCCAGCGCCATCGGTTAGGCCGCCTTCGGCTTGTTTACGGCCTCGATGCGATCGAGAATCTTGCCGAGATCGCGCTTCGCGATCTGAACGTCATAGTCGTTCTGCAGATTGAGCCAAAGCTGTGCCGTTGTGCCAAGTGCCTTGGCGAGCCGAAGCGCAGTATCGGCAGTAATGCCGGTCTGCTCGCTGGCGATCCGCTCGATCCGTGTGCGAGGCAAGCCGCAGGCCTTGGCAAGAGCGCCCGCCGACATTTTCAGCGGAACCAGGAACTCCTCCCGCAGAACCTCACCGGGATGCATGGGCTTGAGCTTCTTGGCCATTGTCGCGTCCTCTTCTAGTGGTAGTCCACGATCTCGACCTCCGCCGGGCCTTCCGCCGTCCAAACAAAGCACACCCGGAATTGATCGTTGATCCTGATCGAGTGTTGCCCCTTGCGATCGCCCGCCAACGCCTCAAGGCGGTTGCCTGGAGGCGACCTCAAGTCGCCGAGATCGCCCGCAGCGTTGAGGTAGCGCAATTTCCGGCGCGCCACCTTGACCAGATCGGCCGGAAAGCCCTTCGGACTTTCGCCGTTTGAAGACGGCTTCGGTGGTCTTATTCCGGAAGCTCCTGATCACAGGCCATGTGTATCATTGAATGATACAGCTGTCAAAGTCCGCGTATCAATCAATGATACAGCGTCTAGAGCGTTTTCCGATGAGATTGACGCACAACGGCGCGACATACTCGGTGCGTTCCCCTCCCCCTTGTGGGGAGGGGTTAGGGGTGGGGGTGGTTTGTTGATGCACGCATCTCGCACAACAACGACGACCCCCCCAACCCTCCCCCACAAGGGGGGAGGGAGCAGACCGAGTGTGCCGCACCGTTGCCGTCAACAGCAACGGAAAACGCTCTAAGTCTGACCCGTTCTACAATTCGATCGTCCATGGGACGGCAACCAACAGGCATCCGACGCGATCGGCCCGATTGATCGATACACCTTCGGTGCTGTTCGCCTGCGACCCCTTCGCCGATGTGCCGCTCACCGAATGCAGCCGACGAACAAGGCGGAGCGGGCAGTATTTTCAATTTGAACCAACAATCACCATTCGGGCCGGAATGAGCGGATCACCCGTTTTACTAAGACCTGAAATCGGCGGTACGCTTACAGCCTGCGGAGTGACTTCTTCCGACTTTTCCGAAGAAAGGGCATTCGCCGACTTCACGGTGCCCGGACTCTCAACTGCGGCTGCGCTGTGGCCATCTATGGGGCTCGGATTTGAGATGTCGATCGAGGGACAGGAATCGCGTCTTGCGTTCTTGGGACATCTTCTCGCTCGTAAATTTCTTGACGATCGATCCAAAGGGGTCACTGTGACGATTCAATCGAAAGAGAAGGTGCTCATCACCTACCACGACATGCGAACAACTCCGACCACTTCGGTCGTACTTGAAACGACTGGTCATCCCCTTGCTGTGTCACGCGAGTAATCCGAAGAATCGCCATCGCGTCGTCAATTATAGGAGATCAGAAGAACGCCCATTTTGACATTGACGGTGAAGAGCCAATGAACGCTGCAACTGGCGTCTCGACATTTGCCACTACGTATGCGACCGCCCGGTTGTTTCCATCGACAATGATGAGATCGTTATTTTTACCTTCCACTAGGATCATCGCGCCGAGAGATTTGCCTTGGCGAACCGCGTCAACCATGCTTCTTATTTCTGCGGGATCAATATAATCAGTGGGAACTAGTCCCCGATCCAGATTTTTTGATGCGTCAACCACACGGCGGGTGCCGCCAGAAAGGGTATGCCAATGAAGATCATTGTTTAGAATATCAAGCGGTCGAGGTCGGTGGACGCAAGCTCAGCGGTCCGCCATTCTGTATCGGCCGGAAAATTGGAAAACAGGGCATGGCCGGGATATCCGCGCACGCATCCAAGCAAAAATGCCCGCTGACGATTCGCGTTCGGGTCAGCTAAATCACCTTCATCGATCAGATACTTCCGAGTATATCCAAGCGAAGAGAGGCATGCCTCATACTGTTCTCGCCGCGTACGCGAATCGATTTCCGCCGCCAAAAATGCTAGCACCATTCTGTTAGCACTTGATTTGCCAAGGTCTTTCATTGGTTTAGAGCTCGAAGTCGCAGGGGAAAAATTGACAATCGGATCGTGCACAGAAGCCCCCTAAAAACCGCGTTGGCCGCATGCGTTCCCCCGCATAGTCCGTCTCTCGAAATTTGACCAGCCTGCTTTCAGTCCAATCGATTCGAGGCTCTAGCCGCGCATCGATCTGCGGAGCGCGGAAGCCGCGCCAAAAGTAGCCGGGCGGAAGACGAGATCAAATGCTCAGCGCGAGCAATTCTACCAGGCCGAGGGTGCCGCACGCGGTACTAGGTTGCCTCACGGAACGCTTGCCGCATCGTTTGGACGCTATCACGTCTCGTCAGAGCATAGCCGTTCAGGCCGCGGAATTGTGATGGAGATCACATCTCTCACCGCTCCGATGTGCGAGTTTCGCACATTGTCACGGCTGACCGCGCGCACGGTCGCGACAACGACGGCCGACCAGCACGCGCGCAACGGAGATGAGCATGAGTGAACGGAAACGGCTTCTGATCTATCTGGGTGTCGCGGCGGGTCTTCTGGTTCTTTACTTGGGCGCGAACGGCCAGCCATCGGGGCATTCCCAGCAGTCCGGCCAGTGGAGCTACTACTCACCCTACGCCGGTGGGGTCGGTGGCGACGGGCGCTGCGTCTACGCGGGCAGCTGGTCGAACTGTTGACGAACTCCAAGCCCGATCTATTCGAAGAGATTAAGGCCGGGGAGAGGCCGCCAACGGAGGCGGCCTACCCTCGGATGTCTTTCAACACAGAGCGCGCTCGACTTTAAGGCGCTCACCACTCATCTCGCGCCCAGATTTCATCAACGATGCTCTTGCCCGATCTACGTTACATCGCTCATCATGCCATCTCATTACCAGCCGCGAGTGCGCGGACATCCCAATCCGCGGGATCAGTCAGCGCATGGTTCATGGCGTCCTCGGGCGAACGCACCTAACAGTCGGCACACCCACCCTTGAACTCGGCGGTAGGACTGCGTCCTATGGATGGAGTCGCTCGAGGGAGGGAGACAATCGAGTCGCGATCCTTGCCCGCGTCCTGTCATGGGGCGCGAAGGATGGTCCGCTTAAAGTTAACGTCCTGGACGGCTTCGAACGCGCCTACGCGAGCGACCGATCTGACATCATTTGGTTGCCCGAGCACATCGAAGCGTTCATGGCGGTAGCATCCCCAGAGATGCAATTCGCCATGGTCCTGGCCTTGCATACTGGTCAAAGGCAGGCTGACATTTTGCACCTCGCCTGGAGCGCGTATGACGGTAACACGATCAGCCTGCGTCAGGGAAAGGCGCGACGGCTTGGTCGCGTCGCGCCGGTGGTACGAGTCCCATGCACGAAGGCGCTGAAAGCTACGCTCGACGCAGCTCGACCACGCGCGGCGGTCATGCTGACGACGAAGACGGGGCTGGCGTTCAAAAAGCGATATTTCGCCGAACAATGGGAAAACACATGCAAGGCCGCTGGAATCGCGGACCTTCATTTCCATGACATTCGCGGCACGACCGTCACGATGCTTGCGGAGGCGGGCTGCACGCTGCCCGAGATCGTTTCCGTCACGGGACATACGCTGCGGCGAGCGCAGGACATACTCGATAAATATCTGGCAAGAACCAGCAGGCTCGCAGAGAGCGCCATCGCAAAATTTGAGAACGTCATGGAAACAGATTCTGCAAAACGGCCTGCAAAATGGAGCGGCCAACAAGCAGCTAAGTAGTGGCGCGCCCGGACGGATTCGAACCGCCGACCCCCAGATTCGTAGTCTGGTGCTCTATCCAGCTGAGCTACGGGCGCTTCTTGCACATCGCGCGGGAAATGATCCTGGGCAGGCCAAGCCGCCGGGAACGCGCCATAGCTATAGGCTTGGCTCCCGGTTGGCAAGGTTCGGGGGCGGTGGAACGCAGCCGCGAGCATTTCACGCCCGCGCCCGCTCGCCGCGGCGGCTGTCGAGCTCGACCGCGCGGTCCGGGATGGTGAGGCGGAAGGTCGCCCCGATGGTGCCTTCGACCAGGCGAATCTCGCCGCCATGCGCGCGCACCAGCTCGGCCACGATGGCAAGCCCGAGGCCGACGCTGCCGGTGCGGGTCGAGCCCTGGAACGCCTCGAACAGATGCGCGCGCGCGCGCTCGGAGAGCCCGGGCCCGGTGTCGGACACCTCGATCACCACCACCGCGCCCTCGCGCCGGCCGGTGATGCGTACCTGGTCGCGGCCGGGGTCGCGGGCGGCGCGGCCCTCGAGCGCCTGCACCGCGTTGCGCGCGAGGTTGAGCAGGATGCGGAACAGCTGGTCGGGATCGGCGTCGACCATGAGCCCGCGCTCGACCGCGCCGATCCAGCGCACCGGCGCGTCACGGTCGAGCCCCAGCGTCTCGCGCACCTCGGCGACGAGCGGCTCGAGCGCGATCGCGCGGCGGTCGGGCGGCGGCTCCTGCACGCGGCCGTAGGACAGCGTCGACTGGCAGAACGCGATCGCGCGCTCGAGCGCGCGCATCAGCTTGGGCGCGAAGCGCTCGACGTGCGGGTCGGAAATCTTCGCCAGGCGCTCGGAGAAGAGCTGGGCGGAGGAGAGGAGGTTGCGCAGGTCGTGGTTGATCTTCGACACCGCGAGCCCGAGCGCCGCGAGATGGCTCTTCTGCTGCAACAGGGCGGCGAGGTCGCGCTGCATGGCGGCGAGCTCACGCTCGGCGGTGCCGATCTCGTCGGCCCGGTCGGAGGCCGCGATGATGCGCGCGGGATTGTCGGGCTCGTCGTGGAACGCCACCATGTTGGCGGTCATCCGCCGCATCGGCCGCACCAGCAGGAAATGCAGGGCGAGATAGACCAGCGCGGCGGTGATCGCGGAAATGATCAGCGACAGAATCAGGATGCGGATCGAGAACTCGACCATCGCCTGATGCAGCGGCTTCTCGTCGAGCACGATCTCGACGAACTCGCCGCCCATCGGGGCGGCTCCCATCACGCGCATGACGTCGTCGTCGCGGCTGCGCAACGTTTCGAAGGCCTCGATGATGGCGCGGTGCCAGGACATGTTGCGCATGTCGATGTCCTGCTGGATCGCCGGCGGCATGTCGTCGGCGACCGCGAGCAGCCGGCGCTGGTTGCCCATCTTCAGGGCGACGGCGCGGGCGCGGATGCTGTCCAGGATCTGGCGCGCGACCGCGTCCGGCACCCCGCTCGGCGCCGTTTCGAGCACCAGCGCGGCGGTGTAGGCGGCGGATAGCCGGTCGTTGAGCCAGTTGAGCCGGAAATTGGCGACCGAGGGCACATAGATCAGCACCTCCGCGAGCATCACGAACGAGAGCGTGAGCACGAGGAGCTTGCCCGAGAGGCCGAGATGCATGCGCGCGCGGATCGATCCGTCCGCCGCCGCGGGTTGATCGGTCATGTCCGTTGATCCTGTCGCCGGGCTCAGCCGAGGCGACGCAGCCAGCCTATGATGCGCCGCACCCAATTGCCGGTCAAACTAGGCGTGAAATAGGTGATTGCGGCCCGTTTTCCAATCTCGGCCAGGGTGGGATACGGCACGATCATACCGGCAAAAGCCCGCACATTGAGGCTCTCGCTGACCGCGAGCGCCCAGGCCGTGATCAACTCGCCGGCCGCGGCGCCGACGATCGTGGCGCCGAGGATCACGCCCTTCGCGTCGGTCACGACCTTGATATGCCCCGCCGTCTCGCGCTCGGCCTGCGCCCGGTCGTTCTCGTGGTAGGGCCAGCGCAGCACGCGAATCTCGTGCCGGCGCGCGCGCGCCTCGGCCTCCGTGAGCCCGACATGGGCGAGCTCGGGGTCGGTGAAGGTCACCCGGGGCACGAGATCCTCGTTCACCGTCGCGCGCAGCCGGAACAGCGCGTTCCGGATGACGATGCCCGCGTGATAATTGGCGACGTGGGTGAACTGCGCCGCGCCGACGACATCGCCGATGGCATAGACGCGTCGGTTCGAGGTCCTGAGCCTCCAGTCGACCTGAATTCCCGATGCGTCGTGCTTGACGTGGGCCTCGTCGAGGCCGAGCCCCTCGACATTCGGCTTGCGGCCGGCCGCCACCAGCAGATGGCTGCCCTCGATCGTCTCCTCGCGGTCGCCGTCGCGCACGACGACCCGGAGCCGCGAGCCGTCGACGCTCTCGATGCGGGTGACCGCGACGCCGCTGCGAAGCCTGACACCTTCGCGCGCGAGCGCGTCAAGCACCACCTCGGCGCATTCATCGTCCTCGCGCGCGAGCGGCCGCGCCGCTTCGAGCACCGTGACCGCGGCGCCGAGCCGGAAGAAAGCCTGCGCCAGCTCGAGGCCGATCGGGCCCGCGCCGATCACGATGAGGTGCTCCGGCCGCACCGTCAGATCGAACACCGTCTCGTTGGTGAGGTAAGGCACGCTCGCAAGCCCGGGGATGGCCGGCAGCGCGGGCGAGGAACCGGTGGCGACGACGAAGCGCCGCGCCCTGACCTCGATCCCGTCGCCGACCAGCACGGTCCTGCGATTCTGGAAGCGCGCGGCGCCCTCGATCACGCGCACGCCGAGGCCGGTGAACCGCTCCTTGGAGTCGTTCGGCTCGATTGCCGCGATGACCTCGTGCACGTACCGGTGGACCTTGCCGAAATCGACCTCGAGAGCGCCCGCCGACACGCCGAAGGCCCCCGCGCCGGAGATGGCGCGGGCGCGCTTGGCGGCCGCGATCAGCGACTTCGAGGGCACGCAGCCGGTATTGAGGCAATCGCCGCCCATCTTGCCCTTCTCGATGAGCACCACCGGCACGCCGAAGGCGGCCGCCGCGGCGGCCACGGACAAGCCGCCGGAGCCCGCGCCGATCACGCAGATGTCGGGTTTCAGGAGCTCCGCCATGCCTCGGACACCGGAGTGGTCGGTAATCGGGAGAGCGCGCGATCTCGTTGCTGATTACTGACCACCGATCACCGATCCCTGGCAAGCCGCGAGCGCGCCCTGATCAGTTTCGCAACGAGGGGAATGAGCCCGACGATCGCCAGCACCGCGAGCGCCGCCAGCAATTGCGGCGTCAGCAGCAGCCTCGGTTCGAACACGACGCGGCAGTCGCTGCGGCCGGCGGCGAGGCAGGCCTGGTAGGCCGCTTCCTGGGCGGCGACCGCGCTGTCGAGGCCGGCGCCGAACATGGCAAAGGCGAAGGTCGCGGGAACGATGCCGATCGCGGTCGCCGCCACGAACGTCGTCAAGGGAACGCCGAACAGCGCGGGCGCGAGATTGATGAGCCAGAACGGAAACGGCACCAGCCGCAGAAACAACATGTAGGTGAACGCATTGGCGCGAAAGCCGTCGGCGAATTTCGCCGCCCGCGGACCGGCGCGCCGCACCAGGTGCTCGCCGACGGCGCTCTTGGCGACCAGGAAGATGATCGTCGCGCCGATGGTGGCGCCCAGCACGGCGGCAAGCGCGCCGGTGACGGCGCCGAAGAGAAAGCCGCCGATCGTGGTCAACACCGCGCCGGCCGGGATCGAGAGCGCCGCCACCGCGATATAGAGCCCGACGAAGGCCGCGACCGCCGCGCCCTTGTGCGCGGCGACGAAGCCGTCGATGGCGGCGTGATGCCTGACCAGCGTCTCGAACGATACTTCGCGGTGCAGCCCCGCGCCGTAGATCGCGGCGGCGAGGAACGCGATCACCGCCAGCGGCCACAGCCGGCGGGCCGAAAATCGGCGGACTGGGGCGCCTTGGGTCGGGGGCGGCGGAGCGTGCGCGGCGGTCATGATCGATCTTGGAGGACGACGCCGCGCGGGCTCGCGCGGGCGTGGCTTCGGGTCGAGGTCGATCTTAACCGACTTGACCGACCATGGGCCTCCTCGAGCGCCGTTTCACCGTCTTTTGACGTCCGTTCAGGACGTGGCGCCGCGCAGTGGGCGTTGCATTGACGAGCATGGGCGGCCTCCCCTATAAGCCGCGGGGATTTCGGATGCGACGCCCCAAGGGATCGGGCCGCCCGGCCAGGGCGTGCGTCGCATATATGCCACCCGCGTTTTGCGAACATTGCGGCCAGCGGAGAACGACCGGTGAAGCGGACCTACCAACCGAGCAAGCTGGTGCGCAAGCGCCGTCACGGTTTTCGCGCCCGCATGGGCACCAAGGGCGGGCGCAGGGTCGTTGCCGCTCGCCGGGCACGCGGACGCAAGCGGCTCAGTGCTTGAGTCCGCGGCGACGCGGTCGTGGAGCGGCTCAGGCGACGCGCCGATTTCCTGGCGGCCGCTGGCGCGGTCAAGGTGTCGACCCCTGCATTCGTGCTGCAGGCGCGCGAGCGAGGCGACGGGGGTGCGGTCCGCGTCGGCTTCACGGTATCGAGGAAGGTCGGCAGCGCGGTCGAGCGCAACCGGGTGCGACGCCGCCTGAAGGAAGTCGTGAGGCTGACGACTGGTCTTGCCGCCGGCCATGACTATGTGCTGATCGGGCGGCGCGCCGCACTGGCCTTGCCGTTCGAGCAAATCACCAAGGATTTCAACCGCGCGCTGCAGCGGCTGCGAGCTCCGAGATGAACGATCAAAAGAACACCATCCTCGCCATCGTGCTCTCCGCGCTCGTGCTGATCGGATGGCAGATCTATTTCGGCATCCCGCAGATGGAGAAGCAGAAGCAGATCCAGCAACAGCAGGCGCAGGAGCATCAGCCGCCCGGCGCAACGGCGCCGCAAGCCGGCGCGCCGCCGGCCCCGACGCCGCAGGCGCCCGGGCAGCCGGGCGCCGCGCCGAGCCAGACCCGGGAGGCCGCGCTTGCGGCCTCGCCGCGGGTGCGCATCGACACGTCGCGCGTCAGCGGGTCGATCGCGCTCAAAGGCGGCCGCATCGACGATGTGTCGCTCGTCCGCTATCGCGAGACCGTCGACCCCGGCTCGCCTCCGATCGTTCTGCTCGCGCCCACCGGCAGCCCGCAGCCGTTCTACTCCGATTTCGGCTGGCTCGCGGCGGCCGGAACGGCGACCAAGGTGCCGGGGCCGGATACCCTCTGGCGCCAGGAGGGCGGCGGCGCGCTCACCGTCGATCACCCGGTGACGCTCGTTCACGACAGCGGCGACGGGCTCGAGTTCCGCCGCACCATCGCGGTCGACGACAAGTACCTCTTCACCATTCGCGACCAGGTCGTGAACAAGAGCGCGGCGCCCGTGACCCTCTATCCCTATGCGCGGATCGCGCGCCAAGGCACGCCGCAGACGCTCGGCTACTACATCCTGCACGAGGGCCTGATCGGCGTGATGGGCGACCAGGGCCTGAAGGAGTGGACCTACGACAAGATCGCGGAGAAGAAGGAGAAGAGCGACAGCTACGACGTCACCAATGCCTGGCTCGGCATCACCGACAAATACTGGGCGGCCACGCTCCTCCCCGACGTCGCCGCCAAGGTTCACGCCGAGTTCTCCTTCAGCCTGTCGAGCAACATCAAGACCTACCAGACCGACTACCGTCTCGACCCGCAGACGATCGCGCCCGGCGGCAGCGGCTCGGCCAATGCGCGCCTGTTCGCCGGCGCCAAGGAAGTGTCGATCGTCGACGGCTACAACGAGCAGTTCGGGCTCAACAAGTTCGACCGGCTCATCGACTGGGGCTGGTTCTATTTCATCACCAAGCCGCTGTTCTTCACGATGGACTGGATCTATCGCCAGGTCGGCAATTTCGGGATCGCCATCCTGATTGTCACGGTGCTGATCAAGATCATCTTCTTCCCGCTCGCCAACAAGTCCTACGCCTCGATGGCGAAGATGAAGGCGGTGCAGCCGGAGATGATGGCGATCCGCGAGCGCTATGGCGACGACAAGATGAAGCAGCAGCAGGCGATGATGGAGCTCTACCGCAAGGAGAAGATCAATCCAGTCGCGGGCTGCCTGCCGATCGTCATCCAGATCCCGGTCTTCTTCGCGCTCTACAAGGTGCTGTTCGTCACCATCGAGATGCGGCACGCGCCGTTCTTCGGCTGGATCAGGGACCTCTCGGCGCCCGATCCGCTCACCGTCTTCAACCTGTTCGGGCTCATCCCCTGGGATCCGACCATCGTCCCGGTGATCGGCCCGTTCCTGCAGCTCGGACCGTGGCCGCTGATCATGGGCGTGACCATGTGGCTGCAGATGAAGCTCAACCCGCCGCCGCCCGATCCGACGCAGGCGATGATCTTCAACTACATGCCGATCATCTTCACCTTCATGCTGGCGAACTTCTCGGCCGGGCTGGTGATCTACTGGGCGTGGAACAATTCGCTCTCGGTGGCGCAGCAGAGCGTGATCATGCACAAGCATGGGGCCAAGATCGAGCTGTGGGACAATCTCAAGAGCGCAGCGGGTGGCTTGAATGGTCTGCTCAGGAGCGCATGGGAGGCCCTGAAAAACCTCTTCACCAAAAAAAAAAGTGACACCGGCGTGAGCGGCTCATCGTCATGAGCGGCGGGGCGGCTCCCTCCGCCTCTCCCTTCACCCGCGCGGAAATCGAGGCCGGCCGCAAGCTGTTCGCCGGCGACTGGACATTCGCCGCGGCGGCGGGATCGGTCGCGGCGCTGCCGGCGATGCGCGGCGTCGAGATCGCCTTCGCCGGGCGTTCCAATGTCGGCAAGTCGAGCCTGATCAACGCGCTCACCGGCCGCCGCGCGCTGGCCCGCACCTCGCACACGCCCGGCCGCACGCAGGAGCTGATCTTCTTCACCGGCCTCTCGAAGCTCGTTCTGGTGGACATGCCGGGCTACGGCTACGCCGCCGCGGCGAAGGCCAAGGTCGCGGCCTGGACCGCGCTGATCCACGCCTTCCTCGACGGGCGCGCCAACCTCGCGCGGGTATACGTCCTGGTCGATGCCCGCCACGGGCTCAAGCCGATCGACGAGGAGATGCTCGGCACGCTCGACCGGGCGGCGGTCAATTATCAGATCGTGCTGACCAAGGCCGACGCGGAGAAGGATTTGAGCCCGCTGATCGCCGCCACCACGGCGGCGCTCAAGAGGCATCCCGCGGCCTATCCCGAGGTGCTCGCGGCGTCGGCGCACACCGGCGCCGGCATCGCCGAGCTGCGCGCCGCGATCGCGCGACTCCTCGCCGAGCGCGATTAGCCGGTAGCCGGTAGGTTGGGTCGAGCTCTTGCGAGACCCAACGCAGCAGCCCTCTTTCGCCGGGTGCGGCGGCTCGCTAAAACGCGCTCGGACCTTGGCGCTCCGCCGATCATTCGGACCATCCCTCGATGACCGTTTCCCCGCACGACGTCGCCCGCATCCTCTCCGAGGCGCTGCCCCACATGCAGCGCTACGACGAGCAGACCGTGGTGGTGAAATACGGCGGGCACGCCATGGGCGAGGAGGAGCTGGCGAGGAACTTCGCCCGCGACATCGTGCTGATGGAGCAGACCGCCATCAATCCGGTGGTGGTGCACGGCGGCGGGCCGCAGATCGGCGAGATGCTCAAGCGGCTCGGCATCGAGTCGCAATTCGCGGGCGGCCTGCGCATCACCGACGCCGCCACCATCGAGATCGTCGAGATGGTGCTGGCGGGCTCGATCAACAAGCAGATCGTCGGTTTCATCAACGAGGCCGGCGGCAAGGCCGTCGGCCTCTGCGGCAAGGACGGCAACATGGTGCTCGCCCGCAAGGCGACCCGCAGCCTGGTCGATCCCGAATCCAACGTCGAGAGGATCGTCGACCTCGGCTTCGTCGGCGAGCCCGAAAAGGTCGACATCACCGTGCTCAGCCAGATTCTCGGTCGCGACCTGATCCCGGTGCTGGCGCCGCTGGCGACGTCGACGGACGGCGTCACCTACAACGTCAACGCCGACACGTTCGCGGGCGCGATCGCGGGCGCGCTCAAGGCCAAGCGACTGATCCTGCTCACCGACGTGCCGGGCGTGCTCGACAAGTCGAAGAACCTGATCAAGCAGCTCTCGACCGACGAGGCGCGCACGCTGATCGCCGACGGCACCATCGCGGGGGGCATGATTCCCAAGGTCGAGACCTGCATCTACGCGCTCGAAGCGGGCGTCGAGGGCGTGGTCATCCTCGATGGCAAGGTGCCGCACGCGGTGCTGCTCGAGCTTCTCACCGACCACGGCGCCGGCACGCTGATCATGCGGTGACGAGGCGGCCGGCGCAGGCACAGCGCGCCGTTCCCTGTGAAAAGCCGAGCCGCGATCTCCCTCCAACACCCGGAATTGCCGGATCATGCTCCGCCGGCGCGACATTCCCGGCGTGGATCACGCGCGCATTGTTCCATCGAAATTTTTGCATCACGAAATTCTGAAGATGGCCCGATCGCCGTATTGCGCCGCGCTAGTACCTCGACACAGTGATTTTGACTGGCTGAATCGCGGTGTTCGGCCGCATATGCGCGGCTGGCTCGGCCTTCTTATCCCTCCCCCGAAGGGGGAGGGTGGCCCGCCGAGCGTAGCGAGGCGGGTCGGGTGGGGGTTCTTGCTGATCGCCCGGCATAGCAAGCTTGATCCCCCACCCGGCCTCGCTGCGCTCGGCCACCCTCCCCGCTACGCGGGGAGGGATTGGAGTCTGTGGCCCCAGGTACTAGCGGCGCGCGCCCCCCACCCCGATCGGCAGATGCGGCGATTGTGAACGAACAGTCATCGAATTTGTCGCACCGAACGCGGCTGCGGAGCCGAACCAACCGCGGCTCCCCGACGTTGACTCATACTTTCGAGGAGGCGGTGTCATGTTGAAATGGAGCGCTCGCATCGCGACAACGCTGATTGCGTGTTCCGCAATGGCGGTGCCGTCAGCACAGTCCCAACCCGGCAAACCGGGCGGACACCCCGCGCCGGCGGCGGTTCCACATGCCGCTCCGGCGCCGCACGCGGCCCCAGCTGCTCCGGCGCCGCGCCCCGCCCCGGCGCCGCGCCCGGCGCCGCAGGCGTCGGCACCGCGCCCGGCGCCGCAAATCGCCGCACCGCGTGCCGCTCCGCCGCACGTCGCTCCCGCTTCGCCCCGCGTTGCCACGCCGCATGCGGCGCCACCCGCGCCGCGCGCCGCACCGCAACAAGCTGCCCGTCCTTCCGCGCCGCCAGCGGTCGCGCGGCATGCGCCGGCGGCGGGTCCGGCGCGCGAGCGGGCGCAAGAGCGCGCGACCGGGCAGGGCGCAGCCACGACCGGGCAAGGCGCAGCAAAGCCTCCGCAACAAGGCGCAGCAAAGCCTCCGCAAGGCGCAGCAAAGCCTGCCCAGGCCGGCCCGGCTAGCGCATCCGCGCACGTCGCGCCGAACGCGACGCCACAAAATGCGATTCCGCAAAATCAGCTGAAGCAAAATGCGATGCCGCAGCATCAGCCGAACCAGCGCTTTCAACCGACGGGCAGCGGTCGGGCGATCGCGGCGGGCGTATTGCGCAATCCGGTTTTCGCCGACCGCGCCGCGGCCCGCGACCCCGGCGCGCGCCAGTTGGCCCATTCGACGTTCCAAGGCCGATTCTTCGATTTCCGACGACGCCACCATCTGGCTTTCCCGATTGTCATCGGATTCATCGGCCCGCTGTTCTGGCCCTACGCCTATGACGACTTCGTCGACTACACGTTCTACGCCCACGCCTATGACACGTTCTGGCCTTACGCCTATGACGACCTCTACGCCGGCATGTTCGGCCCCTATGCCGAAGGCTATGGCGGCGCATACGCCACGGTCGGACAGGGCCGGGGCGCAAGGGAAGCCTATGCAGCAGTCGGGCGGCAGCCGGGCGGACGCGGCGGCCCCGCCGTGGCCACCGCGCTTTGCAGCGGCCAGACCGCGGGGCTGACCGACTGGCCGATCGAGCAGATCGCGCAGACGGTTGAGCCGGACGATGCCCAACGCGCCGCGCTCGACGAGCTCAAGAACGCGATCGCGCAAGCGCTCGACATCCTCAAGGCGTCGTGCCCGACGGACTTGCCGAGCACTCCGACCGGCCGGATCGAGGCGATGCGCGCGCGGCTCGATGGCATGTTGCAGGCCGTGCGCACCATCCGGCCCGCGATGGAGACGTTCTATGCCGCTCTCAACGACGAGCAGAAGGCGCGCTTGAATGCGCTGGCTCCGGCGGAAGACAATCCGGACCAGGTCCGCCAAAACCTGACGCAGGTGTGCAACGAGCGTGCTGCGGGCATCGCCAGCCTTCCGATCAAGCGGATCGAGCAAACGGTGCGGCCGAACGAGGCCCAACGCGGCACCCTGCAGGCGCTCGAGGACGCCGCCTCGCAAGCCGCGAACCTCCTGAAATCGGATTGTCCGACCTACCGGGCGCTCACCGCGGTCGGACGGCTGGAGGCGATGGAGCAGCGACTCGATGCGATGTTGCGCGCGGTGAAGACCGTGCAGGCCGCGCTCGAGGAGTTCTATGCCTCGTTGAGCAACGAGCAGAAGGAGCGTTTCAACCGGCTCGGCCCCGCGCAGGGATGATGATTTGAAGGCCCTTGTAGGATGGGTCGAGCGCAGCGAGACCCATCATTTTTTCCGAAGCCGCGGCGGCGATGGGTTTCGCTCACTCCGCCGCGATGCGCACCTCGGGCGCGGCCGAGCGCACGTCGGCGTCGACGTGCTGCTCGAACTTCACGAAGTTCTCCTGGAACATGCGCACGAGCTTGCGCGCGGTCGCGTCGAAGGCGGCCTTGTCCTTCCAGGTCTTCATCGGATAGAGCAGGTGCGGCTCGACCCCCGGCACCGAGGTCGGCACCGCGAAGCCGAAATAGGGATCGGTGCGGAAGCTCACGCCCTTGAGCGAGCCGTCGAGCGCGCCGGTGACCAAGGCGCGCGTCGCCTTGATCGGCATGCGCCGGCCGACCCCGTAGATGCCGCCGGTCCAGCCCGAGTTGACCAGCCAGCAATCGACCTTCTGCCGCGAGATGTAATCGCGGAGCAGGTTGCCGTACTCCGCCGGCGGCCGCGGCAGGAACGGCGCGCCGAAGCAGGTGGAGAATTCGGGCTCGACGCCGACCAGGCCCTTCTCGGTGCCGGCGACCTTCGCCGTGTAGCCGGACAGGAAGTGATACATCGCCTGCGCCGGCGTGAGCTTGGCGATCGGCGGCATCACGCCGAAGGCGTCCGCGGTCAGGAAGATGATGTTCTTGGGCTGGCCGGCGCGCCCGGTGCGCGAGGCGCGCGGCATGAAATCGAGCGGATAAGCGGAACGGGTGTTCTCGGTCTTGGAATCGTCGTCGAAATTCGGGATCCGCGTCGCCGGATCGAACACCACGTTTTCCAGCACCGCGCCGAAGCGGTTGGTCGCCGCGTAGATGTCGGGCTCGGCCTCCTCCGAGAGCTTGATGCACTTGGCGTAGCAGCCGCCCTCGAAATTGAACACGCCGTCCGGTCCCCAGCCGTGCTCGTCGTCGCCGATCAGCACGCGGTTGGGATCGGCCGACAGCGTGGTCTTGCCGGTCCCGGACAGGCCGAAGAACAGCGCGACGTCGCCGTCCTTGCCGACATTGGCCGAGCAATGCATCGGCATCACGCCCTGCACGGGCAGATAGAAATTGAGCGTGGTGAACACCGATTTCTTAATCTCGCCGGCATAGGACGAATTGCCGATCAGGATGAGCTTGCGGGTGAAGTCGATGGCGATGACGGTGTCGCTGCGCACGCCGTGGCGCTTGGGGTCGGCCTTGAACGACGGCAGGTCGACGATCGTGAGCTCGGGGATGAAATCCTCGAGCTCGGGCTCGACCGGCCGGATCAGCAGCTGCCGAATGAACAGCGAGTGCCAGGCGAGCTCGGTGAATACCCGGGTCTTGATCCGGTATTTGGGGTCGGCGCCGCCGTAGAGATCCTGCGCGAACAGCGTCTTGCCGCGCGCATGCGCGATGAAGTCCTGGTAGAGCAGCTCGAAGTTGGCCTGAGTGATCTTGCGGTTGCGGTCCCACCATACCGTGTTCTCGGTCAAGGCATCGACGACGGTATGCTTGTCCTTGGGCGAGCGCCCGGTATGCGCGCCGGTCTCCGCGCACAGCGCGCCGCCTTCCACGATCGCGGCCTCGCGTGCAACCAGGGCATGCTCGTAGAGCGCGGGGGCGGTGAGATTCCAGTGGACCGCACGCAGATCCTTGAAGCCGAACTTGTCCGCGCCGTAGGCGCTATTCCTCAGACCCGTTTCCTGCACGAAAGACCTCCACGACACGCCCGGCAGCCGCCGGACTCGACTCCCGTCTTCACGCTTCGCCGGCCGAATATTGCCTGCGCTCCCGATTCCGCGACCTATAATTGGGAACGAGCACACTGCCAAGGCCGTAAGCGGACATAGAGTTTACTCCCGCACGCCGGGCGATATCCACCACGATTGAGCGGCTGCCTGCCTTTGTCGGTAACCTTGATAAGCCCAGCCAGTTCCTTGCTGCGTCGCAGCAAGGAATGCGCGAGCTCATTCGGCCAGTCCTTTGCCGGCGAGCCAGTTCTGGATCAGGTCGGCGATCCGGCTGTTGTTACGGTCCATCATCATCATGTGGGAATTGCCCTTGATGCCGACATTCGGCAGATCGACGACGTCGACGGTGCCGCCGGCGGCGCGCATCGCGGCGGCGTATTCGAGATCGATCTTCTTGAACGTCGCCCAGCGCGGGTGTTGATCGACATAGTCGCCGAACAGCATGAGCGTCGGCGTCGCCTTGAGCGCGGCGGCCGCGCCGACGTTACCGGCGGTCGCCGGCTCGACCGCGACGATGGCCTTGATCTTGTCCGGCCGCTGCTCGGCGACCTTGAAGCCGAAGGTGCCGCCCTGGCTGTGCGTGAGCAGCACGCAGGGACAAACCTTGTCGATGAGCGCGACATAGGTGGCGACGACGGCGTCGTCGGTCGCGAGCCAGCGCGGCACCGCCTGCTTCATGTAGTTCTCATAAGCCTCGACCGGGAACTGGTTGCCGGGAAGCACCTTGCGCTGCTGCGGATCGGCGCTCCACGATCCCTCGCCGTTCCCGATGCGGAAGCGCTCGAACGGGTCGGCATAGGTCAGGAAGATCGGCTCGCCCGCCCAGACCTCGGGCGGCGCGAAACCGGAGCGGCCGCGCTCGACGGCGTCCGAGACATAGACGTCCCAGCCCTTGCGGACGAACATGGTGAGCCAGCCCTCGCGGCCGTCGGGCGTGGTCTCGTAGGTGACGCCGGTGAGCCCGCCGCCGTGCCACATCAACAACGGCCATCTGCCCTTGCGCGCCTTCGGGAGGAAGTACTGCACGTACATCTGCTCGACCATGTACTGGCCGTTCGGGTCGAGCTTGGTCTGCGGCCCGCCCGGCTGGCGCACGATCATCCGCACCGGCTTGCCGCTGACCTCGGCGACACGTCCCCCGACATGGAACGACCCCATGCCGCGCAGCACGATGTCGTCCTCGGCCGCCGCGAGCGAGGGCAGCGCAGCGAGCAACCCCGCGATCAGGACACGACGCATTGGCTCCTCCCCTCCACCTTGGGATTATCGTAAGGCGCGGCGCTCGGTCACGCCGCCGCCCTCGCCTGCTCGGCCAGTTGCTTGAGCACCTGGCGCACCGCGCCGGGCGCGCGCACGCGTTGCGGAAACGGCAGCCGCAGCGCGGTGCGATCGAGCTGCAATTCGAGCCCTTCGGGATCGCAGCCGACGCAGCGCCAAGCGCCGTCGGCGGCGCCCAGCAGCCTGGTGGCATAGAGGCGCACCGCCTCGGCATGGTCGCCGTTCATATGCGCAACGATCTCGGGCTCGGCCGCGACGAGCTCGGAGGCATCGCCGGTCTCGGTCAGAATGTCCTGCGGCTTGAGATCGACGATGCGGCCGAAACCCGCGACCAGATGCGCGGCCTTGAGCGTGATCCGATAGAAGGCGAAGTCGGCGAAGCCCGCGAACATCTCGGCCTCGGGCTGGCGATCGAGATAGCGCCGGCGCGCATCGGGGTCGGCGGTCGCGGCGGCGGTCCCCATCAGCATGACGCGGGCGCCCTGCAGGGGATCGCCCTCTTTGCGCTCGTCGATCATGAGCGACACCCGCGGGTCGCCGAGAATGTTCCGGGTGTGCACGGCAAGCCGCGAGATCAGCAGCAGCGGCGCGCCGTCGGCCGCGGTCGCGACGTTGACCAGCGAGCAATAGGGATCGCCCGAACCGGGCATCAGCGTCGCCAGCGCCCCCGAGCGGCCTTCGCGCAGGAGCTTCTTGGCGGCTTTGGCGGGATCGAAGTCCGGGGTCGGTTTCATCGGCGCCTCCGCGGGGACAATCGATATGTATCAAGGACGCCCGGTCCGACGAAGCCGGGAAACGGCTCCTTCGGCGGCGCGGCAACTTGACCTTGGCGCCGGCAGCGAAACCGCGCTATGGTATCAAAGCCTTGACGAATCATGCGTTTGTCAGGGAATCGTCACATTTCGGCCTTGCTTTGCGGGCTTCAAGGCCCCAAAGGCGACTGCCGCCAGGGACAGGGGCTCATGCCTACCATCGCTCTCGTCGACGACGACCGCAATATTTTGACCTCGGTCTCGATCGCGCTCGAAGCCGAGGGCTACCGCATCATGACCTATACCGACGGCGCCTCGGCGCTCGACGGGTTCAAGACGTCGCCGCCCGATCTCGCCATTCTCGACATCAAGATGCCGCGCATGGACGGCATGGAAACCTTGCGTCGGCTGCGCCAGAAATCGGACATGCCGGTGATCTTCCTCACCTCCAAGGACGAGGAGATCGACGAATTGTTCGGGCTCAAGATGGGCGCCGACGATTTCATCCGCAAACCGTTCTCGCAGCGCCTGCTGGTCGAGCGCGTCAAGGCGATCCTGCGCCGCTCGACGCCGAAGGACGGCGCGGCGCCGAAGGAGACCGACGCCGCCAAGGTGCTGGAGCGCGGCCAGTTGCGGATGGATCCGGAGCGCCATACCTGCACCTGGAAGAACGAGCCGGTGACGCTCACGGTGACCGAGTTCCTGATCTTGCAGGCGCTCGCGAGCCGTCCTGGCGTGGTCAAGAGCCGCAACGCCCTGATGGACGCGGCCTACGACGATCAGGTCTATGTCGACGACCGCACCATCGACAGCCACATCAAGCGCCTGCGCAAGAAGTTCAAGGGCACCGACGACGACTTCGACATGATCGAAACGCTCTACGGCGTCGGCTATCGCTTCAAGGAGGTATGACGCCGGGGCTCCGGGGCGGGCTCGCGGCTTGGACCGCCTGAGATCGGCGCCATCGGAGCCTCGCGCGGGGGCGCGCAACCGGCAGATCAACCGTGCTCAATCGAACGCCGGAGAGCTTCAAGCTTGAAGTCGAGCCGAAACGGTTCGACGGGCGGGCGCCTCTCGCGAAGGGCAGGCGGCTCGCGGCTCTGTTGAACCGGGGCTGGCATCTTTTCGTCCGCATCAGCTTTTCGAGCCTCACCCGCCGCATCATCTTCCTCAACGTCACCGGCCTGCTCGCGCTGCTGATCGGAGTTCTATCTCTCTCGCAATTCCGGGCCGGGCTGATCGACGCGCGCATCCAGAGCCTGCTGGTGCAAGGCGAGATCATCGCCGGAGCGATCGCCGCTTCGGCGACGGCGGAGCCCGACACCATCACCATCGATCCCGAGCGCCTGCTCGACCTGCAGGCCGGCGAGAGCTACGGCCCCTCCGACGAGGCGCTGTCGGGCCTCGAATTTCCGATCAATCCGGAGCGGGTCGCGCCGGTGCTGCGCCGCCTGGTGTCGCCGACCAATACCCGCGCGCGCATCTACGACCGCGACGGCGTCCTCATCCTCGACAGCCGCAACCTCTACGACGTGCTGCGCTTCGACCTGCCGCCGCCGACGCAAAAGCCCGGCGTGCTGGAGCGGGCCTATGTCGCGATCCGCACCTGGTTGAGCCGCGGCACGCTGCCACGCTATCGCGAGCTGCCTCCGCAGAACGGCAAGGGCTACGAGGAGATCGGCAAGGCGCTGCAGGGCTTCAAGTCCAGCATGGTGCGCATCAACGAGCGCGGCGAAGTGATCGTCTCGGTGGCGGTCCCGGTGCAGCGCTTCCGTGCCGTGCGCGGCGCCCTCATGCTGTCGACGCAGGGCGCCGACATCGACAACATGGTCGGGGCAGAACGGCTCGCCATCTTCAAGCTGTTCCTGATCGCCTCCGGCGTCATGGTGGTGCTGTCGTTCCTGCTCGCCGGCACCATCGCCGGCCCGGTGCGGCGGCTTGCCGAAAGCGCCCAATCGGTGCGGCGGCGCATCCGCACCCGGGTGGAGATCCCCGATCTGAGCCACCGGCGTGACGAGATCGGACACTTGTCGGGGTCGCTGCGAGACATGACCGACGCGCTCTACAGCCGCATCGAGGCGATCGAGCGTTTCGCCGCCGACGTGGCGCACGAGCTCAAGAACCCGCTGACCTCGCTGCGCTCGGCCGTCGAGACGCTGCCGCTCGCCAAGACCGATGAAAGCCGCGGCCGCCTGTTATCGGTCATCCAACACGACGTGAAGCGGCTCGACCGGCTGATCTCCGACATCTCCGACGCCAGCCGCCTCGACGCCGAGATGCAGCGGGACGAGGCCGAACCGGTCGATCTGATGCAGCTTCTCGCTACCGTCGTCAGCGTGGCCAACGAGCGGCACGACGACGGCGTCACCGTGGAGTTGACGTTCGAAGGCCGGCCCGCCGCCTTCAGGGTGCTCGGCCACGATTCCCGGCTCGGTCAGGTGATCGACAATCTCATCGACAATGCCCGCTCGTTCTCGCCGCCCGGGGGGACGGTGCGCGTCGCCTGCCGCCGGCTGAAGAACCAGGTCGAGATCGTCATCGACGACGACGGGCCAGGCGTGCCGGCGGACGTGGTCGAGAAGATTTTCGAGCGCTTCTACACGCACCGGCCGCACCAGGCCTTCGGGCAGAATTCGGGTCTCGGCCTGTCGATCTCCAAGCAGATCATCGAGGCCTATGACGGCAGCATCTGGGCGGAGAACCGCCACCCGCCTGCGGCATCGGCGGCCGAAACACCCGAAGTGCTCGGCGCACGCTTCATCGTGCGGCTGCCGGCCACGTGATGGAAACTGCGACTGTGCACGCCTCGGCGGTGCTGGTCGGCGCCCGCGCCGTGCTGATCCGCGGGCCGGCCGGGGCCGGCAAGTCGCGACTGGCGCTCGCGCTCCTTCAGGCGGCGGAAGCCGGACTGCTGCGGTTCGCGCGGCTGGTCGGGGACGACCGCGTGCACCTCGAGGCGCAGCACGGACGTCTCCTGGTGCGGCCGGCGGCGGCGCTCGCGGGCCTGATCGAGATACGCGGGCTCGGTATCCGCAGCCTCGAGCACGCGCCGATCGCGGTGGTCGGCCTGGTGGTCGATGTCGGCGCCGTGGACGCCGAACGGCTGCCGTCCGCGACCGAGACCGAGACCGAGGTCTCGGGCATTCGCCTGCCGCGACTTGCGGTCGCCGCGGGCACGGATCCCCTGCCTTCGGTCATCGCCGCCTTGCCGGGAACCGGCGGGTCCGAGATTAAACCGCGGTCATGATCCTTGCGATTGCGCGGGGTGGCACAAAAGTAACGGGGTGGCGGTAACCTAGGCCTGCCGGTTCCACCGGCGCGGCGCCGAGAGGGCGCCTGTCTACTGCGATGCAGCAACGTTCCAAAACCGCCGGAAAGGCCCTTGCGTACGGCCTTCGGATGGTCATGATTGTCCCTCTTTCGTGCGGTGCAACCGGGACGCGCCGGCGGGGGGTTCCATGATCGGTCTCGTTCTCGTCACGCACGGGCGCCTCGCCGTCGAGTTCCGCTCGGCGCTGGAGCACGTCGTGGGACCGCAGCAGCAGATCGAGGCGGTGACCATCGGTCCCGACGACGACGTCGAGCAGCGCCGCAAGGACATCATCGAGGCGGTCAAGCGGGTGGACAGCGGCGAAGGTGTCGCCATCCTCACCGACATGTTCGGAGGCACGCCGTCCAATCTCGCGATTTCGGTGATGGGGCGCCCCAAGGTCGAGGTCCTCGCCGGCATCAATCTCCCCATGCTCGTGAAGCTCGCCAAGGTCCGGGACGAGTGTCCGCTGACCGAGGCGGTGGCCGCGGCGCAAGACTCCGGCCGCAAATACATCACCATCGCGAGCCGCGTTCTCAACGGCAAATGAGCGAGCGGCCCGGCGATTTTCCTTCGGGAGACCCTGATCCGGCGCCGATCATTCGGGCGCTCGAAATCTGCAACAAGCGGGGCCTGCACGCGCGCGCCTCGGCCAAGTTCGTGCAGACCGTGGAAAAATTCGACGCCGACGTGAAGGTGAAGCGCGGCGGCGAGGTCGTCGGCGGCACGTCGATCATGGGATTGATGATGCTCGCGGCCGGACCGGGCACGACGATCACGGTCGAAGCGACCGGCAAGCAGGCGGCGGAGGTGGTCGAGGCGCTGGCGGCGCTGGTGAGCGGTCGGTTCACGGAAGAGGAATAGCTCGGCGATGCGCCTCAAGCCGCCGATTTTGCCAGAATTCTTGCAACCGGCCGCAGGTCGGCAACGAAGTTCGGGGCCGTTCGCGCAAGGGACATAAAGAAATCTTTATGTCTTTATTGCAGGTGGTGGCGCGCTCTGCTATAGCGGCGGCCGTAACGGCGGGCCGGCCGGCACGTCCGCATCTCCATCCAAGGATCGTCATGAAAGCGCAATCGAAAGCCGCCCGGACCGCCGCGTCCGCCGAGCCCGACTACATCGTCAAGGACATCGGCCTTGCCGAATGGGGCCGCAAGGAAATCGCCATCGCCGAGACCGAGATGCCCGGCCTGATGGCGACGCGCGAGGAATACGGCCCCGAGCAGCCGCTGCGGGGCGCGCGCATCTGCGGCTCGCTGCACATGACCATCCAGACCGCGGTGCTGATCGAGACGCTCAAGGCGCTCGGCGCCGACGTGCGGTGGGCGTCGTGCAACATCTATTCGACCCAGGACCACGCCGCGGCGGCGGTCGCCGCCGGCGGCACCCCGGTGTTCGCGGTCAAGGGCGAGACCCTGAAGGACTACTGGGACTATCAGCACCGCATCTTCGAGTGGGCCGACGGCGGCACGCCGAACATGATCCTCGACGACGGCGGCGACGCCACGCTGCTCGTTCACCTCGGCTTGCGCGCGGAGGAGGGCGACGCCGGCGTGATCAGCAAGCCCGCCAACGAGGAAGAGGAAATCCTGTTCGCGGCGATCGCGCAGCGGCTCAAGGACAAGCCGGGCTGGTACAAGAAGAATGCCGAGTCGATCCGCGGCGTGACCGAGGAAACCACGACCGGTGTCCACCGGCTCTACGAGATGCAGAAGAAGGGCACGCTGCTCTGGCCGGCGATCAACGTCAACGACAGCGTGACCAAGTCGAAATTCGACAATCTCTACGGCTGCCGCGAGTCCCTGGTCGACGGCATCCGCCGCGGCACCGACGTGATGATGGCCGGGAAGGTCGCCATGGTCGCGGGCTTCGGCGACGTCGGCAAGGGCTCGGCCGCCTCGCTGCGGCAGGCCGGCTGCCGGGTGCTGGTCGCCGAGGTCGATCCGATCTGCGCGCTGCAGGCGGCGATGGAAGGCTACGAGGTGACCACCATGGACGACGCCGCGCCGCGCGCCGACATCTTCGTCACCGCCACCGGCAATGTCGACGTCATCACCATCGACCACATGCGCAAGATGAAGGACCGGGCGATCGTCGCCAATATCGGCCACTTCGACAGCGAGATTCAGGTCGCCGCGCTGCGGAACCTGCGATGGCACAACGTCAAGCCGCAGGTCGACGAGATCGAGTTCCCGGACGGCAAGCGCATCATCCTGCTCTCGGAAGGCCGGCTGGTGAATCTCGGCAACGCCATGGGCCATCCGAGCTTCGTGATGTCGTCCTCATTCACCAACCAGACGCTGGCGCAGATCGAGCTCTGGACCAATCCGAAGAAGTACGAGAAGAAGGTCTATACCCTCCCCAAGCGCCTCGACGAGAAGGTCGCGAGGCTCCATCTCGCCAAGATCGGCGCCAAGCTGACCAGGATGTCTGACAAGCAGGCGACCTATATCGGCGTTCCGGCCGAGGGACCGTACAAGCCAGAGCATTATCGGTATTGAGGCGCCTCGCCACCGGATTCGGCCGCCGTGGGTCCCGGCCCTCGCCCGCGCTCACCGCCCGCCTCCGACGCACGCGACGGGGCCCGCTCGGCCGGGACACGAGCGCGGGCGGAATCCTCGGCCGAGGGCGGGAGCGCCGGTGGCAGGGCCCGCCCGCGAAGGCCATATTGAGCTTAACGAGCCGGCCGCCATTGCTTTGCCGCATCGGCTGGTAATGCTATGCCTCGGCCAGGATTCGGAGCGGCCCTGAACGACCCGGCGCCGCTACCAAGGCCGGGCGAAGAGGACAAGACCGGGCGAACAGGAGTAGTTTAATGTGCCGCTGGATTGCCTATCGCGGCGAAACCATCCCGCTCGAGCAATACGTGATTTATCGCGAGATCCGGCCGGCCTGGTCTGACGAGAATTTGCGCTATCTCTGCCGCCACATCCGCTCGCATCTCTATTTCGCGCATGTGCGCGCCGCGACCGGGACGCCGATCACGCGCCCGAACTGCCATCCGTTCGCCTGCGGCCGCTGGCTGTTCATGCACAACGGCGTGATCGGCAACTGGTCGCGGCTGCGCCGCAAGGTCGAGGCCATGATCCCGGACGAGATCTACGGCTCGCGCATCGGCACGACCGATTCGGAAGCGGTGTTCCTCGCGATCCTCGGCGCCGGCGGCGACAAGGACCCGGTCGGGGCGACCACGCGGCTGCTCGCAACCCTCACCGACATGGTCAGCAGCAAGGGCTATCGGGAGCCGCTGCGCTTCACGGCGGCGCTCACCAACGGCAGCGACCTCTTCGCCTTCCGCTACGCCGCCAACGACAACGCCAATTCGCTCTATTACCGGGAGTCCGGCGGCAACGTCGTCGTGGTGTCGGAGCCGCTCGATGCCGAGCGCGCGCAGTGGAAGCCGGTGCCGAACGGCCACGTGCTCATGGCCGAGGCCGGCAAGCCGGTCTCGCTCAAGCCGATCCTCGCGGCAAGCCGCGTCGCGGCGGAGTAGCCCGCGGCTCTGGTCGGGCTCGTAGGTCGTAGGTTGGGTCGAGCGCAGCGAGACCCAACACGGGCCGCTCCGTCGGTTGTTGGGTCTCGCGAAGACGCTCGACCCAACCTACGTCCTAAGTCCCGAAAATCTCGGGTCTCGCGAAGCTGAGACCCGGCCGACGTGCTTGCCGCCCAGGCGGGGCGTTGCTATCTCCCCGCCATGACGGCGGCGGCCATCGACAATATCCGCAACTTCGCGATCATCGCCCATATCGACCACGGCAAGTCGACGCTGGCCGACCGGTTGATCCAGGCGACCGGCATCGACCACGGCAAGTCGACGCTGGCCGACCGGTTGATCCAGGCGACCGGCGCGCTCGCCGAGCGCGAGATGGTGGAGCAGGTGCTCGATTCCATGGACATCGAGCGCGAGCGCGGCATCACCATCAAGGCGCAGACCGTGCGGCTGAACTACCGGGCGCGCGACGGCAAGGACTACGTGCTCAACCTGATCGACACCCCCGGGCACGTCGATTTCGCCTACGAGGTCAACCGCTCGCTCGCCGCCTGCGAGGGCTCGCTCCTGGTGGTCGACGCCTCCCAGGGCGTCGAGGCGCAGACGCTCGCCAACGTCTACCAGGCGATCGACAACAATCACGAGGTCGTCCCCATCCTCAACAAGGTCGACCTGCCGGCGGCCGAGCCCGAGAAGGTGAGGCAGCAGATCGAGGACGTGATCGGGCTCGACGCCTCGAACGCGATCCTGATCTCGGCCAAGACCGGCGAGAACGTGCCGGAGGTGCTGGAAGGGATCGTCACCCGGCTGCCGCCGCCCAAGGGCGACCGCGGTGCCCCGCTCAAGGCGCTCCTGGTCGACAGCTGGTACGACAGCTATCTCGGCGTGATCGTGCTGCTGCGCGTCGTCGACGGCGTGCTCAAGCGCGGCCAGCGCATCCGCATGATGGGCAGCGGCGCCGCCTACGAGGTCGACCGCGCCGGCGTGTTCACGCCCAAGATGGTCGACGTCGGGGAGCTCGGTCCGGGCGAGATCGGCTTTCTCACGGCGTCGATCAAGGAGGTGGCCGACACCCGCGTCGGCGATACCATCATCGACGACCGCAAGCCGGTCGTCGCGCCGCTGCCGGGCTTTCGCCCGGCGGTGCCGGTGGTGTTCTGCGGATTGTTCCCGGTCGACGCCGCGCAGTTCGAGGACCTGCGCGCCGCCACGGGCAAGCTTCGCCTCAACGACGCGAGCTTCAGCTACGAGATGGAGACCTCGGCCGCGCTCGGCTTCGGCTTCCGCTGCGGTTTTCTCGGGCTCCTCCACCTCGAGATCATCCAGGAGCGGCTCGAGCGCGAGTTCAATCTCCAGCTGATCGCGACCGCCCCGTCGGTGATCTACAAGATCGATCTGACCGACGGCCGGCACATCGAGATCCACAATCCGGTCGACATGCCCGATCCGATGCAGATCGAGGAGATGCAGGAGCCCTGGATCCGCGCCACCATCCTGACGCCGGACGACTATCTCGGCAGCGTGCTCAAGCTCTGCCAGGATCGCCGCGGCAGCCAGGTCGAGCTCACCTATGTCGGCAGCCGCGCGATGGTCAAATACGACCTGCCGCTCAACGAGGTGGTGTTCGACTTCTACGACCGGCTGAAATCGGTGTCGAAGGGCTACGCCTCGTTCGACTATCACCTCACCGACTTCAAGCCGGCCGACCTCGTGAAGATGCAGATCCTGGTCAACGGCGAGCCGGT
>WNFG01000471.1_pt1 | contig 33817 bp, 41 predicted proteins | sample 5400431 | NCBI WGS metagenome assembly WNFG01 (sample SAMN13153346, study PRJNA577476) | soil metagenome | isolation source: 120 cm saprolite under Douglas fir tree site 2 hole 3 replicate 2 | place: USA:California | collected 2015-04-18
CGAAGGCCTGCGCCGCGACCTCCGGCGGGATCTTGCTGAACCAGGACTCGCGGATCTGGCTGGCATGCGCGAACAGCGCGTCGCGTTTGCGTTCCAGCACCGGGCTTATGTCGATCGTGGTCGTGATGCGCTGCTCGGCGTCGTCCATCTGGCGCTGGACCTCAAGGCTCACGCTGCTGAAATCGGGGACGTCGCCGCCGAGGTCGCGGATGGCCTCCCAGACCTTCTGCCAGTCGCTGCGCCGCATGGCGGTCAGGTAGAGCTTCGCCGGGATGGCGGAGGCAGCCACGGCCGCGACCGCCGCCTGGCTGGCATGCACGTGGTCAGGGTGCTGGTAGGCGCCCTTGTCGTCGTAGGTGATCACGACCTGCGGCCGGTAACGTTCGATCAGGGCGCCGATCCGCGCCGCTACCTCTGCCTGAGGAACATTGCAGAACGCGTCAGGCCGGTTCTTGTAGTCCCAGTCGGGCATGCCGGAATCGTGGTAGCCGAGCAGTTCGAGTTCGGCGACACCGAGAATCTTGGCCGATTCCCGCAGTTCGGCCAGCCTGGTCTGGGCCACCGCAGCCTCGTCATGGCCGTCCAGTCCTGGCTTGACGCCATCGGCCGCGTCTCCGAACTCCCCGTTTGTACAGGTCACAACGATCGTCCGGACACCTTCGTCGGCGTACCTGGCCAGGACGCCGCCGGTGCTCGACGCCTCGTCGTCGGGGTGCGCGTGTACTGCCATCAGGGTCAGAGTCTCTGCCATGCTCCCAGCCTGCCCGAACCGGTCGTGTGGTACGAACAGATTGGCGGCCGGCGCTAGCCAGCCGCAGCCCGGCGGGCGCGATACGCGGCGACGTGCAGGCGGTTGCCGCAGGTCCGGCTGTCGCAGTAGCGGCGCGAACGGTTACGGGACAGGTCCACGAATACTTCCCGGCAGGTAGGCGACGCGCAGCTGCGTAGCCGGTCGCTTTCGCCTGTCACCACGAGTTCCGCGAGGCCGAAGGCGAGGTGGGCGGCGATCCGGTCGGCCAGCGGCGCGGCGGGCCGTGAGACGTGAATATGCGGGCTGCGGCCGTCATGCGCGACCACCTGCGGGACGGCTCCGGTCTTCGTGAGCAGGGCATTCAGCATCTCAATCGCGGCAGTGTCGTCGCCCGCGTCGCAGGCCGCGGCGATGGCGTCCAGCCGGGCTCGATGCGCGCGCAGCCGCGCCACGTCCCGCGGTACGGCCGGACACCCGTGGAAGGCGTAGCGATCACCTATCGCCTGCACCTCGGCCACGCCACGCAGGCTGTCCCCGGCGCTGGACCTACCGGTGTTGATCAGCTCGACGCAGGCCGTCAGCGCTTCAAGGTGGTCAGCATCAAAACCACTTTGACTCCTGTCCGGCCGCTCTCGTACAGTGGACGGCATGTCAGGATCGTACGCTGAAACGGTCATTACCAGCAACGACCCAGGCCAGACGATCGCTGACCGTCAGCCCATCTTGCTGGCCGGCCTCGGCGCGGCCTGCATCTCCGCCTCGGCCGTCCTGGTCAAGCTGGCGGGCACGGGTACCGCCACCACCGCGTTCTTCCGGTGCTTCCTCGCACTGCCCGTGCTCATCACGCTGGCCGTGCTTGAAGCGCGGCGGCACGGGACACGGCCGCTGGCCGCCCGGCTCGGGGCGGTCCTGGCGGGCCTGTTCCTCGCTATCGATCTGGTGCTGTGGAATCACGCCATCACCGAGGTCGGGGCCGGGATCGCCACGGTGCTCGGGAACCTCCAGGTGCTGTTCGTCGCCTTCGCGGCCTGGGCTGCGTTCGGGGAGCGCCCGGGACGCCGGTTCCTGATGGCGCTTCCCGTCGTCATGGCGGGCGTCGTGCTGGTATCCGGCATGATCGGGGGCACCTCGCGCGGCATCCACCCGCTCGCCGGAATCGGGTATGGGATAGGCACCTCGGTCGCCTACGCCGGTTTCCTGCTCATCCTGCGCCAGACATCGGCCGGCACGCCGCATGCCGCAGGCCCGCTCGCGGAGGCCACCGCTGGCGCCGCGCTCGGCTCGCTGCTGCTCGGCCTGATCTTCGGCGGCCTGCGGCTGGAAATGCCGTGGCCGTCCTTCGGGTGGCTGCTGCTGTTGTCGCTGACCAGCCAGACAATCGGGTGGCTGCTGATCACGTCGTCGCTGCCCAGGCTGCCCGCGGCGCTGTCGTCGCTGCTGCTCCTCCTTCAGCCGGCCGCGGCGCTGCTGCTGGCCGCCGCCGTGCTGGGCGAGCGGCCCAGCCTCTTTCAGCTGGCCGGGGCCCTGCTGGTCTGCGGGGGCGTGCTGGCGGTGAGCCGGTCCGCGTCCGCGCGGCGCGGCCTTCATGATTCACATTCAGATTCAGAACGAAACGCAGCGGCCAGTCCCGTCATCCTCCCGGCGCACCACCCCGCGCATCATGCCCCGGTGCCAGCAGCACCGGATTTCCCGCGGCGAAACCCGTTGCATGCCACCCTTGAGCCGTGAAGTGCCCACGAGCCGCGATGTGGACGAGCGGGGGATGCGGAAGGTGAAAGATGGCGACCCTGGATGATGCGATCGCGATCGGCCGGCGTGAGCGGTTCCTGGCCGTGGTCTCGACCGTGCGGGCCGACGCGACGATCCAGTCGTCGGTCATCAGTGCCGGAGTCCTGGCGCATCCGGTAACCGGCGAGCAGGTCGTGGGATTTGTCACCTACGGCCGGGCCAAGATCGCGAACCTGCGGGCCCGCCCGCAGGTCACGGTCAACTTCCGGGCCGGCGGCGAATGGGTGAGCGTCGAGGGCCGTGCCGAGCTGTCCGGGCCGGGCGACCCGTACCCGGGCGTAGATCAAGAACGGCTCCGGCTGCTGCTGCGCGAAATCTTCCAGGCGGCCGGGGGTAGTCACGATAACTGGGCCGTCTACGACCAGGTCATGGCCGAGCAGCAGCGGGTCGCCGTCCTGGTCACCCCCACCCGGGTCTACAGCAACTGAGGAGCCCGGCTCGTCCGGTAATGTCGGTGAATCGGATCTCCCGCCGCTGACAGTGCCGCACCGACCGCGCACGGGGCGCAGGCCGACGGCCGACCGGCCGTCCCGGCTGCGGGGCTACGGGCGGCCCGGGCCGCCGTAACCGCGTACTTCTGCATGTTCGGCGTCGTCCTCGCGGTCTGGATCACGCGCATCCCGGCGATCAAGGCGCGATTGCGGCTCAGCGACGGCGTGCTCGGCATCGCGCTGTTCGCCATCCCGGCCGGGCTGCTCCTTGTCACCCTGGTGGTGGGCCGGCTGGTGGACAGGTTCGGCAGTGCCAGGGTGACCCGGGTGGCAGGCATCTGCATGCCGCTGTCCCTGATCCCCCCGGCGCTGGCAGGCGGCCTCGCTCCGCTGATGGCGGCGTTGTTCGTGTTCGGCGCCTCGGCGGGCGCGCTGGATGTGGGGATGAACGCGAACGGGGTCCTTGTCGAGCGGGCCCGCGGTCGCCCGGTCATGACGTCCCTGCACGCCGGTTACAGCATCGGCGCGCTCGTGGGAGCGGTGCTCGGTGGCCTGTTCGCCGGGGCCGGGATCGGCCCCCTGCCAACCTTCCTCATCGTTGGGCTGCCGTCCGCTGCCGTGGCCGCGGCCAGCGGCCGGTGGCTGATCACCGAGCGTGCCGCACAGCGGGCGGATGACCCGCGCCAGGCGGCAGACCCGGCCGCGGCGGCAGACCCGGCCGCGATCCAGCAGCGGGCTGCTCTCGGTGACCAGGCGCCGCGGCAGCGCCGGAGCGGCCGGCCGCTCCGGCCTCGCGTGCTGATCCTCCTACTCGGTACGGTCGGCCTGTGCGGCCTGCTCGTCGAGGGCGCCGCCGCCGACTGGAGCGCTGTCTACCTGCGCGACAATCTCGGCACCTCCGCCGGGTTCGCGGCGGCGGGGTTCGCCGCGTTCGCCCTCGCGATGACGGCCGGGCGGCTGCTCGGCGACCGGCTGGCGGCCCGGTTCGGCCCAGCGCAGCTCATCCGGGTCAGCGGGCTGGTGGCCGCGGCCGGGCTGGCGGGCGGCCTCATCAGCGACAACCCGGTGGGCAGCGTCATCGGGTTCGCGGTCTTGGGGGCGGGCCTGGCGTGCATCGCCCCGCAGGTCTTCCTGGCCGGCGGGACGGCTGACCCGGCCCGGCCCGGCCACGGCCTGGCCCGCGTCGTGGGCATGAGCTACCTGGGGATGGTCAGCGGGCCGGTCCTGATCGGTGCGGCGGCCACCCTGGTCGGGCTGCGCGTCGCGCTCGGCATCCCGGTGCTTCTCGCCCTGTGCGTCGCCGCGCTCGCCTGGGTACTCACCCCGCGCGAGGCTGCTCCGGCCGTCCGGACGTAACCGCCAGCGACGCGACCCCCAGAAACCTCCTTCCAAACGAATTCCGCCAGCCAGTAAGTACGTAATGATGGCTTCATGCGCGCTGTGGTGGTCGAAGAGCACGGTGGACCGGAAGTCCTCAAGTCCAGCGACTGGCCTGCCCCGAGCCCCGGCCCCGGCCAGCTGCTGGTCGAGGTGGCAGCGGCCGGGGTCAACTTCATGGATATCTACCAGCGGGAGGCCCGGCCGCCTTACCGCGGCAGCCTGCCCTACGTGCCCGGTGCTGAGGGGGCCGGAACGGTCACGGCCGTCGGACCGGGCGTGTCCGGCTTCGCGCCGGGTGACCCGGTCGCCTGGGCAGGCGTGCCAGGCTGCTACGCGGAGCAGGTCCTCGTCCCCGCCGATCGCGCCGTTCCCGTCCCTCCGGGGGTGGAACTGGAGGTCGCGGCGGCCGCCATGTTGCAAGGTCTGACCGCCCACTACCTGTGCCACAGCACCTACCCGGTCGCACCGGGCGATCCGGTCGTCGTGCACGCGGCGGCGGGCGGGGTCGGCCTCCTGCTCACCCAGATGGTCGTGATGCGCGGTGGCATCGTGATCGCGACCACCTCCAGCGCCGCCAAGGCAGTGCTGGCCAAGGAGGCAGGCGCCGGCCACGTGACCGGCTACGACGACTTCACCGAGGTGGTGCGGGAGGTCACCGGCGGGTCTGGCGCGGCGGTGGTCTACGACGGTGTCGGTCAGGCGACCTTCGACGCCAGCCTGGCGGCCCTGCGCCCGCGCGGGTACATGGTCCTGTACGGGGCGTCCAGCGGCCCCGTGCCGCCATTCGACCTGCAGCGGCTCAACACTGGTGGGTCGTTGTATGCCACCCGGCCGACGCTGGTGCATTACATCGCCAGCCGCGACGAGCTGCTTCAGCGGGCCGATGACCTGTTCACCTGGATCAAGAACGGCCAGCTCACGGTGCGCATCGGCGGCCGGTACCCGCTGGCGGAGGCAGCCCGGGCACACGACGACCTGGCGGCACGACGCACCACAGGGAAACTGCTCCTGCATCCGCGCTGACTGCCAGCCGGGCAACGGATCAGCCGGGGTATCGGGCGCCGTTGAAGTTGACCCGCAGCGAGTAGAGCGAGCTCGTGGCGCAGATCACGAGAACCGGTCCTCCCTGACCAGGACGCCGAGCAGCCAGCCCACCACGCCGACGATGATGGCCCCCCAAAACGCGGGCCAGAACCCGGTGATGTGGAACGGCAGCGACAGCCTGCCCGCGGCCCAGCTGGCCAGCCAGAGCAGCAGGGCGTTGACGACCAGGCCGATCAGGCCGAGGGTCAGGACGTAGAACAGGCAGCCGATCGCCTTGACGATGGGTTTCAAGATTGCGTTGATCACGCCGAAGATGACCGCGACGACCACCAGGGTCGCCACCTTCGCGACCGTGCTCCCTGGTCCCAGGACGATGCCCGGGACCACGGCCGTCGCGACGGCGAGGGCGGCGGCGGTGATAACCGCCCGAATCAGGATATGCATGAGGCAATCCTGGCATGGGGGGCGGCTGGCTGGCCCGTGGCGCCCGGATCATGCCCGTACGCGAAGCCGGGGGCAGATCGCGGCTAATCAGGTGGAAACGTAATTCTTAAGCCATTTAGTAATTTGAATTGCGTTCCCATTCATGCTTTGACTGGACATCTATACGTCGTCCATGCGATGCTGACAAAGGAGCAAGTTAGTGCAGTGGCTTACGGGTGAGGCATGCTCGTTGGCCTGCATGCGGGGAGGATGAGGGCGTTTAGCGCACTCTTCCCAGGGGGAGTGACAACTGTGAGATCTGCCCGGAGTCGGTGACTTGCGGGCGTAATAAGCCGTGGCCGGGCGTGCCGCCTCGCCCGGACGGCGGTGGCAAGGGGGGAGTGCCGTGGGCTGTGTATGGCAATCGGCGGATGCTCCTGACCGCAGATTCGCGGATGCGCGGGTGCATCAGCGTTTCTCGCCACGGCACCGCCGGCCACCCAGGTTGCTCAGGATTGTCCGTGGGACGCCGCCCGCCATGACGAGGATGCGGGACCGGCTATTTCCCCCACCTGAAATGCACGAAGAGCCGGCCGAAGTTCTTTGAGTCTTTCTCGACCCGGTGATAGAGCGCCTTGATTTCCTTCTGTTCAAGGAACCTGAGCACGTGCTTCTTGAGCTGTCCCGAGCCCTTGCCGGAAATGATCTCCACGACCGGAGCCTTCTTCTCCACGGCCTCGTTGATGATCGCAAGCAGGGCCCGGTCGATGTCCTGGCCCCGGTTGTAGATCTCGTGCAGGTCTAGCTTTAGCTTCATGGAGCCCGTCTCCGATCCACGACTGGCTCAACCGTACGCGCCAGGAGGTACCCGATGCTTTTCGGGCAGGAGCATGTACAGCGTTACATCGAGACCGGCGGCAAGGAGGGTCACGACTGGCAGGGCACCTCGGTCCTGATCCTGACCACGACCGGCAGGCGGACCGGCCGCAAGCACGCCACCCCCCTCATCTACCAGGAGCACGACGGCAGCTACCTGGTGGTTGCCTCCAAAGGCGGTTCCGCTGCCCCGCCCGCCTGGTACCTAAACCTGCAGGCCGACCCCGAAGTCGAGGTCCAGGTGTGGGGCGAGCGGTTCGCTGCCCGCGCGCGCACCGCCACTAACGAGGAGAAGCCCGCACTCTGGCGGCTGATGACGCGGGTCTGGCCCGCCTATAACGACTACCAGCAGAAGACAGACCGGGCCATTCCGGTCGTGGTGCTCGACCGGGTGGACACGTCCGGCTAGCCGGACGCCAGCTGGAGCCGGCTTATGATCTGCTGGGCAATCTGCTCCGGGGTGCCGACGGCAGGCAGCACCAGGATTCGTTCTGCTGGCTGGGGGTTTTCCAGGTCGGCGAGCTGGCTGGCCAGCAGGTCCGCGCGGAAGAAATGGCCGTGCCGGGCGGCCAGCCGGGCGGCCAGCAGGTCGCGGTCGACGTCGAGGAAGACCATGCGGACCGCCGGGCGGCCCGCCAGCAGCAGGTCCCGGTAGCTGCGCTTGAGGGCGGAGCAGGCGACTACGGCGGACTGGCCCGCGGCGATGCGCTCGTCTATGACCGCCGCGACCGCCGCCAGCCAGGGCCAGCGGTCCTCGTCGGTGAGCGGCACGCCGGCCCGCATCTTGGCGATGTTGGCCGCCGGATGCAACGAGTCGCCGTCGGTAAAAGGCCAGGCCAGCCGCCTGGCCAGCGACTCGCCGACCGTCGTCTTGCCACTTCCCGAGACGCCGGACAGAACCACGATCATGCCTGGCCAGGGTACCCGCGCCTATCGCCTCGCAGGGGCGTCGCCGCCGTCCGGGCCTGCCGTCACCAGGAGATGTCATGCGCCTGCGCCGACCTCTGGCGCTTTCCATGGGCATCTGCGCCCTCGCGGCCGGCACCAGCGGCCCGGGCGCCTCCACGGCCGACGTTGGAGGCGGCGCGGCCACTCCAGCCGTGCTGATCAGCCCGGGCCTGGTGCACGCCACCAGTGCGGTGCGGGCGCCTCCGACCACCGCGTACTGCGAGCAGCACTACAAGATCGCGTGCTATCAGCCGGGCCGGCTGGTACCCGACCTGCGGCACCAGTGAGGCGACCCCGCTGTTCGCCGGTATCGTCGCGCTCGCCGACCAGATCGCCGGTCACCCGCTCGGGCTGATCAACCCGGCGCTGTACGCCCTTTCCGCGAGCCACGCCCCCGGTATCGCGGACGTGCTGAAGGGCAACAACACGGTCTCCTTCCAGCAGGGTGGCAAGCGCGACATCGTCAAGGGATTCAGCGCGCTCCCCGGTTATGACCTCGCGTCCGGGGTCGGCCCGGTGGACGCGGCCCGGTTCGTCTTCGAACTCGCCAGGCTGGCAGGCCACAAGCGGTAGGACGCCGCCAGCGTGGTCCCGGGCGATCAGGATGACAAGGAGCCTTGAGCCATGCCTCCACGTCCATCATCGGCGGCCTGACCCTGCCTCTTACCCCTCCCCGGGCAGGATGGCGGACCTTCGGCTGACTGCCTCCGCCTCTCATTGACGCCAGTGACGAAGTATCGTACTTTGGGAATGGTTCGTATAGAACGGTTCATCCAGAACTGAACTTAGCCGGGGCCGCGCCCGGAGCAGGCGATCGACCAAGGAGATCGAATGCGATGACTTTGCAGGAGAAGGTCGCCCTAGTCACCAGGCCTCGCAAGCGCGCACCTCTCGCGGGCGGTGGCGCGGACGGAAACGAGCGGCTCACCGCGGCCACGGCGCCGTCCTGCTTCTGCTGTTTGTCGTCCAGATCGTGACCATCCTGCAGATAAATAAGCTGCTCACGCTGCACTTCTTCATCGGCATGCTGCTCCTTGGGCCGGTCACGCTGAAGGTCGTATCAGCCTGCTACCGGATGGTCCGGTATTACGTTGGCGCCGCTGACTACCGCAAGAAGGGGCCGCCGGCGACGGCAATGCGCATACTGGGCCCGTTCGTGCTGGTCACGTCGCTCAGTGTGCTCGGCTCGGGGGTCGTGCTGGCCTTCACCGGGCCGAAAGCCGGGCCATGGCTCATGCTGCACAAGGCGACGTTCGTGTTATGGGCCACCGTCATGGCCGTGCACGTGCTGGTCTACGTTAGGCGCCTCCCCCGGCTCATCGGCCCCGACATGCGGGTCAGGGTCGGCCACGACCCGACCCGGGAGGTTCTGGCCGGTCGGCCGGAGCGCTGGCTGCTGCTGGCCGGGTCGATCGCCTTCGGCCTGATCATCGCCGTCCTCACCCTGCGCCTGGCCGCCCCCTGGGTGGCCTGGCTAAGCCTGCCCGGGCCCCACTAGGCCTCGTAGTCGAAGATCAGGGCCAGGGCATCGGCCAGCTTGCGCATCGTTTTGTCGGCTAGTTGGCCGATGGGCTCCCTGGACAGCCTGTCCCTGCGCACCCGTACCGAGGAGTAGGACTCGAGGTGCCCGGCAATGGGATCGTCCGGGCGGAGCGCAACCACATAGGGTGTCTCAGTGAGGTCCGGCCGGTCGCTGACCTTGACCACCAGAGGGTGGCCCGTGATCGCGTTGAATCCGTCATTGCTGACGATGGCGACGTAGCCGTCCCGGCCGAGTCCTTTGTAGGCGTAGACGTCACCACGGTTCACGCGGCGCCCTTACCAGCGCCGGGTGGGAAATCCCCCGCGTTGGCCTCGGCCCACTCGGCCCAGGCATGCCCCGTCTCACGGTCGGCCTCCGCGATGGCGGCGGCCGCATCACGCTGGATCTTCTCGCGAGCGGCCCGGGTCATCCAGGCCGACATGGACAAGCCGGCCCGGTCAGCTTCGGCCTTGGCCTGCCGGAAAGCTCGCTCACCCATGCTGATGCTAAAAGTCTTCACAGCCATGCTCATAAACTTATCAACAACGTTCCTACGAATATGGCCGGAACGCCCAACGGGGGAGTGGCTCCGGAGCATCCTGTCACAGAGGCAGCCCTCGCGGCGCCGTCGCTGTAGTTCTCCGTGGCGGTCCACCGCCGGGGGCGGCCATCGGTCTAGAGTTCGGTTGCGGGCATAGGGGACAGGGAGGCGGTTGATGGCGCGGAGGTCCCGGACCTATACCTCGGTCGAGGTGTGCGCCGGGGCTGGCGGTCAGGCAGTCGGCCTGGAGGCAGCGGGATTCGAGCATCTGGCGCTCGTCGAAATCGACCCGGACGCCTGCGAGACATTGCGCCGCAACCGCCCTAACCCCGCCCGCGACGGGCTGCGGCCCTCCGGGCCGACCCGGCGCGACGGTCCGGCATTCAGCACAGGGATTACCACCGCCTGCAGCGCACCCTAGGCAGTCCGCGACGACTATCTCCGGTCTGCCGTGACGAGCGCACGAGCAGTGCTCACCGTCGTTGCTGGGCCATCGACGATTCGTGACCTCGTTTCCCCGGCCCGGGTTCACCGAGTGACGTACGTTGCTCGCCTAGTCATCGTCGGGTTCGCCAAAGCAATCGCTCGCAAATCCCCCATAGAAGCGTCCAAGTGCGGAAATGTCTGGCGAGGGGAGTCCAACGGCCCGATTCCGGTCCTAGCGCCGAAGACGGCTGGGGTCCGGGATCGCCAGAAGCCCGGACGGCCGCAAGCGCTCGTCTCCACTCGCGGCCAAAGAGGCTGACTACGAGACACGAGGACGGACGAACCATCCATAACTTCGCCGACAGGACTCTAGCGTCAACGGGTACATCAAAGAGAGCTAGCTGATTGGTGGGCGGGGCAGCGAGACACCGAGACACCGAGCGCATACCGATGCGTCGCGCTGCGGCGAGCCAATCCGGGCCGGCGATGCCTGCATTTAAACAAGGATAACGCTGCGCGGCAAGGGAGACCTATCCGAGCAAGCGGCCCGGGCCCACTGCAGCTTGTCTGTTCACCTGACGGACGGGTCGACGGCGGAACGCGGCGATCAGCAGGCGCGCGAGCACGGACAACCGGACGTACTTCGTCACTGCCACTTCTGTGCCGTTACGAACGGGGAGCCGCGGTCATCGTGCCGGCTAATGTCTGTTTCGTGCCAGCGCCAACCTTCGCTCGTAGCCTCCTAGGCTGGAAGCACAGCGGCAAAAACAGGCTCGGCTGGGAGCAGGTCCCTAACAACGCCGACATCGATAGCCGTGAGAGCTTGCAGCTCAGCTCAGCCATGCTGAAGTCGCTGTCTGCCCATACTGGTCAGGACCTCCCGCCACCCCCGCTGAGCCCTGGTGCGCAGCTAGAGGAAGCCGTACGAATAGACCTAGCACAAGAATTGGAAGCCCGAGACAATTCGCGCCATTGGACGGCCCGGCGGGGGGCCCTCGTGACCGACTACAGCCAGTATGTCCACCTGCTGCACCTTAACCAGCTAGTGATCGATAACCCAACGCTGTCAGTTACCATTGGTCAGGACTACCTCATCAAGCCCGACGTCCTGATCGGCCTCGAAGATGTGCCCACGGTCAACGGTCTGCCGCTGCTACACGCCGCTGTCTCATGCAAGTGGACTATCCGCTCCGACCGGGTTCAGAACATCCGGCACGAAAATAATCAGATGGTGCGCCACCGCCGTGGTCGACAGCCGCACCTGGTCGCTGTCACAGCTGAACCGCTGCCAAGCCGTCTCGCCGCGATCGCCCGCGGCACAGGTGAGGTCGATGCTGTATATCACATCGCCTATGACGAGCTCCACGCAGCCGTCCAGGCATCGAACAACGCCGGGCAGCAGTCAGCTTGGGAGGAGATCACCGGGCAAGAGCGATTGCTCAACTACAACCTGCTCGGCGAACACCTCGCCTCCTGGTAATAGCTATGCGTTGCTGTGGGGCGACCGTGCCTGACCCGCCGAAGCTGCCAGAGCCAGATAGCGAACAGATCGCTGCGCTTGTCGGATCGACGACGCAAAGATTGCTCTACAGCTTTTTGTACCGGCGGCGTGACAATCCGCCGACAATGGTCGAGCTGCGCTTTTTTGTTGCGAACGCGCTTGGTGAGGACCAATCCAATACTGATCGCCGCGTCCGCGAGCTGCGACGGTACTTCGAAATTAAGCCGGTGCGGATCGACAACGAGAGTAGATACCTGCTCCAAGGGTGGTCGGCGACACGGCCGTCCAACATAGGCGTTGCGGTCAGCCTGCGGCGCCGGGCCGAAGTGCTGGCGCCGCAACGATGCGCGCAGTGCGGTCGGAAGCCGCTTGAGGATCATGTCAAACTCGTGGTGGACTACAAAGTGCCCCTGTCATGGGGCGGAGACAACGAACCTGAGAATCTACAGCCGCTCTGCGAGGAGTGTAACGCCGGTAAACGTGATTACTTCCGCTCGTTCGAAGCTTACGCCGAGCAGATTCGGGCGGCAATTGGCTACGACGAACCGCAAAAGCGCATCGGCGAGCTACTCAGAGCGTTCGACGGCGGCTGGGTCCGCTCGGACCTACTCGGCATCGTTGCCAGCGCCAATAACTTCCAAGAGGACTGGCAACGCCGAATGCGTGACCTGCGATTCCTGGGCTGGGATTACAAACATGAGAAGCGGTATGACGAAGGCTCGCGGGTGTGGACTTATTACCGCCTGACGAAGTCAGCTGTCTGGCCGGAGAACATCTCGCAGGCCATCCGGGCTGAAGAGGCTAAGCGAAAGGCGCTAAAGAAAGGCCTGTCAGCTGGCCCGGGCTAGACGGAGCGGCTTGGATCGCGCGCCATCGAGTGCTGCTTTGATCTGGACTCCGATAGCCTGTGCGACCGGGGGCGGGAACGCGTTGCCGATCTGACGGTACTTGGAAGTTTTGCGTCCAAAAAATTTCCAGCTGGCATCAAAGCCCTGAATGAGGGCAACCATCTCGCAGGTCAGACGTGGAAGATAGTCATTCGGGGCATCAGCAGGAGGCGCGTCCTCGGCGATACTGCGGCCTTCCACGCCGAGCCGCAGCCAGTCCGCTCGGGCGCGGGTCGGCCCGAGATCAGGGCCCCCGTGTTTGCGCGAACCACCCACGATCGTCGGGGCGATGCTGTTGGCCCGCTTGGCCCATGCTTTGGCACCCGGCCAGCCGTTGGCGGCCATTAGCGGATACAGAACCTCACCCACCTTTGGAGGAGTACTCGTTGGCGTCGGCCAGGTGAAGTGCGCAGCATACCGACGTTTGATCGCGACAAGCACGAACCGCGGCCGCAGCTGCGGAACGCCATACTCGCAAGCGTTAAGCACCTGCCAATGAATCTCGTAACCGAAGCCTTCAAGCTCGTCGATCACAGCTTGGCGGTAGTCGGAGAATTTGCGCTCAGCGAGCCCTTTGACGTTCTCCAGCATGACGGCCGCCGGGCCGACTTCCCGCACGAGCCGAAGCGCTTCAGGGAACAAGTCCCGCTCATCCGCAGCACCGAGCTGACCACCCGCCACGGAGAACGGCGGGCACGGCACCCCACCCGCCAGGAGATCAACGCCGTGGAACTGTGCACCGTCCAGGTTCCGGACGTCGTCCTCGACGACGTTCCAGTAACGCCGGTTCAGGCGTAGCGTCTCAGCCGCATCCGAGTCGATCTCGAGCGCTAGGGCATGGCCGAAACCTGCGAGCTCCAAACCACGCGACTGACCACCAGCGCCAGCACAAATCTCAAGACACGTCAGTTCTGACACGTGCTCGCTCCTTGCGGCCAGTGCTGAGGTAATCCGACTTCTTCGAACAGGTGTGCGATGACTCATCCTGGCACACGTTCGTCGCCGAGGCTAGTGGGGCACGCGACTACAGGTCGCAGCGTATCGGTTTCGAGGGACGGTGCTGGGAGCCGCACCGAAGCCTAGACGATCAAATTGGTGCGATCCGACGGACCTCACGCCAGGCGCTCTCCTCCCCAGCAAGCTGGCTGGCGGTGGGGTCAAGAATCGGGAAGTTCCGCGAAGCCTGGCCGAGCAGTCTCAGAGGTGGAGGTTGCGGTGGCCGCAGTATGAGCGTCCCGAGTCTGTCAGACGGCCATGCTGTGATTTACGTGGCCACCACTCACGTCCTGAGGGAGCAGTATGTTCCCAACTTCGTCGCTGTCAGGCAGCATCACGATCCCTAGCGATGCCACCTTCTGGATGCCGAAACCAGAGGACATCGACGAAGATGGAATCGGCGCGTTTTTTCACAATACCTGGCTGATCAAAGACGTGCCCGTCCGCGAGGCTCGGCAACTGAGGAAAGAGGAACGCCGCATCGCGGAGGTTGTGGGTCACATGGCGACCACAGCCGAGGACTTTGATCGTCTAGCTCATGCTGTCGAAGACGGCTACGACCCTGACGAGGACTATGACCTGACCGCCACCGAACGAGCAGAACTTGATGAGTTCCTATCGGACGATGAAGATGAAGCTCCGGCGCTTGAGTCCCTCGAACTCGGGGTCGCAGGTCTCGTTTACGCGCTTGCCACCGTTCGCATCATTCCGGCTGCAAGCTGTAGGGGGCATCCGGGTGATCGGGCCTGGTCCGACGCGCCAGTCGTACTGTTCGCCACGACAGAGTACCGCGCTAAGGCGCTGCAACCACTCGTCGAAGCCACCGACTGCCGGTTCGGCATCGACACAGCTCGACGCGACCTGCTCGCCGTCGCGGGGCGGTCGATACTCAACACGATGGCCTTGGCGGATGCCGTGCTCGGATCCCGCCATACATTCGTGCAGCCGAGGCCGCTCCGCCGTACTCGGCCCGGGCGCGCACATGATCAAGAAGGGCTGTTCTAGCGGCCTTCCGATCTTCCCGGGGCCCAGGCCGCCCTGCTGCAAGGCTTTCCGCCCGGCTGGGACATCCCCGGCCGCAAGACCGCCGCGTACCGGCAGGTAGGCAACGCGTTCCCGCCTCCGGTCGCGGAGGCGATGGGCCGGAGTATCGCGTCAGCCCTGGCCCAGGCCGACGACGCGGCCGCAGCCTTAACGCTGCACCAGCATGAGCGTCGCGTCTTGTGCCCCTCATAGGGGGCGCGCAGGGACCACAGCGGGAAGCCACGCAGACGAGGAACCACACGGGCCAACACCGGCGCGGAAACCTGGTTCAGTTGCGGGCTACGCCCAGATGTCTCGGCCGTCATTCCACAGTGACTGCATATGCAGGGCGAACCGGTCGAATACGCCGTCGTCCTGGCGGCGGCGGAAGTGAAAGGCCGGCGAGTTGTGCCCAACCAGGTTCGCCAGGTGTGGGGTGATGATCATGTCGTCGTCGAACGCGAACACCGACAACGCGATGTGCCGGTCGGAGAACCGTGCCTCGATCCCGTCTGTCCCACGTAGCTTGCGCAGCTCGTCCAGGGTCACCGCGATCCGGGTCGACACCGTCAGGGACGTGGCCTCCACCTCCTCACGATGCCGGGTCACCTCGCTGTCGGGGTCTCCGACCAGAAACCGGACGCGGCAGCCCTGGGAGGCCTTCCGGCGCAGGGCAGCGCCGAGGTTGGGCTGCTCGATCCACAGGAAATAGCTGGTGTAGCCCGCGAATGTGATCTCGCTCTTCGCGTCGGTGATCAGCCTGCGCCACAGCGATGCCGGGCACGCCGACCGGTACGGGTAGACCGCCGCGACCTCACGATCGGGTCCTGTCTTGATCGTGGCGCGGATCGCCTCGGGCCAGAGCACGGCCTCGTCAACCTCCAGAACTTCGCACGCGGCCCAGCGGTGGCGGGGATGCGGGACACGGGAGTCCTGCACCCAGCGGGCGACAGTCTTCTCGTCCACCCCGATTCGCCGCGCAAGAGCCTGCTCAGTCATCTTCGCATCAGTCATCGCTTGGCGAAGTGCCAGGTTTGGCACGGTTCCGACCCCTCCCGGACACTTCGGACGTTTCCGCAACTGTAGCCAAGAACGTTCTTCCCGTCCACGGAACGGCGTACCAACGACCGCCGCGCCCAGTTACACATTGATGCATCACAAATGCTCACTGCACACAAGCGCCGCTCAGTCAAATACCGCCTGCCTTTAGAAGCCCATGCCTGCCATGCCAGGTGGGGAACTCCCACGCAACCACAGCCCGGGGACGATCAATGCACAAGCCCGCCACGCGGGAAGCCGCCGCACCTCCGCTCACCTGGTCCCGCGCCTTCCCTGGACATCCTGATCAGGTCCGTGAGGCTCGCGCGTTCCTGCGCGCGGCCCTGGACGGCTGCCCAGCAGCCGACGACGCCGTGCTCTGTGTGTCGGAATTAGCCGCGAACGCCGTGCTGCACAGCGACTCCCGGAAGCCAGGTGGCACGTTCACCGTCCGCGCCGAAATCCACCACGGCGACTACGTCTGGGTCGAGGTCGAAGACAACGGCGGCAGGTGGAACCAGCACGCCCACCGCGACGGCCGCCCGCACGGCCTCGACATCGTCCGCGCCCTTGCCACCGAATCGGGCATGGACGGCGACCCCATCACCGGCTGGGCCGCCTGGGCCAGGTTCGACGTGCCCCCGAACCCCGCCAGCCACCCCAGCCACAGCAGCGGCGGCACCGCTGCGGCCCGCGATCCCGCCCCAGGCGCGACGACCATAACCAGCGCCGGGCAGGCACTGACTGGCCTGCACGACGCCCTCGCCGCCCTGGGCATCACCACCACCGGCATCCCCCTCACCCGCCACAACGGCAAGCTCCACCCCGAACGCGGCCCGGCCATCGGCTACCACGGCGGCCTGTACTGGTGGCCCGCCCGCCGTCGGCACACCAGCCGGCCCGTCTACGCCATCCACGACGCCACCGACCCAGCCGGCGCCGCCCGCCGAATCGCCCCGCACCACCAGCCCGCCACCCTGGCAGAGCACTGACCATGCCCGCCACCATCCCCGGCAGCCCGCACCCCACCGCCAACGACACCGAAGTCACTCCGGTGTCGCCCCAGCGACAGCTAAGCCACTGCGGTGCCGTCCACCAGGGCTGGTTCCAGCACCTGCAAGCACTCGAAGACGCGATCGCCTACCGGCGTGCCCGCGCCAGCGCCCCATGCCCCGACTGCACCGCCGATGGCCGGAGATGTGACGACCACACCTGCGACCTGCAGTTGATCGCCGCCTACCAGCAGACGGCCATCGCCGCCATCGGGGAAGTGTCGGCACGCGTCCACGCCCCCCGCACCGCGATCAAGGAAGTCTGCCCAGCCACTGGAACGCCGTGACATGTCCGCTGAGCCGAACCAGGATCCGCATGACCCCCAGGTGATTCTCAGGGATCTGCCTGAGCAAGAGCGCGGTCAGTTCCTTCGCCAGTACCACGAGGCCGTGGACGCTGCGCATGATCCTGCCGGCTCACGACAGCTTCAGCGGCTCCTGCATGCGTGGAGGCTCACCGTCATCGCCACCAGCCGAGTCGGCTACTACGAGGAGCTCGAAGCGGTGCGGGACGGGACTGCGCGGACGATACCGGCAGATGAAGCCATCCCGGGCTGGCAGGAGCGACTGGCGGCGGCGCGGGCTCAAAGGCGGTGACATGCCGGGCCCGCGGCGGTGCCCAGAGGCACGTCGGGGTGACGTCAAATGTCGGCCTTGTGACAGGCGCGGGTAACTGACCTAAGGCCTAACTAACTAGGCTGCGCCGGTCAAGTGCTTCGCAGTGCGGCGGCCGACTGGACCAGCCCATGCCGCTCCAGCTGGCCGAGCACGTCCGCCACTGTTTTCGGCCGCCTCTTGCGTGAATCGGCCATCTGCTGGACGCAGGCGAAGACGGGCCTGGCGTCAATGCTGATCTGGTCGAGCACGAAGTCATCAGGTGACTTCGCCTCGATGTTCCATGGCGCGAGATCCTCCGGAGGGAAGTCGCGCAGGTTTGCGGTGACGATGACCTGGGCTCCCGCCTTGATGGCAGCTGCGAGCACGTGCCGGTCGTCCGGATCCGGGAGTTTCAGGCCTTCCATCAGCGGCTCGTAGCCGACGACCAGGCAGTCCGGCACCGACTCATTGATGAGCCCACGCAACCGGCTGAGCCGCTCCTCCGGGATGTCCGGACGGTTCGCCGCTAAGCGCGCCAAGCGCCTCGTCCACGATCTGCAGGGTCCACTTGGCTTGGACCAGCCCGGTTCCCGCTATCCGGATGTGCAGGTCGCGCAATGCGTCGGGATAAAGCACGTTGGCGTCGTAGACGACGACGAACGGCACAGCTCACGCCTCCTCGAGTTCCTCGCTGAGCTCGGCCATCTGGTCGAGGACGTGACGGCGGTGCTGGTTATCCCGGCGCTTGTATTCGAGCAAGTCCGCGAACGCGATCCGCCGGTGGGTGCCGACCATCTCGTAGGGGATCGCGCCGGCCTCCAGCAGCCCGATCAGGTACGGCCGGGACACGTTCAGTAGGTCGGCGGCCTGCTGGGTGGTCAGCATCGCATTGTCAGGCATGATCTGGACGCCCTGGCCCTTCGCCAGGAAACCCAGAACCTGGGCGAGCATGACCGCAGCGGCGCGAGGTACTACGAGCGCATCATCGTTGCCCACCTCGACGTGGACCTCGATCGGCTTGTCGTCCGGATGAGTTGCCAGATACTCCCTGATACGGCGCGCAGCCCGGTTAGCTAGCTCGACATCAACTTCCCCCGGCCTGATCGCGCTGATGTTTCCGCTCATCTAGCCCACCTCCACTATTCGCAATATACGCAACAAACGCAGAATCCGCAATCGTTCCCACAGAAGCTTCTGGCGAAACTGAGCCACAAACGATCTAGGAGCGTCTCGCAGAGGAACGCGGAGGTCGGCGTTCCCGAGGATGGCCTCGAACGCTTCGCGGTCCCCAGCGTTCGCCGCCAGGTCCGCATTGTGAGCGGGAAGGCCGTGTTCGCCCGCCGAAGGGCGGCAAGGAACGCGACCTGCCGCTGTCAGCGTCAAATATTGGGCAGCAGCGGTGCGGCTTCGGGCGGGTCGGAGGGCAGCGCCAGGACCCAGTCTTCGCCGTCGAGGCTGACCCATGGGGCGTCGCCGTGATGGGCGCGGCGCCGGGCGAGCCGGGCGCTGACGAATTCGCCGTCTCCGGCCGCGGGCAGGCCGAGGGCACGGGCCTCCGCCTGGTGGCTGGCGTAGCCTCCGAAAATCACGATTCCCTCGGGCCGGAGCTGGTCACGAGCGCCCCCGTTGTAGCGGACGCGCTTCATCGGATCACCTGGCTTGGTGACCACGGTGAGCACAGCGGTCCGGCTCACCGGCCGCCCCTGGGCCCGGCGGAAGAGTTCATTCACCCGCTGCTGGCCCGACTTCCTGGCCATGATGGCCGCGACATCCCAGGGCCGCAGCCGCAGCAGAGCATTCTCCGGCAGGGCGGCGTCACGGAACAGCCACCGGATCGCTGCCTTGCCGACCGGGCTCAGGGTGCGCTTGCGGTCCCGGTTGGCCGTGTCGCGCAGGCAGGCGGACGTGGCCCGGACCAGCCCTGCGCTCCACGCACCGGCCTCGTCGCTAGCCCATACGAGCAGGCAGAGCCCGTGCTCGGCCTCGGGCGGGATCATCCAACCGCCCATCGCCTGGGAGAACTTGCAGTCAACGTCGGTGCCGCAGATGCGGTAGTCGAGCCTCTCCCCGTCCGCGAAGCCGAACTCGCGCTGCAAGTTGATCTCGACCAGCGTCCCGGCGTGGGTCTTCTCGGTCTTATGCAGTTCCTCCCAGCGGTACCTGCCGGTGTGCTGGCCGTCGAGCAGCATGTCGATGGTGCGCCGGAGCGCCCCGGCGAACCTGCGGCCCCTGGGATCCTCTCCCAGCAGGTGGGCAGCGACACGCTCAAGGTCGCCGTCGTCGGTGCGGGGGGCGGGCACCGCGAGCCCGGGAAGCGGCACCGCCCTGGCCGGCCACGCCATCTCGCCGGTCATGCAGTCTCGCCTACTACCACGGACTCCGCGTCGGGCCGGGTCACGCCTTAGCGGGCGCCAGCGCGACAGCGGCCTCACCGGTGAGCATCAGGAAGGTCATTGTCTCCTGGAGGTACAACTGGACGGTATCGGTATCGTGCGCGAGATATCCGATCGACGTGTCCTGACCGAGGTGCAGGGCGAAGTCACCCCCCCGGGTGGTGAGCACGAAGACGCCGTCGATAGCCGGCGCCCACACTATTTCGCCACTGATAAGGCGCTCAATGTGCCTGGACACGGGGTAGCCGTGGTCGCTGGTCTCGCTGACGGCCGTGTACGCGTCGGCGCTCAGCACCACGGAGTACGGCCCGTCGACGCCGGCGCGCCGCAAGTGCCCCAGCGCTTCGGCGACCGCCGCAGGGTAGTCGCGCACGTCGGTCGGAAGGGTCATGGACGGGTTGGTCGACTCGGTGCGGACACCGATGATGCCGGCCGCTGTGTAGCCTTCGAAGATGGACCGATCTTCCGCGAAGGCGATCTGCCGCGAGGCGTCCTTGACCGGCTGCCAGTCTGAGTCCTCGGCGCCCCGCTCGACGTCGTCGATCGCGCCGCGATCGACGCTGAACGGCACGCGCAACTCGACGAGCGTCCTGACCTGCCGCTGACGGGCGAGCACCCCGTCCTGCACAGCCTCGATGTCGGCGATATGACCGGTGCCCACGGCGGACAGCGCGTCACCGCCGGGCCCGTGCACGTCCACCACCCGCCGCCCGGCCAGATGGCGCTTGATCGTCCGCGCCGCCTCCTGTTCGATCTGCGACCAGGCGGCGCCGGAGATCGGGGCAAGTTCACGGTGGAGGTTATTCATGCTGAGCGACTCCTCTGAGATTGCCTATGCCAAGTGATCCGTCGGCTGCCGTTTGGGGCACCGGTGCGGCTTCGCTCGTGACCGGCTCGCCCAGGTCCGGCTCGCCCTGGCCAACCTCGCCGGTCCGCGGGTCTGTTTTCGCTGGCTCATCGGCCAGGCTCTCCAGCAATGGCACTGAGGGTACGAAGAACAGGGTTCCTGTCACGGCTGTGCTGAAGTCCAGCAGGCGGTCGTAGTTTCCCGCCGGGCGGCCGATGAACATGTTCGTCAGCATCTGCTCGATGGGACGCGGCGAGCGCGCGTAGCCGATGAAGTAGGTGCCGAAGTCGCTCCGCGTGACCGTGCCGAAGGGCATGTTGTCGCGGACGATCTTGACTTCCTCGCCGTTCTCGGTGATCGTCGTCAGCGCGTTGTGCGCGAATGTGGGCTTGACCGTGTCATCCAGTTCGATGTCGGAGAGCTTTGTCCGGCCGACGATTCGTTCCTGCTGCTCGGTGGACAGTGCGTTCCATCTCGGGAGGTCGTGCAGATACTTCTGCACGATGACGTAGCTGCCCCCGGCGAACTCGGGGTCTTCCGGCCCGATGATGGTCGCCTCGGCTGCGGCCTGCCCGGTGGGGTTCTCCGTCCCGTCGACGAAGCCGATGAGATCGCGGTCGTCGAAGTAGCGGAAGCCGTGCACCTCGTCCTCGGCCGAGACGGCGCTGCCGAGCCGGGTCGTGATGTGGGTGGCCAGTTCGAAGCAGAGGTCAAAACGTATGGCGCGGATGTGGAACAGGATGTCGCCCGGCGTGGACACGGCGTGCCGGGAACCAGCCTCGATTTCCTGGAACACATGCAGCCCCGCCGGGTGCGCTGGGCCGCCGAGCCGCTCCCAGGCCTCCGATCCGATCCCGACCACGCAGGACAGCTTCGCGTCGAGGTCCCGGAACCCCACCGCGCGCAGCAGCGCCGCCAGTTCGCCGAAGAGATCGCGTACCGCGGCGCAGCTCTCAGCCCCGGGCTCGATGGTCACCACCAGGAAGATCGCGGCACCGGTCAGCGGGGCCGTGACTGCCTGCGGCTCTGGTCCGGCCGCCACCTCTGTGGTCATCTGCGGACACTCACCCATCAGGTATCCCGGCGCGTCCTCGCGTCCAGCGTGCTTCTTGCGACACGCTAGCAAAGGGCCAGGCGAGCCGGGCCGCGGGGCGGCGCAGGCTGGCCGCGGGGCGGCGCAGGCTGGCGCGGCGGGCTCCCTCGCTCGCGGCAGCGTTTGTGAATGATGAACCACAATCACCGGCTAGTCAAGGTTTCTGGCGGGCCCCTTCCGGCACAGGCCGCTGCTGTGTTTTTATCGGAAGGTCCGGACACCCCTAGTCGTCACTAGTGAATTTATGATCACTAGCGACATTGGCCAGTCATGTGGAGACGACATGGACTTCGCGGAGACCGTTGAGCATCAGGCTTTGCGGAAGACCGTCGCGGAGATCGCCGGGCGCTTCGGCGGCGCGTACTACGCCGCCCGGGCGCAGGCGGGCCAGCCGTGCACGGAGCTGTGGCAGGCCCTCGGCGAGGCCGGCTTCATCGGGGTCAACGTGCCGGAAGAATACGGTGGCGGCGGTGGTGGCCTCACCGAACTGGCCATCGTCTGCGAGGAGACGGCCGCGCAGGGCTGTCCGCTCACCCTCCTACTGGTGTCCAGCGGAGTGTCTGCCGAGGTCATCGCGCGCTACGGCAGCCCGGATCAGAAGCGGCGCTGGCTGCCCGGGATCGCCGCGGGAACAAGCAAGATCGTGTTCGCCATTACGGAGCCGGACGCCGGCTCGAACACCCACAAGCTGTCCACCACGGCCAGCCGTGACGGCGACAGCTGGGTGCTGCGCGGGACGAAGTACTACATCTCCGGGGTAAACGAGGCCGATGCGATTCTTGTCGTGGCCCGGACCGGGCATGCCAGTGCGACCGAACACGAAGCGACTGGTCAGGCAGCGACCGGGCAGCACGAAGCGACCGGTCAGGGAGCGACCGGGCAGCACAGTGCCACGGGGCACGAGCGGCTGAGCCTGTTCGTGGTTCCCGTGGACGCGCCAGGCCTTGAGGTCCGGTCGTTGCCGGTCGACCTGATGCTTCCTGAGCAGCAGTTCACCCTGCACTTCGACGACGTCCGGGTCGGCGGGGACGCTCTCGTGGGCGCCGAGGGTGACGGACTGCGCCAGGTCTTCCACGGGCTCAACCCGGAACGGATCACCGGCGCGGCGGCCGGGGTGGGCGTCGCGAGGTACGCCCTCGGCCGCGCCGCCGAGTACGCGCGGACCCGCACGGTCTGGGACCAGCCGATCGGCACCCACCAGGGAGTCGCCCACCCCCTGGCCCAGGCGAAGATCGAGACGGAACTGGCCGCGCTGATGACCCGCAAGGCCGCCTGGCAGCACGATCACGGAATGTCCGCGGGTGAGGCCGCGAATATGGCCAAGTACGCCGCCGCCGAGGCCGCGCTGGCCGCGGTCGACCAGGCCATCCAGACGCACGGCGGCAACGGCGTGAGTACCGAATATGGGCTGATCCCGCTCTGGGGCCTGGCCCGCCTGCTGCGGATCGCGCCGGTCAGCAGGGACATGGTGCTCAACTACGTGGCGCAGCACAGTCTCGGCCTGCCCCGCTCCTATTGAGCACAGTCCCATTGAGCACAGTCCCATTGAGCACAGTCCTATTGAGCACAGTCCTATTGAGCACAGTCCTATTGAGCACAGTCGTATTGAACGGAGTCGTATTGAACAGCGTCGCATTGAGCGGGGTGGCGGCGGCGCGGGTCGCCGAGGGGACCGTGCTGGGCTCGTCTCTGGACGCGGGCTCGCCGGAGTACCTCGCCAACCGCGACGCCCAGCTGGCTCTGCTCCAGGAGCTCGCCGCCGAACTGGACAAGGCCCGTGCCGGTGGCGGTCCCCGGTACCAACAGCGCCATCACAACCGCGGCCGGCTGCTGGCCAGGGAGCGGATCGAGCTGCTGCTGGATCGGGACGCGCCGTTTCTTGAGCTGTCCGCGCTCGCCGCGTGGGGCACCGAGTTCACCGTCGGGGCCAGCCTGATCACCGGCATCGGCGTGGTCAGCGGGGTCGAGTGCGTCCTGGTCGCGCACGACCCCACGGTCCGCGGCGGCTCCATGAACCCCTACTCGCTGCGCAAGTCGTTGCGCGCGCTGGAAATCGCCCGTCGCAACCGGCTACCGGTGATCAACCTGGTCGAGTCGGGCGGCGCCGACCTGCCCACCCAGTCCGACCTGTTCGTCCCGGGCGGGAAGGTCTTCCATGACCTGACCGAGCTGTCCGCGATGGGCGTGCCCACCATCGCGCTGGTCTTCGGCAATTCCACCGCCGGCGGCGCATACGTGCCGGGGATGTGCGACTACTCGGTGCTCGTCGACCGCCAGGCCAAGGTGTTCCTAGGCGGGCCGCCGCTGGTCAAGATGGCAACCGGGGAGGATGCCGACGACGAGGAACTCGGCGGCGCCCTGATGCACTCCCGGGTGTCCGGGCTGGCCGACTATTTCGCCGCCGACGAGCGGGACGCGATCCGGCTCGGCCGCAGGATCGTCTCCGAGCTGAACTGGCGCAAGCTGGGCCCGGGCCCGACGCTGCCCGCCGATGAGCCGGTGCACGACGCCGAGGACCTGCTCGGCATCGCCCCGGCCGACATCAGGGTGCCGTTTGACCCGCGCGAGGTGCTGGCCCGGGTGGTGGACGGCTCCCGCTTTGGTGAGTACAAGGAGTCCTATGGGACCAGCCTGGTGACCGGCTGGGCGTCTGTGCACGGCTACCCGGTGGGGGTGCTCGCCAACGCTCGTGGGGTGCTGTTCAGCGAGGAGGCCAAGAAGGCCGCGGAGTTCATCCAGTTGGCCAACCAGACCGGCACGCCACTCATCTTCCTGCAGAACACCACCGGCTATATGGTCGGCGCCAGCTACGAGCAGGGCGGGATCATCAAGGACGGGGCCAAGATGATCAACGCGGTCAGCAACAGCACCGTGCCGCACGTCACGCTCAACATGGCCGCCTCGTTCGGCGCCGGCAACTATGGAATGTCCGGCCGGGCCTACGACCCCCGGCTGCTGTTCGCATGGCCCGGCTCCAAACTCGCGGTGATGGGAGCAACCCAGCTCGCTGGCGTTATGTCCATTGTTGGGCGGACGGCCGCGCAGTCGGCCAGGCGGCCTTTCGACGAGAGCGCCGACGAACAGCGCCGCGGGATGATCGAGGCGCAGATCGAGCGGGAGTCACACGCCTTCTTCGTCACCGCCCGGCTGTACGACGACGGGCTCATCGATCCACGCGACACCCGGACGGTGCTGGGTATCGCCTTGTCGGCCGCCTGCTCCGCGCCCGTCGAGGGCCGCCGGGGCTTCGGCGTCTTCCGGATGTGAGTCCCGTGCCTGCCATCGGCAAGCTGCTCGTCGCGAACCGCGGCGAGATCGCGCTGCGGATCATGCGGACCGCGCGGGAGATGGACATCGCGACCGTAGCCGTGTTCAGCGACCCCGACGCGGGTGCGCCGTTCGTGGCGGCCGCCGATCAGGCGGTCCGGCTGCCCGGCTCGGCGCCCGCGGACACGTACCTGCGCGGGGACCTGATCATCGCCGCCGCGCAGCGGACCGGCGCCGGGGCGGTCCACCCCGGCTACGGGTTCCTGTCCGAGAACGCTGGGTTCGCCCGGGCCTGCGCGGCGGCCGGACTGGTCTTCGTCGGGCCATCGGCCGCGGCGATCGATGCGATGGGCTCGAAGATAGCGGCCAAGGAGCTGATGGCGGCCGCGGGCGTGCCCGTGCTGCCCGGCGTGCCCGTGCTGCCCGATGTCACTGCCGAGTCCGTTGAGGAGCCCGACCCCGCGAAGCTGGCCGCCGCGGCTGACGAGATCGGGTACCCGGTGCTGGTCAAGGCGGCGTTCGGCGGCGGCGGGCGGGGCATGCGGATCGCGGCCGACGTCGGCGGCCTGGCTGAGGCGGTGGCCAGCGCACGGCGCGAGGCTGCCTCAGCCTTCGGTGACGGCACGGTGTTCCTTGAGCGTTTCCTGGACCGTCCCCGGCATGTCGAGGTCCAGATCGTGGGGGACGCCCACGGCACCGTCACGCACCTGTTCGAGCGGGAGTGCTCGATCCAGCGGCGCTACCAGAAGATCATCGAGGAGGCGCCGTCGCCAGCGGTGGACGAGCGGCTGCGCGCCGAATTGGGAGCGGCGGCCGTTGCGGCCGGCCAGGCCATCGGCTACGTCGGCGCGGGCACCGTTGAGTTCGTCCTGGACCGCGACGGCTCGTTCTACTTCCTGGAGGTCAACACCCGGTTGCAGGTCGAGCATCCGGTCACGGAGATGGTGACCGGGCTTGACCTGGTCCGCGTTCAGCTGGAGGTGGCCGAGGGCCTTCCGCTGGGTCCCGAGGTCACGGGCGCGCGGATCACCGGCCATGCTGTGGAGGCCCGCCTGTACGCCGAGGACGTCCAGGCCGGCTTCCGGCCCGCCACCGGCACGCTGCACCGGTTCGCCATCCCTTCGCTGCCCGGGGTCCGGGTCGATGCTGGGGCCAGCGACGGCTCGGTGGTCGGAGTGCACTACGACCCGATGCTGGCCAAGGTCATCGCGCACGGCATGACCCGCGACCAGGCGGGCCGGCGGCTAGCCAGCGCGCTGGCTGGGGCGCAACTGCACGGCGTCACCACCAACCGGGACCTGCTGGTCGGTGTGCTGCGCGAACCCGAGTTCCGGGCCGGGGCGATCGACACCGGGTACCTGGACCGGCACGACCCCGCCGGGCTCGGCGCGCCCCCCGGCGGCGACGCGCTTGACCTGCACGCGGTGGCGGCCGCGCTGGCCGGCCAGGCGGCTCGCCGGGCGAGCGCCGCCGTGCTGCGCGGTGTCCCGTCAGGATGGCGGAACGTGCCGAACGAGGATCAGTCCGCCGCGTTCACCAGCGGTGCGGAACATCGGGAGGTCCGGTACTGCTTTGACCGCTCCGGCCTGCGCGTCGCCGTTGGCGGGCAGGACCTTGGTGGCGTGGAAGCGGGACAGATCGGCGCGGACCAGGTCGATCTCACCGTCGCCGGGATCCGCCGCAGTTACCACGTGCACTGGGTGGGCGAGACGGCGTATGTGGACAGCCCGCTCGGCTCCAGCGTGCTGACCGAGGTGCCGCGCTTCGCCGGGCCCGGGTCGCTGGCGGCCACTGGCTCGCTGCTCGCGCCGATGCCTGGCACCGTGGTGCGGATCGCCGTCGCGCCGGGTGACCATATCGGCGCCCATGCCCCGGTCATTGTGCTGGAGGCCATGAAGATGGAACACACCATCCGCACCCCGGCGGCGGGCGTGGTCACTGAGATGAAGGTGCGGGTCGGCCAGGCCGTCGACACGGGTACCGAACTCGCCCGGGTCGATCCGGCGCCCGACACGGCAGCCGGGGCCGGGGCAGCACAGGCGGGAGTGTGAGCGTGAGCGAGCCGGAGGGGCGCGGCGTCGCCTGGACTGAGGAGCAGAGCGAGCCGCCGGGGCGCGGTGCCGCCTGGACTGAGGAGCGAGAAACGAGCGACGAGGGAAGGCGGCGCCTCAAAGCGCCCCGGCGGGCGAGCGGGGAGCAGAGCACGAGCGACGAGGGAAGGCGGCGCAGTGAAGGGGGAATGGGGAGGCGGGCAGGGCCCCGGGAGGCAAGCGGGAGACACAGCATGGGCGACGAGATCAGGTACGAGGTCGACAACTCCGTCGCCTGGCTGACGATCAACCGGCCGGAGGCACGCAACGCCCTGTCCGCCGCCGTCCGCGAGGGGCTGGCCGAGGGCCTCCGCCGGTTCACTGAGGACGGCGGCGCCCGGGTACTCGTGCTCACCGGCGCCGGTGACCAGGCGTTCTGCGCCGGGGGCGACCTCAAGGAGATGGCCTCGACCGGGCTGAAGGTCCCCCCGCCGGAATTCCTGCCGCAGGTCGGCGCGGTGGCCAAGCCGGTGATCGCCGCCGTGAACGGGGTGGCGTACGCGGGTGGGTTCCTGCTCGCCCAGAGCTGTGACCTGTGCATCGCCGCCGACACGGCCCGGTTCGCCATCAGTGAGGTCAAGGTCGGCCGCGGTGCGCCATGGGCGGCGCCGTTGCCCTGGCTCATCCCGCCGCGCGTTGCGATGCAACTGCTGCTCACCGGCGACCCGATCACCGCCCAGCGGGCCCATGAGATCGGCCTGGTCAACGAGGTCGTACCGGCCGCACAATTGCGCGCCGCCGCGCAGGCCATGGCGGAGCGGATCGCCGCCAACGCCCCGCTGTCCGTGCTCGCGGCCAAGCGGACCGTCTCACTCATCGCGGAGATGCCGCTCAGCGCCGCGCGCCAGGCCGCGGACGAGATCTGGGAGCCGGTGTACCTGAGCGCGGACGCCCAGGAAGGCCCGGCCGCGTTCCGCGAGAAGCGGCCGCCAGTCTGGCTGGGCCGCTGATGGCCGGCCGTCCGCGCGCGGACGGGGCGGCCGGCGCCGAGCTCCATGATCACGGAAGATTCGGGGCCACCGGTGACGCGAATGTTCCGTGATCATGAAGGCGCGGCCATGCCGACGCAGTCGGCCCAGCCGATACGGATCGCGAACTGCTCCGGCTTTTACGGGGACCGGCTTTCCGCCGCGCGCGAGATGGTCGAGGGCGGCCCCATCGACGTGCTGACCGGGGACTATCTCGCCGAGCTGACCATGATGATTCTTTGGAAGGCCCGGCAGAAGGACCCGGGCGCAGGCTATGCCCGGACCTTCCTGGTCCAGCTCGAGCAGGTCCTCGGCAGCTGCCTGGACCGGGGCATCAAGATCGTGACCAACGCGGGCGGCCTCAATCCGGGCGGGCTCGCCGACGAGGTGGGCAAGCTCGCCGCCGGGCTCGGCCTCCAGCCGAAGGTGGCCTACATCAGCGGCGATGACCTGCTCGGCCGCCTGCCTGACCTGCTGGCATCCGGGATCGACCTGGCCCACATGGATACCGGGCAGCCGCTCGCGGACGCAGGTGTCCAGCCGGTCACGGCCAACGCTTACCTGGGCGGGTGGGGGATCGCCGAGGCGCTCGCGGCGGGCGCCGACGTTGTCGTCTGCCCGCGGGTCACCGATGCCTCGCTGGTCCTCGGCCCGGCCGCCTGGTGGCACGGCTGGGGACGCACCGACTGGGATCAGCTGGCCGGTGCGGTCGTGGCCGGCCACGTCATCGAGTGCGGCCCACAGGCGTGCGGCGGCAACTATCCCTTCCTGGAGGAGATCACCGACCGGCGCTACCCGGGGTTCCCGATCGCTGAAGTGACCGCTGACGGAAGTTCCGTCATTACCAAGCACAACGGAACAGGCGGGCTGGTCTCGCCGGGAACGGTGACCGCCCAGCTGCTGTACGAGATCGACAGCCCGTCATACGCCGGTCCCGACGTGGTCGCGCGCTTCGACTCGATCCGGCTGGCCCCGGCCGGGCCCGACCGGGTGCTCATCTCCGGCGCCCGGGGGACACCGCCGCCGCCGACGCTCAAGGTGGCCCTGAACTACCTCGGCGGCTACCGCAACACCATGACTCTGGTGCTCACCGGCCTGGACATCGAGGAGAAGGCCGCCTGGGCGGCCGATGAGCTGTTCTCGCTGCTGGGCGGCAGGGACCAGTTCGCCGAGGTGGATGTCCGGCTGCTGCGTTTCGACCGGCCAGACGCGGCCGCCAGCGAGCAGGCCACAGCGCACCTGCGGATCACCGTTAAGGATCGTGATCCGGACCGGGTGGGGCGCAGATTCTCGGACGCGACCATGGCGCTCGCCCTGGGCGGGTACGCCGGATTCCACACCACGACGCCGCCCACGGCAGGCAGTGCCTACGGGGTGTTCTGGCCCGCGCTGGTGCCCGCCGGCGTGGTGGAGCAGGTGGTCGTGCTGCCGGACGGGTCGCGCCGGGTCGTCCCGCACACCCCGCCGTCTCCGGCCGGCGTGGTCCCGTACACCCGCCCGGCTCCGGCCGGCGTCCCGGACGCCGGGGCGGCTGCTGAGGCAGAGCCTGCGCCCGGCGTCCCCGCTGCCCAGCCTCCGGGCGGCCGGACGGTGCGGGCAGCGCTGGGCCGGGTGGCGGGCGCACGGTCCGGCGACAAGGGCGGCAATGCCAACGTAGGCCTGTGGGCCCGCCATCCGGAGGCGTTCGGCTGGCTGCGTGAGGCGCTGACCGTCGAGCAGTTCAGGCAACTGCTCCCTGAGGCAGCCGGCCTGCAGGTGCGCCGCTACGAACTGCCGAACCTGCACGCGCTGAACTTCGTCGTCGTGGGCCTGCTCGGCGAGGGCGTGGCCGCCTCGACGCGGCCCGACCCGCAGGCCAAGGGCCTCGGCGAGTACCTGCGCTCACGGCACATCGACATCCCCGCCGCCCTGCTCGGCGAGGAGGCCGAGTGAGCACGCCTGGCCAGCAGGCCCGGGTGAGCACGCCGAGCGAGCGGGCCGCGGGGAGCAGAGCCGAGGGCATCCGGGTCCGTGATCCCGGGCGCCGAGACAAGATCCTTCAGGCCGCCGCCGAACTGGTCGCGCGGCGCGGCTACCACGCGGTGAGCCTGGCCGACATCGGCGCGGCCGCCGGAATTGTCGGATCGGGTGTCTACCGTCACTTCACCAGCAAGTCAGCGATTCTGGTGGCGCTGCTCGACCAGGTCATGGCGCGCCTGCTGGACAACGCCGCCGGGATCGTGGCCAGCGGCCAAGACGATGCGCTGGTGCTCGACGCTGTGGTCGCGGACCAGGTGGCGTTCGCGCTGGACGACCGTTACCTGGTCCGGCTGTACCAGCGCGAGGTGCACACCCTGCCCGAGTCTGACCGCCGCCGCCTCCGCCGCCTGCAGCGGCACTACGTCGAGGAGTGGGTTCACGTGCTGGCCGGGCTGCGCCCCGAACTCACCGACGGGGAGGCACGGGCGATTGTGCACGCGGCTCTCGGGGCGATCCAGTCCGTCGCCTCCTACAACAGCGGCCTGCCGCGCGACGAGCAGCAGGCGCTGCTCGGCAGCGTCGCGCGCGCATGCCTCCGCGCCCCAGCCGCCGGCTGAGTCGGCTACAGGTGCGGGCCGAGCAGGGTCAGGTCGGCTGGTGAGAGCCGGTCGCGGGCGGTCTTGGCCTGGTGCCAGTACGGGTAGATCAGCTGCGGAGCGCTGATCTTGTCCAGCCGGTCCCGCTCGTCCGCGGTGAGGACGAGGTCGGCGGCGGCCAGGTTGTCCATCAACTGCGCGGTGGTCCGCGCGCCGACAACCAGCGAGGTCACCGCGGGCTTGCCGAGCAGGTAGGCCAGTGCGACCTGGGCGGCGGAGACGCCGTGCTCCGCGCCGATAGCGACCAGGACCTCGACCGTGTCGTACAGCGTCTCCTGGTCGTAGACGGGCGGCTCGTTCCAGTCGGTCAGCTGCCGCGAGCCGGCTGGCGGCTCCTGACCACGGCGGTACTTGCCGGATAGCAGCCCGCCCGCCAGCGGGCTCCAGACCAGCACGCCCAGGCCCTGGTCGACAGCGGCCGGGATCAGCTCGTACTCCGCGTCGCGGGCCTGCAGCGAGTAGTAGATCTGCTCGCTGATGAACCGCGGCAGGCCAGTTCGCTCAGCCGTGCCGAGCGCCTTCATCAGTTGCCAGCCGGTGTAGTTGGAGGCACCCACGTAGCGCACCTTGCCCGCCTGGACCAGCAGGTCCAGCGCTTCGAGGGTCTCCTCTAGCGGGGTCAGCCCGTCCCACTCGTGTACCTGGTACAGGTCGATGTGGTCGGTGCCCAGCCTGCGCAGGCTGGCCTCGCAGCCGGACAGGATGTGATGCCGGGAAAGCCCCGCGTCGTTGGGCCCGGGACCCATCCCCATCCGCACCTTGGTGGCGATAAGCACCTCGTCGCGGCGTCCGTGCAGCACCTGCCCGAGGATCTCTTCGGACAGCCCGCCCGAGTACACGTCGGCGGTGTCGATGAGGTTGATCCCGGCCTCCAGGCACAGTTCCACCTGCCGGCGGGCCTCGTCCACGCCGGTAGTGCCGACGTTCGCGAATCCTCCCCGGCCGCCGAACGTCATCGTGCCCATCGTGAGCGCGGACACCTTCAGACCCGATGCGCCAAGCATGCGATATTCCACAGCCGAACCCTATCCAGCCCCGGGCTCGCCGCTCCGCCGGCCGTCGCGTTCCAGGATCTCGCGGACGGCGGGCACGACCTCCTCCGCGAACACGCGGGACTGCCGTTCCCGGTCGCTGGAGGGCCAGAACACGAACGTGTTCATCTGCGAGTCGGCATAGAGGCTGGTCAGGGTCTCGACCCAGCGCCCGGCCGGGCCGTGGAACGGGCCGCGGTCCTGCGGGGTGATCAATCCCATCACGTTGTACAGGCGGGTGATGGCGTCGGGATCGCGCCCTTCGTCGACGGCGGCCGCGGTGATGATGTCGTTGAGTTCCGGCAGCCTGTCCGGCGGTATGTAGGGCGCCGACACCGACCAGCCGTCGGCCTTGGTGCCCACCAGTTGTGCCGCGCGCGGCCCGGCGACGCCGAGCCACACCCCGATGTCGTGGGCGGGACGGGGGCCCGGCTGCACGGCGGGCGTTTCGTAGTAGGTGCCCTGGAAGCTGTACGGCTCCCCGGCCCAGCTGGCCCGGATGATGTCGATGGCCTCGCTGAGTGCGGCACGGGCCTGGCCGTGGCTGCGGCGGGGACCGCCCATGCCCGCGATCCCGTCGGCATACGCTCCCGCGCCCAGCCCGAGCTCGAATCGCCCGCCGCTGAGCACATCGATGGTGGCAGCCTGCTTGGCGAGCACGGCGGGAGGCCGCAGGGGCAGGTTCGCCACGTTGGGGAAGAAGCGGACCGTGCTGGTCCGGGCGGCCAGCCAGGTAATCAGCGTGAAGGTGTCGACGAATTCGGGGTTATAGGGATGGTCCTGGATGCCGACGTACTCCAGGCCGCTGGCGTCGGCGATGGCGGTGATCCGCGCGGCGATGGCCAGGCCACCGGTGTTGGGGTCCACGTTGAGGCCGAATGCGGCCGCCCGTGGTTTGAGAGCCTGTGCTTCGAGAGCCTGTGCTTCGAAAGGCAGTGCCATGAGATCTGCTCCTTTGCGGCGTGTCGGATCCGGGTCAGTCCTCGGCGACCCGGGTCAATGCCCGGGCCAGCAGGTCCTGCTCGCCGGGGGTCAGGCGGTCCAGCAGCAGCTCCCGGATGGCCTGCGCGTGGACCACCGCCGCGCGGCCGAGCACATCCCGTCCGTCCGGGCTGATGCTGACGAGGACGCCGCGCCCGTCCTCAGGGGCGTCGGCCCGTCGTAGCCAGCCGCGGCTTTCCAGGCGGGTGACGGCGCGGCTGAGCGAGGGCTGGGTCAGCCGCACCGCGGAATTCAGCTCACCCAGCCGCAGCCCGGGCGGTGGCGTCCGGTCCAGCCGGAGCAGCACCTCGAAGTCGTTGATGCTCAGGCCGAAGGACCGGGTCAGCTCCGAGCTCAGCCGGTCGGTGACCCGGGTGTGGGCCGCGGTCAGCGCCGCCCACGCACGAGCGCACGCGTACTCGTCGGCGTGCGTCGGTGCGCCGCCGCCGGGCAAGTCCAGGCTCACCACGTTTCCTCCCGCGCCACTCTTACCCTCCCGCGCCATTCTCACCAGTGTGGCCAGCTGGCCCAGGTGCGCAGCGTGGGGGAGATCTGTTCCTCCTCGTACTGGAGATGAGCCAGGAGGTCCGCGCTCAACGTTTCCAGTGCCTGGCCAAGCCGCTGCCGCGCTACCGGATTCTCCGCGGCACTCAGGTCGCGCGCCGCCGCCTCGACGTCAGCAAGCAGGTCGGAGATGTGGGCGTGATCGGCCTCCAGTTTGTCCACGACCGGATTCAGCGCCGGGTCCGCGCGCCGCAGTTCGGGAAAGAGCAGTACCGATTCGGCGTGGTGATGGGAGTGGACGAAGTGGCAGTACCGCAGGCAGTTGATCCTCAGCTGCCAGAGCGGGCCGTTGGCGGCGAGGGTCCGGATGGCGCTGGCGACCTCCTCGGCGGGAAGGCCCGCGGCGACGTCCGCCGCCATCTGGCGCACCGTCGTCAGATCCCGGCGGATCATGTCGTGCACCCATTTCAGCTCGGTTACCAGGGCCTCGCCGCGCGGGTTCGGCGGCCGGGTTTCAGCAAGAGCCATCGTCGAGCCCGTCGTGCGCTGACCCTGATCCGAACAAGACGCTATTTAGATACATGCGCATGTATCTACTATAGCGGAGCGCCTGCAGGGGCGCGCAACCCCCTGCGGTCAGCCGACCGGTTGGGCGGTCAGCCGACTGGGCTGGGTGGGTTACCCGACCGGTTGGGCGGTCAGCCGACTGGGCTGGGTGGGTCAGCCGACCGGTTGGGTGGTCAGCCGACTGGTTGGTAGGTGATGCCCTGCGGGGTCGCGCTGCGGCGGATCCGGCCACCGGCC
>WNFG01000474.1_pt1 | contig 33709 bp, 39 predicted proteins | sample 5400431 | NCBI WGS metagenome assembly WNFG01 (sample SAMN13153346, study PRJNA577476) | soil metagenome | isolation source: 120 cm saprolite under Douglas fir tree site 2 hole 3 replicate 2 | place: USA:California | collected 2015-04-18
GAAATCCTCGGATCAAAGCCTGCTTGCGGCTCCCCGAGGCTTATCGCAGCTTGCCACGTCCTTCTTCGCCTTCTGGCGCCAAGGCATCCACCGTACGCCCTTAGTAGCTTAATCATAAAACTTACTCAAGCCGTCGTTGCTCGTTTTATAGACCAGGCTGTTAACCCTGAATCCTTTTTCGATCTTCGACGTTCTGACTTTCGTAGCTCCATACATCCTCACATCCGAACTTCTCGCAACCCGGGCATGGGTCACAATGAAGGCTGTCCTGACTCTTTTGAAGTCATCCAGGTATCGGCTGCGGGCTTTCGTTTCTACGATCCTCAAACGATTGAATAAGCCGCCTTTTCTTCCACAGTTTTGCTCGACTCGAGCAAACTTGTATGTAATCCACACCATGGCACCCTGCCCGACCGTAATCGGGACACAGGGTTATCGGCGTGGACTTGCCAGCCTTTCTGTTGTCAAAGAACGTGTTCTTCCGAGTCCATCGGAATGCCCCGGTCAGCTGTTTTACAGCCGTCCTTTCCTACTTGACCGCCTCGCGGTCACGCCAAATCAATTGGCTCGGGACTTGTCTGGCGGGTCTTATCCGATCGCGTTGCGCGATCTCGCCTTCCAGCTCGGTTTCCCCAGCTTGCGCTGGGATTTTGCTTCGTGTCTTAGTTGCCTTGCGACTTGCTTCGGAAATTCCTTGCGGAACTTCTTTTCGCCCGCCACTCGCCACTAATCACTGCTGCAAAATAAAAAACCCGGCGTCGAGCGCCGGGTACAGCCACCCACACTTAGGTGGCTCCACGCGATGCTCGACTTCTTTCTAGCCCGTGTTCGTAAAGAACCTCACTTAGGATCGTTGCAGACGTTCGAATCCGACTGTGATGCCCCTGGTAGCCCCGCGGTTCCGTAAAACCCCCCGGGCCATTTGTAACTATACCAGCTTTCCGAATTCCGTCAAGTCCCTGCCATCATTATTTTGCCTGGTTATCCTCAGCCCTGTGGACGCTGTGCAAAACACTCTAATCCCTCAGACTTCGTTGTTCTGCGCCCTTTTCCTGCAACTCCCGCACGGCCAACTCACTTCAACAGCGCCACCCCGGCCTTCTTCGCCGCCGCACGCAACCCCTTGTCCAGCGTCGCCAGCGGCAACCCCTCCCGCCGCGCCAGCTCCAGATAGACCGCGTCATACGCCATCAACTGAAAGGCCCGCGCACTGGCCAGTGCATCACGCGCAGGAACCAAATCCATCTGAGTCTCTACTTTACTCGCCGCCATCGCCTCAATCTGGGAGCAACCCCTGGCCGGCACGATTGGATCGGCCGAACTTAACCTTCGCCGAATTCCAGCTGCGCTACAATCTCAGCCATGCCAGCCTATGCCTACGCCATTCTCGTCGCCGGATGGCTCCTTTGGATGACGCCCTTTGCGCTGATCAAACGCAGCCGCCATCCCGCCAAGCACATCGACCCGCGCGCCCGCTGGGGCGTGGTGATCGTCGCCATTGGCTACTCCCTGTTGTGGCAAGGCAAGTTCTGGCTGCGCCATCCGCAATCCTGGCAAATCATTTTCGCCATCGTCTTCTTCGCGCTGGGGATTCTCCTTTCCTGGACCAGCACCCGCGCCCTCGGACGCCAGTGGCGCATTGATGCCGGCCTCAGCTACGATCACGAGCTCATCATGGCGGGACCTTATCGCTTCGTGCGCCATCCGATCTACACGTCCATGCTTTGCGTTCTGCTCGCCACCGGCTTTGTGGTCACTCCCCTGCCGCTGTTCCTCCTTGCCATCGTGGTGTTTGTTTTTGGCACGGAGATCCGCGTGCGCATCGAAGATAACCTCCTCGCCTCGCAATTCGGGGAAACATTTCACCAGTATCAGCAAAATGTCCCCGCCTACATCCCGTTCCTCAAGTAATCTTGTCAGCCCCGTGGATGTCCCCATCCTTTGCGCCGCCGCCAATTCGATAGGCGCTCAAATAGAGGAGTCCTGCAGCAGCCTCATCGGGAGAATCGGCGCGCAGCCAGTGCGATGGACGGCCCAATCAAGAGCATATGAATCAGGAATTGACATCCTCCCCTCCGTTCACGGAGGGGATTCCTACAGCTCTCAGGCGCACGAGTGCACCGGAGTCGCTTCGGTGGGTTCCTGACACGACGCCCTTGCATCAGGCGAAGGTTGCGAACAGGCTAACAAGGCGTATCCCGCCTCTTTAATATTCACAGCGCCAACAAAATCTGCATGGGCTGAGAATCCGCACTCGACACAAACAAACTTCGCTTGCGTCTTGCGGTTCTCTGCTGATGTGTGCTGACACTCCGGACACTTACGGCTGGTGTTCTGTGGCGCCACTAACACCAGAAGACCGCCGCTCCATTGCGTCTTGTACTCCAACTGCCGACGCAACTCGAACGGACTGGCGTCGAGGATGGAGCGATTCAGCCTGGACTTCTGGGCCACCCGCTTCCCCGGCTTTGCTTTCGTGCCGTTGCCCGATGCACTCATGTTCTTGACTTGCAAGTCTTCGACAAACACGACGGCGTGGTTTTTGCTGATGTCGTTCGAGGACTTGTGTAGGAAATCCTTTCTGCTGTTGGCAATTCTTCTGTGCAACTTGGTGACGCGCTGCTTGGCTTTCTTCCAATTGTTTGAGAACTTTTTCTTGCGAGCCATGCGGCGTTGTAACTTAGCCAGCCTCGGCAGGAACTCTTTCAACGGCTGCAACGGGTCGAGGACTTCGCCGTCCGACATGGTAGCCAAACTGGCCACACCCCAATCCAGACCGACTGCGGAAATCGAACGATGTTGCGGCTGCTCCACTTCCCGCAACGTAGTAATGCTCACAAACCACTTGCCTGCTGATTGGCTGACCGTGACGCTGCGAACTGCACCGCGTACTTCACGACTGTTGCGATAGTGTACCCAGCCTATCTTCGGTAACTGAATACGGCTATTCGCTTGGTCTAACTTGATGCATTTCGGATCAGGCTCACGGAACGAATCCCGCAATCCTTTCTTGTGAAACTTCGGGAAAGCGGCGCGCTTCTCAAAGAAATTCTGATAGCCACGGTCGAGGTCGAGAATGGCTTGCTGTAGGGAGTGCGCGGGGGCTTCGGAAAGCCACGGCGCTTCCTGCTTCCACGGCACGAGCATCTTGTCCAACTGGAAGCGGCTGGCTTTCTCTTTCTTCTCATATAGTTCTTTCTTGAGCGCCAGTGCTCTGTTTTAGACGTAGCGAGCGCAACCAGCGAATCGGCTCATCTGCCGCCGCTGTTCGGGGCTTGGCCGCAACTCGAATTGGAAGGCTTGCCGACGTTCCATGGGTGCATTATAATCTGGTCTGTGGACAAGAACAAGGATTTACGACGAGGTAGACACTGCACTTTCGCAATGCACGTCCATCTGGTCTTTGTGACCAAATATCGTCGCTGCCTCCTCGACGGTGAAGCGCTGGAGCGTCTCCGGCAGATCTTCTCCAAAGTTTGCACCGACTTTGAGGCGGTGCTGGTGCAGATGCACGGTGAGAGTAACCACGTACACTTACTCGTGCACTACCCGCCGAAAGTGTCTGTCTCATCGCTGGTGAACTCCTTAAAAGGGGTATCGAGTTACGTTCTCCGTCGCCAGTTGCCTCGCATCGCCAAGTGCTACTGGAAGAATGTATTGTGGTCGCCGTCTTACTTCGCCGCATCCTGCGGCGGCGCGCCGCTCGATGCAATCAAAAGCTACATCGAACAGCAGGCCACGCCGCTGTAGTCGTGGCTTACCCCGGCCTAAAGTCCAGGGCTTGCGCCATTCACTCGGGGTCAGAAACCGTGGCGATCGAAAGCGTCGTGGTTCTGAATCTCGGATTCGCCGCCAGCGGCAGTACCACGAAATGCATGAAAAAATAGATCGCAGCGCCATACAGTGGACCCCCAGGATGGGCTTCTGCGTAAGGAACGTGAGTTTGCGGCTCACCAGATAAAATACCGTCGCCGCCCCCATCGCTATGACGAAGTGCAACACCACGCCTAAGATCGCTGTTGCCACGCCGCCCTCGTAAGCCTTGGGACCAAGCAGCCCGCTGGCGATCGATTGCGAAACGCGGATTGGTTTTACGCCGCGGAAACTGTAGAAAACGGTGGCATACGTCAGATCGAAAGCTCCCGCGATCACCCCGCCCCACAGAATCGCTGCCAGCGCTCTTGGCTTTTCGGGGGAAGCGCTTGTGGAAATTGCGCTCACGGCATCTCTCCTGGTTCTGGCGGGCATGATTTTACAGAATTTCGCGCTTAGCAAGCGGGAACTTTTGGAAACGCCAGCGGATGGCAAACCCTGCCCTCTCGCGACACCAAACGCATGCCAAATTCCGTTCATCTTCTGTTTAGGAGAACGGGCGTAGAGTTAACTCGACGCGGGAGCCATTTCCTGCGTCCAGGAGAGCTCATGAAGACAACTCATCTATTAGCGCTTGTGGCCGGCGGCTTACTGCTTGCGGGTACCGCCTCAGCACAGGAAAAGAAAATCAAGCGGTCGGACCTTCCGCCTGCCGTCGAAAAGACGGTCGCCGCGGAGAGCGCAGGAGCAACGATTCGCGGGTTTTCGACAGAAAAAGAAAAGGGCCAAACTTTCTACGAAGCAGAAATGACCGTAAACGGCCATAGCAAGGATGTCTTGATAGCCGCGGATGGAACCGTGGTGGAAGTTGAGGAACAGGTTACCCTGGACTCACTCTCGCCGGAAGTCAAAGCGGGATTGCAGGCCAAAGCCGGAAAAGGAAAAATTTTGAAGGTCGAGTCCCTCACTAAGAAGGGAAAGCTCGTGGCCTACGAGGCCCAGGTCGAGACCAACGGGAAGAAATCCGAGGTTCAGGTAGGACCCGACGGCAAACCACTCGATCACGAAGAATAGAAACTGAGAGTTCAACTCGTTCTTCAGATGTTGGGCGCTTTGCGTGGGGACCGCGGCGTACTCTTATTTTCCGCGCATCCCCCGCGGCGGCGCTTGGCCTTCCAGGCGCGCAGCCGCCTGCACCAAATTCCTAAGACTTTTCTGCTCCACATCGTCCAGCGTGCGGAGTTTCACGTGCCGCATGTTTTTGCCCGTACCTTCGAGCAAGCCCTTCGGATCAGGCAACGAGGTGCCGAAGTGGAATCCAAACGTCACGTGATTCTTGCCCACCATGTAAAAACAAAATGGGGCTTTCTTCTCAAACGTCGGAACGCCCCAGGAGTTCACTGTTTCCCTGGTGCCGGGCACGATTTTTCCTACGAAGCTGCGCAATGCTCGCACCACTTTTCTCAGCTCCGGATGGTCGTCCTTCATGGATGCGCCTCCCATTTCCTACCGCACGATTCGGAAATTGAAATGTGGCGTCCCGAATAGACCGTAGAGCCGCATCCAGATGGGTAGGAGCATTTCCGTTCCACGGGCGGTGGTAATGTCGCCAAGGTCGATGATGTCCTTCCATCCGAACGAGCGCAGCACTTCGATCACCCGGCTTTTTGCCGCGGCATCGTTGCCGCTGATGAAAAGATTGCTCTCGCCCTTGGCAAGAACCGGATTCACCATCACTTCGCAATTCACCGTATTCAGCGTCTTGACGACGAAAGATTGCGGGAGCACTTTCTGTGTTTCCTCCCCCAGCGAAGTGGTATTCACCAGATCCGGCAGCAGCGGGAAAGGTGCTCCCTTCGACAAGTCCAGCGGATTGGAGACATCCACAACGATTTTTCCTTTCAGCCTGTGGGCCCCCAACGATTTCACCACCGGCAAAGCTACGTCGCCGCGCATACACACGAACACGATCTCTCCAAACTCCGCGGCATCGGCAAATGTTCCCTGCGACGCGCCCCGGCCGGCGCTTTTCACCCACGCGGCCCCCGCGGCGTTGTCCGACTCCCGCGACCCAATCTTTACCTCGTGCCCCAAAGCGGCTAGTTTCCTGCCTAGCGTCGTCCCAACCATTCCCGTTCCCAGTATTCCGATTCTCATGAGCCTTATCTCCGGTCCCTGTGTCACTTGATTTCGAGAAGAACGCCTTGATCGCGCTTTCTCAGGTGTACTATCTGCGGTAAGGTCTCAAAAAACAAGTAGGCACCTTAAAGTGAGGTAGTTCCGTGAAAGATACCACAGAGACCTGCCCGGTCGCATGGACCCTCGACATCATTGGCGGAAAATGGAAATGCGTCATTCTTTGGCATGTCCGCGGACGCGTGCGCCGCTTCAGTGAATTGCGGCGGCTGATCCCCGGGGCAACGCAAAAAATGATCACCGCGCAGCTTCGCCAGCTCGAACGCGACGGCTTGATCGAGCGAAAGGTTTACGCACAAGTTCCGCCCAAAGTCGAATACTCCATCAGCGCCTATGGCCGCAGCCTTTCCCCGCTCCTCGAGTCCATGTGCAAATGGGGCGTTGCCCATCGGGATCGCAGCAACGCAGGGCGAAATGCTGCTAGGACATTGGCGCTTGGAGCCGGCTCGAACGTGCCGGGAGCCATCGGTTCTCACCCATCAATCGGGAAACGATCTGGCGTCAATCCCCGGAACCAGCTTTAGCGCATTCTTGTAGTAGATTTTCTTCAGTACTTCATCTGGCAGTTGAAACCCGTAAATTCGCCAGAAGGCATGGCGCTTGCGGTAGTACTCAAAATATTCGTCCCGCGTTTCTAGCGCCCGGAAATACCACTTGTATTCGTTTACCTCATAAATGTCTTTTCCCATCAGCACGCGATCCTGGTACTTGACCAGAAAGTCGTGCGCCGAATACGGCTGCCGCCCCAGCTCCGCCAGCACTGCGGCCATGTCTACGTATACATTCGGATGGGCGTCAAAAAGTTTCCCCAGGCGCTCCAGGTCGTTCCCGTGAAATCCGAGGTGCGCGGCGATGAAATTGGTCTTCGGATGTTTTGCGAATAAGTGATTGCGTTCCGTCATCAGCGTTTCGAATGGCGGATACTTCGCCGGCGGCCGCGCGCGCCCCGGAAATTCCTTCAGCTCCTGCCAGCGCTCGTTGTGATAATCCCACAAATCAAAAAACACCGATGGCTCCGCCACGTGAATCAGCACGGGAATCTTCAGCTCCGCGCATTTCTCGAACACCGCGTCAAACTCCGGATCGTCTACATGCACACGCTGCCCATTTGCGTACTTCAGCTCCATCCCGAAATCCTTGAAGATTTTCAGTCCCTGCGCGCCGTTTTTGACGTCCTGCTCCAGCCGCTCAGCCACGCGTTTCCCGAACCCCGGCGTGTTCAAATCGTCGTAACTCATATTTGCGAACACCGCAAATCGCTCTGGATAGCGCCCCTTCATCGCCGCTAAGGTTCGCTGCAGCCGCTCCCCGGTGCCGCCGCTCAGGTTCACCATCACGCGTAGGTTGATGGTGTCCATCTCCTTGACCAGCCGGTCTACTTCTTCCGGCGTCGGATTCCAGTGATGGCTGTGAATATCTACGAACGGGAATTTCGCCCGCTCGATCTTGTGCTCCTTTGTTATCAGCGTGGACTTCGGCTGATACTCCTCGATCGTCGGCATCTGCTGCCTTTTTTGTGCGGGCTGGTCTTGCAGTGTCGCCGCCACGCGCGGCCAGTCAAGAAGTGCCGCATATACGGCAACGAAAATAAGGGAGAAAAACGTGATGGTTCGCCGGGAACTCAGAGCGCTCTTTTGATTTTTAGGCATCCGGATTATCTTCCCACAGGAAGGTGAACGAGCGGAATCCTCTCTGATAGAATTCCCTCCTATGCCAGAGCGCGGGCTGTTTCGTTTCCTTTTGCTCGCAGGACTGAGCCTGGCGGCGGGTTTTCTCGCCCTGGCGGTTGCCGTGCCCATCGAGCCGCAAGTTCCTGCTCCCCTGATTGCTCTTTTCTCGTCTGGCCTCAAGCTCGCCGAACTCATCATGCCGGAAACCCATAAATCAATGGCGTGGACCTTCGGCTGGTTCCTGCGAATCGCCATCGCGGCCAACGCGGCCTTCTACTTTGCGATATTTTCCGTCCTTGTTTACCTGATGGATCGTTCCCGCTCGAACTAGGCTGCATCCCGTTCGTAAATTCGGCCGGAGGGCGCAGGTGTGAGTAGGAGTTTTGGGAGCAGAGTGAGAATAGTTCGCGGCCAATGACGAATGGGGGGCACAACTCTCCCAAGAGTGCCCCCCACGCGTCAACCAGTCCAAAGAAACGAGGCACGCTTCCTGTTGTCACGCAGAGCAGCTCGCTCGTTTCTCTCGGACTTGGCTTACCATCCAAATAGTGCTGTCCCTGGCCGATTCGTTTCAAAACGCCAGGGCCGTTTCTTGTCCATGGCTTCCGGACCGCCGCGTCGGCTTCCTGGTCATCGAAAGAATCTCCGGGCGGCCGTGGCGCAACACTTCGTCGGTATTGCGCGTGGATTGGCCGTTCCACGAATCGTCGTCTTCGGGCAGGCGCCCAATGGTGTGCGCGAATTCGTGGAGCAACGCGGTGACCCGCGCGGGCGCGCTGTTCCCCCGAAAGGATGCTACCCGCAACACCTGCATGCCGCCTGGCTGCAAAGGCCCTTCCCTGCGGTCCTGCGCCAGCACTTTGGAGGTTTGCTTGAAAAACGCGCCGTTCGCGTTCAGACGAATCGTGGCATTGCGGCCGGCGTCCTGCCAGGAACTGGCGACCGGGGGATGCTTGAAAATCTCAGCCTGCCCGACTTCCTTTTTGGCACACTCACCACCGCCTTTTGCAGGAGAGTTCTCGCGTCACCACCAACCCGTTGCCGCCTAACAAACGGTTGACCCGTAATTCAGGCTCTATGGTGATACACAAAATACCGCGCGAAAATTTCTAAAACTTTTCTCCATCGGCGCCTAAGATGGAGTTCAATGGCCGGCTGGAAACGCGCTCCTCTTTGACAGCGAATTTAATTCCACGCTGCAATAGCGCAGTACCTCGTGGGTATTCTGTACAGACTTTCCGTCCCGGTTGTCTTCATCGGTGGGTAGAAGATCGATCATGTGCCCGAATTCATGCAGGAGAGCCACAACCTGCGCAGAAAGCGTGTCTCCGCCATAGGGGCCAACGTATAACAGCTGCGTTCCCCGCATGCTGGCAGGGCCACCTTCTTTGTTCACTTCGAGGACTTGGCTGGCGGCGGAGAAAAAGGCTCCCTTGGTATTGATCGTGATCGTGCCGTAGGCTCCATCGCCCTGCATGACCTTTGCCACGTACGGGCTCCGGAATAGATTCAGGGCGCCCACGTCTCTGCTTTCGCGGATGAACTTCTCTCCGTGGAGATCCAGCTCGAAACGCAGCGTTTGAAACGTGGCCGCAGGATTCGCATCCTTCTCCCGAAACCAGGCGCTGCAGGCGTTTTCCGTTCCCAGGATTTCGAGAACTTTTTCACGCGCCCGCGAAATCTTTTGCCCGGCCTTCCCCATTGCCTCCAGCTTCGCCTGCACCAGATCCTTGGCGCCATCGCACCCCGTCCCGGGACGGTTTGCGCCACAGGGTCTCAGTCCCGGCGTCACCGTGGGGAGCCCGCCACACGAAGATGGTGCGTCGCCGGCTAGGTCGGCGTCGGTGCGCGGAACGGCGGACCTAGCTGAACTCCTGGCGCAACGTTCAGGCGCGGACGGCAGATGGGCAAGTAGGAAGGAAGCACTGGTGCCTCCCCTGGTAGAAACGGTTTGCGGTGAGGCTATTCCGCAGGAAAATATCCAAACAATCAGAATCGTGGTGGCGACCCGAATGAACGGCTGAGCAAAGCACATCTCATCTTCTCCCGCCCGGACCTGCAACTCACCACAGGCCGTTCTTGAAGGGAGGCTCCCCGGCGGCCACCAGCCGGGAGCAGCTCAAAACGGTCGATCCATGACCCGGGACTAAAGGAAGAGACGAAGACCGGCGCGCATAACTGCGTCAAACTTTTCTAGAAAAACGATAAAGAGAAAATGAAGCGCTTGCCGTTGGAAACACAGGTGACAATGCGTTCTTATCTTATGGAACTTCGACGAGTAACATTGCTACATTTAGGAAATTCGTTTGTTTTTGCTAGACGCCGCTTGACAGCGGTGAGGAGTCGGCCTAGGCTCGGCGCACTTTCCCGTACTAGCGCAGGGCCCAGCGTGGAGGCATAGCGATGCAAAACAGAATGCGAAGCGGCAACAATTGCGTTAGGCGTTTTGGACTGCTCTCGGTGACCGTGGTGTGCATGGCGCTGATCCTGCCTTTGGCAGTAGTGGCAGCGGAACATTATGAGGTTGCGGTCGAGCGGAATGTGGCGGCGAAGATGCGCGATGGGGTGACTCTGCGAGCCGACATTTACCGGCCAAAAGCCGAAGGCAAATTTCCGGTGTTGCTGGTGCGCACTCCCTACGACAAGACGGGGAACATGGGATTCGGGTTGCGGGCGGCCGCGCGCGGGTATGTGGTGATTTCGCAGGACGTGCGCGGGCGTTTTGAATCGGAAGGCGAGTGGTATCCCTTCAAAAATGAATCGCAGGACGGGTACGACACCGTCGAGTGGGCCGCCGCCCTGCCTTATTCCAATGGAAAAGTGGGTATGTTTGGCGGGTCGTACGTGGGTGCGACGCAATTCCTTGCGGCGATTGCCAAGCCACCGCACCTGGCGGGCATCTGCCCGAATGTGACGGCGTCGAATTATCACGACGGCTGGACGTACCAAGGCGGTGCGTTCGAGCAATGGTTCAACGAATCGTGGACTACGGGTTTGGCGAAGAACACCATGCGGCGGCGCGTGGAAGCGGGCGGCAACGCCATCGGCTGGACCAAAATCTTGCCCTTGCGCGGGTATCCCGTGCTGGAGGCGCCGGAATCCGAGGGCCTGGCGGCGTATTTCACGGATTGGCTGGCGCATCCGAATTATGACGAGTACTGGAAGCAGTGGTCCATCGAGGATCATTACGCGCAGATCCAGGTGCCGGTGCTGAATTTTGCCGCGTGGTATGACATTTTTCTCGGCGGCTCGGTGAAGAATTTCGTGCGATTGAAAACGGAAGCAGGAACGGAAGGCGCGCGGCGCGGGCAGCGGCTGGCGGTTACGGTCGGCGGCCACGCCGGACAGTCGAGCACTGGAAAAGTGGGCGCGGTGGAATTTGGCAATAAGCTGCCGGTCGATAGCGACGAAGTGACGCTGCGGTGGTACGACTGGCTGTTGAAAGGCGAGGCCAACGGCGTGGAGAAAGAAAAGCCGGTGAAGATTTTTGTGATGGGAAAAAATGAGTGGCGTGACGAAAACGATTGGCCGCTCGCGCGCGCGAAAAACGCGCGGTATTTCCTGCACTCGTCCGGCACGGCGAATGGTCTGACCGGAAATGGATCGTTGAGCACGGTTGCTCCTGCAGAGGAGAAGCCGGATCAGTATGTATACGACCCGAACGACGCCGTGCCAACGATTGGCGGGCCGCTCTGCTGCGGCGCGTTGCCAACAGGAATAGGGCCGGAGGATCAGCGGCCGGCAGAGGCGCGCAGTGACGTGCTGGTGTACACCACGCCGGCGTTTAGGAAGGACACCGAAGTAACCGGGCCGGTTTCGCTCGATTTGTACGTGAGCAGCTCGGCGGTGGACACGGACTTCACCGGGATGCTCGTGGACGTTTGGCCGAATGGATTCGCGCAAAACCTGACCAGCGGAATTCTGCGGCTGCGCTACCGGAATTCGCAGGAAAAACCGGAGCTGGCGAATCCGGGAGAGACGTATCACATCACCGTGGACTTGTGGGCCACCAGCAACGTTTTCCTCGCCGGCCACAAGCTGCGGCTGGAAGTTTCCAGCAGCAATTTTCCGCGCTTCGACCGCAACCTGAACACCGGCGAAGAGCAAGCCCGCGCCACGCGCTTGATCAAGGCGACGAATGTCATTTTTCATGACCAGGCGCACCCTTCGGCACTGATCGTGCCAGTGGTGCCGTAGCACCCCAATTCTCCGCTCCCTTAGAGAATTCCGCCCTGCCGAGCTACGACGCGCGGAATTCCCATTCTCACACCGGGGGACTGCCGTCTTCTTGAAAGCTCAAGGGGACCTGTGATGGCCGTTTGATCCAATCCCCTATTGGCTTCCGCGCTATTGCCAGGTAATCGGGATGGAGCTCAATCCGATAAACGTTCTTTGCCCCATCACGGCTGCCAGGCACTCAGAACCAGTTCCGGCGAAAAGCACTACAACTAGGTCTTCTGGGGTCGAGAAGTGATTTACGATGCGGCAGGAAATTGAGAGTGGCTTCTGAGTTGGATGGTCGACTGTTTCATCACGAAATCGGCGTCCTGCCAGTACGGGGAATCGCCATCCATCACCTGCGAGTCTACCTGCCGGGTTCGGTCTCCAAACCCTTCTTCGTGTTTGCCAATCAAAATCTCCGCCGACCAATTCTTCAGGACCCCCACAAACCGGGGGAAAGACCGGCGCTAGAGGCCAGGACAAAGATGGCGACGTGAAGTCGCCGCTACAAGAGCGAAGAACTGGAGGGCTTCGCGGCTCTTGCGGTTTGGATTTGGGGCAAGAGGATGCCGCGGACGTAGTGCCAGTAGGGGACGAGGGCCAGTGCGGAATGCGCGTACTGGTCCGCGGCGTTCAGGTCCGGCGCGGCGCGGTTCAGAGTGGACCACGCGAGACTCATGAGCAGCTCCGGCTCTCCCCAAGACGGCTCGAGGGGATCGCTGACGGTGCCTCTGAGCTGGCGCGCCGATTCCAGGCCCTTCAGGTAGGACTCGATGGCTTTGTCCTGGCCACCGCCGCGCTCCGCAGGAGTGTTCCAAAGAATGGGGCCGAGGACCCAGACGAAACGCGGATTATCCGGATGGGAGGCTCGGACTTCCTTGACGAGCGGGATGGACTGAGCAAGCAGCTCCTGGACGCGATCGGCGTGGCCCCGAGCGAGATACATGAGATTGCCGAGGCAGGAAATGGTGCCAATTTTGGCGTCCACAAAGGCGGGATCCTTGGCGGAGGATTCCTGGAACTCGATAATGGCTTGCGTGAGATCGTGTTCGAGATCTTTGGGATCGGCGGAATCGTTGAAGCCATTGATGGCGCGGCGCCAGCGGGCGAAGCCGCGCCAGTAACGTACGCGGGAAGCCAGTTTTTCGTCGGCGTTGAAAGGCTCGAGATCGCCGTACAGATTCTGGAGGGCGACGCGGTTGCCTTCGTAATCGGCCCTTTGGATTTGCGCGACGAGCTTGACTACGGTTTCGCGGGGGCGCTCGGCGGGAGCCGCGAGCGCGGCAGCCACGGAGACGAACAGCATGGTCATCAGCCCCCGTACGCTCCCCGCGGTGCGAGTTGCGAGGTTCGAATATCGCTGCGCTGGTTTCCGGGACTTCCATGGTGGAGCTGCCGTCTGGTCTGGCCGCATGTGGTTTCTCCTGTGCAAGCTGAATCTTCTGGTGGCCGGGAACCTATATGGGTAGAGACGCAGTGGGGAGCAACATATTTCAGAGAATTATTGGTTGGACAGGCGCTCACTGCTCTCCGATGCGCCTAGAAAAGCCAGGAAGGTCGCGCTGAAAAGTCAAACGTTCAACCATCAACCCTGCGACCCCTAACCTGCCAACGTCCTGATGTTTTTGTCCCCCGCGGTGTATAATATGAGACTCCGAGTCAGAAAGAGATCGGTCCCATGTTTTCCCTCAGGAAGTCCCCGAATTGTCCCGCATGTGGCGGCTCATCGATTCACCGCTCCAGAAGAAGAGGCCTGCGCGAGCATATTCTCCACAAACTGCTCTTTATCAGTCCGTTCCGCTGCCGCGAATGCGACTCCCGTTATTTCCGTTTCCGTCCCGGCAGCCATTCCATCGACAAGCCCCGCCAACACCCCGCCTAACCCAACGTTTTTGACGATTCCATCGAAGTCTCAACACCGCGGGGGCAGCGATCCCCCCTGCCCGACTGTTCTTCGCGAGAGGCCTTCGCTCTGCTATCATCCCGCCGCGCATCTCCGGAGGCGCCATGAGCTTCGGCCAAAGGCTCGAGGAAATCCGCGATGGTTTCGAGCGCCCGTTCTGGGTGGCTAACATCACGGAAATCTTCGAGCGCCTTTCCTACTACGGAGCGTTCGCCTCGCTCGCGCTGTACCTACAGGAAAAGCTGAATTTCTCCACGCAGCAAACCGGCACGCTCACGGGAATATTCGGAGGCATGGTGTGGTTCCTGGCCATCTTCGGCGGGGCCGTGGCGGACAGGCTGGGCTTTCGCCGCGCCCTTTCGATGGCCTATCTGATCCTGGCTGCGGCGTACTTTCTGATTGGGTCGACGGGAGCTTCCTGGCTTGCGCCGGTTCGCAATGTGGTGCCGCTCGGGCTCTTTGTCGGTTGCATCTTGATGCTTCCCGCGCTGGGGATCTCGCTGGTCAAACCTTGCGTCGTCGGCACCACCGCGCGCGCGTCCAAGGAAAACGTGCGCTCGATTGGCTACTCCATTTACTACACCATGGTGAACATCGGGGGGGCCGCCGGCCCCTACCTCGCCGGCTGGGCGCACGACCGTTTTGGCGTCGAGAACGTTTTTCGACTTTCCGCGCTCAGCGTCTTCGCGATGTTTTTTGTGGTTCTGATTTTTTTCCGCGAGCCGCGCAAGCCCGGCGACGCGCCGCCACCCGCCATCTCGCAGGTGATTCGCAACTTCGGCGCAGTTCTCTGGCCGCCAAAATTTCTGCTGTTCCTGCTGATCTTCACGGGCTATTGGATTGTCTTCTGGCAGCAGTACATCATCTTCCCGGGATACATTCACACCTACGTCGATCGAAATGTTTCCGTCGAGAAAATCCTCATCACCGACGGCGCCGTGGTCATCTGCCTGACGCTTGCCGTCAACTTCGTTACGCGGAGGATTCCCGCCTTTCAAGCGGTGATCCTCGGCACGATCATCTCGTCTCTGTCCTGGCTGATCGTCGCGTTCTGGCCCACGGTCGTAGGGGGAGTCTTCTCTCTGGGCTTTTTGGCTCTCGGCGAAATCATCCAGTCGCCGCGCTACTACGAATACATTTCGCGGCTCGCGCCCCCCGGACAACAAGGTACCTATATGGGCTTCGCGTTTCTCCCTATCGGCATCGGCTCGCTCGTCGGCGGATGGTTCGGCGGCCGCGTCATGCATCACTTCGGAGAAGTCACGCACCAACCCCAGCGGGCCTGGTGGGTGATTTCCGGCGTGGGCGTCCTGACCGCGATCTTATTGTGGATATACGACCGCGTCATCAAACCAGGGAAGGCCGTGATTCGTGAGCAGTGATCAGTGCTCCGTGGAATGAACGATGGAGAGAAGAAGATACGCGTACCGTCGAGCGTTCCTTAGAGGCTAAAGCTCTATAGGCAGGCACTTCAGTTGACCATGCGGCGGAGGGAAGCCAGCGCCTGGCGGGCCAGCGAGTACCGCGGCTCAACCTTCAGGGCTTCCTGGAAGCAGCGCGTCGCCTGTCCGTACATTTCTTTGCCGAGATAGGCGCGGCCGAGGTTATAGTGCGGAAAATGGCGCGGTTCGTAGCGCCGCGCTTCCACGGCGCGTTCGAGCCACGGAATCGCTTCATCGAAGCGGCCCAGTTCGATGAGATAGGCGCCAATGTCGTTGTACGGATTGCCGAATTCCGGATCGAGCTCGATGGCACGCTTGCATTCGGCGATAGCGTCCTCGATCCGCCCCTGGAAATGATAGGTCCAGCCGAGGAAGGTATGGGCCTCGGCAGTGGGATGCAGCTCCAATGACGATTGATAGAGCTCGACGGCACGATCGTAGTCGCCTTCCATCTGTGCCTGATAGGCGTCCTGCAGGACTTCCCAAGCGCGCGTAAGGGTTTCCATGCTCATAGATTCTTTCCCATAGTTAGCACACGGTTTCGCCCCGGTCAAAAGTACGAAAGTCCAAGTCGTGCAGACAAGGAACCTGTACTTTGTGCCGGGGGAGGGAGTGGAAATTCACACGTCAATTGAGGAGAATAGAGGAGTTTCTAACGGAGCAAACTTGAAGCATGTCAGGAACATGACTGGCGAAAACGAGGGGGCATCGTGAGGCAGAATACTTTGATTCTTGGGATAGTAACTCTAGCGGTGGCTGGTGCGCTGCTCGCGCAGGATCCTCCTTCTCCACAGGCCAAGAGCAGCTCCAAAAAGGCGGCGAGCCACGGCTCGTCAGGCTCCGCGGTAAAGGGTAAGGAAGTCTTCGAGAAAAAATGTGCGATCTGCCACTATGCAGATAAGGAAGCCAAGAAAATCGGCCCCGGCCTAAAGGGAATGCACAAGCGGGGGACGTTCACCGTGAACGGCAACAAAATCACGGATGAGTCTCTAAAGACGTGGATCGAAAACGGCGATTCGCTGATGCCTCCCATGAAGGAAACGCTGGAGGCAGACCAGATCAAGGACGTCATCGCCTACGTAAAGACACTCTAAGCGTGCATAGAGCTCGCCTGAAGCCTGCGCATAAGAGAAAAGCCCCCGAAGACCTGATCGCTCAGGCCGCCGGGGGCTAAAACTAAAAGAAAACTGAGGCTACTTGAGGACGGCGTCCTTGAACGCTTTCGACGGACGCAGGCGCACGACGGTCTTTGCCTTGATCTTGATCGCCTCGCCGGTCTGGGGGTTGCGGCCCATGCGCGCCTTGCGATGCGCTTTTACGACGCGGCCGATGCCCGGGATTACGAACTTGCCCGCAGCGCCCTTGGCTTCTTTTACGGCGAGCTTGAAAAGCTCTTCAAAGAATAGAGCGGCGGTTTTCTTCGGTGTGCCGAGCTTCTCGGCGATGTGCGACACGACCTTGGTCTTGCTCATTGGCTTGGCTGCCATCTAGTCTGCTTATCCTCCTAATTTTTCTTTCCACCCCGATCCGATCGAGGCAGGCCGCGAGTCCACTACCCCATATTTCCCGCGGAAAACCCGGGCCGCCAAGGACTATAGCCAAGGAATTAAGAGAACGCAAGAGAAAATCGCAAAAAACCTTGTAAAAATGCGTATTTTTTTAAGGACGTGTGGAAATCACCGCTAGAAACGCGGGTTTGCGGCGGATGCCGGGTGTTCGAGCGGGCTTTGGCGGTGTGTTACGCTCTCGGATTCGAAAGGGGAGCAAGGAGCAAGCCATGGGTACCCAGGAGAATTGGAAAGAGCTGGAGACGAGAATCGGCGAGGCGGTGAAGATTCGAAAGCGCCCGGTGGCGGTGACGTTTCTCACGACCGCGCCGTTGAATGTGCAGAAGTTTGAGGGCACGGAGCCATCAGGATGCAGCTTCTGGCGGCTGGCGGCGGAGGGCCGCGCATTTTATACCCTGCCGGAGAATCATTTCAATTGTGCCGGGGGAGCGTACACGCACAACATTTCTCTTTCGCCAGAACGCGAAAAGGAAACGGAGCAGACGGTGAAGATGATGTTTGACCTGGGCTACGTGAAGCCGGAAGAAGTGCCGCAGATTCCGCGGCTCTTGAAAGCGCCCGCGGCCATCCTGTATGCGCCGCTCGGTGACTCGCCGGTTGCACCGGACGCGGTGTTGTTTGCCTGCAAACCTTCTAGCGCAATGCTGCTGAATGAGGCCGCCAATCGCGCGGGTGTGGCCAGCGGCGCGCCGGCGCTCGGGCGTCCGACGTGCATGGCGCCGCCCGCAGCGCTGCAACACGGCGCGATCCTGAGTCTGGGTTGCATGGGCAACCGCGTCTACACCGGCCTGGGTGAAGATGAAATGTATATCGTCTTTCGTGGCCAGGACCTAACCGCAGTGGCCGATGCGCTGGAGATCATTCCAAGCGCCAACACTGCGCTCCATGAATACGCCAGTGGCCGACGGCAGCAATTGGCGACCATCTAGGAAAACTCCTCAAAAGAGCAAGAAACGATCCGCAATAAGCGAAGAGGGCCGAGCGGTGCCGCGCCCCTAAAAAGAACCGCAACTTACAGCGTGGCCAGATCGGCGTAGAAGTGGGCGATGGCTTTGATGCCGCCGAAATAATTCTCAAGGGCGATGTGCTCGTCCGGGGCGTGGGCATTTTCGTCGGGGAGGCCGAAGCCGAGCAAGACGCAGGGAACCTTGAAGGTGTCATGCATCTGCGTGACGAAAGGAATCGAGCCGCCTTCGCGAATGAAAACGGCCTTTTTGCCGAAGCCTTTTTCCAAGGCCGCCTGGGCCTTCAGGAAAATCGGGGCGTGATACGGGGCCACCCACGGTTTTCCGGTGCTCAAGACTTCAAATTTGCAATGAACGGTTTTCGGCAGCAGCTTTCGAATGTGCTTTTCTACGAGCTTGGCGATTTTTTGCGGATCCTGATTGGGTACCAGACGCGTGGAGAATTTGGCAAACGCTTTTGAGGGGATGACAGTCTTCGCGCCCTCGCCCTGGTAGCCACCCCAAACGCCGTTCAATTCGAGCGTCGGCCGAGTCCAGAGGCGCTCGACAGTAGTAAAACCTGTTTCGCCAAAATAGCCGGGCGCACCGACGGCCTTCTCGAAATCTTTTTTCTTCCAAGGGAGAGCATTGAGGGATTTGCGCTCGGCTCTGGAAACCTTCGCGACATGGTCATAGAAGCCGGGAACGGCGACGCGAAAATTCTTGTCATGGAGCTTGGCAAAAAGTTCCGCAAGAATCGTGAGCGGGTTTGGCACCGCGCCCCCGTAGACGCCGGAGTGCAGGTCGCGCTCCGGGCCGGTCACCTCGATCTGATAATAGTTCAGGCCGCGCAGACCGTAGGTGATGGAGGGGACGCCTTTGCCGAGCATGGAGGTATCTGAAACGATGAGCGCATCGGCTTTTAGTTTTTCCTTATTTTTTTGAACGTAGTCCCACAGGCTGACGCTGCCGACTTCTTCTTCTCCTTCGATCAGCACCTTCACGTTGATGGGAAGCTTGCCGTTCACCTTCTGCAGCGATTCGAGGGCTTTCAGATGGATATGAACCTGGCCTTTGTCGTCGGCGGTGCCGCGGCCGAAGAGATTGCCGTTGCGTACGGTGGGTTCGAAAGCGGGGGTGGTCCAGAGATCGAGAGGCTCGGCAGGCTGCACGTCATAGTGGCCATAGAAAAGGATAGTGGGTTTGCCAGGAGCTTCAAGAGATTCCGCGTAGACCAGAGGGTGAAGATTTGTGGGGAGAATTTCAACCGTTTTGAAGCCGGCAGCGCGGAGATTGTCCGCGACCCAGCGGGCGCCGCGCTCGATATCCGGCTTGTGTTCGCTCTTGGCGCTGACGCTGGGAATACGCAAGAGTTCGCAAAGCTCCGCCAAATGCTGGTCGCGGCGACCTTCGATAAATTCAGCAAGGTTCATAAGGGGCCCTCGGGGGCTAAGAGTCCTTTCGAAGTATGCTTACGTAAAACTTGAAGCGAATGTTGCGGCTGCGAAAGAATGGAGCTGCGAAGAATGACCCGCGACCGCCAGACCCTATTCTATGACTGCCCGAAGACGGAGTACAAGCGACCCGGACGCCAACGCTTGTTTAACTTAGCGATAGCGCTAGAGAAGAGAGACTTGGTGGGGTACTCAGTTCCGATTCCGGGAGGGGCCGCCCGCGGCGGTGGCACGCAGTGGGGCTGGTATGAGGTTTCCGCCGGTATCAGAGTCCGAGCTTGGGGGAACACCAGTGGCAGCCGGCTACGGGTGGCGTATCGGGAACACCTGACCGTTGGGGCAATTGACCGTGACGAGAGGGCGTTCGAATATGGCACTATGAGCGAAATTACTGCAGCCTCTCACCGCCGGAGCTCGCGCGTCTTCCACAAGATGCGAGTGCTGGCACAGGGTCGCGCTCACAACGGGAAGAAGTTCCGTGAAACTTGCGAAACTGTGGTCGTCAACGGCCATGGAGGCTTGCTGTTTCTGAGGCACGAGATCGATCAAGGCGAGATGATCGTCATTACCAATCCCGAGACGCTGGAAGAGCTGGAATGCCGCGTGGTTTATCGGGGTGAACCGGTCGGCAAGGGACAGCGCGTGGGAGTGGAATTCTTGACGCCGGCGCCGCGCTTCTGGGGCGTGGAATTCGGCGACGCTGCGGCGGAAAGTTCTTCACCCGCTAACTGAAATGCCTGGCTCGGCCACGCGTACGGGCGCCTGGCTTCTGCGCTTGGAAATCCAGCTTCCCAATCTCCACAAAAGAAGAATCGCGACGAGCGCGCCGTAGAAGAGCGGCTTGCGGACGTCCGATTTTACCAGCCAATAGTAGTGGACCACGCCAGCGATGGCGCTGATGTAGATGGCGCGGTGTAGCATTTGCCAGCGCTTGCCGCCGAGACGGCGAATCCAACCGGTAGTGGAAGTAAGCGCCAGAGGAATCAGCAAAACAAAGCCGAGGAAGCCCACAGTGATGAACGGGCGCTTGGCGACGTCTTTCCACATACCGGCCAGGTCGAAAGATTGATCAGGGCCGAGGTAGGTGAGGAAGTGCAAGCAAGCGTAGAAAAAAGCGAAAAGGCCGAGCATACGGCGGAAGCGGATGAGATCCGGCAGGTTGAGAAGTTTGCGAAGCGGAGTGATGGCCAGGGTGAAGACCAGAAAGCGCAAGATCCAGTCACCGGTGGCGTGCTGGAGGAACTCGACGGGATTGGCACCCAACCTGTTGTGCAGCGCACGATCGACGAGGCTGAAAAACGGTATGAGACAAAGCAGGAAGAAGACGACTTTGGCCCATTTGCTGGTGAGAATTCTTCGCACGCGCTGATCCCAGATCAGTAATTTTTCTTCAGGTCCATGCCGTTATAGAGGCTGGCGACCTGCTCGCCATAACCATTAAACATGAGTGTGGGGCGCTTGAAGATTTCACCGAGACGGCGTTCCTTCGACTGCGTCCAGCGCGGGTGGTCGACGCCGGGATTCACGTTGGAGTAAAAACCGTATTCATTGGGAGCCATGCGGTTCCAGGTGGTTGGCGGCATCTTCTGCTGAAACTTGATCTTGACCAGCGATTTGATGCTCTTGAAACCGTATTTCCAAGGGAGAACCATGCGAACCGGTGCGCCGTCCTGATTCGCCAGCGTTTCGCCGTACATGCCGACACAGAGAAGCGCAAGGGGGTTCATGGCTTCGTCCATGCGCAGGCCTTCGAGATAAGGAAAGCCGATGCCGGCATATTTTGCCTGCGGCATCTGCTGGGGATCGAAATAGCTTTGGAAGGCGACGAATTCGGCTTTGGACGTGGGCTCGACGAGCTTGATGAGATTGCTCAAGGAAAAACCGATCCAGGGAACAACGATGGACCAGGCTTCGACGCAGCGATGGCGATAGATGCGTTCCTCGAGCGGGGCGATTTTCAGGATTTCGTCCATGGTGAACTTGCGGGGCTTTTTGACTTCGCCCTCGACAGAGACAGACCAGGAGGAGGTGTTGAAGTTTTTGGAATTCTTCGCCGGATCGCCTTTTTCGGTTCCGAATTCGTAGAAATTGTTGTAGTGAGTCACGTCTTCAAAGGTATTTTGTTTTTCGGTAGTACTGAACGGACTCTTCATGAGACCTGTGAATTTTGTCGCGGCAAATGCAGTCTGGGAGGGTGCGGCGAGCTCGAACAGTCGCTTGCCGACCAGGGCGGTCCCGCCGACGATGCCCAGGGCGCGGAGGAACTTCCGCCGATCCAGGTACACGGACCTGGGCGTCACATCGGCGTAAGTCAAATCTGAAGTGCGGATCAACATCTCTTTCCTCCGAAATCTCCCCGGACGGTTCAGCTTCCTTATCATCTTACGTAAATCTAATTTGCTTGGATGCGGGAAATTAGCCGGACGACCTTCTATGCCTTCGGACAAGGTACTGCCCGGTGTCCGTGCTCCTACAATGGGAGTCGCGGGTTGCGAAAAAGTTACAGACAGAATTGGGTTGCCAGGCTGGCAGGAGCCGCGATTATTCGCGAGATGCGTGGCGGGGCCGATTTGTTTGAAATTCAGGATGCGCCAATTCTCCCTGCGCTCTGCTATGTTTATGTCCTCGTTTGCGCTGTCCGCGGGCCGCGGCGGAGTGCCATTGTTGTGTGGGCCTCGCGGCAAGACTAGATCCACGAATACGAGGCTTGCTCGAATGCCCGATGCCGTGAACCCCGGAACCCGGACGATTGGAGTGGATGTCGGCGGTACGAAAGTGGCCGCGGGTTTTGTCGATGCGCAGGGCGAAATCGCGCAGCATACGCGTACCGCTATGAATCCCCGCGGCAGTGCGGAGGAAGGCCTCGCCGCCGTAACGAACGCGATTGACGCGCTGCTGAAGATGGCGCCCGAGGCGCACGGCGGTGTGCAGCGCATTGGGATTTGCGCCCCCGGGCCGCTCGATCCGCAGACCGGAGTGGTGCTGAATCCGCCCAACGTGCCGTGCTGGCGTAATTTTCCGCTGGCGGGGGAAATCGCTCGCCGGTATGGCGGCTTCGTAAGAATCGACAACGATGCCAACGCCGCCGGGCTTGCCGAAGGATTGTGGGGCGCGGGGCGCGGCTACAAGAATGTGTTTTACGCCGGCATCGGCACGGGGATCGGGACCGGCATTCTGTTTGATGGACGGATTTATTACGGGCGCACGGGCGCGGCCGCCGAAGGCGGGCATGTCATCATCGATTACAAGGGACCTCGCTGCGGATGCGGCAAGAGGGGATGTATCGAGGCGCTGGCCTCGGGCACAGCGATCGGCAAAAAGGCGCGGGCAAAGCTCGCGGAAAAAGGAGGATCCTCGGCGGTGATGCTGGAGCTGGCGGGTGGAAACGTCGAGGCTATCAATAGCGAGATTGTGGGACGGGCCTACACCGCAGGTGATCCGCTCGCCAAAGAAATTCTGCTGGAAACCGTTGAACTGCTGGCCATTTGGCTGGGAAACATCGTGGACCTACTGGAACCCGACGTCATGATCCTCGGCGGCGGCGTGGCGACCATGTTGAGCCCGCTCTTTGACGAAATCCGCGACCGCTTGCCGACCTGGTGCGTGAATGCGCGCTGCCGGGAGATCCGGCTGGTGCCGGCGCGCTACGGCGAGAATTCTGGAATCGCGGGCGGCGCCGCACTCTGCGCCGCTCCCATGCCAGCCTAATCAGGGGTACCGCCGACAGGACACTCTTGCGGGGAATTGGATCGACTAAATACCACCGGTTTGGTCTGCTTTCATATTCGTCCCGCCGTTCCACCTGGCCTTGGAGCCATCCAGCCGGGCTCGGCGACCATTCGCTGCAAAGGGTTTGGAACAAAGTGTAGCGTACGGCTAAGCTCCGCACAGTTGAAAGTAATTTGCAACTAATGTAGTGTTTTTATAGTCGGCGGGGGTTTGGTTTGCTCTTCAGATGCAAATAGATTGCAAAAAAACGGACGCGGAACCCACGGGCGGGAACGAAGGCGGCGGCGTCCTTACTTCGACAGTTGTTGAGCCCCTCGAAATTCCCGCAAAATTGTGCGCGACCAAGAGTCGGCGTCCCTGGGTGCGACGTGTGCATGCCGGGCTGGGAATCATCTCGGCATTGAACCTGTTTGTTTTGATCACGACAGGATTTCTGCTGCAACACAGTACGCTGCTAAAGCTGGATGAGCACAGTTTGACGCGAAAGATTCTTCCTTCGGGGTATCGGCCCCAAGATGATGGAAGCGGGGTGCGGGCTGACATTGTTGTGGCCGATGTGCACTCCGGAAGGATGTTCGGGGTAGGGGGAGCGTTGTTCCTGGATGCGGTAACGCTCGTCTGGCTGGTGATGCTGGCGACGGGAGTGGCGATGTACCTCTTCAAGCAGCGGGCCCATGGGAAGGCGCCGGATCGAGGCGCGTGCGAGGAATGTCCGGAAGAAAACGACTGAGGAACTAGGCTGCCAAGGGCGGCTGAGGGAGCGGGGACGTGCACGGTTTCTAGTTGCAAATACTTTGCATTTAGCCACGATGGTTGACCTCGCAGGGCGCTGGCAACCGCTCAAGTGCGCGGGCGGAAGTTCAAAGGTTTTTGGAGTAACGGCCTGCCGCGGCAGCGGCGGAGGCCGGGTTCACAATCTTATGGAGGGTCGGATGGCCACACGCAACTGCGCTGCAGCGGGGGTATTCGCAGGAGAAGAAAATTATCTGTGCAAGAGAAGTTGGACAGCAGAGCTTCGCGTGCGCGCAGGCTTGGCCCTTACGCTGACTCTTCTGCCTTGCTTTACGAGTTCCAGCGGCGTCCTGGCGGCTCAACAAAAGACCAGCGGGGAATCCGCGCAAGAACAGAATGCGGTCTCGAAGGAAGTTGACCAATTGCGGAAAGAGGTCCGTGAGCTGCGGGAGGACTTGAAGCGCCTGCACGCCATGCTTGAGTCGCGTGCCACAGGATCTGAAAGCGCAAGTGCGCCAGGGCCACAGCCGGGCGAAGCCTTGCAACCGGCAGTTGCGCCCGCGGGCGTTGTTGCACAAGCCGCGAAACCGGCACCTGGAGAGACCGGTGTGCCACAGTACACTGGAAGATCCGACGACCCGGGTGTCGCCATGGCAACCAAAGCCCACGGCGGCGACTTGTCCGGGACGGGAAATCTTTTGCGCACGGAGCGCGTGACCGTCGGAGGTTATGGTGATTTCCAGTTTCGAACGGCTTCGCTATCCGAGCGCGCGGACGGCGGAGGAACATCGACGTTTCAGAGCACGCGCTTGGTCCTCGGTATCGGAGCGGTGCTGTCACAAAAACAAAACATCGTGTTCAATTCCGAAATCGAATACGAACTGGGGTCGCACGAAATTGATATCGAGCAGGCTTTTTTGGATTGGAGAGTTCGGCCGGAGTTGAGTTTCCGCGGCGGAATTATCGTGCCTGCACTGGGACGCTTTAATACCTACCACGATTCGAATTTGAATATCACCACACTGCGGCCACTGCTCAACCAATTCATCGTGCCGACGGCGTATCGGGATGCGGGCATCGGCGTTCGAGGTGTGTTCCGGCTGCCGCGGGAGATGAAGCTGTTCTACGAAGCGGACGTGCTCAACGGGATGCAGTCGAAGAATGCAGATGGCGAACCGACGCCCTTCTCGCGGCTGTTGGGACAGGCTTCGGCTGCCGAACCAGGGTTGATCGCGTTTCAGGCAACGCGCAACAGCAAAGCAGTTGCTGGGCGAATTGGGTTCTCACCGTTCCTCGGGCTGGAATTTGGTGTTTCCAGCTACGCCGGGAAATTCACCAATGCGGGTGATCCGCAAAAGTCTGCGACGATTGTCATGTTCGACGCAGCCTATCAGCATGGCCCGTTCGTGCTGAACGGAGAATACGGCCGCTCGAACATTGTTGGCGTGGGAATTCTTCGGCAAAGCGCGGCCCCGCCCCCCGTCAATCCGAATGATCCGCAGACGATCGCGGCTTTGTCTGATTATGTGGCGCAAACGACGCCGGGGCAGGATGCTTTCTACGTTGAGTCAGGATACAAGTTTTTTAGAGGCCTCTTCCGAAACCGGGAATTATTTGACGAAGGCGCGTACGTGATGCCGGTGGTGCGCTTCGAAACCGTTCGGCGTGACCGCACGTTATCCAACTTTTACTTAAACCAAAGTAGAACGACACTTGGTTTCAACATTGCGCCTTCACCGAGTGTTATTTTCAAGCTGAACTACATCTTGAACCATACGTTCGGGTCCGTGCCAAATATTGCCGGGGGCATCGGCGGAGCGGACTTCGGAAAAAATCCCTTGCCGCATCTGGACTATGGGAAGAACGGGTTCACGGGTTCCGTGGCTTATGTTTTCTAGAATACACTTCACGCTGGGAGCCACTCCCACACGAGTCTTTTGCGCATGCTAACTGTTCATTCCAAACGAGCGGCATGGCTGACGGCTTCTGCAGTGATGGCGGCAAGCGCAGTGCCTGCCGCGGGAGAGGTCTACCTGAACGAAGCACAGGCGCTGGCGATCGTCCTGGGTGAAAGAGCAGTCGTGCGGAAGGAGCAAAAGACTCTCGACGAAGCACTGAGGACCAAACTGGAGCGTTCCAGCAATCTTCGCTTTCCGGAGGCCTCGTATACCTTTTTTATTGCCGGGCAAGCCGGACAGGCCGAAAAGTACGCGATCCAGATGAATGAAATCGGCAAGACCGAGCCGATCACGTTCATGGTCGGAATCAGTCCGGAGGGCAAGGTCGCGGAAGTGGTGATCATGATTTTCCGCGAAAACCGCGGCTGGGAGGTGAAAGAGAAGCGTTTTCTAAATCAGTTTCGCGGCAAGACGCTACGCGCCTCCATCCGCGTCGACGAGGACATCATCAACTATACGGGCGCAACGCTGAGTTCGAAAGCCGTAGCGCGCGGCGTCAAGCGAGCTCTTTTTCTGTTCGATGCTTTTTATCCCGGTGAAGCTCGCTACAAATTGGTGCCCGCAAGCCAGTTCGCGCTGCCACTTTCCATGTCCCCGGTCCTAACATCGGCGGATTCCCAAGGGAGTTTGGACCTGTACCGCCAGAGCCGGTATGCCATGGGAAGTATTTGCGAAATTCGTCTTTGGTGCCGTTCCGCCGATGAAGCGCACCGCGCCTTCGCGATTGGATTCGGCGAGGTTGGTCGAATTGAACGCGTATTCAGCGCCTACCGCGACGACAGTGAACTCGCCTCGGTGAATCGGAATGCGGGAAGCGGGCCGGTGCAGGTGAGCGAAGAATTTCTTGATCTGACGCAGTATGCAGTTCGATCCTGGTGGCAGTATGGCGGTTCCGTCGATGTGACCGTGGGCTCGCTCATGAGCGCGTGGGGCTTCCGGGAAGGCCAACCCCGCATGCCTTCTCGAGCAGAACTTCTTGAAGCGCAAGAGCTGGTAGGCTGCAACAAGTTGAGACTCGATCGGCGCATTCGAACGGTACGGTTTCTTAGGCAAGGGATGCAGCTTGATTTTGGAGGTCTGGCAAAAGGTCATGCGGCCAAGCGGGTCGCGCGCGTATTGCAGAAGCAGGGGATCACCGCGGCGCTTGTAAATTTGGGAGGGAGTTCACTGTGCGCGTCGGAAGTCATTCCGCCGGCGACCGCGCAGGATCGCTCGAACGAAACCGAGCTTGCCTTTGGAGAATGGCCGATCGGCATTATCCACCCGGGCGACGCAACGCAATGTCATGTGCATCTCTTACTCAAGCCGGGATGGTCTCTCTCCACTTCCGGTACTTCTGAACGGCACTTCGAGATCGGCGGGCAGAAATTGAGCCACATCCTTGACCCGCGTACGGGCTGGCCTATCAGCGGAGTTCGCTCCGTCACCGCCGTCGCACGGTCTGGCCGGCGCAGCGAAGCCCTTTCCAAGCATTTGCTCTCACTGTCACCTCGAGAGCGCGCCGCAATGGCGCACCGCTTCAAAGAGTTCGATTGGGCGCATCTTGAAGAGTCGCAGGCCGGTGCTCTTGCGATAGACCTGAATTCTCATCGCACTACGCGCTTCGCCACTTCCACCCAACAATTGTGATCAGTTCCGGCCTCCCTCATCCTGTTTCCCCCGCCGCCTCAAGATCGCGTGGCCTCCATTCATAGCAGAGTGCCCCGGAGGATGACCAGCGCAACCATGAAATAGATGCAGAGCCCGGTCACATCCACGAGGGTAGCTACGAAAGGAGCCGAGCTCGCGGCGGGGTCAAATCCCAGACGACGAAGCACGAACGGCAGCATGCTTCCCGCCAGCGTTCCGAACATGACCACTCCGATAAGGCTGGCCCAGACCGTAATTCCCAGCAAAACATAGTGCTGCCCATAATTGGTGAGGTGGAGATGCTGCCAGGCGACAATCCGGAAGAAGCCGATCACGCCGAGAAAGGAGCCTAGTGCGAGTCCGGAAATGAGCTCGCGCCTGAATACTCGGAACCAATCACGCAGACTCAATTCCCGGAGCGCCAAAGCGCGGATAATCAAGGAAGCCGCTTGCGAGCCAGAATTGCCACCACTGCTGATGATCAGTGGAACAAACAGCGCCAGGACCACGGCGCGGGCGATCTCCTGCTCAAAGAAACTCATCGCGGTAGCCGTGAGCATCTCGCCTAAAAAGAGCGCCGATAACCAACCGCCGCGCTTGCGAATCATGGACCACAGTCCCACTTGCATGTAGGGGGCTTCGAGGGCTTCCGAGCCGCCCAGTTTCTGGATGTCTTCGGTGGCTTCCGATTCCGCGATATCGAGCATATCGTCGGCGGTGACAATGCCAAGCATGTTCCCGAGCGCATCGGTGACCGGGAGGGCTACGCGGTCGTATTTCTCAAACAGCTCAAGAGCGCGTTCCCGGTCATCCGTCGCGAGCAGTGAGACGAGCGGAGGGTCGGCGATGGCTGTGACCACCGTTTGGGGATCTGCGAGAACCAAGGAACCCAGGCGCACGTCTTCCAACAACTTTCCATTCTCATCGAGAATATAGATGACATTGAGCGTCTCCATTCCGCGTCCTACTTTGCGAATGTGCTCTAAAGCCTGCGAGGCCGTAATCTCCGGGCGAATGGCCACATAGTCGGGCGTCATATAGCGCCCGACGCTGTGCTCCGGATAGCCCAGAAGCTGACGCGCGTTCTTCAGTTCTTCGGGAGAAAGAACTTCCAACAGCTGCCGGGTCACGGTGGCGGGCAATTCCTCAAAGAAGCGCGTGCGGTCATCGGGAGGCATCCCATCCAGGACGCTTTTCACCTCGTCGGTGGAGAGGGCCCGAAGCAACTCCTTCTGCCGGTGGGCTGGAAGATAGGAAAACACCTGAGCCGCCTGGTCGCGTGACAGGAGGCGGAAGACAACCGCCTGCTCCTTCGCATGGATTTGCCCCATTGCTTCCGCGATATCGGAGGAATGCGTGGCCCTCAATCTGGCGCGCAATTCCTCCCAGCGCTGGCTGTGAATCAGATCTTCCCATATCGATGAAGTCGCTGTTTCGATCATGTGTTTTTCTCTCGAGAAAAGTTATTCGATGATTTCTTGTCTTCCATTGTCCTCTAATGCAAGCGCGGCGGAACCGCAATACAGTATTTATACGGTCTTGACGATCATCTCTTCTAGGAATTAATAAGCGCTATGCAAGAAGGGCGGTTCGTTCCTTCCGGTGGCCTCTTTGAAGGGGAGAAGCCGGGATGGATGGTGGCCCACAAAGCGGAGTGCCCATTCGCGGCAGTGAATGACTACTTGCTTTCTATATACCTCAATGGTACAACAGCGGCATGATAATTGGCGATCGTCTTCGCACCCTCCGCGAAGATAAGAAACTCTCTCAGGGCGACATCGAAAAGCGCACGGGCCTGCTGCGATGCTACATTTCCCGCGTCGAGAATGGTCACACCGTTCCCGCCATCGAAACGCTGGAGAAAATGGCGCGCGCTTTCAACGTCCCACTCTATCAACTATTTTATGACGGGGAAGAACCGCCGGCGCTGCCGGATCTGCTCAAGCAGAAGTCCTCTGAGGAACCCGCTTGGGGCAGTTCTGGCAAAGAGGCGCGGTATCTAAAAAAGCTCCGTGGTCTGTTGGCCAAGACTGACGAGGAAAAGCGCAAGCTCGTGTTGTACATGGTCCAGAAAATGGTCCGTCACTAGAGGTCTTTCGCCACAGCCACCCCCCACTTGCAATCTACATTATATCTATATAATATATAGATATGCTCCGCTTCGATTGGGACGAGAGGAAAAATAGAGGCAATCGGACGAAGCATGGAGTGTGGTTTGAACAAGCTCAGAGCGCCTTCCGCGATCCGAATGCGCGCCTCTTCCATGACCCAGAACACTCAGAGGAAGAGGATCGGTTTATCCTCATCGGAGTGAGTTCAACGGCAAGACCTCTCGTCGTCGTTCACTGCTATAAGGAATCCGATTCAGTGATTCGGATCATTTCCGCGCGGAAGGCAACCAAGAAGGAGATTAGATTTTATGAAGAAGGAATATGATTTTTCCAAGATGAAAGAGCTCAAGAACCCGTACGTGAGCAAGAAACAAGCCGTGGGGATCAACTTGAGTCCGGAAGTCGTGGACTATTTCAAGGGGCTGGCGGATGAGACAGGACTTCCTTATCAGAAGTTAATCGACCTTTATCTTCTCGACTGCGCGAAAAAGCGAAAAAAACTGATGATGAAGTGGGTAGCGTAGAGTCTGTAAACTGGCCGCTAACTCGCAGAATGCGTTAGAATCGAAAACGGAGGAGTGGGTGAGCGGTTGAAACCGGCGGTCTTGAAAACGTTCCCACCTCTTTCGTCCCACGTCTCCTCAGTCGGTTAGTAGCCACCATCGTCATCGGGTCAATCGGCGATATTCGGGCACGTTCGGTTGCGAGTATGCAACTGAGTGTGCAACTCGTCCACACCTTTGGGTCGGCTCGCCGCCGGCGCCACTCGTAGCGAACTCCTGCGCTAACTATCCTCTAACTCGGTGGAGTTTCGGAGTTTCGTCAATCTGCCGAACCGAAAAGCATAGTCTCGGAAACCCTTGAAGGGTGATGTTATATGCGATATCATGAGTTTTGCGCCTCGTACTCGATACTGATGTGCTCGTTGCCGCGACACGCAGCCGTTCGGGAGCTTCATGGCAGCTAGTAGATCGCGCGTTGGCCAGAGAGTTTACGCTGTTATTGACTGTCCCTCTCGTTCTCGAGTACGAGGCAGTGTTGAGACGCGAAGAACATAGAAAAGTGCATGGTCTTACCATGCCGCAACTCGATGAGGTAATCAATTCACTCGTTAGGGTTGCCGAACCGGTGCGAATCAGTTTTTTATGGCGACCTTTTCTGACTGATCCGCGGGACGATATGGTTTTAGAAGCGGCCGTTAACGGTCAGGCCGATCTCCTGGTTACGTTCAACCAAAAGGATTTCGTGGCCGCAGCGAAGGGCTTTGCCCACGAGACATTGCGTCCTTCCGAGGCGCTCAATCGATTACGCGGGGAAACGAAACGGTGAAAATGCGGAGCAAGGTTATGAGACAAAGTAGCTTTCCGTTGCGGTTGGCTTCTTCCTTGCAGGAGGAAGCTCGCAAAACGGCCAAGAGCGAGGGGATATCCCTCAATCAGCTTATCAATCTAGCGGTTGCAGAGAAGATTTCCGCCTTGCGTACGGAAGAATTTTTTCGTGAGCGAGGAGCCCGTGCCCGCCCAAACAAAGCTCGCAAGATATTGAAGCGCGCAGGGAATGAACCCCCACGAGAAGGCGACGAAATTCTGTAGATCGTTACCAAATGCGCGCGTATTTCTCCAGATGCCTCTTGCGACCGCCTCGAAGGGAACACTTACGCCCCGTTGGATCGCCTGACACAGAAGTGTTAATAAATTGTGTGGCAACGAATAAGGTCGCAAAGCGCTGGACCATATCATCATGAAATTGCCGTCTTTCAGATATCGAAAATGATAACGCGGAGAAACGTTTTGGTTGTGACTGGTCTCGAAGTCCTGATTTTCTTGCTACCTACTGAGGGTAAGGTGGAAGGGCTTGGGATCGGATATTGGGATGGAGTGAGGCTACGGCTCGCGAGCGGCAACTACTGGGCAAGAGCGATACTCTGCGGAATCGGAGCAGCCATGCTTGTGATTGCTCTCGATATTCTTGCGCGTTATCTCCAAAAGTTTGTGGATCCACCTTCCAAAAGTGATGGGGCGGGAGGCCCAGACAAGAACTCCTTGGCCTAAAGAATGCAACCGTAGCTGCTACCTGGCGTGCCAGCGATTATCAATTCTTTCGAAGATGAAGGCAGCACCTTCGAGCCCGTCTTTCAGTACCCGGTGCCTACGACCTTCATGTGCCCCTCGATGTAGGAGTCGGGTCGTAGCCAGGCTTCATATCGAACCAAAATGCGGGTACCCTCGCGACCGATGAGCATCCACAGGCCATGCATATATCCGAGCTTTGCAAACAGGCTAAAGACGGTCGGGACGTCGTTCGTGTTGGGTGCAGTCAGATCGTCGTATCGCTTGCCAATCAGCTCTTCACGTTGATACCCAACAAGTTGGCAGAAACTGTCCGAAACTTCGACGTACTTTCTGTCGCTGTCTACCACCGCGATGTACTGAGGTTCCACTTCAACTTGCGGAGATAATTCAGCCTTTAATTCTTGCCGAAGGGATCTAACAATACCCCAAGTCCAATCGGGACATTCTGCCTGGGATTCGTGCCGAACAAGGCGAGGCGGGGTATACGGCTTTCTTTTTGACATAGCAGTGGATACCTCCTTGCTTCGTGTCTCTCCTAGTGTGAAACGTTCGAGCGTTTGCTTTCCAGTACGATTCGGATCGCGCGGCTGAGGCCCTTCGCACCATACGGTTTTTGCAGAACCGATGCACCCTTCTCCACCGAGGAAGTCAGAGATGCTGTCTCGGCCGTGTAGCCGGTGGTAAAAACCACTCCAAGACCGGGTCGAACGGCCGACATTTCCAAGTACGCATCGGGGCCGCTCATGCCAGGCATCACCACGTCCATCACAACCAGATCTATTCGGTCGGAATTATTCTTGAAAAGTTCGACGGCTTCTATGCCGTTGCACGCGAGAATTACACGATAGCCAAGCGCTCCCAGCGTTTCCTGGGCCAACTCGCGAAGGCTCTCGTGATCTTCGGCTAACAGGATTGTTTCGGTGCCCCTTTGAGGCTGTTCGTCAGGCTCGGCCTTAGGCGGTTCAGGAGAACCGCTGTCGCCGGGCAGATAAACTCGAAACGTTGTACCTTTTCCAGGCTCGCTGTATACATTGATGAATCCGCCGTGCTGTTTCACGATTCCAAACACAGTTGCCAAGCCAAGCCCCGTGCCCTTGCCAATCTCCTTGGTAGTGAAAAAAGGTTCGAAGATACGGTCGATGGTTGCGGCGTCCATCCCCATGCCCGTGTCGGATACCGAGAGCAAGACATAGCTCCCCGGCCGCACGTAGTAGGTATGAAGGCGACAGTAGTCTTCGTCGATGTCGACGTTTTCGGTCTCGACCACGAGTCGTCCGCCCTTCGGCATGGCATCTCGCGCATTCAGACAGAGGTTCATAAGCACTTGGTCGATCTGGACAGGGTCGACCAGCGTGACGCGAAGGTTCGCTGCAGGATGGAGACGGACCTCTATGTCTTCTCCAATCACTCTTCGCAGGAGGCTTATTCCCTCCTCGACCAGTTTGCTGAGGTCGATCCTTCGAGGTTGCAGGACTTGCCGGCGCGCGAAGGCCAGGAGCTGGGAAGTCAATCCCGCAGCCCGCTGAGCTTGCTCGCAAATCCTCCGGAGACGATCCTGGAGACGCGTACCGGGTTGTGCTTCCTTATATTCCAGTTCGGCCCATCCCAGAATTGCACAGATTACGTTATTGAAATCATGCGCTATGCCACCGGCCAGCCGTCCGATGGCTTCGAATTTCTGCAACTGCTGCACCTGCCGTTCCAAGTGCTTGCGTTCCCGGCGCTGCTCCACGTCTCGGAGTTCACGCTGAACAGCGGGAACCAGCCGCTTCAAATTGCTCTTCATGACGTAGTCCTGCGCGCCCTCTTTCAGCGCAGCTACTGCGGCTTCCTCGCCCATGGTTCCTGAGACGAAAATGAAGGGCACCTCGGACCCTTTTGTCCTCAAAAGATTCAGCGCGCTGGTTCCGGAGAAATGGGGCATCGAATGATCGGAAATAACGATGTCCCACTCCTGCTTACTCAAAGCAGAGTTCATGGCTGAAAGAGAATCCACCCGTTCATGACTTACGTCGTAGCCACCGCGTTGTAATTCTCGAAGAAGCAGCGCGGTATCGTCTTGCGAATCCTCAACGATCAATACCCGAAGGGGAATGTTCATCATGATCTCCTGACCGGCGGAGCCTCGTTGAGAATCAGCCAGTACAAGCCGAGCTGGCGAACGGCGTCGATGAATTGACTGAAGTCAACCGGTTTGCGGACATAACTGTTCGCGCCCAAATCGTAACCTTTGATCCGGTCTTGCTCCTCAGTCGAGGAGGTTAGAA
>WNFG01002775.1_pt1 | contig 33595 bp, 30 predicted proteins | sample 5400431 | NCBI WGS metagenome assembly WNFG01 (sample SAMN13153346, study PRJNA577476) | soil metagenome | isolation source: 120 cm saprolite under Douglas fir tree site 2 hole 3 replicate 2 | place: USA:California | collected 2015-04-18
CTCGATCGATGGCACGTCGGACACATTGATCAATTCGACCGACGGATCGATCCGCTTGATGAGTCCCGTCAGCACGTTGCCGGGTCCGATCTCGACGAAACGCCGGACGCCCATCAGCACCATCTTGTGCACCGACTCCACCCACCGCACGGGCGATGCCACCTGCCGCACCAGCGCGTTGCGGACGGCGGTCGATGTGCCGATCGGCGAGGCGTCTACGTTTGAGACGAGCGACATCCAGAGGTCCTTGATATGCGCGCTTTCGAGCAGCGGCCGCAGCCGCTCCTCGGCCGGTTTCATCAGCTCGCAATGGAACGGCGCCGACACCGGCAGCGGCAGCGCGCGGCGCACGCCGTGCGCTTTGGCGACGGCGATGGCGCGGTCGATGGCGTTCTTCGTTCCGGCGATGACGATCTGACCCGGCGCGTTGATGTTGGCAACGGAGAGGATCTCCCCTTCGGCTGCTTCCTCGCAGATGGCGCGCGCTTCGTCGACCGTCGGCCCGATCAGCGCCGCCATCCCTCCGGTACCGGCGGGGACGGCTTCCTGCATGAAGCGGCCGCGCATCCACACGATCCGCGCGGCGTCCGCGGCCGTCAGTCCGCCGACGCTGACGATGGCGCTGTACTCGCCGAGGGAATGGCCGGCAACGACATCGCGGCGTGTGACGCCGTTCTCTTCGAGCACGGCATGAATGGCGGATGAGACGGCCAGGATGGCCGGCTGGGTGTTCTCGGTCAGCTTGAGCTGGTCGTCGGGACCTTCGAAGCAGAGCCGCGAGATCGGGAAGCCGAGCGCCGCGTCGATGTCGTCGAAAACGCGGCGGGCGGCCGGAAACGCCTCAGCCACATCCTTCCCCATCCCGGCGTACTGGCTCCCCTGCCCCGGAAAAACGAATGCCGTGTTGTGCTCCATCGGGCCGGAATCATACATGGAGCGGAGCGGCTACAATCCGCGCGAATGCCGATCGACGCCCGCGCAAAACTCGTCCGCCAACTGCAGGGAGCGTATTCGGGCGAGCTGGCCGCGGGATATGCGTATCGAGGCCACTGGCATAGCCTCCGCGAAGGTCCGGACCGCACGCGCATCCAGCAGATCGAGGCGGAGGAGTGGCATCACCGCGAGCTGGTCGGAGGCATTCTGCGAGCGCTGGGCGGCAAGCCGAGCCCGATTCGCGAAGTCATCTTCTGGTGCATTGGCCGCTTCATCGGCGCGTTCTGTCACGTCGGCGGATGGTTCGCGCCGATGTACGGCGCCGGCCGGCTGGAGCGCGGCAACATCGTCGAATACGAGGAGGCCGCGGTCTACGCCAGTGAATGCGGTCACGACGAGATGGTCGACTGCATCCTGACGATGGCTGAGGTGGAGTGGGAGCACGAATTCTTCTTTCGCAGCAAGGTCCTCGACCATTGGATGCTGAGGATTTTCAAGGTGTGGCCCGCGCCGCCGCCGAAGGAGACGATCAGGGAGAATTTCGCTCGGGACTTGACACCACAGAGGCAAAAGCGCGGCGTAGCCGCAACCAAACCTGGCTAGCGGCAAGGGCATGGCAAGCGCCATGCCCTTCCCGGAATCCACGTTTGAGCTTTTTCGGCTACCGCGGCATCAGCTTCACTTCCAGCCGGTAGTCCGCGCGCAGCTTGCGCATGGCGGCGTTCTGGATGTTGTCGCTGAGGTTCTGCAGGGGGAAGAGGAGCATGTCCAGCGTGGTGGCGCTCTGCTCGAGTTGATGGTGCTCTTCTTCACGCAACGGCACGCCGTCCTTGAGAACGAGCCCGCGGTCGAAGCGCATGTGCAGGGGGCGATAGCCTTCGGCGACGAGATCGATCGTGCAGCGCTCGGGGTAACGGGGGACATCGACACGCAACGGTGTCGTTCCTTTCTCGACCCTGCCAGCACCGCAATCGAGACTGACCGACGCATGCGATGGCACGCTCCAGAGCTCGACGACGTTCGGCTCCGGACGTTCGTTGACGGCTGTCGATGCGCAGCCGGCGGCGGCAAGCACGACGAGGATGGCTGATGCAACGCTCTTTTTCATGATTCACCTACTGCGTGGCGAGCACCTTGCTGTCGTGCTCGCGTTTGTGGAGGTCATTGACCTTGGTCATGATCTTGGCATCGATCCGGTTGATGGCAAAGTTGCGCGCCACGCGGACGGCGTTTTTGATCGCCTTGGCGTTGGAGCGGCCGTGGCAGACGATACATCCACCCTTGACGCCGAGGAGCGGCGCGCCGCCGTACTCGGAGTAGTCCATCCGCTTCTTCAGCCCCTCGAAAGCGCTCTTCGCCAGCAGCCCGCCGATCTTGCGCGTCCATGAGCGCGTCATCTCCTGGCGCAGCGTCGTAAAAACGAAGTCGCCGAGGGCCTCGGAGGCTTTGAGGACGACATTGCCGATGAAACCATCGCAGACGACGACGTCCGCGTTGCCGTTGTAGACGTCGCGGCCCTCGGCGTTGCCGATGAAGTTGAGACCCGTCTCCTTCAGGACGCGGTAGGTCTCCTTCGTCAGCTCGTTGCCCTTCCCTTCCTCTTCGCCGATCGAAAGGAGACCGACGCGCGGGGCGGCGATGTCGAACAGCATCTGCGCGTAGAAGTGGCCCATCACGGCAAACTCGCGGAGGTGAGCCGGCTTGGTATCGACATTCGCGCCGACGTCGAGCAGGAGGGTGTGGCCGTTCAAACTCGGCAGCACGGTGGCCAGGGCAGGCCGGCTTACCCCTTCGATCATCCCCATGACGGCGCGCGCCGACGTCCACGTGGCGCCGGTGTTGCCTGCCGACACGAAGGCGTTGGCGCGCCCCTCGGCGACGAGATTCGCGCAGACGCGCACGGATGAGTTGCGCTTGCGCCGCAACGGCGCGAGAGCGGTGTCTTCCATCGTGACCACTTCGCGGGCGTCGAAGACTTCGATGTTGCGCGGGGTCGCGCCCGCCGCGGCGAGCTCTTTCCGGACCACGTCTTCCTGCCCGACGAGGATGATCTCGACCGGAAATTCGGCCGCCGCCAGAAGGGCACCCTTCACCACCTCGGACGGCGCATGATCGCCGCCCATGGCGTCGAGGGCAATGCGGACGACCTCAGTCATCGAAGGTGAAGGCTAAAACGCGTCCTTGACCGCGATGACTTCACGGCCTTTGTAGTAGCCGCATTTCGGGCAGACACGGTGCGGCATCTTCGCCTCATGGCACTGCGGGCACGTCGACAACGACTTTGCTTCCAGGAAGTCATGCGCACGACGCGTGCGTGTGCGGGTTCTCGAATGGCGCCGTTTTGGGTTAGGCATCTTGTTGCTCCTTGTGGTTAGTCGATCAGTTGATTTGTGGAGCAGTCGATCAGGATTCTGTCCCGATCGACTGCTCTACGAATCACTGATCACTGTTCGTTCTTCTTCGCCAACTCCGCCCGGATCCCCGCCAGCGCGCCCCAGCGCTCGTCGCTGACCGCGGTCTGGCACGAGCATCCTTCGCCATTCTGATTCGCACCACACTGCGGACAGAGACCGAGACAGCTCTCCGTGCACAACGGCTTCATCGGAATGGCAAGCTGGACCTGCTCGGCCGCCAGATCGCGAAGCGAAACCGACCGCTCCGTGTAGAACTCGATGTCGAGCTCGTCCGGGGTGATCTCGATCTCAGAATTTTCCGCGGAAACCTCGGGACGAGGGCGGAATCTTAAGTGAAACTCGGATGAGGACGCAAACGGGAAGGACTCGACGCAGCGCGAGCAGAGAAAATCGGCGGAGAACAGGGTCGAACCGTCAGCCAGATACTCGGCAGGAAGATCGCCTTTGCTCGCGTTCGCGTCGAGAGAGACCGGACCGATGGCCACAAGCTCGATGCGGGCCAGTTCCTCGGTGGAGAGCTGGTACGTCGGCTCGTAGCGTTGCGGGCCATATTTGTCGATGTCGTCGAAGACGATCCGTTCTTTGTCCGGCATGGTGTTCGAGGCTGTAACTGCGCCCTCCCGGCTTCTATTTCGCCCCGATTCTTACCTTTAGCTCCTCCACCGAGCCGTCGTCCGAGGCGGCCGCCTCGAGCACCGTGGCCCCCTTCAGCGCCTCGATCCAGCGCCCGAGGTCGCGTGCGGAACGGAAAAAACGGGGGGCGGCGATGCGCAAGCCGATGCTGTCGCCGAGGCGGCCCAGGATCGGGACGAGACGCCTGGGGTCGGCACGGACCGCCCACTTGCCCGCCGGCCATGAGCCCGGCTGGAACGCATCCTTTAGATATATGTCAATGGAATCGTCGAAGGAGAGGAGCAGTGCTCCGCCGTGCTCAGCCGTACGGATATGGATGCCGAGCGACTCCCCCTGCTTCACTTTGTTGACGAATTCCTCGAAGGAGGCCCGGCGCGGCGGATCGTCGGTGACGGAGATGACGCCCTTGGGCCGCGGCAGGAACTTGTGCGTGTCGATGTCATAGACGGTGAGGGCTCCGCCGTTCTCGACCAGCGACGAGACTCTCGTGCCGAAGACGCGGTTCATGTCCTCGACGACGCGTGGCATCGTGGTAAACGTCGCGGTCAGAATGGCGCCGCGGGCAAATTGCGCGGGCTGAGTCAACTGCATGGCTGCCGGTTCATCGGCATCGCGCGCGGCGCGCGAGGTGAAGACGATGTCGTCCGCTGTGACCGAGAGCGACGTCACGGCCGGCCGTCCGATCGGGGGGAAGGCGCCCCGTGAGCCGCGCCGCTGGACGACGAAGGCGTCGCCGGGAGGTAGTTTTTCGGAGAGGGCAAGAATCGGGGCCAGATCGTTTGCGTTGATCGGCGGTCCGGACGGCGCGGTGAGGAGAAGGGTCTCGCCGAGGTCGCCGCCGAACATCATGTAGGTCCGGACCAGCGCGGCCCGGATCGGATCGAGACGCACGGGCGCGCATCCTGGTGTCGAGCGAGGCGGCGGTGGGGATCAATGCGAACGATTCCGCCGACTCCGGCACCGCGGCGATGAGCGCCCGCTGCGCGTCCGTGAGCGGAAAGCGGACGCCCGCCGACGCCTTCGGCGTGGTCGCCGCCAGGTAGATGGCGATCATCGCTACGAGCGCGGCGATGATGAGGACGATGATGATGAGCTTCTTCATGGCTGCGCTATCGCGCGTTGTCGGTTGTCGGTTCCATCAGCGCATTGTCTCAGAAGCGCCAAATCCCATGAACCGGCGAAGCCGGTATAAGAACCGTAGCCCCCGGCTTCAGCCGGGGGCCACGGTGCCGTCCAGGTTGCGAGCCCGCTTCAGCGGGCGGCAGATCACGTCCACCGGTGTCGTGCATCGATCACGACGCCATGTCGTCGCAGGAGTCGCTCGAGCTCCTCCGGAAACGACACCTTCGTGTGATGTGCCTTCTGCTTTTCGATGTATCGCGCGACCGAGGAGACGTTCGACTTGCTGACACTGAATGCGGCGTAGCCGCGCTGCCACTCGAACTCGGATCGATCGGGGAACGATTCGTGGATCCAGTGCGTCGAGCTCCCCTTGATCTTTCCGATGGCTTCGGCCACGGCGATTGATGGAGGCAACTCGGCAAGGAGGTGGACGTGGTCTTCCACTCCGTTGACGACGTAGAGCTTCCCTCCGAGTTGTCGCACGATTCCGCCAAAGTACGGAAAGAGGCGCGATTCGAGCGCCGAGTCGATGAAGGGCTTCCGATTTTTCGTCGAATAGACGATGTGGTTCAGCAGATTGGTGTAGCTGTGTGGCATGGCGTGTTCGCCATGCGAAAAGTCCCAGCGCGATGTTACCTCGGAAATCGTTCTGTCGCCCGCTGAAGCGGGCTCGGGATACCGGGGGACGCCTGGATTCCCACGGCTGAAGCCGTGGGCTACGGTTCTTACGGCGGCTTCGCCGCCGGTGAACTGGCAACCGCCACGCGCGATAGCGGAGACAACGCGTGCGAAGCGCGCAGTACGTTACGATCCGCCCGCGCATGCCGTCCACGGTCAGCACCGTCGTTCACACTTTGAGCCAGGCTCTCCGCGAACGCGTCGCGCGCGCGTTCCGCGCGGCCACGCGGCGCGAACGGGCGTTGCGCATCGGCGTCGACGTCCGCCCCTTTTATGAGCCTCTGACCGGGATCGGCTGGTACCTCTACCACCTGCTGCACGAGATGGCGAAGCACGATGACGTCGAGATCTACCTCTTCGGCGACGCGCGCGTGACCGACTTCGGCCCGACCCTGCACGCCGATCTGCCGGCCAACGCGCGGCTCTGCTGGTTCGATCTGCGCGGTCAGGGATTGATCTCGGGCAAGTCGCGCGCGCTCACGGCAGCGGCGTACGTGGCCTGGATGAAGCTGATCGACGTCGATGTGATGTTCGGTGCCAATTACTTTCTCCCCCGCCTCCTCGGCGCGGTGGCTCGCCGCCGCGCCGTCACGATCCACGATCTGACGTTCAAACGCTTCCCCGAACTGCTGCAGAAGGAAACGCTGGTGAATCTCGAGCACCAGATGCAGCGCGAGCTCGCCCACGCCGACGCCGTGATCTGCGTCTCCGAATCGACGCGGCAGGATCTGCTTCACTTCTACGACATCGATCCAACGCGCGCGGTAACGATCCTCTCCGGCCTGACCGTTCCGGCCTCTGACAACCGACAACCGACAACCGACAACCTCCCCAGCAACTACATCCTCTTCGTCAGCACGATCGAGCCGCGCAAGAATCTCGACGTGCTGCTCGACGCGTATGCGCGTCTCCGCGCGCGCGGCGCGTACGACGGCGCTCTGGTGGTGGTGGGCCGGGTCGGCTGGAAGTCGGAGGCGATCGTGGGGCGGCTGCGCGCGCCGGGCGTCCATCATCTCGACTATCTCCCCTCCGCGCAGCTCGCAGAGGTCTACCGCAATGCGGAGCTGTTCGTCTTCCCATCGATCTACGAGGGATTCGGCTTTCCGCTGCTCGAGGCGATGGCGTACGGAGTGCCGTCGATCGCGGCGCGGTCATCGTCGCTCCCCGAGATCGGAGGCGATGCCGCGCTCTACTTCGATCCGCGCGACGCGCGCGCTCTTGAAACGCAGATCGAATCGGTGTTGACCGACCCGGTGCTGCGCAAGAAACTCGTGGAAACAGGCATCGCCCGGGCGGCGCGGTTTCGCTGGGATGTCGCGGCGGAGAAGACGCTCGACGTTCTGCGGCGTTGCGCAGGGTTGGCGTAACACAGACAAGAGTGCTGTCGCCGCACGCTGCGAATTGCGCGTTCCCTGTCATCCTGAGCCGCCGGAGCTGCGAGTCGCGAAGCGATGAAGCAACGTAGGACGGTCGAAGGACCCCCAAGTTGTATCCCGGTTGGGCGGCGGAATAGTCGACATTCCTCCGCCCTGTCCGGGTTTCAGGCTGGGGGTCCTTCGACCGTCCTACGCCGCGCAATCGCTCCGCGATTACGCGGCTCCGGCGGCTCAGGATGACATTGCTATTTGTTGTGCGGCTTACTCTTGATCCAATCTGGTCGCTACACTGACCTCACCAATATGCAAGTCACCATCGACGGCCGCGCGCTCGTCGGCAATCGGACCGGCATCGGCGTTCATACCGCGGAGATCGCGGGACGGCTGAGCGGCTCGCCGCTCATCGCCTCGCACGCGGAGATCGCCGACCGCTCGGGCCTCGAGTGTTGCCGTTTCCGCGTCGATCCGATGCCGCTCGGCGTCGCCTGGCAGCAACTCGTGCTGCCGCGCCTCGCCACCGATGGCGTGCTCTGGGCGCCGCACGGGACACTTCCCCTGGCGCTCCGCATCCCCTCGGTGGCCACCCTTCACGATTTCAGCTCGCTCACGATGCCACTGCGACATCGCATCAAGACGATGCTGTCGTTCAACCTCTTCATCGGCCGGAGCCTGCAGATGGCGACGCGCGTCGCCGCCGTCTCGCGCGCCGTTGCCGAGGAGGCCGTGCGGTGGTTCGGCGTGGCCAGGGGACGGATCGAGATCGTGCCGAACGGCGTCGATGAATTCTTCACGCCCGATGGTGAAGAAGAGGATTACGTTCTCTTCGTCGGCACGATCGAGCCGCGCAAAGGGCTCGACGATCTGCTGGAGGTGTGGGACTCGCTGCCACCGCCGCGGCCGCGCCTCGTTCTGTGTGGCGATGCGGGATGGGGAAACGTTACGCTGCCGCGCGATGCGGAGGTGACGGGCTATGTCGACCGCACGCGGTTGCGCGATCTGTATCGCCACGCGCGCGCGTTCGTCTACCCGTCGCGGTACGAGGGCTTCGGCATTCCGCCGCTGGAGGCGATGGCATGCGGCGCGCCGGTCATCGCCACGCGCACGGGAGCCATTCCCGAATACGGCGAGGGAGCGGCGATGCTGATCGATCCGGGCGACCGGGTTGCGCTGCGCGATGCGCTCGTCCGCTTGCTCGCAGACGCTTCGCTGCGGCGCGAACTGAGAAGTCGGGGAGCAGAGCGCGCGCGGCCGTACACATGGGATCGAAGCGCGGCGCTGATGACGCAGCTTCTCGAAGAGGCCTCACGATGAGAGTCGGCATCGACGCCCGGAAGATCGCCGACTTCGGAATCGGCACCTACATCCGAGGGCTGTTGCATGCTCTCGTGGCGGCCGAAGACAGCGATACGTATGTGGCCTTCGCGCCGGAACGGCTGGCGCATCTTCTGCCCGCGGATGTGGAGCATAGGGCCGTGGACGCGCCGCATTACTCCATCCAGGAGCTCATCGCGCTCGGCCGCGCGGTCGATGACGCCGGGCTCGATCTCTTTCATGCGCCTCATTACGTGGTCCCGTTCACGCGCACGCCGTTCGTCGTGACGGTCCATGATCTCATCCATCTCCATCACCCCAACCCGCTGGCGCGGATGTACGCGCGGCAGATGATCGGCCGCGCCGTGCGCAACAGCCGGCGCGTGCTGACGGTCAGCGAGGCGGTGAAGCGCGACATCGTGGCCGTCTTCGGCTGCCTCGGCGACCACGTCGTGGTCACGCCGAACGGCGTCGGCGCGCCGTTCTCCGCACCCGGCCACGCGGCGGAGGGGCGCTACTTCCTCTACGTCGGCAACGACAAGCCTCACAAAAACGTCGATGTGCTCGTCGACGCGTTCGCATCTCTCGAAGACGCCACCCTCGTTCTGACGGGGGCACCCTTCGAGCGCTTCCGCGCGCGCGATGGCGTCGTCGTCACCGGTTTCGTCGACGACCACATCGAACGATCCCGCGCTCGTCGAAATCACCGGCGATGCCGCGCTGCACGTGGATCTAAACGGTGAGCCGGATGCCGATGCGCTGCGCGATGCCATGCGGCGCGTGGCATCGGATGAAGCGCTTCGTCAAACGCTCGCTTCGCGCGGCATCGAACGCGCGCGAACGTTCACGTGGAAGCGCTGCGCGGACCTCACGCGCGGCGTGTATCGCGCCTCGATCGGGCGCTGAAACCGGCGTTTTTCCGTGGAACGGACGTGGAACACTGCGTCCGAATTACGATTTTGATAAACAATTGCTTGACAATATGAGTTAACGATCGCATATTAACGACAAGTTAAAACGATGATCGCCACGAACTGGAAAAACAACCTCGAAGGTCCGGTGAATGTTGAAGGTCGTCGTCTCTCCAATCCCCGCCGCAATCCACACGCGATCAGTTGGCCGGAGAGATCCGGTGTGTTTTGCCAAGTAGGCGCGACCGTGAGGTCCCGTACGGCATGAAAGGTAGGTGAGCTTAATGGCCGCAAAGAAGGCAGCGAAGAAGGCAGCGAAGAAGCCCGCGAAGAAGAAGGGTAAATAAGCACTATCATCGACTTTTGGGGAGTCGTACTCGAGGGGCCGCAAGGCCCCTCGTTTTTTTCGATAACCTTTTCGACGGCCAGCCGTTCTCACCTGTGGAGGACGATCCCAATGCGAAGACTCTCCCTGCTGACCGTTGCCGCGCTGCTCGTCGCCGGCGCGGCCCTCGCCAACGAAGAGGTATCCCACTCATTCGCCGTCACCGCGTCTCGCGGTCACGTGCGGCGCGTCGTCATCGATATCCCCGCCGGCGAGCTCAGAATCCGCAACGGCGCCGCGGACCGCATCGCCTTGCACGGCGTCAGTACCCGGCACTTCGAGGGGTACAGGCGGCGGGCGCAGGAGCAGCAGATCGCCGACGACATCTCCGCCGAGGTCGTGATTAACGGCGATGAAGCCATCGTGCGGCGCCACTTCGGTCCAAACGCGCAGAGCTGGAGCGCGAAGAGCTACCACTCCGCCGTCGAGATCACCGTCGAGCTACCACCCGGGGTCGACGTCGAGCTCTCCACACGCTACGGCTCGGTCGACATCGACGGCGCATTCGGAGACATCGACACCGATCTCCGCGCCGGCGAGGTCCACGTCCGCACTCCCCGTGCGAACGTCCGCGATCTCACCGCCTCGGTGAGCATCGGCGAAGTTCACACCTACTTCGGCGATCGCTACATCGAGAACGAGGGCGTCTTCCCCCATTCAGCGCGCTATCACAACGCCGGCGGCAGGTCGGATGTGAGCGTCCACACGACGTTCGGAGAGGTGCACGTCACGCTGACGCAGTGATGGATGTGGCACAGACACTCTTGTCTGTGCTGTTCCGCTCGCGGTGATGGAAACCAGCCCCAGGGTCGTGCGTTTTCAACAGGGGCACAGACAGGAGTGTCTGTGCCACATCGGTCATATGGCCTGGCTACGGACGAACTGCTCGGCTTCCTCGCGCGTGGTGATCCTCCCTTCCAGCTCCGCTTCGAGCAGCGCGCGTTTGAGAACGCCGACGCGCGGACCGGGCTCGATGCTGGCGATCGAGGCGATCTCGTCACCGGTGAGAATCGGTTGCATCGAGAAATCGGGGAGGACGATGCGGTCGTCGCGGCCGAGGGCGCGGAGCATCGGCGGGAGCTGGCGGGCGACCTCTTCGCCGGCATCGTAGAGGTCGACGAGCAAGCGCTTGTCGCGCAGCCGCTGGAGTGTCTGGATGTCGCGCATCAGCGCGTCGCTCAGCCGCCAGCGCTTCACGAATGCGTGTGCATCACCGGCCAGGAGGGCCAGCGCGGCGGCAAGCGGAACATCATCGGAGTGAAAAACGGCATCGAGCACACGGCCGAAGAGCGGAACGTATAGCCCCGTTTCGTGCAGGAGCGTCACCGCGCGGCGGAACGCGCTCGCGGAAAAGATCACCATCAGCTCGTACGCGACCCGTTCGACGGAGACATTCGCGATGCGCTCGGCGCGGCCGCGAATCGCGGCAAGCGTGGCATCGTCGACCCGGAAGTCGAACCGCACAGCCATTCGTACCGCTTTGAGCATCCGCAGCGGGTCATCGTCGAAATTTGCGGCGTCGACCATGCGCACGAGACGGCCATCCAGATCGCCGCAGCCATCGTGCGGATCGAGAAGCGCGCCCGAGCGAAGGTCGACGGCCATGGCGTTGATGGTGAAGTCGCGCCGGGCAAGATCGGCGTCGATGCTGCCATCCAGCAACGCGGCGAAGTCGTAGACATGCGGTCCGTCGACGACGCGATACGCGCTGAGATGTTCCTCGCGCCCCAGGCGGATGACCTTGCGGCCGAGCACCCGCGCGGCGGCGAGCGGATCGAGACAGGCCACGTCGACGTCCGCCGGCGCCACGCCGAACGTCAGATCGCGCACGGCGCCGCCGACGACATAGGCGTCGAGAGGGATATCGCGGAGGCGCGGGAAAAGACGGAGGAGGTCGGCGAGGAGTGTGTTCAAGACCCCATCCTGCCGCGAAGACGGCAGGATCTCCGGTGGAACCCCCGGTCCCCATCCAAAGACGCAGTCCGCGCAGTGCCACCGGAGATCCTGACGCTTCGCGTCAGGATGAACTTACGAAACCACATTCCTCAACACACCGATCCCCTCGATCTCCACTTCCACGCGATCGCCGGAAGCGAGGGGGCCGACGCCGGAGGGAGTGCCGGTGAGGATCACATCGCCGGGCTGCAGCGTCATCACCGAGGTGATGAACTCGATGATGAATGAGCAGTCGAACACCATGTCGTGCGTGTTGCCGTTCTGCTTCGTCTCGCCGTTCACGCGCGTGCGCAGGGAGAGCGCGGATGGATCGAGCTCGGTCTCGATGCAGGGGCCGAGCGGGCAAAAGGTGTCGAAGCTCTTGCCGCGCGTGAATTGCACATCTTTCTTCTGCAGATCGCGGGCGGTGACGTCGTTCGCGCAGGTGAAACCGAGGACGACGCTGCGCCAGTCCTCGCGCTGAACGTTGCGCGCGGTTTTGCCGATGACGATGGCCAGTTCCCCTTCGAAATCGACGCGCTGCGACTGCGGCGGGCGGACGATCGTGCCGTTCGGCGCGAGCACGGCCGAGGGCGGCTTCAGAAAGATGATCGGCTCGGACGGCGCCTCGTTGCCGAGCTCCCTGGCGTGCTCGGCGTAGTTGCGGCCTACGGCGACGATCTTGGACGGTGCGACGGGCGCGAGAAGCTCGGCATCGGCGAGCGCGATTGATTCACTCGTGGCCGTGCCGAGGTTCAGGACGTCGGCGCCGCTGTAGCGGACGATTCGATCGCCGTCGGCGATGCCGACGGCGGGGCTGCCAGCGTGGAGGAAGTGATAGATTTTCACGGCGGCGAATTGTAATCGTAGAATTCGCAACCAATGGCACAAACGACGCTGTTCAGCAAAGCCGACATCGATCAACGTGTTGCCGAGATGGGCGCGGAGATCACCCGCGACCTGGCCGGCAGTGACCTCATCGCTCTGTGCGTTCTCAAAGGGGCGATGTTCTTCTGCAGCGACCTGATGCGAAACATCGGCTTCGATGTGGCCCTCGACTTCATCCAGGTCTCGTCCTATGGCAACCAGAAAACGTCATCGGGCGTGGTGACGATTCTGAAGGAGCCGCAGCTCGACATGCGCAACCGGTCGGTGCTGATCGTCGAGGACATCATCGACAGCGGCCTGTCGATGAACGAGGTCTTCCGTTACATCAAGCTCGACAAGGGCGCGCGCGAGGTACGTACGGCCACGTTCCTCGACAAGCCGACGGCGCGAAGAGTCCCGTTCAAAGCGGACTACGTCGGCTTCTCCATCGACCCGAAATTCGTCATCGGCTACGGGTTGGACTACGCGGAGAAGTACAGGAACATTCCGGAGATTCAGGTACTGTCGGGAGAGTGAAGGGTTGCTGAGTTGCAGGGTTGCAGGGTTGCAGGGTTGCTGAGTCGCTAGGTGGCCGGAAACGCAGCAACCCAGCAACTTTGCAACCTAGCAACCCAGCAACCCAGCAACCTCATTTCAAATACCCCGTCACCAACATCGCGATCAACAGCAGACCGAGCACGTAACGGTAGTAGATGAACACGTGTGTGGTGTGCGTGCGAAGGTAGCGGATCAGGAACCAGATCGAGGCGTAGCCGGAGATGAATGCGACGACGATCGCGACCATGATCGGCGTCCAGCCAAGCGCGCCAAGTGCATGGCGCTCCTTGAACAGCTCGAGAAAGCCAGCACCACCCACCGCGGGGATCGAGAGAAGAAACGAATAGCGTGCCGCCGTCGGCCGCTCGATGCCGCGAAAAATCGCCGGCATGATCGTCGAGCCGCTTCGCGAGGACCCCGGAATCAACGCCAGGCACTGCCCGACTCCGATGACGACGGCATCCTTTACGGTCATGTCGTCGAATCCTCGCTGCTCTCTCCGCTTCGCATACGTCTCGGCGAGATGCATCAGGATAGCCACGAAGATCACCATCGTCGTCACGATCCAGAGTCCGCGGAACGTCGATTCGATGTGTTTCTTGAAGAGCAAGCCGAGCACGACGATCGGGATCGTGCCGATGACGACGAGCCACGCTTCGCGCGAGTCGACGTCCGCCAGCGGCCGCCGCGTGACGAGCCCGCGGAAGAAGCCGGCGGTGAGACGGACGATGTCGCCGAAGAAATAGATGATCGCCGCCAGCAGCGTTCCAAACTGAATCACCGCCGACACCGCCGCTCCCGGATCGCCCCAGCCGAGGACCGAGGGGACAATCAGCAGATGCGCCGTCGAGCTGATGGGGATGAATTCGGTAAGGCCCTGAACGAGGCCGAGGACAATGGCTTCGGTGATGGTCATTCGTGCTCCTGAGTGGTGAGGTGCGGCCGTAGTCGGGTTATCGGTTATCGGTTATCGGTTATCAGTTGTCGGAACAGAACCCAACTGACAACCGACAACCGACAACCGACAACTCCAAGAAAAACTACATCTCCCAGATCACCGGCAGAATCATCGGCCGGCGTCCCATTTCTTTGCGGAAGTAGCGCTTGAGCAGAGCCCGCATTTTCTCCTGCGCCAGATCGTGGTTGAGCAATTCATCCGGACGGCTCTCGTGCAGCATCTGCACGAGTTGTGCTCGGACCTCGGCGAGGATGTCCTGGCTCTCATCGACGTGCAGCAGCCCGCGCGTGATGATCTCCGGCTCGCGGCCGACATGGCCGTTGGAGTCGATGGCCACGACGACGATGACGAAGCCGTCTTCGGCCAGATGCCGGCGGTCGCGCACCACGATCTCCGGCACTTCCTCAGCTTCACTGTCGATGAACACTTTGCCGTGCGGAACGCGATCCTCGAGGACACGGATCTCATCATTCTCGATCTGCGCCACCTGGCCATTCGTGATGACGATGCCGTGCGGAACGCCGACACTCTTCGCCAGCCGGGCGTGATGAACGAGATGCCGCAGCGTGCCGTGAATGGGGATGAAGAACTTCGGCCGCGTGACGTTGAGCATCAGCTTCAGCTCTTCCTCGCAAGCGTGCCCCGATACATGTACGTCGGCGTTCTCCCAGTTCAAGACCTCGGCGCCGCGGCGATAGAGGTTGTCGATGACGTGCGCCACCGCACGCTCATTGCCCGGAATCGTGCGCGCGGAGAGGATGACCACGTCGCCGCGCTGGACCTCGACCTGTTTGTGCTCGCCGATGGCCATCCGTGAGAGCGCCGACGATGGCTCGCCCTGCGTGCCGGTGGTGAGGATGACCAGCTCGCCGTCGGCGAAGTCAGCAGGCCTGGCATTTGACCCTGGCCGCAGTTCGCGTGCGATGCGCAGGTATCCGAGGCGCTCCGCGGTCTCGACGTTGTCGACGAGCGAGCGGCCGATGAAGAACACCTTACGTTTGTACTTGCGCGCCAGATCGACGATCTGCTGCACGCGATGAATGTGCGAGGCAAAGGTCGTGGCGATGATGCGGCCGGTGGCGTGCGCGAAGATGTTGGCGAGCGCGCTGCCGACACTCTGTTCCGACTTGCCGTGGCCCGGAACCAGCGCGTTCGTCGAGTCGCTCATCAGAGCGAGCACTCCCTCTTCGCCGTACGCGGCGAAGCGCGCCAGATCCGTACGTTTCCCGTCGACCGGCGTGTGATCGATCTTGAAGTCGCCGGTGTGAATCAGCGTCCCCGCCGGCGTGCGAATGGCCAGTCCCAGCGCGTCGACGATCGAGTGGGTGACCCGGATCGCCTCCACGCGAAACGGCCCGGCATCGATGACATCCCGCGGCATCATCGGCCGCAGATCGACCCCGTCGATCCCGAACTCTTCCAGCTTGTCCCGCACGAAGCCGAGCGTCAGCGGCATCCCATAAACAGGAACGCGCACCGTTTCCACGAGGAACGGCACCGCACCGATGTGATCCTCATGCCCATGCGTCAGAAAGACCGCCTTCACCCGCTCCGGCCGGTCGAAGAGATACTCCATATCCGGAACGATGACATCGACGCCCAGCGTGGCCGCATCCGGAAACATCATCCCGCAGTCGACGATGATGGCCGCGTCGCCATACTCGTAGACCATCAGATTCATCCCAATCTCGCCGAGCCCGCCGAGGGGGATGATGCGGAGTGTCGCCCGCGGCGCGTTGTCGGTTGTCGGTTCTTCGAGGGCGGTCATGCGGCGCGTACCTTACCGGCTCTGTCGAAAGGCAGCAATCTGTTTAGTGGGATCCGCCGGCGCCAAGTAGCGCGAAGGACGACCAATGGCCGGGATGCCGCAATGCTGCGTCGTTGCCGCGAAGGGCGGCGAGCTGAGCCGATTGCAACGCTTCGACCGGCGACATGCCCACGCGCAGGTTCTTGTGCAGCGCGATGACGAGTTTGCCGGCCTCCGAGTCGTCCACGTCTTCCAGAGTCCCGATAACGGACGGAACCCCAGCCACGATGAACGCACGCGCGAGACTGGGCACGCCTTCCACATGTGCATCGTGTGACCGCAACGTCTTGCATGCTGCAAGGACGACGACGCGTGTTCGGCCGAAATGCATGCGTGCAATTTGCCGCAGAAACAGCGGGCCACGGTCATGACCAGACGAAGTGAACAGCAGCGCTGATCGCCCCGGTTCGGACGGGTTGAGGACAGCATGGCCGCTGAACTGCACGATCTCCGCACCAGGAGCTGCCGACTCGAAATACCCGGCTGTTGCCGCGGCACGCACAGCGACGACACCACTCGGATACCCGCGGGCAATCACGCGCGCCTCGCTCTCCGCCGCCGGAAGCGAAGGCAGTTGATCGAACTCGCCGCCCTGTAGCGACGGGTTCGCGAAGATGGCGGCGCTCGTTGGGGTTCCGCGCCGGAATTGCCGCAGCCGTCGTGAGCTGACCGCGAACATCGCAGCGCTCGGCGCGCTGACCACGCCATGCTGTTCGATGAGGAAATGCCCGGCTCGGGCATCGTACAAAGCGGCAAACGCGGTCTGTTGCAAGGTCACGTCAGGAATGAAGATTAGGTTCCGGGCCGCTGCCAGCCGGGCGCGAACGGGGCCGATGAGCAGTTCGTGAAGCCTTCCCGCATGCTGTTCGACTTCGCTCAGAGGCAGTCTGGATTGAAGTGCTGCCGTGAATGCAGTGGTCTCACTTTCGAGCGCCGCACGGGTAACAGGTACCGACGCAACGGATAACCCCGAGCGATCGATGGTGAAAATCGCCAAGCGGTCGTCGAGCGCCACATACTCCACGATCACCGAATCGGAGTCCAGCGTCCGGCTAATCTCGTCGACCGAAGAGACACCGAATGCCGGCAGCCATTTGTCGCCGCCGTTCGAGGTCACCTCTTCCAGCACTGTGCGTGCGCGTGTCCGTTCGACATAACCGAATGCAGCGGTCGTATCGCCGCGTTTCAACGCGAGCGATACGGCTTCGGTGAAGAGATCGGAGGCACGATCGAAAATGCCGGGACGAAAATCGACATCCCGCACTCTGCTCCGCTGCTGCTCCAGGCAACGGATACCCTCCTCGATATCGAGTGCCGCCGAATCCGGCTTGCGAAGGGCCATCTCAGCCCGGCCCCTCTCCAGATACAGCTCAGGCAACAGGAGCGGCCGGTTTGCGTTGCGCATGAATGTAATCGCAGCAGAGAGGAGGGATACCGCCTGCGCCGGGTTCGCCTGCCGAATGAGCGATCCATCGGCGGAGTCGATGTCCGCAAGCACCTTTGTCCGAACAGCGGAATCTGGCAGCGATTGGGCGGTTCGCCGTGCAGCCGTCAGCGCCCTCTGAGCTTCGGCGCGACCGCCGAGATGGCTCTCGGCTGCCGCCAGCCGTTGAAACATGTCGCAGTCCTGCACAGGGTCCGAGACGACCTTTGCGATGCCCTTCTCAATGTCGATCACGACCAGCGCAAATTTCCAGCGGCCATGGCGAAGCTCCGTCCGCGACAGGCCAGCGGCGATCACGCGCGCGCGGACACGGTCGCCTGCAGCCGATGCGTCGGAGAGGGCGTGAAGCGTCTGTTCCCACGAAAGCTTTGCCTGACCGATGAACTCATAGTCCTGACTGAGAAGAGCTTCCACCATACCGGCTTGACCGCGTTCGCCAAGTCGCTGAAAAATCGCTAATGACTCCTGGGCCGTCTCGATCGATTCGGTCCAGTTTCCTTCTGAGGCGTCAGATAACGCGACGTGATACAGGGCGAAGGCCAGAAGCGCAACGTGATGCGTACCGCGATCACGCTGTGAGGCAATCAGGGCTTTGAGCCTCTGACGACCTTGCGTGGCCCGGTTCTGATCGATGAGGGACACTGCGACGAAGCACTCGGCGACTTCCGCCATCGGGCTACCGGTCTGAATGAACAAATCCCTCGACCGATTGAGGTCCGGGGCGGCGCTCGTCACCTGATGGGCCGACAACAGCATCCGACCGCGTCGATAGAGAACGAACGCCTCAGCAAGCATGTTGATTCGCTTCGTGTCGTGCCGCGCGAGTGCCTCTTCGACGGAAGCGACTTCCTCCGCCAGTAGCGACTCGCCGTTCTGAACTTGCAGCGCGGAAGCGATCGTTCGTATCCGCGCGAGAATCGCCCCGGCATCTTCGGGACATCCTGCCTTGACCGCGTCGGCCCATGACGAAAAGTAGAGGCCTTCCGCATATGTGCGTGCCTGCTGCGGAAATTGTCTTGTCCCTCGAGCGAGATCCTCGGGATGCGTCGCCCCAAAGTCAGCGCGCGAGTGATGTCGGCCAACCCGCCCAGCAGGAAGTCATGATCGCGAGTGGAAACGGCCGCCGAGAACTCCGCTGCCGCCAGATTGTTCCAACTCGCGGCATCTCCTTCCGTTTGGGCAATCTCGCGAAACTGTTGGACAGCGAGCTGTGGCCGGCCCGCCACGAGGTAGCTAAAACCGGACGCATGGAGTGCGACGTCGGACTTCTGATGCTCCGCTAGTCCGAGAAGTACCACCGCCTCCAGCGATGGCGACTTCGAAGAGGGCGCCAAACGCGCGAGCGCGTGGATGAGCGTTCCCGACTTGATTCTCAGCCGAACCGGCAGGGCTCCGCGGCTTTCGGCCGAGTCCAGGACCCGCTGCATCTCGACCGCAATCAGAGCATCGCGGATTGGCGCGCGAAGCATGATCGCGAAGATCGCCAGCAGGCCGACCGCCGTCACAGCAACGTATATTCGACGAATTCGAGAATACTAGCAGCAACCGTGGCCGGCGTAACCGTTTCCACGATCAGGGCCAGTTTGTCCCCGTACAGGATGCGACAGGATCGGCATCAACTTCGGGAAGTGTGGGGTCGGCTGGCTTGGTCGTCGCTAAGTTGTAATAGAGATTAAAGTGATGAGTCATATCGTCACCGGAGCCCTTGCCGGTAATATCAGCCTCCGGCTGGTTGCCAATCGTAATCGTGTCGGCTGTATCCTTGAGTACGATTGTGAATGTCTTCGTGGCTTTTGTGATCGTCAGCGTCACTTCTGGTGTAGTAATTGGCAGCAGCAGTTCGATAAATTTAGGGGTTTGGACCCTGACAATAGTCTGGTGCGCTCGCACGAATTTTGTGACAAAGTCATAGAGCGTCCCTGCTTTGAGGATTCCCTTACTGATGTCGAAGAATCCCGAGATCAGACCCGCCGAGGGAGCGGCAGCGAAGCATTCCGGTCGTGGATGCTGGTCGAGGGCATCATGCACGCGTTTCATCTTCGGCACGCGGAGATCAAAAGACGTGAGCACGTTCAAAACAGGCGACCCCATGTCTGTATTTTGAATCGCGACGACATGGCCGGATAGCTCAAACCGGCGGTAGAGGATCGGCAGCGGCTTGAAAGTTCCGTCGGGTTGCTGCACATAATGCGGGTATGCATTCCCAAGACCCTCCGCGCTCTTGATATCATCGTCCGCGAATTCGACATAGGGGATGTGCCTGTCAGTAGGTCCGGTTGAAAGGGTGTCGTACGGCAGCACGAGGCGCTTCAGGAACGAACGCGACGAGGTGTCGCGATCAACGAAGCAACAGGTGCCGGCGATTCGTATCGTAATGGTGCGCATGGTGTTCTCCTTTTGTAAATTAAAACGCTTGCGGGCAGGCGCCGGCTCTCGCAGAAAATGATGCGAGAAACGACTCTTGTCCCCTACAAGGTCGGCATGCTGATCGATGTCGATCGGGTTGATTCTTAGCCTGAGCAGATCGTATGTGTCTTCCGGCGATTCTCGTAGTTCTGGGATTGCCTTCTGACTGAAGAGGAGACGAGGCTCACCATTCGCGGGTGTATATTGAATTGCCTGTTCTTCACGCCGACACGCGGCGACGACGACCGGAAGCCCGATGCCTTGAAGCTCGCGGCTCTTCTCGGAGCCCGCAATATCCCCAAAACGAAGGGTGGTCCCTAGCCTTTCCTTCTCATCGGACGTCAGGAGGTCCACGTATTGCGGCTAACCGCCATCGGTCGTCGGCGCAAGGCCACCCGAGTAGCAACAGTCTGCGACGATTGTAAACTCGACATCCGCTGGCAGTGAGGCAAGTAGCAATATATTGCTTATGTCGCTGCTGGTGAGAGACGCCCTTTCCTTTTTTCCCTGGCCACGAAACAGGTAGAGCGCCTCCTCGAGATGGCTTCCACCCTTCGGATCGGTAACCTCGATGACTGTTCCATGGCCGCAATAGACAAAGGCAATATGGTCGCCTGACTGCGCCTCAGCGACTAGTGCCGTGATGTCCGCGATGACCTGCGCACGCGTTGCGTCGCTATCGAACCTATGATTCACAACAGTGAATCCATAGTCGCCGAGCAGACTCTCCCATCGCAACGCTTCAGGGACCGAAGCTGCAAGGGTCGGTGTCGAATCCGGGTAGTTACTGATGCCGACGACCACTGCGGTCTTATTCATTTCCACCTCTTCGCCAGTCACGCCAGCGGAAGAGACGGACCCATACGAGAAGTTCACACGCACGCGCAGGAAAATAGGTGCGTCGCTGCCTCACGGATAAATCCGATTCAGCATCCGCGGATACGGAATGGTCTCGCGGAGGTGCGGGACGCCGCTGATCCAGGCGACACAGCGTTCGATGCCCATGCCGAAACCGGAGTGGGGGAAGGTGCCGTATTTGCGGACGTCGAGGTACCACTGGAACTTTTCGACGGGGAGGTTGTGCTGCTTGATGCGCGCGAGAAGCAGGTCGTGATCGTGGATGCGCTGCGAGCCGCCGATGATCTCGCCATAGCCCTCGGGGGCGATCATGTCGAGGCCGAGGACGACCGAGGGATCGTTCGGGTCGGGCTGCATGTAGAAGGCTTTGATGTCGGTCGGGTAGCGGCTGATCATCACGGGACGGTCGAAGGAGTTAGCGATGACGGTCTCCTCGTCGCCGCCGAGGTCGTCGCCGAACTTGGCCTCCATCCCTTTTGATGCCAGCAGGTCGATGGCCTCGCGATAGGTGATGCGCGGGAAGGGGCGTTTGACGTTCTCGAGCTTCGTTTGATCGCGCTCCAGCGTTTTCAGCTCTTCCTGGCAGCGTTCGAGCGCGCGCGTGACGAGGTATTCGACGAACTCTTCAGCCAGCGACTGCAATCCTTCGAACTCGAGGAAGGCCACCTCGGGCTCGACCATCCAGAACTCCATTAGATGCCTGCGCGTCTTCGACTTTTCGGCGCGGAACGTCGGCCCGAAGCAGTAGACCTTGCCGAATGCGGCGGCGGCCGGCTCGAGATAGAGCTGTCCTGACTGCGAGAGGTAGGCCTTCTCGCCGAAGTAGTCGGTCTCGAACAACGTTGAGGTGCCCTCGGCGGCGTTGGCGGTGAGGATGGGCGAGTCGATGAGAACGAAGTCGCGGTCGTAGAAGAAGTCGCGAATGCCCTTCTCCACCTCGTTTCGGATGCGCAGCACGGCATGCTGCTTCGACGACCGCAGCCAGAGGTGACGATGGTTCATCAGGAAGTCGGTGCCATGCTCCTTCGGCGAGATCGGATATTCGCCGGCCGCACCGAGGATCTCGAACGTCTCCACGCCGAGCTCTACCCCGCCCGGCGCCCGTTCCTCGGCGCGCACGGTCCCGATGACACGCACCGACGACTCCTGCGTCACCTCGTCGGCCGCCTTCCACGTCTCCTCGCTGACTTCTTTCTTGAAGACGACGCACTGCAGGTAGCCGCTGCCGTCCCGGACGATCGGAAACTGGAGCTTCCCCGAGGTGCGCTTGTTGTACAGCCACCCATCGATGGTGACTTTTTCTCCGATGTGCTGGGGTAGTTCCTTGATGCGAGTGGTGGTCATAAGGGGCGGGGATTATATGCGGCTCCGAAACAGAGCGCAGCGCCACCCATCGAGAGCCCTTCTCCCGACGCGCGGCTGCGCCGCTGGGCACAGACAAGAGTGTCTGTGCCACATTTGCCCCTCGGTATTGGCAGGAGTGTGGAGTCTTGCGGGGCCGAATGTGGCACAGACACTCTTGTCTGTGCCCCGGCCCGATCCGCCGCGGGCTTGCAGCTTGCCGTCGATTCCACTCGTCGTGTGAGAAATACACGCTATCGAGGCACCTTCACGCTCAGCGACTGCGGCGCGATCGTGATCAGCAGCGGTGTCGCCATCGTCACCAACTCTCCGTCGACGCCGACGTGAAGATATTGCTTCGAGGAGTCCACTTTGATGCGCGAGGTGCGGAAGGAGCGGAAGCCGGGGGCTTCGCGGACGCGGCCGGCGAGGTAGTGGGCGACGAAGCGGGTCAGGGCCAGGCGCGGCATGTGGGGGAGCCAGTAGACGGAGAGGCGGCCTTCTTCAAGCACCGGGCGGGGAGCCTGGATGCCGAGGCGGGAGAGATCGTAGGAGTTGTTCGAGATCATCAGCACGTGCGTGCGGATGACTTCCTGATGGTGCTCGCTGTCCAGCGTCACGGCAACGTGCGGGAACTTCTGCCAGGTCCCAAAGGCGGCATAGAGGCGCGCCTTCCAGCGCGGGTAATCGCGTCCCTTCTCCTCGCGGCGGGCGACGAGCTCGGGGTAGAGGCCCATCGAAATGTTGTTGACGAAGAAGCGCTCGTTGATGCGCGCCGTGTCGATCGGCCTCGTGGCGCCGCTGAAGACGACTTCCAGCGCCTCGCGCCAGGAAAGGGGGATGCCGAGGTCCTTCGCGAAATGGTTGTAGGAACCGACCGGTATGACACCCAGGATCGCATCCGTGTGGATCAGCGGCTGGATGATGGAGTTAATCGTGCCGTCGCCACCGGCGGCGACGAACAGGCGCGTCCCTTCACGCATCCGCTCGCGGATCAGCGAAGTGCAATCGAGATTGCGCGTCACGCGAACCACCTTCAGCCCGGCATCATTCGCCGCCTCCTCGAGCGCCGACAGCTCCGCCGCCGAGGCCTTCACGCCCGATGACGGATTGAAAAACATGACCCCTTTTGTCTTTTGCCCGGGCAATTTCGGCTCCTGAACAGACGTTTGCGAAACGTCAATGAAACGGATCGCTCTTCTTCTCGCTCTGCAAGTTTCCGTCCTCTCGCTCGCCGCTGCTGAACCGCCGAAGGAATGCGCGCTCTGCGCCGGTGCGGTTTCAGACCTCCAGGTTGCGCCGGCGACGCCGGTTCCCCTCCTGGTCCGCCTGCGGCCGGACGACTTCGCCACCGCCGGAACGGCGCTCGACGCCATGCCCCCAGCCGTTCGCGCGAAGATGACCATCGTCATCAACTACGCCGTTGACCCCGCGAAGGATCCGATGGCGGAAGTCGAGACACACACGCAAGCGATCATCGACTGGGCGCGCCAGCACGGCCCGTTCGAAGCACTCGGCATCTCCGTCGACAACGTGGATCCAGCCGTTGGCGGCTACGCCATCAAGCGGCTGGCCGTTACCGCGCAGGGACAGAATGCCGCATCGCGGATCGTGCTTCCGCCAGCCACGCCGGATGCACTGGCGAAACTTTACGAAACCGGTGCGCAGTCGTATGTCGACATCCTCCTTGCCGACGCTCCCAATGTGAAATCAACCGCGGCGTGGGTGCTGGAAAAAGATCCGGCCAAGAAGATCTGGGCCATCGTTCCGCCGCAGTCGCCGAACGTCTTTTTCGACGTTGCCCGCGCGCTGGCCGACGGCGCGACACGCGCGTTCACGAGCGCGCCGGCGACGGCGGATCTCCTGGCATCGCTGGCCAGCTTCGACCGCGCGCTCATCGGCGAGTACGCGTACGACTCCACGGCGCGCATCGACATGCTCGACGCCAGGGGGAACAAGATCGACGCGCCGGTGGTGGCCTTCGTGCGCGGCGAAGACCTGCGCACGGTCGTCGTCCCGCGCGGCGATGCCACGGCATCGACGATCGCGTCGCTCGCGGGCAACGACTACAAGAGCCCGCGCCGTTACGATGCGGCCGGGGAGAAAGACGTCACCGACGTCGGCAGCAAAGGGGGGCGTTTCCTCATCGGCATGCCGCCGGTGACGAAGCCTTTCGTCTTCACGGTCGAGCACAACGAAGTGCCGCGCGCGAACGTGACCAAGGAATCGCTCAGCATCACCACGCACCGCGGCATCACCGTCGAAGAGATCATCCGCAATCACCAGGCCTACAAGTCGTACCAGGAATCGATCCAGCCGCGCTACGTGGCGCGCGACGCCACGAAGCTGCGCTTCACCATGACCGGCGGCGAGGCCATCGAGGCGACGATCGCAGGCGACTACTTCTCCGATCCAAAAGGACGAGCCGACTGGGTGTGGCAGGACTTCTACATCAACGGCGTGAAATGGAAGTACGGCCGGATTCCGGAGCTTCCGCTGATCCAGCCGGAGAAGGTGACGCAGCTTCCGCTCGATATCCACCTGACAAACGAGTACCGCTACGAGCTGGTCCGCGAGTCGGACCTGCTCGGCTACCACACATACGAGGTTCGCTTCGAGCCGCCGCCGAACGCGGCAGCGACGTTGCCGCTCTATCGCGGCACGGTCTGGATCGACACAAAAAGCTGGGCGCGCATCCGCCTGTCGATGGTGCAGCTCAATCTCACCGGCGAGATTCTTTCGAACGAGGAGCGCGTCGACTTCCAGCCGTTCGCCCGCGCGACGCACGCGCCGCTCACGGCGGCCGACGTGTCCAGGAGCGATCCGCGCGAAGTCATCTGGTTGCCGCAAACGGTCAGCGCGCAGCAGGTCGTGTCAGCGGCCGGCCGCGGAACGGTCGTATTGAGACAAACCGACTTCACCGACTTCCGTATCGATCCCACCGACTACGAAACGCACTTGGCCGAGGCGGAGAAGTCGGACGCGCGCATGGTGCGTGAAACGAAGGCCGGACTGCGGTATCTCGAGCGCAACCCCGCGGGCGAGCGCGTGGTCAAAGAGGGATTCGATTCCGCGCGCACGTTCCTGCTCGGAGGCATCCATCACGATGCAGGATTGCAGTATCCGGTGGTCCCGCTCGGCGGCATCGATTACTTCAATTTCGATCTCGCCCACAAAGGCATCCAGACCAACGTCTTCTTCGCCGGTGTCGTGCTCGCCGCGAATGCGACCAACCCGAACGTAGCCAAGACCCACACAAACATCGGCGCCGACTTTTTCGGCATCGCCATCCCCACGACGCAGTCGCTCTATCGCAACGGGCGGGAGCAGCTCGGCGAAGAGGTGAAAGTGCTCCCGACGCGATTCTCGGTCCGCGTCGGCCATCCGTTCCTGCAGTTCGGCAAGGTTGACTTCTCCCTCGGCATCCAGCATGACACCTACCAGCGAAGCGACAACACCGCGCCGTCGTTCATCGTGCCGTCTGACACCTTTATCATCACGCCGACGGTCCAAGGGCAGTACGCCCGCTGGGGAGCAACGGTCACCGGCTGGTACAGCTACGAGATGCGGACGAAGTGGGAGCCGTGGGGCCACCTCGCCGAATTCGACCCGAAAGACAAGAACTACGCCGATTTCGGCGGATCGCTGGCAAAGAGTTTCTATCTGCCGAAGTTCCAGCGCATCGGAGCGGAGATCGACTACATGGATGGGACACGGCTCGACCGTTTCTCGGAATACGGTTTCGGCTTCTTCGGCGCGCAGCGGATCCACGGCATCAAGTCAGGATCGGTCCTGGCGGACCGGGCCATCCTCGCCCATCTTTCGTACGGCTTCGTCTTCTCCGATCAGTTCCGGCTCGAGGCGTTCTACGACCACGGCCTGATCGACAACAAGCTTGCCGGCTACCACCACGAGCCGTTCCAGGGCATCGGCATCGCCGGACAGACCGTCGGCCCGTACGGGACGCTGCTCCGCCTCGACCTCGGCAAGACGGTCGGACGGAACGCGCAACCGGGGTTCGTGGCGGATGTGGTGTTCCTGAAACTGTTCTAGGCCGGCACGGCCGGCAGCGTTGGTTGCCCAAGGCTCCGCCAGCAGCGGCGCAAGAGCGTTCTACCGCGCAGGCTCCTGGCCTGCATTTCTCACACGCTCACTTGAATTGTCCCCTCGAGAGCCTTGCCACTCCCTTCGTCGAGAGTCCTTCTCCCACCGCGGTTTCTTGCGGGGGGAGAAGGTGCCGAAGGCGGATGAGGGGGGCGTCTGCGCGATAGGCGCGATTTACCGACGCTGGTCAGAGACCACTTGACGGCGCGCGAATGACGTACGCGTAAAGCGCCCCCTCATCCGCCTTCGGCACCTTCTCCCCCAGCTGAAAAGCGCTGGGGGAGAAGGGCTCTCGACGAGTAACAGGGTGCGACGATTTCCAGTGAGTGTGTGAGAAATGCGGGCTACAGGATCCCGAACATCAAGCGCAGGCGAGACGCCCGCGCTCCCAGGTTACCCTTGCCTTCGTGCGATCACGATCGCACCTTCGATGCCGCCGTGATTCGTTGGAACGATGCGCGGCTCGCCGCAGCCGTGGCGGCGCATGATGGCGAAGACGCGTGACTGGTCATACTCATTCATCTGCATGTACGGCATCGGACGCTCGTGCCGCAGGAGCTGCGCGATGCGGTGAACGAGGGGCACCCGCGCGCGTACGGCGCGCGCCATGCGGCGCAGCCACGAGCCGGGACGGCGGAAGGTGACGTGCACCGCCGCGACGCCACCGATCTCGAGATGCTGGAGAAGCTCGTCGAGCAGAGCTTCGCCGCGCCGGACCGGGATGTGCTGGAAGACGATGAGCGAGACGATGAGATCGAACTGCTGATCGGGGATCTGCGCGGAAAACGACGCGTTCGGAACGTTCTCGCGCGCGAGACGCAGCATGCTCGGCGCCGTATCGACGCCGGCGACGCGCTCCACACGCGTTGCCAATGCGCGCGTAAGGCGGCCGACGCCGCAGCCGAAATCGAGGGCCGCCTTCGGGGTGAAGCCGGTGATGAGACCGAAGAGGTAGGCGATGTCCGCTTCCCCGCTGGCGAAGAATGCTTCGCGGTCATCGTCCGACATCTGGTCGCGCAGGAAACGCTCCTCGGTGAGGACAGCGAAGAAGGGCTCCTGCCGCGCCAGAGTTTCCCAGTCGCGCGACGCGCGGTCGGTCATGACACGGTAGTGAGCGCCGGGACCACCCCGAGCAACTCCCGCAGGTCGCGGATCGTCGCGTCCGGGACGATCTCCAGCCCGTGCTCGAACGGCGGCGCGATGGCCGTACCACGCCTGGGCGGATCGAAATGGACGCCGGTGATGCCGAGGCGCTGCGCGCCATGGACATCGACATAGAGATTGTCGCCGACGAACATCATCTCGTCGTAGCCGACGTCGAGCGCCTCGCGCAGTGCGGCAAAGATCGACGGCCGCGGTTTGCAGACGCCGTGCTCGTTCGAAAACACCATGACGTCGATCGACGGAGCCAGGCCGAGGCGATCGAGAATCTCGCGCAGCGCATAGCCGGGAGTGCGGCCGGTATTGCTGATCAGACCGATGCGATAGCCGCGCTCGCGCAGCTCGGCTACGACCTCATTCGCGCCGGGAACGATGGACGGCAGCACCTCGATGGCCGCGCCGGCGTAGGCCTCTTCCAGTGCCGCAAGCGCCGCCTCATCGAACGTCGCTGCATCCAACCCGAGCTCTTCGAGGAAATGTTCGATCTGCACGCGGCAAGCGATGTCCTCGTCGCGCGACCAATACAACTCGTGGCAGCGATGCCACAGTTTTCGATACGCCTGCTCGATCCGAGCCGCCGTCTCGCCAAACCCACGCTCTGCCAGCACCCGCTCCAGCCGTTCCAGCCGCAGCCTCTCCTGACGCCGCGACAATTCCGGCGTGTCGGTGAGGAGGGTTTCCCAGAGGTCGAAGGAGATGGATTTGAGCATGGTTGATGGGTTGATGGGTTGCTGGGTTGCTGGGTTGCTGGGTTGCTGGGTTGCTGGGTCGCGCGGTGATTCAGAAGCTCGGCCGTGAAACCGAGCAACTTAGCAACCGAGCAACCCAGCAACCAAACTACTGCAGCTTCACCCTTCCCCCGAATCCCTCTTCGTACCCGTGAAAGTACTGGAGCGACGGTTCCGGATGCTGCCAGCAGTAGTAGCCGCTGCCGTTGTCGAAGTCGATGAGCCAGAGGCCTTTGACTTCGATACCCAGCTCGATGATGGCGCCGGCCCAGTCGGTGATGATCCGCTCCGAGTCGGCCACGGCCGATTCGCTTTCCGGCAGCGATTCCACCTCGGCCACGGCATCGGAGGTGATGCGTTGCGCTTGCGGCAGCAATGCCGCTGCTTCTTCGTACGTGAAGATCTTGCGATCGTTCAGCGCTGCACTTCGTCGAGCCATTTGTCGAATTTCTCCTTTACCTTACGGGCTTCCTCGGCACGATTCGAGCGGCGCAGGTCGTCCTCGATCTTCGCCACGCGCGACTTCAGCGCGCCGAGGCGTTGATCGAGAGCGGCGGCGCCCTCGGCTTTCCAATCGGGTACTTTCGCTTTCAACGCCGCCAGCTCGGCGTCGAGATGCTTCTCATCGAGCTCGTCGATTTTCGCGTCGGCAGCGTGTTTCACCTTCGCGATCAGCGGCTGGATCGAGGCGGCGTGGTTTGCCAGCCACGAACGGACGCTGTCGTTGCGGGAGCGCAGAACGGCGCCGTCGGCGACCGGCGAGCCGACCGCAAATGTATTCGTGACGACGACCCGGTGCTTGCCGATCGCGAACATCGAGTCGCTGACGACGTCGCGGCGGTGCTCGCGATCGATCCGGACGGAGACGGCGTCACTGTCGTCCAGGCGCGTGATTTTTGTCACGATACCGATCGGCGTACCGTCGGCGATAACGGGATCGCCCCTGTGCAACCCGACGGCGTGATCGAAAACGATCGTGGCCTTCACCTCGCCTCGATGTACCAGGGCCCGTGCACCGAACCAGACCACGGCCACGATCACCAGCAGCAGGAAGAGTTTTCGCACCATCGCTGCAATGTGAACTCGCGAATGACGATTCGCATTCTGCATTCGTTTGTTTTTGTGCTAAAAAACGACCTGCATTCCCCCCCACCCCGGTGGAATTGAGGAGGAGAAACTGATGTCCGAGAAATCGATGTCCATTGAGGATCGCGTGAAATCAATCATCGTCGAGCAGCTCGGTGTCGAAGCCGACCAGGTCAATCCGGATGCGCGATTCACCGAAGACCTCGGAGCAGATTCACTCGACAACGTCGAGCTGATCATGGCGTTCGAAGAGGATTTCGATGTCGAGATCAACGAGGACGAGGCGGAAAAGATCAAGAAGGTCAGCGATGCCATCGAATACATCGCCAACCACGCGAAAGCTTCGTAACACCCATCCGACACGGGCCGGTCCGGCCCGTGCCGATCGCGGGATGAGTCCAAGCACCTCCCGCCACCACCACTTGCAAATCCAAGAAATCCTATGACCAAACGCCGCGTCGTCGTCACCGGAATCGGGATGGTTTCCCCCCTTGGCATCGGCAATGAGCCGACATGGCGGGGCCTCATCGAAGGCCGTTCCGGCATCGGCCCCATCACGAAATTCGACGCCAGCGCCTACTCCTGCCGGATCGCCGGCGAGGTGCGCGGCTTCAACGCCGAGGATTGGGTCGACAAGAAGGATGTCAAGAAGTCTGACACCTTCATCCACTACGCCATCGCCGCGGCCGCTATGGCCGTCAAGGACGCGAATCTCGATTGCTCCACCTGCGACGGTGAACGCTTCGGCGTGATCGTCGGCTCCGGCATCGGCGGTCTGCCGCTGATCGAGGAGATGCACACCAAGTTGCTGGAGCGCGGTCCGAGCCGGGTCTCGCCATTCTTCATCCCCGGCCTCATCGTCAACCTCGCCGCCGGTCAGATCTCCATCCGCTTCGGCTGCAAGGGTCCGAACTCGGCGCCTGCCACGGCCTGCGCCACGGGCGCTCACGCCATCGGCGATGCATTCAAGATCATCCAGCGCGATGACGCCGATATCATGTTCGCGGGCGGCAGCGAGGCGGTCATTACACCGCTGGCGCTGGCGGGCTTCGCGGCGATGCGGGCCCTCTCGCAGCGCAACGATGACCCGGAGCATGCCTCGCGGCCGTGGGATCTGAACCGCGACGGTTTCGTGATCGGCGAAGGGGCCGGCATCCTCATCATCGAGGAGCTCGAGCACGCCAAGAAACGCGGAGCGACGATCTACTGCGAACTGACCGGGTACGGGATGTCGAGCGACGCCCACCACATCACGTCGCCCGCCGAGGATGGCAGCGGCATGATCCGCGTCATGCGCAGCGCTTTGCGCGACGCCGGCCTGCATCCGGAAGACATCGATTACATCAACGCCCACGGAACATCGACCTACGTAGGCGACAGGACCGAAACCGTCGCCATCAAGGGCATCTTCGCCGAGTATGCGTACAAGGTCGCCGTGAGCTCGACGAAGTCGATGACCGGCCATCTCCTCGGTGCCGCCGGCGGCCTGGAAGCAGGAATCGCGGCGATGACGATCAGGACGAACATCATCCCGCCGACCATCAACTACGAGACGCCCGATCCTGAATGCGACCTCGACTACGTGCCGAACACCGCGCGCGAGCAGAAGGTGACCCACGTGATGTCCAACTCCTTCGGCTTCGGCGGCACGAACGCAACGCTGATTCTTTCGCGGTACGCGTAAACCGGAGCGCTGGCCCGCATTTCTCACACTTCACTGGAATCGTCGCCACCCTGTTACTCGTCGAGAGCCTTCTCCCCCAGCGCTTTTCAGCTGGGGGAGAAGGTGCCGAAGGCGGATGAGGGGGCGTTGGTTCTTGCGGAGCAGGGACTATTTTCATGGACGGGCGTGGGAAACCCATGAAAACACTCAACTTCAGCGCGAGAACCGCCCCCTCATCCGCCTTCGGCACCTTCTCCCCCGCTGAAAAGCGCGGGGGAGAAGGACTCTCGACGAAGGGGCGTTGCAAGCGATTCAGACAGACTGTGAGACATGCCGGCTAAGACACGGGCATTGGTATCCTTCCCTCCTTGACCGAAACCTTCACGCCCGCCTGGTTCCTGCGCGGACCGCACGCCCAGACCATCTGGGGCCGTCTGGCTCGCCCGCGGCGTCTGGTGGAGTTTCGTCGCGAGACCATCGCCACGCCGGACGGCGACGAGCTCGTGCTCGATCATCTCGACGCACCCGTTCGCGGAGAGCGCTTCCGCTTCGTCCTGATGCACGGGTTGGAAGGAAGCACGAACTCGGTCTACATGCAGGGGCTTCTCTCGGTCATTGCGCGGCACGGCTTCGGGGCGACGGCGATCAATTTTCGCTCGTGTGCGCGCGACCAGCGGCGCATCGGCCGGTCGCTGCCGAACCGGCGTCCGCGTTTCTATCACTCCGGCGAGACGGGGGACTTCGACTTCGTCGTCCGCACGCTACGCGCGCGCGAGCCGGACGTGAGCCTCCTTGCGGCCGGGGCATCGCTGGGGGGCAATGTGCTGCTGAAGTGGCTGGGCGAGCATCCCGGGCAGACCGACGTCGCCGCGGCGGCGACGTTCTCCGTCCCGTACGACCTCGGCGCCGGATCGCGTCATCTCGAGTTTGGGCTGCTTCCCCGCTTCTACGTCAATCGCTTCCTGGCAACGCTGAAGCAGAAGACGAAATGGCTCGTGGCGCGGTTTCCGGAGATGCGCGAGCGCATCGATCTCAGGGCGGTGATGCGCGCGAAGACCTTCCGCGAGATCGACGACGCCGCGACCGCACCGATCCACGGCTTCCGCGACGCCGACGATTACTACGCGCGATCGAGCTCGATTCACTTCCTCGGCGCGATCACCACTCCCACGCTCTGCCTCAGCGCCGTCGATGACCCGTTCCTGCCGCCCGAGGCATTGGATCGGGCCAGGGCGCGCGCGTCGGCGGCGGTGGAGTTTCGCGTCACCGCAAATGGCGGACACACCGGCTTCGTCGCCGGCGCGCTGCCGTGGCGGTGCGAATACTGGGCCGAAGAGCTCGTCGTCGGATGGCTGGCCGGACAGGCGCGATGACCGGACGCCGCGATCTCATCCTCCGCGCAGCCGCCGCCATCTGGGGCTTCGCCATCGCCATCTCCCTCCTTCCGGTCTGGCTCGGGCCGCCGGCGCCGGGCCAGTTACCGGGCTACGCGACGTCGATGGGCTTCGATGCCCGGGCGCCGATGCGGTTCGTGCTCGGACTGATCGTCATCCCGCTGCTGTGGACGTTCGCACTTCGTCCTCTGCTGACGCTTCTCGGCAGGGACGATACGCGCGCGTGGGCGCGCAACGCGTTCGTATCGGCGGTCGTGGGCATCCTCTGGTTTGTCATGATCACGCACAGCGTCGTGTGGGTGGTGACCGCGCCCGCGCTCGTGCTGGCCCTGGTTCTGGCGATGCGGAAGGTCGACGCGCACTTCACGCGGCACGACCTGATCCTGCTGCCCGTTCTGGCGACCGTCAACCTCGCGCTGCTCGATCTCCTGCCCCGCTCCGTCGACCAGGAGTTGCTGCTGGCCGCCGCGATTGTGTTCGGAGTCCGGCTGGTCGTCATCCCGATCCGCCGCTCGGGCCTTCCCCCCGCAATGTGTTTCGCGCTGGCGCCGCTCGGATTGGCGCTGCAATCGAGCTTCAACGCGTATGACATCCGGCATTCGCCGTGGGGACCGCTGGCCTTCGCGATCGTCACGCCGTTGCTGCTTCGTGCGCTGATCCGCGACACGCCCACAACACGCGCCCGCGTCCGCGCGGCGCTTCGCTACGTCATCTACCCGCTTGCCGCGTACGCCTACCTGAGCGCGACCAGCCAGCTCGCCGCCGAGGGGATGCCGCGCGCCGACCTGTTCGAAGACCAGCAGCACATGGTTCCGGCGGCGGAAATGCTGCGCGGCGAGAAGAAGATCCGTGGCGTGATCTCCGGGACGATCATCATCGCCCACTACGCGCTCGTCGCCGCGGCCACCGGCTCTCCCGAGGTCGGTCTGGCTTCGACGTTCCTGGCAATGCTCCTCGGCACGGCCGGCGGCTCGATCCGCATCCTCCCGGCCATCGCCACGCTGGCCTTCATCGTCTGCGCCATCCGCAAACGCGACCCTCGGTGGCTGGCCGTGGCCGGAGCAGGTGTCGTCATCTGCATCCTGACCAGCCTCGATCACGGCGCATACGCCCTGCTCACGCTACTCATCGCCGCGATACGGTTTCGCGAAGACCGCAAACGGGCGTTGATGTTCTCTGCGATTGGCGGCGCCGCCGCCGCCCTCATCGCGTTCGCGGGGATGGCGCTCTATGGGATCGCGGCCGACTTCGTGCGCGTGACGATCTTCGAGATCGCCTCGCTCGGACCGGTCTACACGCTGTCGCCGTTCGATGCGCCGGCGTCCCTGCAGAAGATTCCGAACATCCCCGAGGTCCTCGGTGCTCTGCTCGACAAGTCGGCGTTCCTGTACGTCTTCTGGCCGGTGATGGCGCTGCTCGCCGTGGTGGCAATTACGTCGAAGGCGCCGATGACGCCGCGGCGCCGCGCGTATCGCGAAGCCTTTCTCATCGTGGCCATCTTCGGCATGATCACCGCCATCTC
>WNFG01000482.1_pt1 | contig 33452 bp, 27 predicted proteins | sample 5400431 | NCBI WGS metagenome assembly WNFG01 (sample SAMN13153346, study PRJNA577476) | soil metagenome | isolation source: 120 cm saprolite under Douglas fir tree site 2 hole 3 replicate 2 | place: USA:California | collected 2015-04-18
CTGCTTATTCCCCTCTGCCCAATTTCGAGTTTCGTGTTTCCAATTTCGCTTTTCTTCCCCTAAGTCCTTTCCCTGCCACTCTTACGAGAAATCAGCGCTTTTGCAGAAAAACGCCGCCTGTAAGTCCTTTATTTGCCACTCTTACAGACACCCCCTCCCGTAAGTCCTTTCCCTGCCACTCTTACGAAAACATGGGGGGTGTACCCGCTCTCGTTCCTGCTTCAAAGAGCCGAAGGCCTCGAAATCCGCTAACTCCTTTAGAATCCGCTCTTACGGACAGTTCGTCCCGTAAGTCCTTTAGAATCCGCTCTTACGAAAAACATAGGGGGGAGGGGGTACATCCTGCAAGCCAAATCTTTTCCCGCCTGCCCCGGCCCTGTTGGGGGGCTTCGAGGGGCCGCCCGCAACTATCTCCTTCCTTTTCACACACTTCCGCACTGTTTTGCGCAACGGCGTGCAGCCAAGCCTTTTGTTTTCTGCCGTTTCCGCACTGTTTTCATCACAACGGAGGGGGGAGGCCTTCGCTTCCGAAGTCCCTCACTCGCCATTAGCCACTCGCCACTCACCACTTCCTCCAATGGTGCTATATTTTCAATGATATGAGAGACGCCAAATCCCCATTCGCCACCGTCGAAGAAGCCGTGGAAGAAATCCGCCAGGGCCACATGATCGTCCTTGTCGATGACGAGGACCGCGAGAACGAGGGCGACCTCACCATGGCCGCCGAAAAAATTACGCCCGACGCCATCAACTTCATGGCCAAATTCGGCCGCGGCCTCATCTGCCTGGCGCTCACGGAGCAGCGCTGCGACGAGCTTCATCTGCCGCTGATGTCGCCCATCAACACTTCCGTTCACGGCACGGCGTTCTGCGAAGCCATCGACGCGCGCCTCGGCGTCACCACTGGCATCAGCGCTTCCGATCGCGCCATCACCATCCTCACGGCTATCGATCCCAAGACCAAGCCGCAGGACCTTGCCCGCCCCGGCCACATGTTTCCGCTGCGCGCGCGCACCGGCGGCGTTCTTGTTCGCGCCGGCCAAACCGAAGCGAGTGTCGATCTCGCCCGCATCGCCGGCCTGAACGCCTCCGGCGTCATCTGCGAAGTCATGAATGAAGACGGCACCATGTCCCGCGTGCCGCAGCTTTTGGAATTCTGCAAGCGGCACAATCTGAAGATGCTGACGGTCGCCGACCTCATCCGCTACCGCATGCAGAATGAGCGCTACGTCCGCCGCGTTGCTGAAGCTACGCTGCCCACTCGCTTCGGCGATTTCCGCATGATCGCCTATGCCAGCGACGTCGACCACGACCAGCACATCGCCCTCGTGCGCGGCAACCTCGAAGGTCCCGCGCCCGCTCTAGTTCGCGTGCACTCGCACTGCCTCACCGGCGATGTCTTCGGCTCAACTTCTTGCGATTGCTCCGAACTCGTCTCCCGCTCTCTGTCTGCCATCGCCAAGGAAGACCGCGGCGTCTTTCTCTATCTTCATCACACCGGCCGCGGCTTCAGCGTCGAAACCCCCGAGGAACCCGGCGCCCTTCCGCAAATCCATTTTCATTCGCGGGGCCAGCTCGACCGCGAGCCCGCCCGCCAGCGCATGGTCCAGCACGAAAGCGGCATCGGCGCGCAAATCCTGATCGACCTCGGCCTCAAGGACATTCGCGTTCTCACCAATCACCCGAAAAAAGTCGTCGCACTCGAAGGCTACGGCATCCGCATCGCCGACCAGGTCCCCCTCCGCATTGAAACTCCCAAGGCCACGCACCAAGTCCTATGAGAAGACAATCTCCGGCTGATCGTCGTTCCGAACGGAGCGAAACGGAACGAGGAACTCTGCGCCATCGCGCTGTCTTACTCCCGCGCCAACACCCACAGCCCCGTCATTCCGAGCGCAGCGAGGAATCCCTCTTATGGTTTTTCCGGCGGTTTCTGTGCGGCGGGTGTGGGCTTCGTCGCCGGCTGGTTTGTCCTGGGGGTTTTGGATTTTCCGACCGTGAGGTACTTGCGCATCTTATCGAGCCTCTTCTTGCCGATACCGCGAATCGCCAGCAGGTCATCGACACTCTTGAACGCGCCGTATGACTTCCGCATCTTGAGAATTTTTTCGGCGGTTGCCGGGCCGATTCCCGGCACCTGTTGCAGCTCCGCGGACGTTGCGGTGTTGATGTTTACCGGCTGCGGCGGCGGTTTCTTCGTTGTTGCCGAGACGGCCACACCGAGAGAAAGGCAGCAGAGAAGCGCTGCGAGTGCAATTCGGAGGCTGGCAAATCGCCGCGGCACAGGCGTTATATAATGCTACCAATACGTACACAAAGCAATAACCGTGCGGCTTCCCCGGCGGCTAGCTGAGTTTCCTTCCCTGTGCGTCGTAGGTCTCGACGCCGCCGAAGAGCGCGGCTTGCGATTCGATCTGGCTGCGGTCACCGACGGCGACGATCTGCATGTTCGCAGAATCAAAATACTTTCGTGCCGTATCCACGACATCTTCGGGCCTGAGCGCCCGCACTTTTGCGCGATACGTCTCGAGGTAATCTTCGGGCAGTTCGTTCAGCGCGACCACCGCGAGTTGTGACAGCAATCCATTCTGCGTCGCCAGCCCCAGCGAAAATACTCCGCTCAAATAATTCTGCGCGTCCGCTAATTCAGATTCGGGAATAGCAAGCGAGCGCAGCTTGTCTAGTTCATAGAAAATCTCCGTCAGCGACGCCGCCACGACGTCATTCCGCACCGCCGCCGAAATGGAAAAATAGCCGTGCTGCCGGAAAGCATTCACGCTGCTGCGGGGGCTGTAGGTGTACCCTTTGTCCTCGCGAATATTCATCACCAGCCGCGAATTAAATGCGCCGCCATACAAACTGTTGGTCAGCCCAAGCTTCACCCAGTCCGGGTGCTTTCGCGTGATGGCATGGCATCCCGCCAGAATTTGCGTCTGCACCGCGCCCGGAACATGCACCAGGTGCACGCGTCTCCCGCGGGGTTGCGCTGGCGCGGCCGCGGATTTTCTCTCCGGCATTTTCCCCGTCCACATCCCGAAAATGTTTTCTATCGCTTTGAGCATTTTGTCAGGCTGAAAATCCCCGACCAGCAAGAGCAAAGCATTTTCCGGCGTATAGAAGTTCCGATACACTTCCAGCAGATCGCCGCGTTCGAATGATGCTACCTGTTCTTCGCTCGGCGAGACTTGAGCGTACGGGTGCGCTCCAAACAAGACCTTGCGCAGTCTCTCGCTCGCCAAAAAGCCGGGTTGCGTCCTCTCCAGTTTTACTTCCTCGAGCTTTTGCCGCCGTTCGCGCTCGAACTCCGCTTCCGGAAAAACCGCATCGCGAGCCAGTTCGTTTACCAGGCCTAGGAGCGGCTCGGCCAATTCCGAAAGTCCCGCAAACGAAATCGCGCTGTTGTCGGCTCCCGCACTTGATGCGAGATCCGCGCCGATGCGCCTCAAGTCCTCTTCGATCTGACGGCTCGCGCGTTTGGCGGTTCCCGTGCGCAGGACGGCCGCAGTCATTTCCGCAAGCCCGGGGCCGTGATCGATAGCGGCGGCATTCCCGGAGCGGAAAAACAACTCGCCGTGAAACTTCGGAATCGTGTGTGACTCCGCGAGAATTACTTCCAGCCCATTCGAAAGCTTCGCCCGAGTTCGCTTGGGCCAGGTTACCGGGCGCTCCGCGGACAAAGCCGGAACAATAGTGTTTACCTCCGCTGCGCGCGTGGCCATTACGCGGCTTCCTTGGCGCCGGCAGTAACCGGCTTCCGGAATACGATGGCGCGGTTCTCATTCCGCAAATACTTTTTTGCCGCCGCTTGAATCTCTTCGCGCTTCACGGCAAGAAATCCATCGAGGATGGAGTTCACGAGTTGCGGCTCGCCATCGAACAAAGTGAAGCACGCCAACAAGTGCATCAGCCCGTAGCGCGGCATGCCTCCGTGTCCGCCCTCGAGCAACGAGTAATAATCGGACTGCCATTTCACCTTCAACTGCCGCAATTCATCCTCGCTGATTCCCTTCTCTTGAATTTCGCGAATCACCTTGTTGAATTCCGCAAGCGTGGCTTCGCCGGAGAACTCCGGCTTGTGGAGGATTCGCGTCACCATCTGGGTCGGACCGTTGTAGCCGAAAACATCCTCGATTCCACCGTCAAGTTCGACGGCCAATTGTTTTTCGAGCACAAGTTCCCGGTACAACTTTCCCGCGCGACCGCCGTGCAGCGCTTGATCGAGCAGCGCCATGGCACACCAGTCGGCGGTCCTGCGCTTGGGCGCCACATAGCCAACGGCCATGGCCGGCAGGGTTCCGAATTTTTCTTCGACTTCCCCACGGCGCTCCTCGGTTTGTTTCGGTTCGGTGGGGTCGGCGAAGAGCGGCGAAGGTCCGGAGGGGATATCGCTGAAAAGTTCCCGGGCAAGAGTGCAACCCTCGCCGGGTTTTACATCACCCAGAATCAACAACACGGCATTGTTCGGCACATAGTAAGTCTTGAAGAAAGTCTGGACGTCCGCGAGGCTCGCGGCGTCCAGGTCGGCGAAATCCCCATAGAAGTTGTGGGAATTTGCCCAGTTGCGGAAGGCCACCGGCGGCAAGTCCAGCCAGGGAAACCCGCCGTAGGGCTGGTTCAAAACATTTACGCGCACCTCTTCCTTCACGACGTCGCGCTGATTTCGGAGATTCTCGTCATCCACTTTCAGCGCGCGCATGCGGTCCGCTTCCAGCCAGAGCACGCGCGCCAGTGCGTTCGATGGGACAGCCTCGTAATAATTCGTGACGTCGTAGTGGGTTGAACCGTTCAGCGTCCCGCCGCTGGAATTGATCAGCTTGATGTGCTGCATTTTCGGGGCGTTGGCTGAGCCCTGGAACATCATGTGCTCGAAGAGGTGCGCGAAGCCGCTTCGCCCGCGCGGCTCGAGCCGGAATCCAATCTTGTAATACACACCCACAGTGACGACCGGAGCCGCGGTATCGGGAGCGATCACCACTCTCAACCCGTTGGGCAGGGTTGTACTCTCGATTGGAATTTGCAGCCGGTTCACGATTGTCCCCCCGAGGAATGCGCCGCGGCCTTCTCTTTCACGGCCAATTTCTCCAGTTCCGTGAGTAGTTCATGGGAATCCTTGGATAAGACCCGCGCCGAAAGACGGTTCAGAATTTGGTACGCCTCCAGAAATTCATCTGGCAATTCCCTGAGCGCCGCGGCGTGCGAGGCCACCACGCCGAAATCCCTGCGCGACAGCGGGCCGGTCCAGGCCGCGCGCGGGCCCAGGCGCTCAAAATTTTCCAGAACCTGCCGCGTCAGGGGGAGAAGCGCGCGCACCGCCTCACGCCGGTTCATTCCCGTCTCCATCATCATCTGCGTAGCCGCTTCCATCAATGCAAGCATGTGCCCTGCGGCCAGCGCTCCGGCGGCGTGGTACAGCGGTTTTTTTGGGCTCTCCAGGTGCACGGGTGTTCCGCCCAAAGCTCGTACGATTTGTCTTGCCATGCGCATTGCTCCTGCATCGCCTTCGATTGCGAAAACTCTTCCCTCCAGCGGCGGGACTCCCACCCCGCTGAATGTTTGCAGCGGGTGCATCGATCCCACCGCTGCCCCGCACTCCCTCACGGCCTCAAGAACATTAGAACCCAGCGCTCCGCTGGTGTGCAGCACGATCTTCCCGCGCAATTCTTCCGCGCCGATGCGCGCCAGCTCCCGGGCCACTTTCTCAACCGCCGCGTCGGGCACGGTGATCAGAGTCACGTGAGCGGCCAGCACCCTCCGTGAAATCACGGCGTGGGCATGCCCGCCGCCAATGTAGCGCGTAGCCTTGCGCGCAGTGGGCTCGCTCCGGGTCACCACCGCAGCAATCTTCCATCCCAACTCACGCAGCCGGCGGCCCAGCGCGCGTCCTACGCGGCCCGCGCCGATGATAGCCAGGCTTCCTCGCATCTCGTGCTAGCATAACCTGAGGCCGGCACCGGACACCAATCGCGATGCACACTTTCGGGCTCGTGCTATTTTCCCTGATCGCGTCGTTTTGGATTTTCTACGGGCTTCGCGTCGCGTACGGCGCGCTGAGACTTCCCTGGATAAAAGACTTTGCGCCTGCAGACGATTCCGACTGTCCAAGCGTCTCACTCCTTTTCGCAGCGCGGGATGAAGAAGAAAAGCTCCCTGCGGCACTAGCCACTACGGTCGCGCTTGACTATCCGAGGATCGAGATCATCGCCGTTAACGACCGCTCTCAGGATGCCACCGGCCGCATCCTGGATGAAGCAGCCGCGGCGCATCCTCGTCTCCGCGTTTTGCACATCACGGAGCTTCCAAGCGGCTGGCTCGGCAAACCGCACGCGCTGCAGAAAGCCTACGAGTGCTCCAACGGCGAGTGGCTCCTGTTCACTGACGCCGACGTGAGATTCAAACCCGATGTCCTCCGCCGCGCGGTTAACCTCGCGAAACAGCGCCACATCGACCACCTGACGCTCTTTGGGGATCTGGAAATGGTCGGCTTCTGGGAAAAAGTCCTGATCACATACTTCGGCGTCGCGTTCCACTTCGCAACGGATCCGTACCGTGTGACCAATCCCCATTCGCGGATGTATGCGGGCATCGGCGGTTTCCAACTTATCAAGCGCAGCGCCTACGAAGCCAGCGGCACGCATCGCCGCCTGGCGATGGAAGTCGTGGACGACATGAAGCTGGGAAAAATCGTGAAGCAGTCGGGGTTCCGTTCGGGGTTAGGAGTCGCGCAGGACGCCATCGTCGTGCGCTGGCACGCGGGGTTCGGCAATATCATCAGGGGCGTTACAAAAAACTTCTTTGCCGGAGTCGGCTTCAACTTACCGCTGGTGATTTTCGCGATTGCCGGCCTGCTCCTGCTGAATATCGCACCGTTCGTTGGAATCTTCCTCGGGCACGGCTGGATTCGGCTGCTCTCCGCGGTTGCGGTACTCATCGCACTATTTTTTCACGCGGGCGTTGCAATCGTCATGCGCGTCTCGCCGTTTTACGCCCTGACGCACCCGCTGGGCGCCTTGCTCTTTTCCTACATGATCCTGCGGTCCACGGTCGTCACCCTCTGGCAGGGCGGGATCATCTGGAGGGGCACGTTTTACCCGCTGAAAGAATTGAAACGGGGATTGGTCTAGCTAGCCGGTTCAACCGCGGGTGCTTGCTCGACGGAAAACAACCCGGCCAAATCTTTTTGTTTCAGGGAACGGATGCGGTCGCGCAACTGCGCGGCGCGCTCGAAGTCGAATTTTTTCGCCGCCTCGCGCATCTGCGTCTCGAGCTGTTGCAAGACTTGCGCCAATTGCTCCCCGTTCTTGATGTTCGCAGCGGCAGCGTCAAGCTCGATATCATCCGCGGGGATGGAGACGTAATCGGCCTCGACGATGCGCGCGAGGTCCATATCCACGGATTTGATAATGGACATCGGCGTGATGTTGTTCTCGGTGTTGTAGGCCATCTGCTTGGCGCGGCGGCGGTTGGTTTCTTCGATGGCTTGATTCATCGAGCCCGTGCGGCGGTCGGCGTACAAAATCGCGCGGCCCTCGACATGCCGGGCGCAGCGCCCCATCGACTGGATCAGTGACGTCGCGCTTCTAAGATAACCCTCTTTGTCGGCGTCCAGAATGGCGACGAGCGAAACTTCCGGAAGATCCAATCCTTCACGCAACAAATTGATCCCAATGAGGACATCGAATTCGCCGCGGCGCAAGTCGCGGAGAATCTTGATGCGATCCAAGGTCTCCACTTCCGAGTGCAGGTAGCGGCACCGGACGCCGACTTCCGTGAAATACTCAGCCAGATCCTCGGCCATGCGCTTGGTCAACGTGGTGACGAGCACGCGCTCGCACTTCTCCGCCCGGAGACGGATTTCTTCCAGAAGATCGTCCACCTGGCCTTTCACGGGCCGAATCTCGACTTGCGGATCGACAAGCCCGGTGGGGCGGATGACCTGCTCCACGACCACGCCGCCGGCTTTGGTCAATTCGTACGGGCCGGGCGTAGCCGAAACGTAAATCACAAGATTCATGCGGTTCTCGAATTCCTCAAAGGTGAGCGGCCGGTTATCCAGCGCCGAGGGCAGACGGAATCCATAATCCACGAGCGTCTGTTTCCGGGCGCGGTCGCCATTGAACATCCCGCGCACTTGCCCGACAGTCTGGTGCGATTCGTCGATGAACAAGAGGTAGTCGTTCGGCACGTAGTCGAGCAGCGTCGGCGGCGCCTCTCCCGGCAACCGCCCGCTCAAGTGGCGTGAATAATTCTCAACGCCGTGACAGTAGCCGATGGTCCGCATCATCTCGATGTCGAACATCGTCCGCTGCACCACGCGCTGAGCTTCGACGAACTTTCCCTGCTTCTCCAGCTCTTTTTTCCACCACCACAACTCTTCCTGAATGCCGATGATCGCGCGGTCTCTTTGCTCCTGGGGCATCACGTAGTGCGTCTTAGGATAGATCGGAACGCGCGCCAAATCTTCCTGCCCGGCGCGCACTTCTCCCGTGAGAGGATCGATCTGGCGCAGGGAATCGATCTGGTTGCCCCACATCTCGATACGATAAGCGTAGTCTTCGTAGGTCGGGTAAATCTCGATCATGTCTCCGCGGACGCGAAACGTTCCGCGGCGCAAATCCTCCCCGCGTTCAAACTGAATATCCACCAGGCGCCGGAGCAGGGCCTCGCGGGAAGTCTGCTGCCCTTTTTCCAGCATAACGAGCATGCCGTAGTAGGCTTCGGGAGAGCCCAGGCCGTAAATGCAGGAAACTGAGGCCACGATGATCACATCGCGGCGCTCAAAGAGCGAGCGGGTCGCGCTCATGCGTAATTTGTCCAATTCATCGTTGATGGTCGCTTCTTTATCGATGTAAATGTCGGCCGACGGAACGTAGGCTTCCGGCTGGTAAAAATCGTAGTAGCTCACGAAATATTCGACCGCGTTTTCCGGGAAGAATCCTTTGAACTCGTGATAGAGCTGCGCCGCGAGCGTCTTGTTGTGCGCCAGCACCAGGGCCGGACGGCCCGCCCCTTCGATCAGCTTAGCCATCGTGAAAGTTTTTCCGGAGCCGGTGACGCCAAGAAGGACCTGGTGTTTTTCGCCGCCGTCGACGCCGCGGGAAAGCTGCTCAATCGCGGCGGGCTGGTCCCCGCGTGGCTGATAGTTGCTGCGCAGTTTGAAATTCACGGAAGGGTTCTCCTGGAGCTTTCCCGGGCTCCGCCGAAACCTCCATTATACTCCTCCGCGCAAATCCAAACGGCGAGAGAGGCATTCTTGCCCGCGAAAAACCGCCGAGCCTTCTGAGTGTGAGGTGAATTCACCGGAGGATTATTTGGATGGCTGCGGAGGCTGAAGCGGAGTTTCCGACACCAGGAACACCGACCCATGGCTTTCCGCATCCACGTTGTAGTGCACGCGGTTGGAGCTGTCCGCCTTCGCCACGATCAGGTCCATGGATTGCCTGGCTTCTTCAGTGGCGCGCACCATCAAACCGGACTTCAGCGAAACGTAGGAAATAATTTCATTCGTTCCCCGCGCAGTCCCCATCGTGCGCAGATCATGCAGCTTGTATTCTTCCGGGGTGGCATCCTTCGGCGAAGATTTCTGCTTGAGCGTTGCGGTGGTCAAGATTACCGCGCAGGTCTCCGCGGGCTGGTTTGACTGGACGATGTCGCCGGCGACGGTCAACATCATCGTGCGGCATGGCTCATCGCGCACATAGGTTGCCCGGTGAACCCACACGAGACCAGCGATCGGCGCCGGAGAAGTCTCCGGCTCTTCCGTCTCCCATTTGTCCCCGCGTTTTGGTCCGCCCTTGGGAAAAACAGCCGTGGCAGCGAATCTCGCCACCCACTCCGACCATAACTGCTGCTGTTCTGGAAAAAGAGCGTCGAGACCTTTCACGGTGTCGATGCGGCCATCGGGGAGAAGCGTGAATTCCACAAACTTCCCTTGCGGGTCGAGGAGCACGACCTGGCTTTGACCGGGTTTTTCATTCGGCATCCGGAGGTGCGTGTCTGAATTCAATGTTTCGAATTGAGTGCGCAAGTGCATCAGCGGCCGGCCGTCAGGGGCGGCGACATCAAGGACCTCGACGCGCAGCAGCCCGTGAGCATTGACCCTTGCTCCATTTGGGGCCATGGGAGCGGCAACCGCGCTTTCCGTCTTTACTTTTCTGTCGCTGGCGTAGCTGACTTCGTAGAAGATCGTTGCGCCGGCCTGCAATTGAGGAAAGAGATTGGCGCGATCGTTGCGGCTCCCAGCCCTCGCCGGCAAACAAATGGCGAGGATGAAGGACAGGAGCGCGCGCGGATATGGCTGCATTAGCCGCAAGACGTTATTTCTCCGGGGTCTTGAAATGCTTGTCGAAGAAATCGCCCGCCGCGTGATAGGCCGCGAGCCAGTCGCGGTGCAGGAGGAAGTCGTGTACTTCATCAGGAAAAACGAGCTGTTCGATCTCCACGCCGCGCTCGCGAAGACGCGCCACGAGGTCGACGGTCTGGGAAAAATAGACGTTGCGGTCATCATCACCGTGGATGAACAAAACGGGCGAGCGCCAGGTATTCACTGAAGCGACGGGGGAAGATTCATGCGCCAGGCGATTCAATTCGGGCGAAATATTTTTGCCATTCCAATTATCGGTCGGCCAGTCATGCACGCCGTGCAGATCGACGCCAGCCGCAAAGAGATCAGAATTGCGGCCGAGCCCGAGCGCCGTGAGATAACCTCCGTAGCTTCCGCCCCAAAGTCCGATGCGGCGGGAATCCACGTCGGCGCGGCTGCGCAAATAGAGGCCTGCCGCAACCACATCTTGATATTCGGCTGCGCCGCGTCCGGCGCGCCCGGGCGCTTCGCGGAAGGCACGCCCGTAGCCGACCCCGCTGCGATAATTGAGCGCAAGAACGACGTACCCCCGGCTCGCCAGGTACTGATTCATGGAATACGCATGAGTATAGTAGTACATATAGTGCCAGCCGAGAAGCATCTGGCGCATCGAGCCGCCATGCAAAAAAATGACCGCGGGGCGCTTATCGCCCGGCTTCAATCCCGCGGGCACAAAGACTTGCGCGTGAATTTCCAGCCCATCGGCGGATTTGAAGACGGCTTGCTGCGGCGCGACCAGACGATCGGCGGGAAAATCTTTTGGAAACGTCTCTGCCGCCAGCGGAGTGGTGCGCGAGTCCGGCGCAAAGTCAGCCAGGAAAGGCCGGGCGGGATGCTTGGCATCCGATCCAAGAAAGACAAACTTCTGTCCATCACTGAGAATTTCTGCGCTCCATTCAACGCCTTCGCCTCTCGTCAGCCGCTCGGGCTGTCCGCCCGCGGCATTCACGCGCCACAAGTGCCGCCGGTCAATGTCCTGGCAATTCGAATTGAACACTACCGTTTTCTTGTCCGGTGAAAAGGACCATTGCTCGACCTCGCAATTCCCCGGCGTGAGCAACTGCGGCGTACCTCCCGCCACGGAAAGCGTGTAGAGATGCTGCCAGCCGTCTTTTTCGCTCGCGATCACCAACCGGTTGTCCGCGGCCCAGCGAATGACGCCGCCGCCGGTGTCCCGCGCCATGTAAGGAAAGGAGTCGGCGATGTCGCTGCCGCTGCGCCAGACTTCGCGAGAAGCCGGCGCGGCAGGGTCGGCGATTCGAATGGTCCATAGATGAGGCCTGTCCGGCGCGATGAAGAAACCGTCCGGCGCGTCGCGCTCCTCAGCGGGTCGCCGCACAAAGGCGATCTGTTTTCCATCGGGCGACCACTGCGGATCGGAATCTCTATCGACGGAGGGTGAAAGAAAACGAACCGATTTTGTCGCGACCTCATACACGCCGATGAATGCGTGGTCGCCTCGCCCGGAGACGAACGCCAGCCGGCCGCCATCGGGCGACCACTGCGGATCGAAATTCTGCCCGCGCACGGCAAGCTGTTGCGGCTTCTCTGCGCCGTCGACAGGCGCGAGCCAAACCTGGCCGTCCTTCACGTACGCGAGGATCCCGCGCGAGGAGATCGCCGCTGAGTTACCTGCATCCACGCGTCTCGCTTCGCCGCCGGTCCACGCGATCAACCACACCGCCTGCTCCGTCCCGGCGGGATTGCTTGCCGGATTCGGGAACTGCCCCGCAGTATTCTTTCCCTCGCCGCGCACATAGACGATCGCGTTTCCATCCGTGGAAAAACCCAAATCGCCGAGCGCTTGCCCATCGTCCTCGTTGTATTGCGTGAGCTGCCGCGCCGCAAACGCCGACCCTTCCGCCACCCAGATGTTTCGCCGGCCTTCCTGATTGAGAGTCCACGCCACGCGATTGCCGGTCTTTGCCGCCGTCAGGTTTTCCGGAAACGGCGCGCGCATCACTTCTTCCAGCGCGACGGGCTTCTGGGCATTTGCCTGCGGCGCACAAATCAGCGCCGCAAAAATCAACAGCATTGCGTGGCGTCTCATCAACGGCCTCCGGCCTTCGTCATTGTCAGTTGCGAAATTTGTGTCCCGGGAAAGTCAATCGGCCGGCTGGGGCATGGCCGCCCTTTCCACCGACACGCGTGGCCCGTCCAAGGGACCGGAGATTTTCAGCACATGCGGTGAGCCGCTGGATTCGCCGCGTGGTCTGGCCCCGATTTTCCGCTCTTCACGTTTCCCGGCGCTGGCGTTTCGAATCGTCAAGTCCGCTTCGCGGCCGAAGCTCACCGTTCCTTGCACGGAAGTCTGCTCGCGCCCGGACTCCAGCGTCAGCGCCTCGAGCAGAACATTGCGATTGCGCATGGTAAACGAACCTTTTCCCGATTCCCAGCGCGACACTCCCGTGTGCGGCGCGCCATCGGCCACGCTGGCGTTCACATCCCAGCCGCGAAATTCCACGTTCTTCAAGCGCACCTCGCCGCCGCCTGCCAGTTTCTGCAGCAATTCCTCGCGGCCCACCCCTTCCGTCGCGAGATGCAATGTGCCGGACGCTAATCCTGCCAAGCGTTCCGCGGCCGGAATCTCCAAAAGCTTCACCTTGTCAAGCTTCGCGGTCACGTCGTATTTCGGGTGTGGCGCGAATGTCGCGTGCAACTCCGCCTGCAGCTTTCCGCCTGCCCACTCCGCCTCCGCTTCGCGCACATCAAGCTGCAGATCATGAAGTGATCCTTGTGCGCGCACTTGTTCCAGCTTCAATTTCTCCACCGTAAATTCGTCGATGCTCAATTTGCCTTCCGCGTTCACGCGCCGAACGAGCTCGCTTGCAGCCGGACCGGGAGATGCTCCCCCTAGCAGCGAGGGCAGCAAGCGCTGAAGCCAGCCCGGCCGTGCTCGAGGTCCGACCCAGCGGTCGAGTTCCGTCGCGTCCAATTGATCGGCGTGCAGAAGGAATTTCCATTTCGCCTCGCCCAGATCTCCCGGCGCGCGCTCCTCGGCAATACTCCCCGACCATGTGGCGCCGAAACCCTCAGCCTTCGCGATCTCCGCGGTGCGTTTTCCGTCCATCCAGATGAGCTTCGCCGCGTCAAAACTGAGCGGCCGATTCAATCCCGCGGCCTGGAGTCTCGCTTTCGAAACGTCAAGTTGGCCATCCCATCTTCCACGCAGAGGCGCACCGTTCCAGCTCCAGCGCAAGGCCGCGCTTGCTGCCCCGGTCAGCTCCCAGCCATGATTTCGTGGCCGGCCGAAGGCTGCCGCCACCTTCAACACGTCCTCCACCTGTTCCACGCGTCCATCCAGACTCACCGCGCCCGCGCCGCTCTCAAAATCGTGGGTGAATCCGAGATCCAAAGAGTTCTGTATGTCCCCGGCGGCGCGCTGTCTGGACGCCGCTACGGTTGCCTTTGCGGGGGCCGATTGCGGGCCACGATCCGCTGGAAATGAAATCCGCACGGCCTCGACTTCAAGTTTCGCGTTCACGCTCCCGCCGCGGACTGCACCAATCCGCAGAGGTTCGTTTAATCCAGGAACCGTGATGCTTCCTCCCTTGCTCGAAAACGCCGCTTCCTCCAGCTGCAATGGCCAGCCCCTAAGCGTCATGGCGCCGGTGAAAAATTGCCGAACGGAAATTCCCTCTGCCACCTCCGGATTGAATGCGCGGTACCATTCCAGCAGATCCGCCGCCTGGATCCCGGCCGAATCCAACCGCAGCTCGAAGCCTGGATCGGGGCGGCTTGCAAAACTTGCCGTGCCGCGCACATTTGAAAGCGGCGCCTCGATGGACACCTCTTCAGCCCCGACGCTTCCGGCGGCCACGTCCCAATGGCCTGTTATTTTCACTCCTAACTGTGGATTATCTCTGCGCTCGGCCAGGTCCCAGCGATGGATCTGTTCTGCTCGTGCGCGCAACGCGAAAGTCCATTGCCTCGCGGTCAGCTCAGCAGCGGCTTTCGCCTCGGCGTCCAAACCGTGACCGTCTGGGGCATTCGATGGAGAGGCTCCGCTCTTTGCCGTTCCATCCAGCGAAAACGCGCCTCGTACGCCGTAATCCTGACCGCGCAGAAGCCGGAAGAGATCCGCAAGCGACACCTCCCCCCAGTGCACGGTGATTTCCGCGGGCTGCAGGCGCGCCGACGTTCCGGCAATATCCCCTTGCACGAAGAGCGTGCCCGTTGATTGCAGGGTCACTCCGCTACGCCACGGCTGGGCTTCCAGCCGCAATTGCCAGCGGCCGCGTGAAACCTGCTCGACACTCCCGGAAACGCCAGTAAGAGCAAAAGGCAATTTGTCTGCCGCATTCTTAAAATTGATCCGCCCATCGTCGAACTCGATCCTTTGCAGACGGTTGACGGGCGCAATCGCCGCGGGTGGTCCGTAAATTCGTGAATTCATGGCCTCGCCGCTTTTCGACGGGGGCAGCCAGCGTTCCAGGTTCCATCTGCCCTCCCCATCTCGTACGAGGATCAAACTTGGCCGGCCCAGTGATAATGTGCCGAACTCGAAGTGCCCGCGCAGCAATCCGATCCAGCGCAAGCCCGCTGACAGATGTTCGGAGCGCAGAAAATACTCATTCCCAAATGCCGGGTCTTCTCCCACGGTCACTTCTTCGGCATCCAAACGGGGGCTGGGAAAAAGTTGCACGGCAAAGTGCCCGACCTCGACTGGCCGGCCAAAGGCTCTCTCGAGATGCGTGCTGAGGTATTGGTGCATCCGGCGTGTTCGGACCAGGAAAGATACGCCAATCTGGACTGCGGCCAACAGCGCGGCAATCACCAGCGCCAGCTTCCACCATTTGCGCAGCGTTCTCATGACGTGAGGAAGTTTCGCAGACTGGCCGGAAAATGGAAAGCATGGCCCTGCCGGACAAACTCAAGAGCGGTTCAGTGCACGGTGTGGAGCATCCTGCTCCAGCGCGTTCGCGCCGGCAGGTGCGCCAGCGTGTCAAAAACCCCTATCAAGCGCTGCCAGAATGTCGTTTGCGCGTAGTCGCTGCTGGTGGCGTCCACGGACCAATAAATCAAAAACGGACGCCCCATGATGGCGTCGCGGTCGACGAATCCCCAGTAGCGGCTGTCGGAGCTGTGGTCACGGTTGTCGCCCATCGCGAAGTACTTTCCCACAGGCACGACGATCTCATCGCCGCTCACATGCTTGCGGAACTCGCTTCTCCAATCCGGAAGAACCCCCGAAGGTATCAACTGCTCTTTTGACGGAGGGAACGTATAGTTAAAAGAATCATAACTGCTAATGCCAGAATCGTGCACGACGTACGGTTCGTTCAACAGCTTGCCATTGACGTATACCTGCTGGTCCGCGAGCTTCAGGTGGTCGCCCGGCAGACCAATCACCCGCTTAACAAAATGCTGATGATCCGCATAGGGATACTTGAAGACAATAATGTCCCCTCGCGCCAGCGGCCGGTAAGGCAGCACCTTCTCATACCACGCGCCGCTCCCGCCAAAAATGAATTTGTTCACGAGAAGGTGATCGCCAATCTGCAACGTGCTTTCCATCGAAGCCGACGGAATCTTGAACGCTTGCACGACAAAGCTCGTTCCGAACAAGGCGAGTATCACTGTGACCAGCAGCGATTCCAGATATTCGGAGACCGTTGTGTGGTCTCCTTGGTGCTCCTGCGATGCCGCCGCTGGCGCCGATTTGTCTACCCGCTCTTCTACTTGAACCCCTGTTCCTTCGGTCATACCGGCTCAGCCTTTCGTTCCCGCCCGCTCCAATAGCTCCAAGGCGTTCCGCGCGGCTAGCTGCTCCGCTTCTTTCTTTGTGCTCCCCTCGCCGCCTGCCATGCGTTCGCCGTTCACCCAGACCTCCACCTGGAAGAGTTTCCGATGGTCCGGCCCGCTTTCTCCGGCCAAGCGGTATTCCGCCGGCGGGTCCCCGCGCCCTTGCAGGAATTCCTGGAGCGCGGACTTGCGGTCCGGATCCGCGATTCGCTCGCCACGCTCTTCCAGCGCCTGCTCAAATAACACGCGCTTCAGCAGCTCGCGCACGGAGAGCAGCCCGGAGTCCAGGTACACCGCCGCCACAACCGCCTCAAACGCATCCGCGAGCAGCGCCCGCTTGTCTCTGCCCTGCGTCTTCTCTTCTCCACGCCCCAGCCGCAAATGCTCGCCAAGGCCCAGCCTTCGCGCCGCCGCTTCAAGAGCATGCGCATTCACCAGCCTGGCCCGGCTTTTCGAAAGCTGCCCTTCGCTCCAATCCGGAAATGTCGAAAACAAGTATTCGCTCGCCACCAGCTCCAATACGGCATCTCCCAGGAATTCGAGTTGCTCGTTGTTTTCGAGCACTGAGTCTCGAGAAGGCTCGGCGGCGCTGCCAGACCTCAACTCCTGCGCCGCGGAGCTGTGTGTCAGCGCCCGTTCCAGGAGAGTCTGGTCTAAGAATCGGTACCCCAGACGCTCTTCAAGCTGCTTATCTTCCCTGCGGGTCATTATCCTTCGACAGCTTCGGCCTCAGCGGCAGCGGCGTCTACTTCGGCGCGCTCAACTGCGTCGCGGCGAGTTTCTTCGCCTCTTCAATTCCATTCTTACAGGTTGGCTGCATGCTGCTCTGAATCGCTGCGCACTTCGTGAAGGCCCCGATGGCGTCATCGAAATGGGAAGTCTTCTCATTCGCAAGGGCCAGCAAGTAGTAGTTAACCGGGTCGGGATTCGGATCGACCTTTACCGATTGTTCCAGCTCCGGAATCGCGTCGCCGTACTTGCCCCGCCGGATGTAGACGAGGCCAAGGCCGCTATGCGCCATCGCCAAAGCCTGATTCTTAGCGCTCACGAAGGTTTCTTCCGAGGCGTTGGGCGGTTTCGGGAGCGTCGGGGTTACTTCGATGGCTCGTTTTGAATACTGCTCGGCTTTTTCGAGCTGCTTCGCGGCGTCCGGCGAACTCCCATTGAATGCGCGTGTCAGCGTCTGCCCGAGGATTGCCAGAACTTGCACGTCGTTGGGGTTCAATTCCAATTCTTTTTCTCCGCTCTCGATCATCTTTGGCACTTGCCCTGACTGCATGTAGGCCATTGTGAGAGTCGAAAACAATAGCGGCCGATACCTGCTCTGCGGGTACTTTTGCAAAAAGGCTTCGCCGAGCTGAATCTTCTTGGCTGGATCCGTCATTGGTACGTCTTGAAACGCCTTGAGCGCGGCATCTTCTTCCGCATTCACCGGTGGCGCGGGCATATCGAGACTCAGCGAGTTCGAGGCTGGAGGCTTGTCCTTATCAGCCGGCGCTGGGGGCGGCTGGCTCTGACCGCTCTGGCCGCCCCCATATCCTTGCGCCGAAGCCAACCCGCACCCCAGCAACAACAATCCCGCCAATCCTCCCGCCCCCATGAGCATTTTCCATGTCGCCTTCATATTCATCCTCCTGTTCGATCCGTGACTCGAGTCCCCGGCCTCGAGTTTTGCTCCCAACCACTGCGCCAAGTTTCCTGTACTCCCGTAATCTTTCTTTACGGCCGCTCGGTGGGCTTCTCTAGCATAACCGCCTCGAGCCCTTTTTGCGCCGCATGGCGCGCCTGCTCCGGCCCGCCCTGAACGGAGAGCGCCGCCTGGAACTCGGTCCTGGCGAGATCCACCTGGCCCTCATCATCATAAATCCGGGCGAGGTAGATGTGCGACCACGTAAGGACCATGGGGTCCTGGGCCGCCGCATGCTCCCCGGCGGTCAACCGTCCGAATATCTGCTTCGCTCGCGGTCCGTCTCGTTCCAGCAGCGCTGCCAGTCCGAGGCCGTACCACGCCCGGATCTGGTCCGGATACTTCGCCAACACCTTCTGAAACGACGCCTCCGCGGCCCGCGGATTCTTTTCCGCGATCCGCCGCTCGCCTTCTGTCAGCGCAGCAATGGCTTCCGCATCGTTCGGCACCGTCGTCGGCTGCGCCGCTCTCCGCCGCGTCACTTCTTCACTTGCCGCGTCATCCGCGTTCTGGGCGACTTCCGCCGGCGCAAATTGTATAGCCGCGATTCGTTTGAGCTCCGCCGCGGCATTGATGGCCCTGACCATCTCCGGAAAATACAGCGCCATGGAAGGCTCAGACTTTTCGTAATCCCCGAGCGCCCGGAACAGCGGCCGCACCAGCACGTAGCCGCCGGCATCGTCGCGGTCCATGGCCGCTTCCCGCTCGCCGGGCGACATCCTTTTCAGCTTCAGCTCCACGGCCCGAACGGTGCACTCCGCGAAATACGCGGCAAAATCATCCTTCAAGTCCGGCGCCAGCCGCGGCGCAAGCGCCGCTTTTTCGAAAAGGGGCCGCTTGACTGCCACCACGTGCGGATACCTCAGCGGTAGCGGGTCCAGTAAAGAGTGCAGAAAAGCGTGCCGCACCACATCCGCCGGAATCGCATCTGCGCCGCTCTCACGATGGAGTAGTGATCTCCGGAATTCCTGACATTCGTGATTCGCCCCACCAGCGGCTCCACGATAATCGTAAACGTCCGCGAGCTCCAGATCTCCTGCAGTTGCCGCAGATATCCCGTGGCCACAAACACGATTTGCGAAACGGGCTCATGCAGCCGCTCGACTTCGCGATTGTAGAGCGGTTGTAACTGCCGCCAGAGCTGCCCGATTTTCTGCTCCTGGTAATAATTCGAGAGGATTTCGCTGAAGCCTTCGAGCGCCAGCACTTCCGGCGGCAATTCGTCCCGCCGCAGAGCAGATTGAAACTTGGGCGCCGGCCCCGCCACCAGGCCAAACCAGATGTAGCGCGATAGCGTCGCGCCAGGATCGCGCAAGACATGCTGCTGGTAGAACTCCCGCACCGCGTCCACCGCCGGCCCTTCCTGATGCTGTAACTGCTCGCGGAGCCTGGCGCGCAACGGGTGCCAGTTTTCCGCGCTCACGTTGGATTCGAATCCTGCGGCCAGCAGCGCGCACATCGTCGTGAACATCGCCTCGTTGCCATCCACCGTCACGCTCGTGACCGGCGCGGACCTTGGCAGCGGCTTCGGCGCCGGCACCTGAGTATGTGCACACATGGCCGATGAAAACACGAGCAGCGCGCACAAAACTCCCGGCACGATTCGTTCCAGCACTTTGGTCATGTTTTTTGCCGTAATTCTCGCAAATCGCACTTCTTTTGGCGGCTGATTCACGAGGCGGAACAGAGATTCCCGTCTGTCCGCTTCTTCTATTAACTTCTCAACCCGGCAGGAGCGTTCGTTCCTGATTCGCTATCCCACAGCATCATCACAATTTATCTTCGTGCATCGCATCCGTCAAGGAATCACAGACGCATTTTCCGCCTGGATCGGCCAACGCTTGTGTCTCCCGGCAGCATCTGTTAACTGTGAGGATGCGCTCATACCCAAAAGAGGATGGCTCGCCCGCATGCGCAAGGCTCGCTTGAAGACAATCGTTCTCGCGTGTGGTTCCCTCCTCGCGCATTCTGTCGCCCCTTCAAACCTCGCCGCTCAACTTGTACGCGAGGGCGCCTCGGCCCCCACGCAGCAGGCCGCGCCCAAACAGGATTCTTCCACCGCGCAATCTCTTCCCGGCAAGCTCCGGTTCTCTCAGGAAATCCAGCTTACCGGCGAGCAATATTGGTCGGACACCGGTATCGACGTGCAGGCCGGCGAACACCTCCTCATCACTGCCAGCGGGAAGCTCCGCTACGCCGACGCAAGAGCTGATAACGGCCCTGAGGGCCTTGCCCGGGGCTTCAAGGATCTTCTCAGCATCTTGACTCTCAACAGCGCCGGCCGCGGCGCGCTTATTGGCCGCATTGGAGACGCGGACTCCGCCCAGCCTTTCCTCATCGGGGCGCATCGCGACATTGCCGCACCCGTCAGCGGCCGCCTCTCCGTCGGCATCAATCAGACCAAAGACGACCCCGGCGACGGCACCTATGTCGTGCGCATAGAAATCTATGTCCCCGAAGCTGGCACGACTCCCGCCCGCGTGATCGCACGCCAGGTACGTTCGCTGCCGGGCATCGACAACAATCTCTTCTCCAGGATTTCCCGCCGCGTTTCCGACAAGGACGGCAATCCCGGCGACATGGTCAATTTCCTTCTCCTCGGCTCCGAAGACGCCATAAAGCTGGCCTTCACCAACGCCGGTTGGGTCAAGGTTGACAGTACGGTCGCAGACACCATCCTCCACGGCATCCTCGAAAGCATCTCCAAGGAATCTTATGTAACCATGCCGATGAGCCAGCTGTATCTCTTTGGCCGCCCGCAAGACTACGGCTGGGCCCATGCCGAACCTATCTCCGTGGTCTCCTCGCGCAATCACCTGCGCATCTGGAAAGCTCCCTTCCTGGTCAAGGGCGAGACTCTCTGGGTCGGCGCCGCTACACACGACATTGGATTCGAACGCGACCAGCGCAACAATGGCGTCACTCACAAGATCGATCCGGACATCGACCTCGAACGCGATTATGTCGAGAAAACCCTGGCCGCCACCGGACTCGTCGCAGAAGTCACTCACTTTCTCCCGGACGGCCCCATGAAAGAAGCCAGGACCGCCACCGGCGGCAGTTTTCATTCCAATGGTCAAGTCCTCGTGATGAAACTCACTACTGAGCCGCAACCTGAGCCCGCTGGCTCCAAACCGTAGCGCGCCTCCTAAAGCATCAGAACAAAGCAGCTCAACGCTGCTCTGCACATGGAATGAACAAGTCCAGATTCAGGCCGGCAAATCTCCTGCCCGTGGGCCCGGGCAAGAGGCGACTTTCACCCGGTTGGAGTATGATGGCGCACACCCCGGGACCCCATCGGCGAACCCGCCGCGATTCGTGGGAGGTTCATGATGCCAATCAACAAGCCAGGCAACGAAGCGGCCCGCCTCGCTGCTCTTGAGAAGTACGCGATTCTCGACACCGACCCCGAACAATCCTTCGACGACCTCACACTGTTGGCGTCCTTCATCTGCAAGACTCCCATCGCGCTTATCTCCCTCATCGACGAAGAGCGCCAGTGGTTCAAATCGCGCGTCGGTCTCAGCGTTTCGGAAACGCCGCGCGAAGTCGCATTCTGCTCCAGCGCGATTCTGCAGTCGGAACTTTTCATTGTGCCCGACGCTCTCGAAGACGAAAGATTTCGCAACAATCCCCTGGTCGTCTCCGAACCTCACATCCGGTTTTACGCCGGGGCCCCCCTCATCACCGAGGAAGGATTCGCCCTTGGCACGCTCTGCGTCGTGGATCAGATGCCGCGCCAATTGGCCCCCGAACAGAAAGAGGCCCTCAAGGCGCTCAGCCGCCTGGTTCTCGCCCAACTCGAATTCCGCCGAAACTTGATCCTCTTGAAAGAAGCCCTGAATGACCGCACCAAAGAAGAGCATGAGCGTCAAAGAGAGCTGCTGAAATTGCAGGAAACCCTCATGCGTGTGCTGGGATTACGCCGGTCCGCATCGGCTACGGCAAATCGATGAAACTCTGCTGGCCGGGCAGAAGTCTATGCGTCCGACAACCCGGCCTTCTATGCGTTTTTCTTCTGCACCGTGGCCGCAAATAGAATTGTTCCGAGTACTCCAATAATTCCCGCGGCGAGGAAAGGCACCCGCGGATGAATCCTCCAGAGCAAACCGCCGATCGCCGACGCCGGCGTAATCGATAGGCTTCGCACCAGGTAATACAGCCCCACTGTGCGTGCACGTATCCCGCCCTCCGCAAAATCCACAATCATCGCCTTGCGGGACGGTTCTCCGACCTCCCGCAAGCCTCCGATCACGAAAGCGAATACCAGCTCACCGAAATTGTGCGCCAGCGCCACCGCGACCGGGAAAAACGCAAAAAACAGGAACGTCACAATGACCGATATCTTCCGCCCTACACGATCCGCGAATCGCGCGCCCGGCAAATACGCAAGAATAGATGTTGTCAGTTGCACCGCGACAAGGATTCCGTACTCGGGGATGGAAACTCCGATCACGTTCGTGGCGTACAAAACCGTGAAAATATCCGCCATTCCCTCGCACGTTCGAATGGTGATGTCGGAGAGCAGCAATCGCTTTAGCGTCGGATGAAAAGAGTTCCACACACCCCGCATCTTCACTGCGTCTCGATGCGCAACCGGCAAATTAACGCAAAGCAACAACGGCACAGTGATCGCCGCCAGCACCAGCGTAATCAGCAACCCGCGCCGGATGCCCTGCTGCAAACCAAGCGCGCCGATCATCGCCCCGCCAATCAGCGGCGAAATCACCATCGGGATGCGCTTCAGCATGGATTGAATCGTAAAGCCCATCGCGCGGCGTTCCGCGGGCAGCGTGTCGCCGATCGTCGCGAACATCGCCGGCGATCCCATCGATTGCCACGCCATCACAAAAGCCAGCCCCGCGAAGAAATATGGCCAGGCAGAGCTGGACAGATAAATCAGGTAGCCTGCTGCCGCCGCCGCGAGAAAAATCAGAAAAGCTCGCCGGCGCCCCCAGTGATCTGCCAGCCAGCCCCCGGGATATTGATAGATGGCGTCGAAGAAATCTTCCGCCGTGCCGAACAATCCGACAATCGCGGCGCTCGCACCGAGTGACTCCAGGTATTTCGGCAAAAACTTCTTCCATAGCTCTTCTCCGAGCCCCACGAAAAACACTGCGCCCGAAGCGGCCGCAACATTCCGCTCGATCCCAAGTGAAGCTGCAGTTTCCTTCGGAATCTTTGCCCCCGTATTCGCCGCTCCCGCCTCGTTCGGTTCCTTCAAGGCAGCTTCAACGAAACGCTCCGTCTGGCTTTCCCCGCCTCACCATCTCCTGACAGTACGCATAGAGTGCGTCATACACAATCCACTCCGCGGCGTTGACATCATGATCATTCTTGAATCCCAGGTGACGAAATCCCTCGGCGACCGCGTTCAGCCCAGCTCCCTCCGGTTGTTGCCACAGCGTGTTGTCCGTATCCGCCCCATTCACGATCTTCCCCAAGAGCACCAGCGCCGGATCTCCCGTCAGTTTGTATTTCTTCAAGATTGCTTCGAACGAACATTCTTTCCCGTGATGTCCAAGTTCCACTTCAGGGACATCAAACGGCGCCGCTTGCAATTGCCGCGCCTCGCTCATCACCTGCTCCGCGGGCACAAAGTAAAACTCCGCTTCGCGGTCCACAAATTTCTTGATCAGCCAGGGGCACGCCACCCGGTCCACCTTTACGCGTTCCCGTGTAATCCATCTCATGACCTCTCCCTCCAGTTCTCCGAGAGGATAACTCATCCCCTCGGGCGCCGTGAGCGAAGACAGTCAGCTCCTTAATTTGCGATTAGTCCAGCGGTGGGAAAAGTGATTTCAGCCCGGGGCAAAGAACTGGAGTGAACTTTATTCGAATCGCTAACTTCCAGGCGGGGATGTTACTTTTTCTCCAGAAGAGCGCTGAGCAAGCTGGCAACCTGTCCTTCTTGGCGCAAGACATTGTCCTGGTGTTGCGCCGCGCCGTCGCTCTCCGTCAGACGCGCGAGTTGCTGTGCGAGAACGCGCACTGCCACATCGTGGGGCACGTACCTGCGATCTACTGGCGTCACCGCTTCCCAGCCCGACTCCGTGCGTTTCAGCTCCCAGAGCACCTTCTCGCGCTTCGCCTTCACCACGGCCCCTGCACTCCCGATCGTCGCTCTCGAATCGACTTGCAGATGCGCCCAGCCGCGGTCGCGCTTGAATTCCACTCGCTCGACACTCAGATGGTCGAAAATCACCACCGGCAGCCGGGGCTTCAAAGGCTCATCGCTGCCCAGGACACTCCCCGCCGTATCGTTCACTTCCAAAATTGCTTCGGCGACTTCTTGCCGCGTGGGCTTCTGCTGACCTTCTCCAATCACGATGCTCGCCGGAATCTCGACCACCGTCTTCGCCGCCGCGGCAGGAGCAGGCGCTGGCGGCCCATAAATCACCGCTGTCCGTTCGGAAGCCGCTGTCGGACTCCGCTTCGCCGGTGAGGACGCGTCCTCTTCACGCTCTTCGGCGACGGTTGCAGCGCTTGACGGCCTTGTCCTGGCGGCGCCTCGAGTCGGCGCGATAGTCTTCGCAGCAACTAGATTCGCCGGGCCTCCCACGACGTAGCGGTAGAACCGCGGTCTGCCTCGCGATCTCCAGTACGGCCCATCGTAATCCTGTGCATCCAGTCCCGAACGCACCAAACTGTAGAAGCTGTGCCCGGCCGGATCCACAACTATGCCTACGTGTCCCCGCCACGCGATCACGTCCCCGGGCTGCGGCGTTTTCACGCGCTCGAAATTCTCGCTTCCCGCGTAGATATCGAACGAGCTGGCATACGGGTACTCAAATCCTGCGGAGGCGTATATCTTGTGCACAAGATGCGAGCAGTCCTGCGTCCCGCGCGCTGGCAGCGCTTCTTCCCACGCGGCATTAACGATCGCGCGCCCTTCTTCCGCACTCAGCAGCCTCGTCCTCGCATTCGGTTCCTGCGGCGAAGCGGTTTCCTGCGCCGCGGCCTGCGGCGCCGAGAGGCCGCAAGCGCACGCCAAACAAAAAGTAAGCACGAACCTACATGCCCCATTTCCGCGGAATCGTCCGTAGGAATTCCTCATCAACCAGTTATCCCCTGGGCTTTCAAGGAGAAATAGCCCCTTCTCTTAGAGAGCATTTTGGGCTGCGACTGGCAATGGAACTTGCCGTGAACGTAAAGGGCAAATTCCTGACCTTTTGGAGAGTTCCAAAATCGCTTTGTTGTCAGGCTGGATCAGGGAGGAGGGCCGGGGGGCTCCGAAGGTACCTTCAGTTCACGGTCAATTTGAATGATGCGGAGTGGCTGAGGTTGCCCGAAGTTCCTGTCACGGTGACGGTAAAAGTCCCCGCAGGTGTGCCCGAAGGTGGCGCGGGCGTCACCGTGAGCGAAGCCGTTTGGTTCGCGCCAGCATAGGACGCGGAGACGGTAACCGGGGTGGAGGCCGTCACGGGGCTCGTGCTCACCGTGAAGGTCGCGCTGGCCGATCCGGCCGGAACCGTCACGTTGGCTGGTACCGTGGCGGCAGCCGTGTTACCGCTGGATAGGGAAACGGCCGCGCCGCCGCTGGGAGCTGGCCCGTTGAGGGTCACCGTGCCGGTTGAGGAAGACCCTCCATTGACGCTGGTCGGGCTGAGCGCCAGGGAGTAGAGCGTTGGGGACCCCGGCGGCCCCGTTGTGTTGGCGTAGCCGCCAGCGCCGCAGGAATACGTGCAAAGCGCGACAGCGATGAGCCCGGCTGCCGCAGCCAGGCCAGGCCGCTGGCGCGATCCGCGGCTCAAGTTCCAAAGCATGAGTGAAACTGCCAGCCAGGCCAGGCAGGCTTTCAGCTCCTCCCAAACATGCATTGTCGGCACAAGTGGTGGTGAAAGCACCGGCGGTAAGACTGCGCGCGCGGTAGTAGTCAATGTAACGGTTGCAGTCGCGGGGTTTGTGCCGTTGAGCATTATGGAGGGTGGCGAAACTGTGCATGTGGTTTGCGCCGGCGCGCCTGTGCAAGTCCAAGCCACAGTCTGAGTAGAACCATGGAGGGGCGCAGCGGAAACCGTGAAGCTCACCTGCTGTCCCGCCGTTATGGTCGCCGCTGACGGCGCCGCGGAAACGCTGTAGTCCGCCGAACAACTCGCTCCTGCCAGCGACCCAAGAGCCAGGCACAGATCCAGGCGCCCGTTGCCCATCCCCGTATCGGTAAGCGGGACTGCATGGGACGCCGCGGCAGCGGCCCCAGACTCACCGATGGTACTCTTTAGGTTGTACAACAACGCCGCCCCACCCGAAACAAACGGCGCGCTAAACGAAGTTCCCCATCCCGCCGCGTAGGTGCTGAACGGATACGTGGTCACAATCGCTTCACCTGGAGCCGCCACCCACACGATCGTGTTCCCATAGTTCGAAAACGAGGAGCGCGTATCCTGGTCGGTCGTCGACGCCACTCCCATCACATCGCTTTGCAGCGCCGCGGGATAAACAATCTCCTGCATACCGTCATTGCCCGCCGACGCCGCGCAAATCAGGCCGTTCTGGTTCGCGTAGTCGAGGGCTTTCTGCAGTTCCGTCGATGCTGTCGTGGTATCGAAACTCATGTTGATCACGTTGGCGCCGTTCTGCACGGCGTAGTAGATCGCGCGCAGAATGTCGGATAGCGAAGCTGTCCCATCCGAGTGAAAAGCCTTCAGAGGCAGAAGCTGCGCTGTGGGAGCCACCAGGTGGATGATGCCCATCACCATCGTCCCATGCCCGAACGCCGCGTATGGGCTACCGTCAAGAATGGCCGCCGAAGACTGATCCAAAATCGCGGCGCTCGATTGATTCACTTTTGTCGGCACCGGGCAAGTCGTGGAGTTACAGTCATGATTAGTCGGGAAATTGGGAGGCAAATCGTTCAACTCAGAACCACCCGCCTGATTCCGCGTGAAGTCGTAACCGTAACCCGGCACCAATACAGGTTGCAGTACCGGGTGGGTGGGATCCACTCCCGTGTCAATGTCCGCGACAATCCCCGTTCCCGTCACGTTAAACGAGTTTTGTGCATTCTGTACTTCCACAATCCCGGACGCCGTTTGATTGGCGTAGCTATTCCATACATTCGTCCCGCCATAGGACACCGAGCTTCTGTCGGACATGAGCGTGCTGGGAATTGACGCGGGAACCAGGTTTGGGCCGACCAAGTTGAGCACCTGGTTCAGCTCGGCATCCACGATCCCTGGCGTGGCCCGCAGCAGCGTCAAGAAAGTGTTTGCATCGATGGTGCTTGGGGTCGTTAGCAAAAATACCTGGTTCAGCGTGCCGTCCAAGTTGCCGACAACCGTGCAGCCCTGCAGAACGCAAAACTGCGCCAGCGCGCCGGAGCCCAAGCTCGATCTCACGATAAACCCGTTATCTGCCAGCGCGGGCGTTCCCCACAGCAGCGCCACCAGCAAGCCGGCAAACCATTTTCCGCGTCTCATAAATTGCCAGTCTTCCCGGCTAGGTCACTGCGTCTAGGCAAATGGCCTCGCCATGTTCCGCGTTCCTGGCCCAAACCTTTCCATTAGTTTTTCCCTAGAACAGGCCCCTCACCTATCCCCAAATCTGAGAATGAGCCAAGCAAGTTCTGCCCATGTAATAGGGATGAAAATGCGCCAAAAAAATATCGGGAGAACTACGGAAAGTTCGGTAGGGTAAATACCCGCCTAGGCCGTTCCAAGGGACCGAGTGGCCCTCACGCACCCCGCCCCGTCCAAATAGAATCCGCAAAATCTGATGCCTATTAACTCGCTGTAATCACAAGGCTTAGCGAACCGCTATTTCTTCGCCTGTTGCTTCCCCTTATACGTAAGGAGCCGATGACTATGGTATCCGCAGACCATGGAGTGGAGGCCCGAACTAATACGAATCACTGCTCGCGGTTCTTAATTTCCCGCGCTCTTGTGCTTGTCTATGACGCCGTTCAATTCGCCGCAGTGGCCACGGCCTTCCGGTCCTTCCGCGATTCCCCCCACAACTCGACATACGGCCTCAGCTCCAGCATCATTTTCTGAAACTGCGCCAAATCCAGCGACTGCGCCCCGTCGCTGATGGCCTTTTCCGGCGCGGGATGCACTTCCACGATCAATCCATCCGCGCCAATCGCCACGCCTGCGCGCGCCACGGCAGCCACCAGGCTTCTCTTTCCCGTCGCATGGCTCGGATCGAGAATCACCGGCAAATGCGTCAACTCATTCAGCACGGGAATCGCCGCGATGTCGCACGTGTTCCGCGTGGCCGTTTCAAACGTCCTGATTCCCCTCTCGCACAGAATCACCTCCGGGTTCCTGTGCCCCACGATGTATTCCGCTGACATCAACAGCTCTTTGATCGTGCTGCTCATCCCGCGCTTCAAAAGCACGGGCCGCCCGCACTTCCCAAGCGCTTTCAGCAAAACAAAATTCTGCATGTTCCGTGCGCCCACCTGCATGATGTCCGCATACTGCGCGATCAAGTCCACGTCCCGGTCGCTCATTACCTCCGTGACAATCGCGAGTCCCGTCGCCTTCTTCGCCTTCCGCAGCAGCTTCAGCCCTTCTTCTTCCATCCCCTGGAAATCGTACGGTGAAGTGCGCGGCTTGAACGCGCCGCCGCGCAGAATCTTCGCCCCCGCCGCCGCGACTCCCTCCGCAGCGCGCATGATCTGCTCTTCCGACTCCACCGAGCACGGCCCCGCCATCACCACAAATTCGTCCCCGCCAATTTCCGTCCCGTTCACCCGTACGCGCGTCTTGCCCGGGCGAAATTCCCTGCTCACAAATTTGTACGGCGCGGAAATCCGTACTACTTTTTCCACCTGCGGCATCGCCTCGACGGATTCGAGGCACGCCGTCACGTCTCCCACGCCCACCACGCCGATCACCACCCGCTCTTCTCCTTCGATCGAGTGCACCTTGTAGCCGAAGTGTTCCACGCGGCTGCGCACCTCATCGATCTCCTGCCGTGTCGCGTGCAGCTTCATTGAAATAATCATGGCCCTTCCCCTTCCCTTCTTGTCCGTGTTCTCTGTGCTGTAACCTCTGCGCTCTCTGCGTTAGGTTTTTTTCTCTTCCCAAAACAAAAAACCCACTCACTGCGAGTGGGTCGAATCTTTTTTCCGCTGGTTCTAATTACAGAATCGCCCCTCGCCCCTATGTGGGTGGAACCGAAAATCGAAACCAATACGAGTGGGCGCTGTGATTCATGGGCCTAGTGTATTTCGTGTTCGCCCCGGAAACAATAGTTTTTTTCTGCTCCCACCAAATCTCAATCCTCATCGTGTGTAAATACAGCGCATCCATCGGGAGGATCGCTCAAACGCTTAATAAAGCAGCACGGCGATGCAATACCGCGTGAAACCCGCAGTATCGCCATACCGGCACGCGCCCACGGCCGCTTTTCCATACTTCCGGCTCTTGACCTTCCGCAAAAGGTCGTCGGGAAGCTTGCTGAGATCCGTCACCTCAAACTTAATAACATACAACGCTGAAGCACCAGTGAAGCCGCGATCCATCCCGCATGTCTTGCGAGCATCCTCTGTTGCATTCGCCGCTAGCAAACCAGTTCCCGTCAGTAGCGAAATCACATTCTCTTCCTGTTGCTCTAAACTCAAATCCGCGACCGGCCGGGAAAAGTCCTGCACGGCGAAGAGTCCCCTACTTCCCCTCGTCGTTGCCATGCCCACGGCAGTGACCTCGGCGTTGAGGATGTTCTTCCGGTGCCCCGGAGAATGCATCCATCCTTCATGAATCCTCTCAGGGCTGGGACCCACGGCGACGTTCTCCGCGATCATGGCGAATCTCGCGCCAGCCTGAGCGGCGCGTTGGTCCAAGGGAGGCTCACCCGGGCACTGATGCGAGAGCAGATTCTCACGCGCCATGACGCGGGCGTGTTGCCGGGCAGCCAAGGCGAGCATGGGATCCCACTGCAGGGGCTGCAGGCCTTGCGAAGTGCGCTCGCGGTTGGTGGCGTCGAAGAGAGCTTGCTCGTCGGCGGACCGCTGCGTCGTGGGCCGGGCGGCCGCCCTAGGCGGACGGTTCTGCGAACACGCGGAGCAAACGAAAAATAGTCCAGAAAGCGCGCACGCCACAGCTGACACGCGGAGACGACGCGCTTTCATCGAAAGTTAGCCGCGGACGCGGACGGCGCTGAAGCTCAGGATGACGTGGCCGCCGGAAGTGGGACGGCCAAAGCTCATCATCGGACGGAAGCGTGAGAAAAGAAGAATGTCGTCAAGATGGTGGCGCAGATCGGCGCTATTGGGCCCGGAAATAATCTGGTAGCCGGCCATCTGGCCATGCGCGTCCACGGTCACGTCCACAAGCAGGCCGTGGGGCGAGGAAAGCTCGCGATCGTGCTGCTCCGGCGCCCAGGACTGCGGGTAATCCGAAAGCCAAATCAACTCCGCCGGACGAAGAATAGTGAGCGGCACGTCGTTGGGCCCGGCGCGCAAGGTGATTCCCGGCACCATCACGTGCAGGACGAGCACGAAGACGACTATCGCGGAGAACAATCCGCCCGTCGCGGGCACGGTCAGGGGGCGGAAAACGTTGTCCATCACAATTTCCGCGTGGTCGCGCATTCTCCGCAGCCGAGTCCGCCAATCATCAACTTGCTGCGCCTGGGCTGCGGCGACTCTGATGCGGACCGACAGGCCGGCGGGCGGATTATTTTTCGGCACGCGAGAGAGCAGAACGGCCAGCTTGCGGAAGCGTTCCAACTCTTCACGGCAAACGCCGCAACCATTCAGGTGCTCGCCAATCTGTGCGCGTTCCTCCGAACGGGCCGCACCCGTCAGCGCGTCATCCAGATACCCTGCCAGTTTGGTTCGTACCGCCGTGCACTTCATGGGAGAACCTCGCCTGCGGAACCTTCCCGCAGGGACGTACTTTGCGTAGAAACCGAAACTCGCCGCGCCGCCGTGTACGCGTCGCCAAAAGGCGATGGCTGCAGCTCGGCAACCGCCCCGTGCGAGGAGGTGTGCGCGGCTTCTTGACGGCTGTGCCATTCCGGTCGGCCGAGCAACGGCTCAAGAATTTCTTTTAAGGCGCGGCGGCCGCGCAGGATACGCGACTTCACCGTGCCGACGCCGCATTCCAGCACTTCGGCGACTTCTTCGTAGGTCAGGCCTTCGAGGTCGCGCAGAATCACCGCGCTGCGAAACACTTCGGGAACCTGCCGCAGTGCGCCCTGCACTGCCGCTTGAATCTCGCGCGAAGCGAGCTGCTCGAAGGGCGTTGCGCCGAGGTCTTCAATTTCGATCGAGGCGTGACCTTCTTGCGGCTGCGCGTCGATGGAAACGTTTTTCAGCAAGTGGCGCTTGAACCAGCGCTTGTGATTCAGCGCTTCGCGGATGGCGATGCGGTAGAGCCAGGTTTTCAAAGAGCTGCCCCGGCGGAAACTGCGAATCCCGCGGAAGGCCTTCAAGAAAACTTCCTGCGTTCCGTCGGCCGCGTCGGAGGTGTCCCCGAGCATGCTCAGGATCAGGTTGTAGACCGGCGCGTGGTAATGGGTGACCAGCCAGTCGAATGCCGTTTCCGAGCCAGCTTGCAGCTCAGAGACGAGTTCGGCTTCCTCGCGACCCCATGAAAGGGCGCTGGCCCACTCGGACATTGCCGGCCTTTCCGGCCCGACCTTACTCGGCATCCTTACCGGATGCGAAGCTCGAGCCTTCTTGCCTTACCGGGTGCTTGGCCTGGCTCTGCCGCGCTTACGGCGCGGCCACCCGATGTCCGCTCTCACTCCATTAGACACCGGGAGGAGCGCAGTTGTTTCCCGGCAGCAGGTAAATCCTGTGCTTCGATTCATTTTCGCACCATGTGTGGGGAGGCGCAACAGTACGCGGGGGCAGTGACTGTTGATCCGCGACTCATGGCCTGTGATCCGTGGTTCGCGAGCGGAGCGGTGACTTGGGAATGAGCACGGATTCCCACAGGACCTAGAGTCGAGTGCGATTGCGTGGAGCAGCATATGGAGCGTGTATTTCTGTAAGGCATTGTGGATAAAGGGGTTGCAGGGTTGAGGATGGAAGGCACGAACGACGACGAAAAGAAGACTTCCTACAGAAGACAGCGCGGGTCCCTCGGGATGCCAACGGTGAAGGGTGGTTTGAGGCTCCGACCAAGACCTAGTAGGCATAAAGACTGCGGGCCCAGCCAGGTCGTGCTGGCTGGGGCCCGCAGTCAAAAACTACTTGTTTATCCTTTCACAGGAATGGTTACAGATTTGGCGAGCTTAAACGACAGGTGACTCTGGGCAGGGAGCGTGGTTATGTCCTTTTTATCCTTTGCATCCGTTTTGCCCTTCGCCTGAGCACTGTCTTTCGGATTGTTTTTGGCTTGGTTTTTCGCGGATTGAGCCACCGAGTTGGTTTCCAACTCGTAGGATTTTCCGCGGAGTTCGACCGAAGCGAGAGTTACCTTCAATTCTTTCTTCTTGACGGTAACGACGCGGCCGACCACTTTCGCGCCCTTGGGAATCACGGTCTTTCCCTCTACCGTGACGGGCGTGGAGAGGCTCGCGGCAAAGGTATCACCAACGTGGTTCTTGTTGCTGGTGAGGGTTTGGCCTACCGTCGCGCTGATGGCTGTGCCTTTCGGCACGGTGACCAGCGTGGTTGTCTGTGGTGCCTTGCTTGAGACGCCGGCCGCCTTCGGTGTCTCGGCTTTCTTGGCAGTGGCAGCAGCCTCATTGGTGGCCTGGTTCGAGCAGCCTGCTACAGTCAAGAGGCCTGCAGCTGCCACAGCAAGCCAAAGTTTGCGATGGACCCGAGAGTCGAACATTTCGTACCTCCAAAGGGATACCCTGGGAGTGAATCGAAGGAGGTTGCTGGTTTGTCCCCTTCGCCAGGTAAAACTACAAAACCTGCGAACCGTGGATATTCCCTGCTTGTATAAATCGTACAAGATTCAGCAGACGCATTTGCGCTGCGTGCCCTTCCCGGCACCGGCCTATCGGCCAGTAGAGGAGCAACTCACTCTTCGGCTGGACGCGGATGTGCGATCTGGCAAAAGGCTATGTCCGTCTGCGGACAAACTTGGGTTCACGTTCTGGATGGAGTAGGGACGGGAAATCCTTCTATGCATAATGGTTCGACCCGCCGAGTGTATCAATTTCAACAAGGGGGCGCGCCAATGGCTCAGTCGCGGCTACAGCCCTGTTCCCGACATTGTCCCAAAGTGAGCAGTTTTCCGGCTTATTCTATCGCACCCTATCCAAATGAGGACGAGCGACCTGACGGTAAAACAGTTGTTCTCTGTCCCCTGTCCTACGTGCGGTGTCGCTCCTCGGGAGCGCTGTTTGCTGCATTCAGGTGGCCCGCGCTCAGAACCGCACCTAGAGCGGAAGCTTTCGGCGGCTAAGGCGATTGAGGCGAAAAGAATTCCCCGTGGTCGTGGACGTCGATAAATCCCCCTCCGACCAACAATCCGAGATATGCCGTGACAAGCCGTGCTACTAACAATGATTTGGAAGGATGCCGCTTTCCGATAAGCACAAAAGTTGGTGCTTACTCGTGCAGGACGACACTTAGAAGGGATCTGTGAACCTGAAGTCCGCCATTGTAATGAATGAAGCCTAGTTTCCTGAATTTGTTCATGAAAAAATTGACTCGCGTGCGCGTTGTGCCAATCATTTCCGCCAGCATCTCCTGAGATACTCTGGGAAGCATCTCTTGCGGCTGGGGTTCCTTGCCGTAGCGAGCGA